>ERZ887830.64-NODE-64-length-75892-cov-14.808537_pt1 | contig 75892 bp, 46 predicted proteins | sample MGYA00521101_ERZ887830 | MGnify/ENA primary metagenome ERZ887830 (study PRJEB32303, sample SAMEA104408592) | aquatic metagenome | biome: Marine water; feature: Pelagic; material: water | place: Baltic Sea | collected 2014-06-05T16:38:00 | depth 1,762 m ... | reverse complement strand
AAGTAACAAGGATTGCATTAGAGAATGCTGCTTCTGTTGCTGGTATGATACTTACAACTGAGTGTGCATTGATTAAAACAGGTGAAGATGAAATGGGAGCAATGCCTCCTAGTGGTGGTATGCCAGGTATGCCATTTTAAAAACAATTAAACAATAAAATTATGGATTATTTTGAGTTAGAATGTGCAGTTGAAAACTGGGCAAAAGAAAAAGAAATCTTGGATAAAGCTACACCAATGGCCCAAGCACTGAAAACATTAGAAGAAACAACTGAATTATGCACGGCTATCAATAATGATGACCGTGCAGAGATCATTGATGCTATGGGTGATATTATGGTTACCCTAATTATTCAAGCTAAAATGCAAGATTTAAGTCTTGAAGAATGCCTTGAAAGTGCTTACAATGTAATTACAAAACGCACAGGCAGAATGATTAATGGACAGTTTGTTAAAGATTAATTTGCTGAGTCAGATTAATTTATTATATTTACACTTAATAAGTTTATAATTATGGGGTATAAAAGACCAACAGAAGTAACCAGAAATTATCTGGAAAATCAACCTTTACCTAACCATGGTAAAAGTTACACAGTTATTTCTCACAAAGAAGTAATTGACAACACAATGAATCTGCTTTCAGCAAGTGGGTTCAGTATAACAAAAGAGGTTTATAGATCTAATATGAGCGCTAATGTAGCTCAAGGGATCTATCATATTAGACCAATTAATCCAATTGATAATAGCATAGAGACTGAAGAAGAGTTAGGTATGATGTTTTCTTGGACAAACTCATATGATAAGAGCACAAGATTTCAGTGTGCTGTTGGAGCATATGTTTTAGTATGTAGCAACGGAATGGTTGCAGGAGATATGATGAATTATAATAGAAAGCATACTGGTACTGCTAATATGGACACAAAGATCCATATGAGTGATCAGATTAAAAATGCTGAGAAGTATTATAAAAGATTAATATCTGATAAAGACTATCTAAAAACTGTGACTCTATCATGTAAGGATCAGTCTGAGTTGATAGGTAGACTATTTATTGATGAAGATCTTCTTGACACACAGCAAGTATCTATGGTTAAGAAAGAGATGGAAAAGCCTTCTTTTGATTATGGAGTTAACAGTGAATCCGCCTGGGCATTTTATAATCATGTAACACATGCATTGAAGAAAGCACATCCAAGAGATTGGCTAGGTGATCAGCAAAACTTTCATGACTTTATAACAACAGAAGTTATTAAAAGTACTTTGTTCTCTAATGTGGAAGTTAATACTAACTATAATGATATAGATATAGTAATGGAGGATATTGTAGAAATACCTATAGATGAAGATATAACAGAAAAAGTTTTAGTTCAAGAAATGTATATGGGTAGAATATGAAAACAGTAGGTTTTATAATATTAATTTTTTTATTCTTCTTCTTATTAAGTATATTAGTAGGTAAAAAATTAGGAGATTAAATATGGACTGGTCAATAACTAAACTAACGGAACCACAGGTGAGAGCTCAAAGCATTCATACATCTATGGGTCCGTTAGATGGTCTTAAACATATCCTACAGATACAGTATTTCTGTGATAGTTTTCCCTTTGATACTCTAAAGAAGTATTGGGAAGAAGTAGAAATAGAATTTCAAGAGATAGCCTATCCAAAAAAATAGAGACTGTGAAAAAGTTTATAGAGTTTGCCTTAATCTGGTATAGTCAACAAATGGCTATACCTTTTTGGGTTATAGGTCATGTACACTTGTCAGTAAATATATATAAAGATATACATGAAGTTATTGTTAGTATAGGGTTAAACTTACTAGTGGCAATAGGCTTCATCATGGACTATCGTAAAAATAAAGACAAATGAAAAAAAAAGATAAAAGAATAGAAAAATATTCTAAACTTGGTATTAAATTTATACCCTGTGATGAAGATAGTCAAACATATAGTTGGCAAAGAACTAATAGGAAAGCAACATCTCGTGCTGCTGATGGTCCTTGTGGAGCATATGAAGTTAGAAAGATTGAAGATGTTATGGCTGAAAGAAGAAAAAGAAAAAAGAAATGAAAAAAGCTGAAACTAGAAAAGCTACTCCAGTATTTACTGGTGTATTAAGATACTTCCCGGATGCTATTATGGAAATAGCTCGTGTATCACTACAGGGAAACAAACAGCACCATCCAGATAAACCATTACATTGGGATCGTGATAAGTCTAATGATGACCTTGATGCACTAGCTAGACATCTTATAGATGCAGGAACAATTGATGATGACGGAATACGTCACACAGCAAAAGTTGCCTGGCGTGCACTTGCATGCCTGCAAAAAGAATTAGAAGACCAAAAGTAATTTACTTGTTATACTGATCTTTCATTATACCATTCATAGTACCAAGAACACTAGTATCCGGGTTTGATGTAAAACCTCCCTTACCTGTTGCTTGATTAGTAACTACTGAGCCACCAGCCCTAACTTTAGGACTGTGTGGACTCATAGGGTTACTTGCTTTATTTTGTTTTACTTTATCCATTATACTACAGTTACAGTGTTATTAAATAAATCTACTTGAATAGATGTACCATCTCCAGCTTGTAAAGTTCTACCAGTAGCTGGGTTTATACCAACTTCTATATGACTACCTGGATTTGCTGGATCTTCTCTGAATATTCTTATAGCGGCAGCATCACCATGCGTGTTAGCATATGCTGTCCCTGGACCATCAACTGTTAACACATCACCAACCTGATACCCTGTTCCTGGATATAAGTTCCAAGGAGTAGCAGAGGTTATAGGACCCGAAACACCATTATACGCACATAAAAAGAATGCACCAGAACCACTTCCACCTGTAGTAGCAAAATATGAGTTAGCCTGATTAATACCAGAATAACCTGTTCCTCCTGCACTGAGTGTTGAAGCTGTTATTGCACCTGATGCGTCTACAGCATCTACTCTAATAGTAGCATTATTATCACCAGTAGCTCTTGCCCATGTATCTCCAACTAAAGACATTGTTACAATACCATTAGAAGCAGCAGCTGCTAATTGAAGAGCTAATGCATTAGGTAAACTAAATAAACCACTTGTTCTATCACTAGTTATAGTATATGTTGCAGGGGTTTCAAAATAACCAGGTAAAGCAAATGCTTGGCAGTTTCTATTATCATATATAATACCACCAGTAGTAGTATCCATATTTGTATAATAAGTTGCAAATGATCCACCAACTCTTGTCCTTGACCACCAAACTCCATTAGCTCCTAAACCTTGAGTAATATATGATAAAGGAGGAGCCCAACTATCAGCAGAATAGAATCTACTTGAGATAGCCCTAGTGGCACCACCATTTGATGAAGAAAACCTTCTAGATTTAAAAGTTTGTACATTTCCTGATGCATCAGTACCTCTAAACGTTAGTCCAAATCCACCATCATTACAATTATGACCACCCATAGCAGCATTTTGTGCAAGAGGAATTGGGGTATTTCCATTGTTTGGTGCATATGTTATATCTTCCTCTCTTAAAGTATATACTAAATTACCACTAAACGGTGCAGAAGATGGAAGTGCAGCATTTAATTGAGCTTGAGTAAATATTACTGTTTGCCCAACTGCAGCATTACTTAAAGCCACACCACTAAAAGGAGCAGCCTCTAAAACATTGTTATTTACAAATAAAGTAAATAAAGTATTTCCTGGATATGTTCCACTTGCAGTTATACCATTTGCCAAACTAGAACTATTACTAAAAGTTGGCATTGTTGTAGGATTGTGAAGTGGGAATCCACTTAATGTAATCCCTTCTATATTTAACGGAGCACTATACTCTGATAAATTATTTTGTTGTGCTACAGGTAATTTACTATTTGCTCCTAGATTTGGTGGAGCATTTTGATACTCTAATTGAAATTGCATGTTCAATAAAATATCAAAAGCAGCACTAACACAGAAAATTTGTTGATTAGTATTACCATCTGGATCTTGTAATGTCAATCTAAAACAAGTTTGTCCTGAAGGAACTGATGAAGATGTAAAAGTAAATCTCCAAGGAGTAGCAACTCCACTTAAATCATCTTTTACTAATGCAAAATTAGCTGGAAGACCTGCAGTCCATGGACCACCTGCACCACCACTTGAGTATTCTACAGTAAGAGTTACTTGAGTATAATCATGATCTGGATCACAATAGTGTCCTTCATATAAGTATGTACCACCTACAGTTCCGGTAAATAAAGGAGCAACAGAAGCTGCACCACAAGCGGCACCAACACCATTATATACTTGAAATACTGGTGATTCACTAACTGCTGTAACAGTAAAGTTAACAGTAATAACATCACTTACACAATAGCCATCGCTAACTTGCCAAGTAAATGTTCCTGTACCATAATAATTTAAAGCTGGTGTAAAAACGTAAGTACCTGTAGTAGAATCTAAAGCTATTGTACCTGCTGATGTTACTCCGTCACTATCAAGAGGTTGTTGAATAATACTCCATGATAAAACACCTAAACCATCATCTGTTGCTGGTAAACTAAGTGTTCCTGTTGGTGTATCTTCAGCTATAGTAAAACTTGTTGCTGTTCCAATTGGACATTCATTTTGTGCAGCTATTTCACAGCATGCATCCCACCATATATAAGGCTGACCTGACTGAAATCTAACTATGTAGTGAAATTTAACAGCAGTACCATATTGCCAATATCCTCCAGACTGTGCTGTAGGAGTATAAACGTTATTACCAGAACCTGACCATGTTGTTCTAACAAAACCTGGAGTTCCACCATTCACACCTGTAAATTGTAAAAAATCTAAAGGTATATCTGATCTGTTTGCAACAAAAACAAAATACCCTTCTTGAGCATCTGTTAAATTATTTGGTCTAATTCCTCTAGTTGCATTAGGAGGTGTAGTTACCTCCATATATCCATTAAAGAATACAACATTCCAATCTGATACTCCTGCATCAGGATCAACTGTATCCCAACCTAAAGCTGGAGAAATAGTTAAAGCATCTCTCCATTTAACTAAATTAGCATTAGCCGGATCCCTTACTAATACTTGTGTAAGTGTATCATCTTGTGATACAGTATCAAGTTTAGTAGTACCTTGGATTTGCATGTTACCTTCATTTATTACTACAGAAGCAGGTAAACTTGAATCACCATCTTGAATTAATAAAGAGCAACCTAATGTATTAGGAGTTGGAGTGTATAAAGGAATTCTATATATAGCACAAGCTTCACCTATAATTGCTGCAGGATTATCTTGCCATGCAAAAGTAGTTCCATCAGAAATAAGAATCTGATCTGCAGTTCCTATAGCTAATTCTTGTTTAAGATTATTTACATTACCCTGCCATAAGCTTCCATAAGTTAAAGCTTCAACAACATCATCATCAGACCATACTACTCTTCCGTCACCTAAACCTACAAGTACTTGAGATAGTTGACCAACATTTCCTTGTGAATCTGTAATAGGCCCATTAAGTACAATGTTTGAGTTTAAAGTTGTAGTGGTTGTTGGAACAGTTGGAGATCCTGTAACACTACCATGTTGTACATTTACTAATGCAGTAAAAGTAATACCATCCATAGTAAAGTTAGCATCATCTTCTAATACTCCACCAGGACCAACTATAACTATACGGTCTTCAGTAAGAGTAGGAGTTGTTATTGTTCCGTCTACATATAAATCACCTGCTATGTTTATAGTATCACCTATAGCATTCTGTGTTATTATGGAATCTTTTAAAGTATCCCATGAACATGTTCCTTCAGGTGAAGTATATACAGGTACAAAACCTAAATTACCTGAACCAGGTTGTGTTCTTGTTAGATCCTCAGTTGCTTCACATACAAGATCACCCCATTTGACTACAAATGGTTCCATTTTAGGATTATAAGCAGCACCAGTATTAATAGTACTGTTCTGATAAAGTTTACCAAACTCAAAATGATCTTTAACTTTGTCTAACTTTTTCTTTTTCTTACCTCTTTTTAATAGACCTAAGACTTCTTGTATATAAACACTCATGTTCTTTTTTTTTAATATTTATGTTATATTAATTAAATATAGCAACGTTGATTAATATATTAATTTTTGTTCCTGCAGTATTTGTTGATTGTAATGTAAAACCATTAACTGTTTTTTCAGTAATATATACTGCATCATTACCTGGTGATCCTTCAGTTGTAAGCTGAACAATATAATTTGTATTTGGAAAAGCAGTTCCCCATGATACAGCATAAACACCAATGGTGCCCGGTATTACTTGTAAACCATTCCAAGTACCACCAATTTGTTTTACTAAACCATTTGATGTTCCCGTATCTCTTACTGAAAATACAGTTTTAGCTATTGGTCCTGAATTAAATAGTTCTTCAATTAAAACTTTCTGTACTGTATTAGTCTTAGCATCATTATATATAATATGATCTTCTCCTGGACTAGGTTCGTTGCCAACTGCTTGTTGAGCAGTAAGAACAATATTATCTGCACCAAGATAATCAACTTCTACAGTAGCAACTCCTCCTGCAGTATTAGCAGTAATACCATTAGTTCCTACAACTGAAGTAGATCCTCCAGTACCATTAGATGCATCTGTAATTCTACCCTGAGCATCAACTATAATATTAGCGTTTGTATAACTTCCTGGAGTTACAGATGTATTTTCTAAATCTATAGTTAGTTTATCTGTAGCAACAGTATTTGTTGCAATTCCTACACCACCTGTAAATAAAGCTGTATCACCACTATTTACAACTTGACCTGTTCCAACATCACCTGTTAGTGTCCAACCTAAATGTTCTACCCATGGTACGTTAACTACTAACTGCTGAGTATCATTAAATTGAATTCCATAAGTTCTTTTTTCTACCTCAGTAACCGGTTGTGCCGCTTGAGATTGTACAATATCACTAAACAATTTACCAATACCAAGAACGGATGATGTCATTGTTACTACACTTGGAACAGATGGAAATGCTTGTAGATTACCTTGTCCATCTATGTAGTCTGTAGACAAGCCTGCCCATGTAAAGTCTAAAGTACTGTTTCCTGTATTACTACTATCATTTGTTACTGCAACATCTAATGCATCACCAGTTGTTGTTGCTCCTATAGTTAATACACTTGCAAAGGTTATAACACTAGGGTTGCCTGATACCATGCTAACACCGGGACCAACAAACTCAAATGTTCCTGATTCTGTGCTGCTTCCTACCTTAATACTATTTACTGTACTGTATGATAGAGCACTTATAGTTAATGTTTTAACACCAGCTCCATCTGTAAATACTGAACCTGATAAACCTGAACCTATTGTTACTTTATCACTCCAATATCCTGCTTGAGTATCTGCTGCATCATATTTAAATTTATCATCAGTACCACCACTCGCCCAAGGTACATTTACAACTAATTGTTGGTCTGAATTAAATTGAATACCATATGTTCTATCTTTTACAGTTGATACTGCTTCGGCTACTTCAAGCTGTACTGTATCATCCCATAGTTTACCTGTTCCGGTAACAGTAGATGACATAACTGGTACTGAAGAAGGGATAGCAGGGAAAGTAACTAAATTACCTTCTCCATTTACATATTGACTAGCTAATCCAATCCAAGATATATCTAAAACTCCACTGGATGTTACTGGCGTACCATTAACAACAACTGCATTTCCATCCATAGCAAGCCCTACACTTGTTACTACAGTAGGGAATGTTTGTAGTGATCCTGTACCATCTATATATTGACCTGCAGTACCTGCTCCTGTTAATGTTAGAGTTCCTGAACTTGTTACAGGTGATCCTGAAACAGTAAATGCTGAAGGAGCTGCTAGACCAACGCTAGTAACTGTTCCACCTCCCCCACCTCCACCGGTAGAATTTATAGTGACACCAGATCCTGTGTCAGTCAATGTTATATTAGTTCCAGCATTTAAGAAAACTGTGTCCTGTACTCCGGTACTTGCTTCAAGTATAAGTGCATAGTTTGATCCAGAAGCTTGACCTTTGTATACATATGTAGTATTATCATTAGTATCCGTAGCATCAATCCTTACACCAGGAGTTCCTAGATCTGTTAGAGTAATATTTGCACCTGCCTCTAAAAGTGTTTTGGTTAAACTACCATCACTACCTGTTAAAGAAACAGAATAGTCATCTACATTAGATACACTTCCACCAAGAATATAAGTTGTATTATTATCTGCAGGACTAGTAGGTAAAGTTACTGTTTTAAGATTTACTTCTGTAGGGTGACCAGTTGCATCTTGAATTATTTTGTCAACAACTGTAAATGAACCACCAAATGCAGGTGAGGCAACAGAAGTAGTATCTACTCTAGTTGTATCAATGTGACTAATAGTTAATTTTTCTGGATTACCTCCTGCTAATGTAAGTGATGTAGCTATTTTATTACCACCTAGAAATTGAACTACTTCACCGTCAGTAACACTACCTGTAAAAAAGCCGTCATTAATTCTCCAATTAGTAAATAAGGATGGGAAAGTCTCTAAGTCTCCAGCACCATTAACATACTGAGTTGAATTACCTAAGTAATTAAATGTAAGAACACCAGCAGTTGTGATAGGACCTCCAGAGACTGCAATTGCATTTCCATTAGTAGCAGCGTCTACACTAGTAACAGTTCCAACAAATTGATCTGTACTACTTATAGTAATATTATTAGAGCCATCATCAGATAAAGTGATGTTTGTACCAGGAAGAAGCTTTACTATATCTATAGTAGCATCAGATCCTGTAAGTATTAAATCAACATTGTTTCCGTCTTGTGCACTACTATAATCATATGTAGTATTAGTAGCAATATTAATAGCAGCAACAAGATCATATATTGATATTAGTTCTTGGTCAAGTTTTGGCAAATATGCCATAACATTTAATGCACTATCTTGTTTTGAAGATAGAATTAAATAATCATCCTTACCATCAGTATTTATATCATACGGTTTTGGAGCATATTTTTTCTTGGCAAATAAACCAATTACGTCTTGCAGTAGTGAACCCATTGTTTGTTTTTTATAAGTATAGTGCAGATAGCTTAACGCTAGTCTGTGCCGTACATGTTATTGTTATATTACCATCTACATCATTAAAGGCAGCAACTTCAAAAGGTCCTAAAAAACCTTCTTCACCAGCAGATAAACTTAATACAGCATTCTCTTTAGTTAAAGTTCCTAATAAAGGATCTACTACTGTTGTTACTACAGGTATTACGGTAGCAGTTAATGCTGCAGCTCCTCCATTTTCAATGTGAAAAAATTGCTTTCCTGTATTTGATAGTTTATCTCCAGCCACTGCTGGAGTTACTGTAGCAGGTTTTAAACCTACTTGTGTTATTTGTTGTGCAGTTAATGTTGCCATAGTATTTTATTTATTTACCTTTTCTATATCCGCTTTTAAATGCTTCTGATTGAACTGGCTCTGCAGCTCTAGTAGATGTACGTTTTATTTCAACACCCCTTGCTGCCATACGCATTCTAGTTGCTGTAGCTGTAGCATTTTTCTTTGCCTGAATTTTTGATGGTATAGAAGTTGGATCAAAATATCCATTCTTTACCTTGCCGTCCCCTAGAGGAAATGATATCTTTTTTCCCATGATTATTTTCCTTTTTTATTCATTCCTGATAAAACACAACCACCTCTTTTTGCATAACCCATAAGTCCACCGCCATCAGCGTATGAATTCATTCTTGCTTTGGCTGGTGTCATATCACCGTCACCTGCACCGTAGCTTTCACCACCTACTTGCTTGTAACCCATTCCTTTTAATTTATTAAATAGTGCTTGACCACTTTTCTTTTTGTTTGACATAACTTTTAATTTTATTTGTTTTAAACTTTATCTTTTTTTTTATTACTAGTGTTGTTTACTTTTTCCATTGATCTTCCACCAAAGTAAGCACCAATTACTGTTATTAAAACTAATTGTAATAAATCTACCCACTTGTCTTCTACTATAAACTCTATAACTCCAGCGTCTATAAATACTAATATTACTGTTGATACAACTAAGAATATAAGAACCATAGGTCTCACATTTTTGCTGAGCCATGAATCTGAATTCATGTCTGAGGCCCACCTTGAAGTTATTTCTGTTTCCATTTCAACTTCATGTCTGGCTATCAACTCTTTTATTTTTAATTCAGCAGCAAGCTTTTCATCTTTAGATGTAATAAGCTCATCTAAGACACCACCTATTCCTTCAACTAATTTAGTTGCACCGCTTGAAAATAATTTTGTTATAAAGTTTGGCATATGTTTATGGATATATTCTAATTTCTATTGGTGTATTTTGTAATACATCATCTGTAGCAGCTGATGTAGTGTTAGTGCATAACTGGAAACCAGTATTTGCAAAAGCAATCACATTTAAAATATTAGGGTTGTTTTTAAATATTGGCATAGGATTTACTGTTACTTTTGTTGAGTCTACTGGTGTAGACCACGTTGCTTGGTATCGTCCTACAGCTACTCTTTGCCATGTTAAAGTCAAACCTGTATCATTATATACAATAACTTCTGTTGGAGGATTAATTCCAGTTTGAGTTAGCTTACATACATATCCTTGATAGTAGTGATCCATATTTACAACAACCTTTGGGCCACCAGTACCTACAGTATTAATACCTTGACCGCCTTCAATAACTGCTGTGTCACCATTACTAACTGTTTGAGGAGATCCTGAATCACCATTGATCAGGAAGTCTGTCATACCACCACCGCCTGTTGTATAGTTAGGGATATTTAAAACACCACTGCTTAATGTTGCCGCTCCAGATGTTCCAGTTGTAGTTAGACTTAAACCTGCACCTGCAGGAACGCTAAGTGATATTTCATTTGTACTTTGAGATACACTTATATTACTTCCTTGTAATATACTTCTAAAGTTTAGTGTCTCACCAACTTTATCTTTCCATACTTGAGCACCACTTCCTACATTAGCTGCAAGATTTGGTTCACCCTCTGTTGTAATCTCTATATAATTATCATCTGCTGAAACACCTAAAGTTAAATTACTACTTAAAGACTTTAGGCTCCTAAAAGAAACAGTGCATTTCTTAGTTGTAGGATCTATTACATTTCCTTTATATATACCAACAGTACCTCCCGCTGGTATAGCAGGAACGTTTGTATAATCACAGTTTTCTGACTTAGCCAGATCTCTTACTTTGATTAGTTTAACTGACTTGTAAGGAATAGGGGATGCTACACCAGTCATTTCTGGTTTTTCATTCCACATACCTAATACAATGACATCATCATTGCTAGCTACATCAGTAAACTTACCTCTTTTTATTAAACTTAATATGTCAGTTAAAATATTCATATCTTATTTTCCAGAGTGAGTCCACCCACCCATTTTATATGATTGCATTTGTTCAGAGCCATCAGCTTTTTTTGCAAGCCTTTTAGCATTACTACCCAATGTCATTTTTTGTTGTAAAGAATCCATCATTATGTCTCCTGTTTGACCACCGTCAACCATCTTACATAACAATTTAGTCTTTTGTCTTGTCATTTTTTGAGGTTTTAGACCTCCCCCTCCTTTATATTTCTTCATGATATATCTAATGTTAATGTAGCAAATAATAAATATAGTTTCATTGTTGTATAATTATACTCTCCATCTGGAGCAATATAATCCCAACCTAAAGCCAACCTATCATGTGGCCAGTGAAATGCTATCTCTAATGCCCAGTCTCCCATTATAATTTACTTTTAGTTTTTTTACATAATCCTTGACGGCAATGACCCAAACAAATCTTACCTCTTGAAAGCCATTGTATTAATATACAAACTTGTCTCATCTATTTAGTTTTTCCTTTAACAGCTTTAACAACCGCCTTAGTTCTCCTTTTAGTTTCTTTTACACCTGCTATAACTTTTTCATCAACCTCAGTCTTTGACCAAGCCCATTTCCAATAGTCTTGAGGACTAAATGTCCAAAGTACATGTATCAATTTCTTAATCATTGTTTTCAATTTTAAAGTGCTATACTAATAATATACAAATTTTGATTAACCTAATCAAATATAATGGTATATTTGTCTTGTGTCAGCAAGATAAGTATACATGTAATATACAAATAATTCTGACAAAAACCTTAATATATTAATTATGAGTAAAGTAAATCCCTTAGTTTTTAAGAATAGATTTAACATAGAGTTTTTTCCAACTGAAACATTGTTTGGTTTAAAAACTGTAAACTGTGAAGTGTTGTGTGAAGATGATAAATACCGCTGGGTCAGTGGTTTAGAAATAGGCTTAATATTTTTAACAATATCATTTGTAAATATTAAGTTCTAAGATTTTTTTATCAGGTATATTTTTTATAAATTATACTTATCTACCAGCTGCATTCTTCTTTGAGGGATGCAGCTTTTTAATCCTTAACAAATTATATAATGAACAGAGACATTTTTAAACCTAGAACAAATATATTACCATATGAGTACCCACAACTCCTAGCATATAAAGATGCCATCAGACATTCTTACTGGATAGATACAGAATTTAACTTTACAGAGGACATACAAGACTTTAAAGTAACTATCACGCCAGCTGAGCGGGATGTTATTAAAAAGACTATGTTGGCTATTGCACAAATAGAAGTTAATGTAAAAACATTTTGGGCTGATATGTACAAACGCATGCCTATTACTGAGGTGGGAGATGTAGGAATGACATTTGCTGAATCAGAAGTTAGACATAAAGATGCTTATGCTAGGCTGCTTAGAATACTAGGACTTGAAAAAGAATTTCAAAGTGTTATTGAAGTGCCTGCTATTGCAGGTAGACTTAAGTACTTAAAGAAGTACCTAGATGGTACACGTTCTAGAGATGATAAGATGTATACTAAATCTGTACTACTGTTTTCTTTATTTATAGAGCATGTAAGCTTATTTAGCCAGTTCTTGATTATGATGAGCTTCAATAAAGAAAAGAATGTGTTTAAAGGCATATCTAATGTTGTAGAAGCAACATCAAAAGAAGAAGAGATACACGGTAACTTTGGAGCTGAGATCATCAACATCATTAAGAAAGAAAATCCTGAATGGTTTGATGAAGAGTTTGAAGAACTAATCTATTCTGCTTGTAAAAAAGCTTATACTGCTGAGTGTGGTATACTAGATTGGATCTTTGAAAAAGGTGAACTAAAGTTTCTATCTAAGGAAACTATTCAGAACTTTATAAAAAACAGGTTTAATAATTCTCTAGAGAAGATAGGTATGAAGTCAATCTTTGAAGTTGACTCAGAACTATTAGGGTCCACTGAATGGTTTGATATAGAGATATTAGGAACCAAAGAAGGAGACTTCTTTTACAAGAAGAGTGTTGACTATAACAAGAAAAGTAAGAGCATCACAGTTGATGATTTATTTTAAAAAACAAAACCAATGGAATATAATAAATACTACTGGCTGAATGAAGACAGCCGCACATTTTTATCAAGAGGGTATATATCTGAAAGCCCTGAACAAAGAATCAAAGACATTGCTATAAAAGCAGAAAAGTATTTGAATATAAAAGGCTTTGCAGAAAAGTTTGAGGACTACATGGCAAGAGGTTTTTACTCTTTGTCTACTCCTGTATGGATTAATTTTGGTAAACAAAAAGGTTTACCTATCAGTTGTTACGGATCTAATGTAGATGACAACTTGGACAGTATATTAAATGCTGGACGTGAAATTGGAATGATGTCTAAGTATGGAGGTGGAACTTCAGCTTACTTAGGAAACATTAGAGAAAGAGGTGCTCCTATTTCTACCGGTGGATTTGCAGATGGACCAATTCATTATGCTAAGATATATGATACTGTAGTAGATGTATGTAAACAATCTGAAGCTAGACGTGGTGCTTGTGCAGTATACCTACCAGTTGAGCATGCGGATATCTTAGAGTTCTTAGATATTGGTACAGAGGGTAATCCTATACAAAACTTACAGTACGGTGTAACAGTTACTGATAAGTGGATGCAAGAGATGAAAGATGGTGATAAGAGTAAGCGTAAAGTATGGGCTAAGATCATTCAGAATAGGAGTGAGTTTGGATTTCCTTATATTATGTTTAAGGATAACTCTAATAACAATTCTCCTTACAAAGAACTAGGCATGGACATTACAGCATCTAATCTATGTTCAGAGATCCAGCTTCCTACTGATAGTTACAATTCATTTGTATGCTGCCTAGGTTCTATAAACGTGTTACATTGGGATGAGATTAAGGAAACAGATGCTATACAGACATATGTGTACTTCCTTAATGCAGTGATGGATGAGTTTGTTATTAAGTCTGAGACAATGCCTGGTATGAAAAGAGCTAACAACTTTGCAAAAGAACACAGGGCTATTGGTCTAGGTGTTCTTGGATACCATTCATTATTTCAATCAAAGCTTATTGAGTTTGACTCACTGCAAGCTAAAGGTTTGAATGCTCAGATATTTAGTACTATAAAAGATAGAAGTGAAATAGCTTCAAGAAAGCTACATAAGGAATATGGTTACACGTCTCTTAGAAGTGGATACGCTAACACTACTCTTATGGCTATAGCTCCTACAAAGTCTAGTAGCTTTATACACGGTGCTGTGTCTATGGGAATAGAGCCTATCAAGTCTAACTACTTTATTAAGGATCTTGCTAAGTCTAAGACAGTGTATAAGAATCCTTTCCTAGAGGCACAGTTAGAAAAGCATGGTTTAAATAATACTAAGACTTGGCAATCTATACTTAAGAAAGATGGGAGTGTGCAACACTTAAACTTTCCTAATAAAGAAGTGTTTAAATCTTTTGTTGAGATATCTCCTAAAGAGATTGTATTGCAAGCAGCTCAAAGACAAAAGTATATTGATCAATCTCAAAGTTTAAACTTAATGATTGATCCGTCTGTGTCAGCAAAGGATATTAATAAACTTTATATGTATGCCTGGGAGGAAGGAGTAAAAACTTTATACTATCAGTTTAGTAAAAGTTCTGCTCAAGACTTTGCACGCAATATACTAGAGTGTTCTTCTTGTGAAGGATAAATAAATAATACTAAGTCACATAAACGGCAATAAAAAAAGGGGCCATCTATCTTGGTCCCTCCATAATATGTCATGGCTTTATCACAACTTTTACATGTATTTTCAGTACTTATTTTCTTAATCCTTTATGATTATCAATCCTATCTAGAATTTTGTTAAGCTCATCTGTTTTTATCAGACCTGCCATTGACGCATTCTTTAAGGCACTTATAATTTGAAGTACCATAAAGGGAACTACAATTACTTCTGATAGCCAGCCTGTTCCTTCAAAACCTTTTTCTATCATAAGTATGACTGTTAGAATTGCCAGCCATGTAAAGGTGTTCTTTGTTATTCTTAAGGCCTTATATGTTTTAAACCCCTCTCTTTTACAGCCTGCCCAAACACCAAAGATGCCATCTAACCATAATACTGAACAAACCGCCAGGTACTGTTCCATGTTTTCCATTGATAAATCAAAAAAGTATGTACATAAGTACGTGCAAAATGCTGTTATGCTCACTAATAAGAGTTTAGTTGTCATTGTTAAATTTAATTTGTTGTTTTCCTAGGTACATACTATAATATAAGTAAATAGTATGACACTCACTAGGTTTAAATCTGTAAATTTGTCTTATTTAATATAAAAATCATCCATTTTTTCAAAGTTTTGCCACTTTTGAATTGTGTACAAAACCGGAATAACATCTTTCCAGTTTTTTCCAATCTTCCATTGACCCTTTTTAGGTTTATTTTGATAAACATATTTGCTGTTTTCTAGAAACTCTTCTTTAGTATTGAATAATAAACCAACTCCTGTTCCAACAGTCATTGAAAGTGCTTCACCTATTTCCCCTAATGTTCTAGTAGAGGCTATTGGTGACTTAAGCATTTGATAAATTTGTTCATATCCACCTGTACCGGGTATTGGATTAAATAAAACCATTTCTTGATATGTTCTATCTGTTTGATAAGCTGCATAATTTTTTAGTTTTCTAGTAATCATATCATCCTCATCATCACCTCCGTTTACTATTTCATTCATGATACCAACAATAATTAATATCATTGCTTCTCCTAAAGTCCTATAAACATTTTTAAGTAGCATGTTTGCTTTACCCTCGTCATAATTAAAACCATCTTTTGTTTCAATCAATCCGTATTCTTGCTTGAAGGTTTGACCTAAGCTCTTTAATCCAAACTTCTTAAATCCTTTTTCACCCACAGTAGCAGTTTTAGCAATATGAAGTATAAATTTTCCTAGTGAATTATATCTACCTTCTAACCATCCTAAGTTTTGATCATAGTATGCTGATTGAAACCTTGCTCTGTAAGCAGGCATTACCCACTTGTGAAACTGTGCAAGCAAAATTCCTAAAAAGTTATTTTGAATAACCATTCTGTCTTCTCTAGCATAGTTACCGTGAATTTGTTTATTTACTTCACGTATATTGTTTCTTAAGTCATATCTAAACCTATCATCATAAGTCATCTCTTCTCCAGACAGCTTATCTATTACTGTGTTGTATCCTTCTTTTAATTTAACCTCTCCTGTTGAAGGGTCAAAGTCATAAGCATCTACAAGATTTAATGAATCTTCACCGTTAGAAATTTGAGTACCTAATAGCATTGCCATACCAACAGTACTTTGTACTTTATATTCAGCACCCTGGTTAAGGGAGTAACCAAAGTTTGTAAATCTTGACCATATACCTTCACCATCTCCAAGACCAAATTGCTCTCTTATATCTGAATCATTATCCATCATACGGAAGTACTGAACTAATGCTTCATATTTATTTAAAGGTCTATTTTCATCATAACCTTTTTTCTTTAACTGAACTGCATTTAAAGTTGCTACTCTTCCTACAAAATCTGCGCCTGATCCTATAGCACTTGCTGATCTTTCTATTAAACCCTTTGTTCCTTCAGTATAAAACATCTTGGTAGCTTCAGTATAATCACCAGCACTATAAAATAATCCACCCGCTGCTTCTATATAGTTGTTAATTTGACCTAACGTTAAGTTATTCAAGTTACCAAATACGTTAAATGCAACATAGGCTAAAGAAGATGCATTAATTAGTCCTCCTGCAATCTTATCTACAGTTCCTTTTGTAATTTTATCATTGTCATAGTAAACCATTTTCATCCAATGGTGTGCTCTTTGTGCAGCATTACTTTGCAAGCCTTGTGTGTTTTGTTTTCCTACTGCAGCATTTACAATATTCCCTGCTGTGTCAACAACTTTACCAAGAAGCTCAAGTTGAGTACCTGGTTTCTTATAAGTTCTCATTTCAATAGCTTTAAGCATAGCTTGTAATGTGTCTTCTATTTCACCCATTACCTCAAAGTTCTCAGCCATAGCCGCAAACTTAACCAAACTTTTAGTCATGTCTTTACTAACCTCACCCAGAGTAGGTTGTGATCTTAAATTGGATGCTTGTGCTTCTAGCTTTGATCTTTCTTTTTTATATTGATTAATGTTTATAGCACCTTCAGTTCTTTGATCTTTTAAAACCTGTATCTGTTCATATATTGCTTCAAGTGCTCCTTCAACTCTAGGGTTACCTGTATAGAAAACAGGCATAGTATCAACTAATTGACCTTCTTCATTTATAAGAACTTGTTTTTGTTCTGATGTTTCAGTAAACACTTCTTTAATACTTGTTAGAAACTTTGGAATTAGCCTTGTAAAAAATTCAGGCTTGGCCATTACTTCATCAACAAAGTTATTTGCTATTACAGGAACCTTACCAAGCATTTGATCTCTCTGTGCTTTAGGAAGTTTCTGAAGCAAACCATCTTCATAATGTTCTCTATACTTTAAATAGAAATTCTTCTGTGCCTGACCCAGCTGATCTGTTGGGTTCATTATCGTCTCATACTTCTCACTTAATAAAGATTCACCTGTGTCTGTGTTAGTATCTAATACTTCAGTATACTCTGGTCTAAGTGCAGAAAAATCTTCACCCTCTTTTATTGCTCCAGTAGGATCATTATTTGCATCCTTAAATGTTTTTGTGTAGTCTACTTTATAATAGTATTTAGCTTTATATACATCATAAGCATTTTTATTAACACCCGGTTTCTTTAACCAAGTAACACCTTCTCCATTTGCCCAAGGCTGTGCATATTCAAAGTTTTTTCTTATAGCATTAAACTCATCTGTTACTTTATGATATTGACCATCAATAAGACTACCGTCTTCATATCTTTCAGATTGCATAAAATCAGCAAATGCTCTTTTCTTTAAATACAAGTCCTTATTATATTGTACATGTTTAGGGTTAGCATTTACCAATGAGTATATAGGAAAGTATTTATATGGTTTACCGTTAGCATCATAAAGCTCACTTCTTAAAGCATTCTTTTTAGAATAGTATTGTTGTCCAACACGTTGAACATAGAAACCTGTAAAATCACCATCCTCATTATACTCAAGCATAAAGTCATATAGCTTTTGTAAATCTTTTTCAGATGACAGCTCAAGTAATGTTTTACCTGAATTTATTATATCTTTTTTTCTTGCATCTACTTTATCTAAATACTCTTGTCTTTTCCTTTTATATATCTTGTCCATAGTTGCAAGGATAACATCTTTTGATGTTGCTAAATCCTTAGCATATAATTCTGAACTGCCAATATCTGGAACAAGAGTTAATAGTCTATCTAAATCATCTAGTGTTAACGTATCTCCTGAGTGTGATTGAATAACAGTTTGTGCATCAGTCTTACCTCCTTTTGGGGTATTAGCTCTTATAACCGCAGCAACATAATCCAATATAGCTGTCTTAACTATACCTCTACCTTGACCTGTTTGAGAAACTGTATCTGTACCCAACAACTGAGTCAATTCTATTTTGATACTACCAACTAAAGATCTTTGTGTTGCATTTAGTTCACTGTTAGCTTCTAAAGTATGGAGCCCTTCAAATGTAGAAAGAAACCTATTAAAGTTTAGAACATATGTTATATACTCTTTTTGACTTTGATTCTTAGGGTCTTGTGCATACTCCTTAAAAGACTTCATTTGTCTCAAAGAATCTTGCAATAGCTGTGTATATACTCTAGATGCTGCAACCGGTCCTTCAGCTCTTGCTATTGTTATATATCCTAGAGTACTAGTAACTGCCTCTTTAACTTCTTCTTGTGTTCTATCTCTATATATATTTGACCTAACTAAATCTTCAACTTGTGTTGTTTTTAGTAGGGCTTTTTCATATGTATCTAAAGCACCTTGAATTGTACTTTGTGCAGGGTAGTCAATTGGATCAATAGTACTTGCTAAATTCTCAGCACCTTCTATATCTTTTTCAGCATTATATATTTGCTCTTCTGCATCTTTAATTACATTGTCTGATATCTCTTCTTGAGACAACACTGTATCAACAGAAGGGATTATTGCATTAACCTTTTCTACATTTTGTTTGTATCCGTGAGGCATGTGACCATCAAACCTAATGTTGTTTTTATTGTAAGACATAAGGACGCTTGACACATTCCCTATTCCATAAGCTAATTCATAGCCCATGTTTTCTACCATTCTTTTAAGAACATTAACCTCTAATGAATCTAATGTTCTTAAAGTCAGAGACTTAGTTCCGGTAGTTTCTGCATATAGACTGCCTTCTTCAAGTGTTATTTTTTCTACATTGTATGGATTTTTTTTATCTCCATATATAATTCCCATGTCACTAGTCTTAGTGAATATACCCTGCAACCATGTCTTAGGATTTGTTGTAAGAACATTACTATCGTTTGCTTGTATCTGTATTAACTTTAGTTGTCCTGCTGTAGTGATTATTACTATGTCTGCTTTTGATGCAATTTCAGTAACTTGATCATGAAACACAACGTTAGTAAGCATTATGTCTCCTGGATCTTTTATTACTTCTATCTGACCAACTAAATTATCAAAAGATATTTTACCTGTTTCTTCATTTATATTTAAAAGGTCTCCTTTTATACTATCAAAATTTTCATTAGAAGCAATAGCATCAAGCATTGTACTAACATCATTTTTTATAAGTTGTTGTTGTGGAGTTTCTGGTCTACCCAAGGCCTCTTTTGCTGATCTAAATACTTTCTTTTTAGTAAGGTTATAATACTTACCATCTAGTTTATTTAATATTACAAGATCATCACTGTTAAAATTAACTGACTCAGTAGCAGTTAACGTATCTACTTCTGCTTTTGTTTCATTTACAGAATGAAGCAATCTATCAACCATTCTTTTTTGAAGTGGCCCACCAATAGCTTTTTGTGTGTTTACTATCTTTTGTTTCTTAGGAGATAAGTTATACCTTACTCTTCCATTTACAGAACTTTCTAATTTAAAAGATATACCATCTGTATTCAGCAACTTTGCAATGTCTGTAAGTGTTGCTTTTTCAGATATGTTATCTACTTTAATTTCTCTTCCTGTAATTACCTCATTGAGGTTTTTAATAATATCTGCAAACCACTCTAAAAACTCAAGGACTTTGTCCATAAAAGATTTTGTTGGTGTGCTCTCATATTCATTATTAAAATGTCTTGATAGTGCTTGGGTTACTATTTCTAACTGTACGTCTTCTTCAGTAAACCTTCTTTTGTTATTGTACGCATCCTGAATTTGTTGAGTCATCTCTGGAAAATTCTTCTTTGCTTCTGCCAATAAAGAATTAAACAAAACCTCATTATCTACTTTTACTGCATCTATGAATGGATGTAGTACTTCCTCTATTGCTGTCTCATCTGTAACTCTCCCTTTTATTAATACTGCTGTACCGTTTACATAAAAACTATTAATTTCTGAAAATGAAACCTTTGACTTCTTCCATTGAGGTAGTGAGTCATATAATTCTTGAGCATCTTTAACTGACTCTAACCTTACATTAATACCAGGAAACATTTTCATTAAATGCATTATGACCTTTCTTGATCTTGGCATATCCCATGACCTAGAAGACTCAAGCATATCTTTTGCAGAAAACATATCACTGTTTATAGATACAGCATAGGTTTTCTTAGTAGCACTAACGTTCACTGTTTCAGAAGGAATGTTATTTACCTCAAGGTATTTATTTAATCTTCTTACATTAGACTCAACTAGTGACTTACTAGGTTGTAATGTTTCTTGATCTGTATTATTAATATAGTATGTCCCCTCAAAACTATGTATAATTTTTAATCTTCTTAAATTATTTAGAATAGCTGTACCAAATTCTCTTTGCTTTATATTATACAAAGTTTTTTTATCAGCAAGCATATTCTTAGCCTGAAGAATAGTAGGTATATTATCATTGTTGACAAGTCCTTGATATTGATTGATTACATTATTAGTAATAATATCAGTTTTGTAAACCTGCTTTAATGCTTTATACTCTATTAAGTTTTTGTTATGACACTTTCCCATATTCTATAAATTACATCTTTTAATTTCATCTAAGAAATTCTTAGTTTTTTCCTCTTCAGTTTCACCCTTATATGTTAATGTAGGATCTTCATACAGCGCTATCAGGCTCTCCAAAGATACAATTTTATTGTCAGCTAGATTTTTTCTCATCTCTGAAAATTCATCTGCTATATATGGAGCATTAATTGTTTGATTATAGAATTCCGTTATTAATGGATACTTGTCTTCCAAGGCTGCTTCAAATAAATCTAATTGTTCATCTTGTTTTGGAGTTAATTTAGGCATGTTATCTTCAGCTACTACAACACCTTCTGACTCTGTTTTAATATTAGCTTGTTCTATAGGAGTTGCTAAGCTTCCCAATAATGTATTAGCATCTACCTGTGCAATGTTAACTGGAGGAACAGATGAATCTATTTGAAAATCTACACTGTCTTCTGTAGCAGATACATTTGCACTTTCCATGCCTAAAGCTTGAGCAGGTAATGAATTCTTTCTGTCAAACTCCATATTATCTAAGGCAGTATCTAAAGCAATATCTTGGTTAACACCTAGCATGTCTATATCCTGACCAAATGCAATTGATCCTTTATTTGTTATGTTTTCTCTAACTTCAGCATAGGTATCTCTAGGACCAAACATAAACCCTATACCATTCTGAAAATTAGATCCCATTGCTGGAACTTCAATATACTGATAACTTGATTGATCTAAGTTGCCTTCTGTATCTTTAGGTAAGAGTTTATAAAGTCTAGATGACTTTTTCATTTTACCACTCTGTTGCTCTGCTTCAGTATAAATTCTTATTACTGCAGGTTGATTATCATATTCAAATGACTCATCAGCTTTGTTTGTTCTCTTCTTCAGAGTTAGCTTTCTTTTGCCATCTGCTTCTGTAATTTTAATCTGACCTTTAAGAGTTCCTTGAACTGTAGACTGGTTTGCTATATCAGTATATATTTCTCTGCCTACAATTTTAAGTGTATTAACATTAGACGTTAAGTAGCCTGTCTCAAACTCACTAAACAATTCCTCTTTGCTTAATCCAAATGTTTCTTCATAGTTGTTATCATTTAGAAGAGACTCTTTTGCATTTGTTATTTGCTGTAAGTAACCATCTAAAACAAATGGTGATATTGCTTGCAATAAACTTTGACTTGCTAGTTGTAAACCATCTTTAACCATAATGTAATTTACTATGGTCATAGCATCTCTTCTTGTATTAGGGTTACCATATAGTTTAGCAAATGAAGTTTGTAAGTCTATGTTTTGTAGCTTATTTAAATTTCTCCATGTGTTTGCTTCTAACAAGTTTAATCCTTTAATGTTAGTCTCAGCACTAATTGGAAGCTGTGTAATAAATGATTTTAAAAAGAAATTATCTTTATCAGCAGCATTTAATCTTCTAACTGAATCAAAAATATTTTGAGCACCTACTATAGGGTATATAAGTTGATTACTTAATGTACCGGCACCTTTACTTAATGTATTTTTTGTATTATTCATATATGCTTTTATTGTAAAATAAGAAAGCATATCATTTTTAATTTTTTGTTCTGTCTCTTCAGTAAATTTATTTGACTCTGTTCCTAAAGACTTTTTTAATTTATTATAAAATTCAGTAAACCCATCTGTTGCAGTTAAGAATGTAACTGGCAATAACTCATTTGTTATCTCATTAAAGATATTTAAATTTTGTTTTACAAAACTATTTTCTAGAATACGGGATATATCCATATCAGGTTTCACACCCTTCTCCGCTATTGCACCTATCTCTACAAGATCTGCTCTTGTCTTAGCAATAGAAGCAAAGTTTCTTCCTAAACCTGCACTACCAGATATACCAGTTAATGAATTCATTTTACCTGTAAAACTTGAAATCTTATTAATCTTAGATATAATATCTAATATCTCCATCTCCTGTTGTGCAGATGCACCAGATTCAATCATTTGACCCATTGATTGTTCATCAATTTTCTTACTGAATACTGAACCCTCTTCACGTTCTTCAGCTGGTAGAGTGCCAAGTTTCTTTTGTTCTTTTAAATCATACAAACGTTCATTAACAAGACTTGCAAAACTTGGATCAAATTTATTTTCTTTATTTGCAGCCTGCTCAAATAGATCTCTTACTTCTTTAACATTTAATAAAAGAATAGCTTCTTTTAAAGGCATCCCTAAAGCTACTAAGTTAGTGGCAAGGGGTACTGCTTGACGGTGCATCCCTAGCTTAGACATATAATTCTCTTTAGAATTATCAGTAAGCATAGTTATTACAGCAGATATTTCATCTTGCTTTCTTTGACCATCTTTATTTAGAGGTTGATCAAACCCAGTATATTCTTTACCTAAAAAGACAAAGGCCTGCTCAGGATTTATTTTTACTTTATATTCAGAAAGTAAACTTAAATATAAATTAGGTGATACTGCTCTTCCAATAGCTGCCCCTTTATTATTTATAAATGAAATTGTTTTACCGTATGCATCATCAACATCAACTTGTGCACCATCCATACTAGCAACATAATTAGGCGCAAACTTTTTTAAATATTCATATGATTGTTCTACAGCAAGTAGTGATGCAGGTGTAACAGAAATGTTTTGTACAGATTCATTACCCATTAATGCAAACCTCATATCCAAAGATATATTGTTATATGGTGCTAAATAAGGTTCACCATATGATTCTTTATATGCGTTGTATGCTTTTTTTGTTGCAGGTAATCCCAATCTTGTTACTGCTTTTAAACCACTATCAGTAAACGGTGTGTCTAGAAGCTCACTATCATCATAAGAATCCTCAAGTTTTGAACCTTGGACTTTAAATGATTTTACTGCCTCAGAATATGAATTGTCTTTTTGAACTTCATTATTAATATATTCAACATAATCAGCATACTCTCTCCCTTTTGTTTCTCCATAAGCATAGAACTTTGAGTCATCTTGAGAATAATAGTATTCTTTAATTTGAGTATATACTTTATCAATATCAAAATCTGCTCCTGATACTTCAATCAATTCAGCGGGGAACATTGCAGAAGAGCCATAATATACTGGCATAAAATCTACAAGCTTAACATTCATAGTAGAATGATTATCCTGTGATGGAATACGTACAGCAAACATTTTTGCAATTACATCTGGTATAGACCCTCCTTTTAATTGTATCTTTTCATATACATCTTTTAAGTGAGCTGGCATCATACCTTCAGAATAACGTAAACCTGTTGGCTCTCCTTTAGCATTAAACTCTTGTAACCCATATCTTAATCTATCAACAATTACAATTCCTTCTTTTGGTATTGTCATTCCTGATAAAGTTGATAAAGAGTAATCAAATGCCTCTAACCCACTCATACGTTTAGCTACATCTTCTCTTATTACTTCATGCTTTAGTGGTAAGTATTTGAATGTGCCATCTTTTTGTTTTACCTCTTCTACACTATAGACACGTCTAAATACTGTATTACCAAAGTCAGATACTAAAGCTAAACCATGCCCTGGTATTTTCTCTTGGAATACGTCTTTTGTAAAGTAACTCAAAAATAATTGTTGAGCCTTTGGCGCTGCCAGTGGATTATTAAAATCAAATTTAGGTTCTCCTGAAATTGGATCAATAGAAAAGAATTCCATTATTGTACCGCTTGACTTGGATGCCTTTAATGAATTAACTGCATAAGTCATAAATGCTGCTAAGTCAGGAGTAAGTTTATTTCTTTCTTTACTCACACTAAACTCAGACATCAAACCATCAAAAGAAAAAGTTAGGTTTCTTTTATTTTTATACTTGAGAGTAATTCTTTTTTTCAGTGCATCATTATATAGTCTCTTAACATCAGCAATATTTGTTATACCTGGATACCCTTCAAGAATAATTGGCTGTTTATCATTCTGTTCATTTGTTGCCAATATTTTAATCTGACTTACTTCAGTTACCTTATTCTTATTACTAGGATTTATTACTTGTAATCCAAAGTCCTTTGCACTAATAGTACTAGAAGGTTCTGTAATACTACTGGTCAAAGATTGAATATTTTTCTTAGCCATCTTCTGTGCTGAGACAGGAGTTGCTATTGATACATTACCTGTAGTTGTTTCCAGACGTTCTAGATCCTGTCTTAACTTATGAAGCTCAGGTCTTAAAGGATGCTCAGCCCAAACTGTATTTCCGTTATCATCTTTCTTACCTGTATTTATAGATGTGTATTCTGGAGTTAATACAAAGGCAGACATTTTGATAAATGACTCACCATCAAAGTGTACAAACTTCTTAGAGTTTAACATACCATCAGTAGCAATTAAACCACTCTCACCAAATATATCTTCAGTAGTAATTTCTTCTCCCTTTTCTATTTTAGTAATTACATCAGCTTGTTGTTGAGTAAGTTTACCTAACCCAAACCAAAAATGTCTAAATGCTTTTGTAGTTATATACATCTGTGCATCTGCACGTTCTATATCTTTACCTGTAAAATATGATTCTAATACAGGATCAGTAAACGTAAGAACTGATATCTCTTCTGTAGCAGAAGTTACCCCTAACTTCTCACTTGTTAAAGAAGTATAGACATTATCATATGCTGCATTCTGACCTTTAGCTCTTTTAATTTGATCAACTGCATCTTTTAAAATTAAAGCTTGATCACCTAAGAGCAATTCATTTATAGACTTGGTATTTAAATAATCATTTAAAAATATTTGTTTAAGGTTGTAGTCCTTATCAAATCCCAAGTTTAGTTTTGCAGATGCTTCAACAGCCTTAGCCCTAGCATCTCCTGTTTTATCTTGAACAAGACCAGATTTAATTTCTTTAGATATTTTACTATCTATATTTAATCTGTCATACAAACTTTTAAATCTATCATACTTTACATTAAGTCTGTTTTCTAATTGTTGTCTAAAGTCTTTATCACTACTCTCGTTATTAGATAAAGCTTCTTCAAAGGTAAATGTTTTACCTTCAAGGTTAACCTTTGCTGATTCTTCTAAGCCTAATTTAAGTTCATCAGAAATTAAGTCACTATTATTAAAGAATGTATTTTTTCTTTCTTCATAGCCTTTATATGAATCTTGAATACCTTCTTCACCTTGTTCACGTACAATTCTATTATATTCATTCTTAACAAAACCATAGGCTATATCAATAGCTTCTGGTGTAATTGCTTTATCAGTAACATTTGAAACCGCTTGTATTACAGGAAGTGATATCTTATCATCTGTATTAGAGCTTTCTAAAACTCTAATCTGTACAGGAGCAGTTCCAATTTGTTCTACTTGTTGAGTTTCATCATTTACTATTGTATTCTTTAACGCTAAAGACTTTGTATTAAAATCTAAAGTATAGTTGTTTATTAAGTTTGTTAAAAATTGAGTTGCTGTAAAGCTTCCATATTCTGTTGTATTTAATACACCACTAATATATTGATCATAATCTGCGTTTCTATCCAATGTTTCTACTTCAGCTACACCAGAAACTCTTTTAATTTTAAGCAAGTTTGATGCAGACATAGCTAGAAACTCTTCACTGTTTAATAAATAATTATCTCTCAGATATGGTTTTAAAAGCAATCTATCTATTTCACTTAGGTTGTTTAATGCAGCCACTCTTTTTAAATGGAAGGTTGGCTTTTGGTGTGTGTTAACTAAATCACCATTAACATTTTTAAATACTGATAACCCTATAGTCTCATCAAATATAGCATTATTAACAGCCATCATTTTAAGTCTACCAGCAGCACCTTCTTCATCACTATATAACTGATGAGCATTCTTTTTATTTGCTATTATTTCTTGTATGAAATAAAGCTGCTCTGCACTTATAGGTTCTGCCTCTGTATTTAGACTTAATAGAAGTTGCTGATTTGTATCATTGTCGTTTACACCATTACTTTTTAATATGCTATACTTCACATACAATGGAGATAACTTTATTCCAGTAGTATCATAAACAAGCTTTGATATATTATTGGCTTGATCAGTTAACTGTTGTTTATTAAATGTTTGACCACTTAACAACACTCTTCTAAAACCTGCTACAGAACTTACAGCATTGTCTCTACCTTGAGGTCTAATTTTCCACTCTTGTAAAAATGTAGTAAATGCTTGGCTCCACAAACTCAATTGAGTATTTGCATCATCTCTTTCCGCTGCAGAAAATGTTATAACATTACCAGCTTTATCTGCTTTCTGGAATAACCATTCAACCTTAAAGTTAACAAATGCTTTTAATTGATTAAACAAAATACTATTTGTAATTGTAGTTGGTAAAAGCTCTTCAGATATTTGATCACCCAAGTTTATACCTAGGTCATTAAATATTTTGCTTACTGCCGCCTTGGTATCTGGATTACTATCTGCAAAAATTGCAAGTGATTGTAGTATTTCAATTGGCTCAGTTCTACCAGTAACAGCTTTCATTATACCATTGTATGTATTGTATACATTTATTGGTACTATAAGTTTTTCTTCTCTTCCGTCATCTCTGGTTATAAACTGATTTCCAAATATATCTCCTTCTTCTCTTGTGATGGTTGCTAAATACTTTCTCATGTATGTAGATAAAGAACTAAAACTACCATTCAAGTATGTTTCCTTACCAAACTGAGTTACATTTCTAAGACCTTCTTCTTGTTCATACTCTTGTGCAAGATCTTCTTCAACAGCTTTTTGAAAATCAATAGTATCTAATACAGAAAATGCTGCTTTATAAAATGGAGATTGAGTCCTGTCATCATAAGTTTGTGAATCCAAAAAAGCATCAGTCAGCTTTGATAACAATTCTGCTTTATCTGGATTACTTATACTTTCAATATTTGCCTCATTATCTTTATTGTATAACCAAGCAAAGTCTGAAATAATCCCATTCATTCTATCTATCTCAGATTCTGATGGGTTATTTTTTTGTCTTTCTATATACATAGCCGCCATAGATAAGACTATATTATTAGCAATAGAGCTTTCTAAATATAATTCACCTTTTGTTACCCCTACTTGTAATGACTTATAAGGGATCATTGCATTGGCTATTGTAACACCGTTACTATAGTTATCTGTAAAATCATTAGATACAGCTTGAGCATTTGCATATTTACCTGCATCAATGTTCTCAAACAATTTACTAAGTTCATTTTTTGTATACTTACTAAAAACACCTTTAATCCATTCTAGTAATCTTGTAAAGAATGATTTGACTTCTGAACTTGTAGAACTATCTGTAGCGTTATTTTTAAACAACTGGAATTGATCAGCCATATACTCTTCATAGTATAGGTTTTCTAATTCTTTTTTACTAAGACTATCATACTGTTCAGCAGAGTTCTTAAATTTTTGTATTTCTTTTACAAAAGACTTTCCTTCTGCTCTGAGTTTAGCTCTTACTTCTTTTCTTGCAATAGATCTTAAATTTGCTTGCTCTTCAGGAGTAAGTAATAATCTGTAAACAGAGTGAAACGCTTCATGGTATTTAAATGGATTAGAAGAACCAGTATAGATTGTTCCACCTATCTTCAATCCTCCAGCCAATGCATTTAAGTTTAATGCAAAGCCACCCACTCTGATTCCACCTCTTAACATGTTGGATCCTAGAGCACGTATATCTTCTATAGTAATAAAGCTAGGAAGGTTATTCTGTGCCCATATAGTAAATTCTTCTAAGTCTTTAATATCAGACTCTGTAAATGATAAAGCAATTTTGTTTGCTATTAACTTATCTCTAGCTATTTTTAATTTTTGGTATACTTCATTTTTTCTTAATGCTTCTGCTAAACCACGTGGTCCAACTTCATCCTTTATAGTTTGCTCAATCTCTTTCATTTTAGAATTGAGTTGATCTAAAGGCTTTTGAGCAAGAGATGTCAAATCTACTGCTGGAGTATTTGTTGCGGTTAGCTCAGGTCCTTTTGGAATAGGATTACCTTCTGCATCTGTAAAGACTTCTGTCTCTTGGAATATAGCGTCTGTTGTGATACTATCTCCTAAGTCAATTAACTTCTTTGTGTTTGCTTCTGCTTGATCAACAGGTGTTTGAGATACATTAACAGCTTTATTATTTGATGCTTCTCTTTTAGCTGATGTTGCTTGGAAAATGTATGTAGCATTTCTTCTAACTTTTGTTGTTAGTTTAGTTGCCAATGACTCCATCATTGTTTGAACAGTTGCATTTAAAGATAATGATGTACTAAACTGAGGCAATGCAATTCTTGCAGGTGACCCCACTTCAGCCATCTTTGTATTTACCTTGTCCATTAAGTTCTTCAAGTTAACCATAGGGTTACTTTCAGCCTTAATATCTTCTACTGTTAAATATACTACACCCGTTTTTGTACGGTTTGTTTCTACTACAGCTCTTATCTTTCCAAATGGTGCTACTGTAATAAATAAATTTGTACCCGGATTCATTGCTATCCTAATACCTTCATTATTTGTTTTATTAAAAAGATCAACCTCTGCACCAATAGAAGCATTTGTAGCACCGTTAATGTAGTTGCCAGTAGGTCCAATAGAAGGTTTAGTTGTAAAACCACCTTTGTCATCCTTTACGCCTTCTTTCATCAACAACACCTGATCCATCATTGAAGACATCCAATTTTCTATTACTGCTGGATCTTGACCTACAGTCTTAGCAGTGGCTAATGTCCATGTTCCATTTGGTTGTTTTATAGCATACTGATATCTTTCTTGATAACCCATTGAGTTATCTCCAATCATTTTTTGCCAGCTTCCATTCTTTTTTAATCCTGCTTCAGCTTCATCCAGTAATGCTTTGTTTAAATCATCATCAGCAATATTAGTTATTGCATTAGGTTTACCATCAATTGTTTTGCCATCTTCACTTCTAGTGTTATCATAAATAATTATACCACCAGCACCATTGGATGTTAATCCTTTATCATAAAACTCTTGTAAAGTAACCATAGGATTAGCTCCATCATAATCAGCATAACCATCTACTTTATTGAGTCTAAATCCATTTCCTATAACTGAAACTAAGTCTACTTCTGTTTGACCTTCAGAATATATACCATCTATAAAACTAATTAATGCGTCATTATCAGCCCAACTATTTTTAGCTTTTTCTAATTGACCTTCTATAGTTTGATTTTTACCTACTACAAATACTTGTTTTGCTAAATCAATAGACATAGTAGCAGGTGTAAATACTTTACCTTGAGATACTTCAAATATAAAACGGTCATTACTTAAATGAGCAAATGTTCCATTCAAAGCAGGATCTATTGCTTTTAAACCCTCAGCAACTAAACCTTCATTTATGTCCTTTAATATATCAGGATCTGTTATAGCAATCTCTAAGTTATACTTTTCTCCTTTGTCTTTTATATAAGGGTTAGGAATCATAGCACCTCTCATACTATAGTCAGAAGGCAAGAGCTCATTATTTAGAGAAACCTTGATTGTAAGTTTTGATACACCTTCTTCATCTAAGTTAGCAACTATATAATTTAAACGCTCTTTAGCAGACTCTTTACTTTCATTCTTACCTTCCCTGGCATATATTGCAACAGCATCATCTGCTTTCACCTTTGCAGCTCCAGCGTCTACTTTCTCAATAATTAATTTCTCTATATAAAATCTTTCTGAAAAATCTAATTCAGTTTCATATCTTATAGGATTTTTTCTTTCAGCTTTACCATAATCCTCAGATGACACTAAAGTTAATTTAGTACCTAAAGGAGTTCTTGTAATTCTAAATGCTTCCCCTGTTATTTTATCATAAACAAATTGACCTTTGACAAGATTTAACCCATCAAATTTAAAAGTTTTACCATCAGAATATTTTTCTTCTAATATGTTAAATTGCTCTATGGCTTTTTGTTTAGTATTATAAACACCAAATCCATCAATTAAATCTAATTGAATGGCTGTTAATTCCGCTCCAGTGTTATTTAGTATTTGATAAAGTTTTTCATCTGTACCAGCAACATCTTTTGGTATAACTCTAAACATTACACCGTCACCACCTTTGATTGGTTTTAAATTACTTTTAGTATCTATATTTCTATTAGTAAAAATATCATAAGTTAAATCTAAATCACTTAATATTTTTTGAATAGTTGGGTCTTCAATACCTTCTCTACTATCTAAGAATTCTTGAAATCCTTTTTCATTTTTAACTTCTTCTATTGTTGGTATTCTTGTTCTCTCACTTTGAACACCAAACTCTTCTACAGATATTTTATATCCTTTAGCCCATACTCTTTTTATAGCATCAAAAGCAAGTGTAATCTTTAGAGCATCACCAGTTTTCTTCCACTCATCATATGTCAGTGGAGTTTGTGAAACTTCATTAGATCTATATATAATATATTGTTGTTCAAGGATATTTCTAAGAACATCAGAGTTTTCATTATCTTGATCAACTTCTATTTCTGGAACTTCTGCTTCTTGTAAAACCTGCTCAATGTCAACTATTTCTTCTTGCATTACAGTTTCTGGAGAAACACTTTCTCTTGCTTTTTGATCAGCTACTACATCAGCATAAGTATTAATTACAGCAATAACATAAGCTAGTTTATCTGCATCCGCCTCTATGTTCATATTTAAGCGTCTACCATCTTCTATAAACTTACCTTGTCTTATACCATCAGTAAACTCCTCTATAGTAATGTCATCTTCTAGGAAACTTTTAAGAAATTCCTCTTCTACCAATATACCTTTTTCTGAAAATGCATTTATTAAATCATTTTTCTCAATAACATTTAAATAATTTTTAGTCTGCCTTGCATATATTTCTTTTCTGTTACTGTATAGGAACTCTAAATACTCAGTTGTTCTATCTTCTATTTGCTTCTGACCTTCTGGGTTAGCTAACCAATCCACTGACTTACTAAATGCAGATGCATCTTCTTGTAAGGCTACATGATCTGTAAGCAATGTTAATGCGCTATCTATATTGCTGTAGTTAATAAAATCATTATTACTACCTGCAAGCATTTGTATGTATTCTTTAAAAGCCCCCTTTAGCCCTGAGCTATTTACTTTATTTTTAGCAAAGTATCCTTTTTTAGTTTGGTTCTTTGGGTCATTAAAAATTTTAGAGTACTTTTCTAATGCTGCTTTTTTCTTTTTTCTTTTTGCAGTTAACTCTTTCTCTTTAGGAGTTAAGTTTTCTGAAGCATTAATCTCATCTTGTAAAACAGAAAGCTCTTCTTGTATAGTATCGTTTGTATACAGCAATCTTATATCAGTAAATGATTGATTACTAAACAATGGTTCAGATTCTAGTTCTTGTTCTATTTGTGCTTGTCTCTTAACAGCATCTTTGAAAGATTCATTAGTGAATATATAAAGCATTTTTGAGTGTTCAAGTGCTTGCTTTCTAAAAGCCATTTTATTATATTCTACAGTACCTCTTTTTAACTGAGACAAATCATATCTGTTACTAGGAAATATACCTTCTAACTTACCAGCATAGTTTTTACCATACTCATCTATAAGATTTAGTTGTCTTCCTATTTTTTTTCTTAATGATTTTGCTGTTCTTTTAGTATCTCCAAATGCTGCTTCTAAGTCTTTATCATTTAATTTAGACAATGCTTTCAAGTCATCTTTTTGAAATTTTATTGAACCATTTTGATATGCAGTGTAAAGGTTATTGAACTCAGACATATTTCTATTATCAAAATATGATTTTCTATCACCCACAGCAATGTTCAAATTTATTTCTCCTGCAATTTGTTTTTGCATTGATAGCTTTAATTGCTCTGGTGAAAGTATACCTTGTAAAGGATTTTTACCATCATAAGTTGCATCAGCAAACTTATTAACTTGAGAAACAATATCATCAACAGCTTTCTCACGTGCATCATTATATTCTTTGTAAGGATTGGAGTATGTACCATCCTCTTGCATCTTATACTTTTTATTATAAGCAGATTGACCTCTTCTGTATAATGCAGGCATGCCTTGGAAAAGCACTTGTTGATATGGTCCTGCCAGACCACCCATTAAAAAACCACTTGCAAAAACCTCTGCTCCTTCTGCTGAAAATAAATTACCAGCAGCTTGTGTACCATAAGCACCATAAGTTCCTGGAGCTCCAGCTAGTGGATCTCTCAACAAAGAACTATAGTAACCTACTGTTGCAGATGATATAGCTTCTTGTGAAACCTCTTGTATACCTTCAGCAAAATTAGCTGCACCATATCTAAGTAATTGAGAACCCATTACTTTAGGTGCTGCTTTCCAACCATTAAGAGCTTTAGATATTTTATACTCTTGTCTCATTCTTGACAATAGCCATTTTGATCCTTTGGTAGCTTGTCCTTTAACACCAGTAGCTAAAACTCTTTTGCTTGCCTCTCCTATTTTTCTTTGCCATCCTCCAAATGCATTTCTAAGTACAATTCTGTTAGAAGCATGTATGATTAAAAAGTTTCTCATCTGAGCACTGAATGCTGCTTCTGCTGCTTTCACTCTTGCTTGTTGAGCTTGTTCATTAGTAACTCCTTTACCTACACCATTTTTATAATTAAAATAATTGATTGCATCTTGCTCAACACGGTTATAAACCATACCAGCTTCCATCTTTGATTCAGACATTGATGCATTAATCATTCTAACATCTCTATAAAATGCACCAAAGATATGTCTGTTCTTTCCTATATTTAATAAGTTCTGTGCAGTATTACCTGTAGTCTTCCAATTTTTAATTGCATGAGTAATCTCAGGAACAAAAAGTTTACCTCCAGCATTTAGTGCTCCTTTAGATGCTCTATAAAAATCTCTTGCAGATTCTACTTTATTCAAACTTTTTAACAATGCAGATGATGCTGATGCTGCTCTTTTAAAATCAAAAAGATTTCCTATACGGCCTAAGTTTCTTAAAGTTGTTGCACCAAATACAGACCAACTTGCACCACCTGAAGGGATAGTCATTACTGTAGAAGCTATCGCAGCTACTGCTTCTTCTACAGCAACGGAAGCTACAATACCAGCTGTGTAACCAAAGTTCAATCCTATGTTACCCAACTTACCCATAAAGCTTCCGTCAGTACTTCCACCTATTCTCATTGCATCCTCCATTTCAAAAGCGGAGTCTAAATCTGGGGAGCTTAAATAATCATCACCATCAATTAAATCATATAAAGATCTGTAACTAGAAACCATACCAGTTCCAGCAAGATTTTTAAATTGATCCCATCCTCTAGACCAACCATCCCATGCACTATGGTTTCTATTATATGTTTGATCCATGTCAGCATAAGGTGTAAAACCTATATCACTAAACATATTGCTTTCATATGCTCTATCAAAGTTTAATGCTCTAACATTATCCCAGATTGGAGCGGAAATTGTTCCCTCTTCTTTTTCTAATGGTGCTCTTAAAGAATCTCTCAGTGCTGAAATTTCATTCTCATAAGAACTTTTTTCAGGCATTGGGTTATATGTTCCTGTAGCTAATCCTGGAGAGTCAGGATAAAAATCAGTCATGTATGAATTAGCAATAGCCTCTGGTCCAAATTCATCCATAGCCGTTCTATATTCTGATACTGTATTTCTATATTGATCTGGTACAAGATTAGGATCATCAGAAAGCATATCTTGAATATTCATGTAAGGCTTAGAAGAATCAATTGGATTCATTGAAGATGATTCTCCAATAATCTGATCCTTTAAACTTAAATCTTGTTCTGGTGTAGAGTTACCTAACTCTTCATTCTTTAGTTCAGCCATGTTGATTTACTTAGTTTGCAGTTGTTCCATACTATTTACTTGTTCCATTGCAGTCTTATATGCTACATCTGCAGCATCAGGCTTTAGTCCAGGATTTTTTATTCTCCATTCTGTTTTCCATTTTTCCTCAGTTAAACTTTTAGCTCTCATCTGAAACATAACAGTATTGTTATTTCTTTCAGTTGCTTTAAGTATGTTTTGAACTTGTTCATATTTTTTTGTAAGATCAAGTGAATAATTTTCACCTGCATCATACCTGATTTCTATTGGGGAATCATTTACAACTGTAAATTGGTTACTAGGATCTGTACTCAAAGGATTGTAAACATTTCTTGTAAGACTAATATTTATATGGCCTTCACTTACTTGTTGAAAAGTTGCTGAACCTGGAGAAAATAAATCTCCTGGGCTTGTATATTTAAATACATTATTATCAGAAAGCATAATTTCTTTTTTGATATAGGAACCTTTTGATGATTTTTCAAAACTACCAGGGCTAATATCACTATCTCTTTTAAACACAAACATTACACCTCTTTTAGCTGCAGCGTTTATTGCGTCATCACTTATAGCGTTATCATCTTCTACTAATTTTTTAACAAATGCAGGATCAAAGTTTTTAATAACATACCCTGCTTTAGGAACAGATATTAATTTACCCATGTCATCAAACTGATCTTCACCATAGTTCTGAAAGTACTCAATCTCAAAAAAGCTAGCAGCTTCATTACCTTTTACAATTGCTTCTTGAAACAACATGTTTGCTGCTTTTGATGACTCACTAGTTAAATCTGGTTTAGTAACATCTATATACTTTATATCTTGCACAGTTTCTGGTATCTGTATTACTGTAACTATTTGATTAGGATCTTTACTACTTTGCTTGTATTGATTAAGAACTTGCATTTGGATTCTATATGCATCTGTTCCCGGTAATGGATTAGCTGTACTAGTAACTCTTTCTGTAGTTGTAAATGCAATATTGCTTCCCGGTATACTAGTTTCTCTATTTAAACCTAAATAAGTTTGAACATCTGTATTCCCAACATACATGTTAGCTGATTGCTTTAAAGTTTCATACATAAAACTTGCTTTACCTTGAATAGCATCCATGTCTAGCAAGTTCATAAGAGCAAGAGTAGGAGTTGTCAGACCAGGTATTATTTTTAATTGATTATCCATCCAATCAGGATTAGAATCACCAGCATTTTCAGGTCCACCTAGACCTGTTACGTCAAAGTTTTGAATTGATCCTGACACAGCCATCTCTGTAAACTTCTTAATGTAATCAGCCTTAGTCATGAATTGTTTTACACCATTTTCTATTACATAAGGTACAGGATAGCCAGCGTTAACCATTTCTGTGTAAGCCACATTACCTCCCTTTTCAGCAGTTAATGCTGAGTTAGCATTATCAGCTGCATCATACCAAGTCTGTGAATTTCTTTTAACCATTTTATTAAAAGTACTTTCTCTTGTTATAATACCTTGTTGGTCAGGGTTCTGTGGATCTACACCATATAACCTTGCTACCATTTTATTGTAAGAAGTATTAGCTTCATCACCTGAATTTCTAACACCGTCATCACCAAGTACCCAAGATGGGTGTTCTTTATATACATTTTTTGCATTCTCAGTACCAAAGAAATTTGCGTTGTCTTTAAATAGTGTTTCTAACAATCCTATGTTTGCAAATTTATCTGAATCTTCTTCAGTTTGCGTTTCTTTATTATAGACTTTTACTTTTTCATTAAGTAATTTTCCAATCTCATCAAGGTTTTTTTCTACCATATTAGGCTCATCTTCTGTACCTATATTAATAGAGTATTTTTCTTGACCTGGATATCTTAATGCAAGCATTTCTTTTATAAGATCTGCTTTCTCTATTATAAAAGCTTCTTCATCTTTAGCAATTGCATTAGTGTTTGCGTTCATAAAACCATCATGCTTAAATTCTCCATCTTCATTTATTGAAAATAACTGAGAACCCGGTCTACCTGGATCATATGTTGAACTTTGTCTATTTTTTGTTAGTTCATTTCCTTTGCTTTCATCTTCTGCAAGTTGTAACTTTAATTTATTTTGAAAGTCTTGATTAGCTAGTGATGCTTTTATATTACCATCTTGATCAGCCAACAGAGTAGCTTCATCAAAGTCTTGCGTTGATTGTTTAGAATCAAAGTATGCCTTCAATCTAATTTTACTTAACTCATAACCTTGTTTAACCTCTTCAAGCTTAAACTTATTCTCTCTCATAGTTTCTTCCGTATCAGTATAGGCATACTGAAAGGCTCCTCTATTCATGTCTTGAATCATATATTGATTAGCAAGTATTGCATAAGCTTTTGAAACAGATGCTTCATCACTATTGTCTGGCATCTCTATAAACTCTTTAGTACCAAGTCTTCTTTCTAAATCATCTTGGAGCTGTTCTATAGTACTCTTATTTTCTTCAACCAGTTTCTTTTCAGCTGGTAAAAGTCCTTTTGATTCTTTATAAGATTCCCATGAAACATTTGCTGATTTTCTTTTATTTATCTCATTACCTGTACTTGCTGTTTGCTTGCCATTAATATCCTGTAAGACTTCTAGTTGTTGTTTAGCCCATATGCTTACACCTTGAGCCCTAGATTCTACCGCACCATCTTTCATTGCTCCTTCAGCAAACCTCATACTCTCTACATATGCTCTTGTATCATACCATTGTCTTACTCTTGGATCATCTAAAAGGTCATTCATAATCATATTACGTGCTCTACCTTCAATCAGGTCTCCGTTTTTTTTCTTGATTATAAAATGTGTGTTAGGTGCTTTGTCATCATCAGTACCATAAATTCCATCTTTACCTGGACCACCTCCTTGAAATGTATCTTGTACAGCTGTTAAACCTCTTTCTGCTAAATATGTTTGTGCATATTGAGTTAAGTCTGCATCTTCAACAAACTTTGGTAGCCTCATATTTAATGCTTGATTTCTACCAGCTTCTTGAAATTCTTTTAGTCTAAACTGCATTGCCTCTATTGCAATTGGGTTAAAAAGTTCACGTGCTTCTGGATCTGCTGCATTTTCCAGTTGTGTTGCAAATTTTAATTGATCTTTATATGTAGATGTATACACAATATCTTTTACAATTAAATCATCTTCAAAAAAAGGAGCAAATACACCTTTGGCCGCATCTACATTTCTTGCAACAGAATAATCAAGACCTGATATTTTTTCTAGCTTAGGTGTTAAGCTATCTATAAACTGTGATTGGATTTCTTTATTATCTTGTCTACTCAAATCAGAGTATACTCTACTATATACATCATTAGTAGCTTCCCACCCTGACATATACTTGCTTTCTCTTGCATCTAATGTTGCAGATAAAAACTTATAATCTGGTGTAAAAGCCTTAACCTCCGGGTAAAAATTCTTCTCTCCTTTTAAAAATGTAGCCATAATTCAAATTTACTATAATTTATAAAGTTTACCTATTTAATTAAATAAACCTTTAATGTTTATATACCCATCTTCCCTGAATAGAAAGGGTATGCAAAACGTTTCATTCCCCCTCCTTTTTTACTTACTTGAGTATTTGGTACTGATACAGATGGTATGTCAAAATCATTTGCAGGATCGTCATTATTATTTATATCATCATAACCATTCTTATTAGATCTACTATTATTGTTGGTCATTTTACCTTGCATAATATATTCTAATCTTTTTCTTCTTTCCTCAGCATCCATTTTAGGATTCTGTTTTTTAAGCTTTTCTTCCCATTCTAACATTTCATCATATCTAGCTGTACTAGGGTCAACCTTCCCTTTACTTGGGTCTAAAGGTTTGTCCCACTTTTTAGTTTGTATACCACCTAGTTCAGGACTAGTCTGCATAACATCTTTAAGCATATTCATGTTATATGTATTTGCTCTATTAGTTATTGCTTGATTATATAACTTATTAGTTTCCTTTTTATCCCAATTTTCAAAATCAACATATCTTTGTAGTGCTCTTATGCTTCCATCATACTCATCTTGAAATGCTTTGGCATTAGCAACACCCGTTCTTAAATTTAATTGAGCTTGTGGTATTGCAACAGAATTCATTGTTTTGATATTAGCTTGTGTTGTATTACCTACAGCTTGTCCTATTTGTTCAGCAGCTTTACCATATGCACTTGTCCCTGCAACTTTACCTTTTCCAAATGCTCTAAGATTTTTAGCATAAGCATTAAAGTTTGCATTTATCATATTGGCTTTACCAGTCCAATCATCAAGTACATAATTAATTCTTTCTTGTGGAATCTTTGGAACATTAGGCATAAACAAAGGATTCTCCAAAGAGTTTTGAGTAGCAATGTTATTTAAATCTTGCCACCACCAATCTGGTTGATCTACCGGGTCACCAGGAATAGGCCCTGGTTCAGGAGTTTTTCTTGGATCTTCTACAAAACTTTCAAATCTATCTTGGTCCTGTGTCCTTATGTATGTTCTTCCTTTATTAAATGTATCAAAACCTAATTTACCATCAACACATGTACCGGGTCTGTCATTACTACATGGAAATAAAGTCCTAGGTTTACTTTTTGCATTAGGCCCAAAAGCTTTAGCATGATTCTCATTTTCAATATCTTGCATTAAACCCTGTGCTTTTACCCACTGGTTATAATATTTTTTAGCTTGAGCATCTATAGGTTTGTTTCCATTCCAAACACCTGATTTCATTTGATAATCAAACTCAGGCATTCTTTCTTTTATAGCATCACCATAACGTATATTAAAATCTTTTTCTGCTGCTGGAGTAGAAAAATCACCACCAAAAGAAATACCTTCAGGAACCTGTCCTTGAACTCTTGGTCTCTTTTGACCTGATGCTATACCCTTTCTTATTCTAACATTATTGGCATCAGCACCTTCATATATTTCATTAATCTTTGAATCTTCTGGACTGATTACAGTAATCATATCATCAGTAGATCCATAAACTTTAAACTGTTCTATTTCTTCCTCAACAAAATCTTCAAAGTTATTAGGTTTAATTATCTCTACAGCTTCATATTTAATTCCTCCATTTACTTCATCTCTTGTTGAAATTATAGTATAGTTACCACTATCTACCGCAGCTTTAAATTTAGCATAGTCAGGATGATTTGTTGGAAACCCTGCAGGCATTTCTAAAGTAGGATTGGGATCAGTAGAACTATTAAGTGTTACACCATCTGTAGATACAGCAACTGTAGCTGTTTCTTCACCATTAGGTGCCTCAACTGCAGTTTCTGAAACCATATAAGGACTATCTTCTGGTATTATACCTTGTTCATAGGACATACCCAATGCTATAAGATCATCAGTACTTAAAGAATCACCACCACCATTAAATTCCCATAATTTAGTATCTGCATTATAAATAGCATCTTCTATAGCAGAAGGCCATGATGGACCCCCTGCGCTAGGTTCGTTAGTTACTTGAGGTACACCTTGTTTATTAAAGTATTCTGAAGCTTTTTCTCCACCTTTTTGCAATGTTGCCATTAACTGTTGATCACTAGCTGCAAGTTGGTCAGGAGTTAAGTTACTAGGATCTTGCATTCCTGCATTTTCTGCAGAAGGATCTCCTATCCCCTGTTGCTGTGGCTGATCAATACTATTCATCATTGCTTGCATTTGAAGCATTTGTTGTTGTTGTTGAGGTGGCATTTGAGCAATAAGCTCTAGTTCTTTTTGTTGTCTAGTTTGCTCTTCAACGGTTGCAGCAAAATCTATTGGATCTATACCCTGCTCTGTAAGATAGGGGTAAGCTGCTAGAGGGACACCATCTTCAAAACCTTTTCTAAGTTCTTGTCCAAATGCTAACTTAGATAAGTTACTCATATTCTTTTTGAGCATTAGCTCTGCACTTCTAGTTGATATGTCATCTGCATATTGACTATTTATTTCTGCGTAAAAAGGATTGAGTTGATAATTTCTAGATACTTGTGCTGGTGTTTTTTTCTTTCTTGATTCTATTCCAAACTCAGCAAGTTCACTTTTATCCATCTTCATTGATGAAGTATCTGAATAAATAAAAGACTGCTCTGGTAAAAACATTGGAACACCACCACTAGAGTGTCTTGGTCCTGTTATTCCGTATAATCCAAATTGACCATCACCACTAAGATCAGTTAATACAGTTTCTCCACCTTCTGCTTCTACGTTAGCATCCTCTCTAGCAACACTAGATAAGCTGTATCTAACAGACTGATCTTTGTTATTGTTAAAATTTGTCTGTTCATAAAACTCTTGAGGAGTTGTAACTAAGCCATAATCAGCTTGGTCACCAGTTATCATTCCACCGTCTCTTTTTAAAGCTTTCTTTTTTACCTTACCATCAACTAGTTCAAAACCTTGTGGTAATTTATTTATTCTTACTTTAGCCATAATTATATTATTTCTATGTCAGCACCAGCTGCAATTAATTGTGCAATCATATCTTGTGATAAATCTATTACTTCTCCACCTTGTTTTAAACCTTTACTACTCAAGGCTGTCCTAATACCCAATCTTCCTAGACTGCTTGTATCTTTATAAAAAGGCTGCTTATATAAAAAATCTCTTACTTCAGATTTATCTATATGAGCTTCTTGCATAAGGTTCTCTATCTCCTCCTTTTCAATATCATTAAAGAATGATAGACCACTAGAAATACTATCAATTTTTTGAGCTTGATCCCAATACTGTAATATAGATTCTTTAGAAGGTTGACTTACATTATTAAGTTTTTGACCTACTATACTTTCTCTAAAGTCTTTAGGTAATATTTCTAAACCTTTTTGTGCAACATCACTATTAGGGCTACCTGCAAAGTTCATATAATATCCAGGAGTTTTTTCAGCTTCACCTTGCATTATACCTGAATTTATATCTTGATATCCTTCTGACATAGGGTCAGACATTTTTGTACCATATGTTAAATCAGCAATAGACATTGCTTCCATATTATCAAACTGCTCTTTAAAGTTCTTTCTATCAAAGTATCTATTAACATATCCGGCACCATCTACAAGCATATCAGATATTCCTGTAAATCTTTTAAAAGCTGGGTTTTCAGCTATTGCATTTAGTGATCCATCTATAGGGTTGGTTATGTCCATACTAGGCATTTGTATCTTAGCAAACTTATCTGCTGTTGTTTCCACCTCTTCTTCATCTTCTACTACACTATCCTTATCAGGGTTAAAACCTGGTGTACCAAAACCTTTAGGAAATAATCTCTTAAAGAAATCATCTTTTCCATATTTAGCTTTATCTAAATTACCACCACCATATTTTTTAGTTCTTGCACCAGACATACTTCTATAAATATCCTGCATGGCTGCAACTTCTTCTGGAGTTTTACCTGTAACTTCTTGCTTAGTTTCATTTAAATAATCTTCAAATGTTGCAGGAGGTGTTTTAACTACTCCTTCTAACTCTTTATCAGATACTGCCTGGTTTGCTTCTGTTTCTGCTTTCCAATCCTCATACTGTGATTGAGCCCAATCTTTAACATTTTCTTTGTTTTCATCAGTATATACTCCATCCAGATTTATTTTTTTATTATAGTAATCAGGCAAAGATTCTTTCCATGCTTCATTTTGTTCACTATAATCTCCACTAAAAACAGCCTTACCTTTACCAATCAACCTTGCTCCTGTTTGAAGAGTGTCTTGTAAAAAGTTGACAGTTGGTGGCGGCTGCATAGGCATTATACCTAAAGATGCATCAATACCACTATACCATTCAGCAGGTCTTTTTAAATTACTAGCTAATGCATCTTTATTTACTTTATCCTCATCTGGTATAAATACACCATTTAAGTATTGCCCATCTGCTGATGGTGTACCACCTGTATTATTAGTAGGTAAAAGATTTGTTGCAAATTTAGGTAATCTTTTTAATAATGTTTTACCACCTTTTTTTATTAAATTTTTTACAACACCAGCACCCAAGTATGATGTAGGATCTAAAGCCATATCTACAGCCATAGCTGCTTTCCAATCTTCTATATCTAATGTTTGTGAAACTGGTGTTTGATCTGGTGTATCATCTAAAATTGATGTACCGGCTAAATCAGGTAAAATATTTCCCCAATCAAAACTACCGTCTCCTTTATCACTTAAACCTTCTATACTTTCTCTAACTAAATTAGCTGGTACACCTGTAATCTGCAGGAAGTCATCTAACTTTGAAAATGGATTTAAAGCACGTGGCATATTATTAATACCATTATAAACAGTTCCTGCTGCACCAAGAGCTATATCTCCTAGACTAGTACCACCTTTATCTTCCTCACCTCCTGTTTGTGCTTTAGGTGCATCATGTGTATACCCTCTTTCTTTTAATCTAAGATGGGTAGCCATATCTTTAGCTCTTATCTTTCTTTTACCTTTGTACATAAAGTGTGGTTCAAACTCACCACCTTCTTTAAAGTTGGTTCCTAAAATTTCATTAATGCCACCTCTTATTTGTTGACCAACATGAGGAAAAAGAATAGAAGCTTCTTCTGTTAAACCTAAACCTGCTGCTTGTCTTAATTTTTGTAATTCAGAAAAATCTCTTGCTAACTCATTATTACTATAAGGTATATTTGGTTTATTTCTTGATGTGAATGAAGCTAGTAATTCTTTATTATTAGTACCTATAGCTTGTCTTGCTATTTTATTAAATTCAAGAGCTTCAAGATAAGCTTTCATTTCTGGTGTTAGTTCACCACCTTCTTGATAAGCTTGTTGAAGTTCATTTTTACCAATCGTTGTTTTTGGCCAAGGTATACCAGTACTTGGTGTATTTATCATAGGCATTTGAACAGGTCCTGGTTTTAATCCTCCCTTTGGAATAGTAATATAATCCTTATTTTTATAAATACCCTCTTTTCTATCTTCAATACCATTTTGATTTACATCTCTAAACTCCATTGTTTGAAGTGGATTGAGCATCATACCTGGTGGTGTTTGTCCTATTAGAGGAAGATCTTGTGTAACTTGTGGTTCGTCCAAGATTATTTCAACACCTTTCTGTGCTCCCATCATTTGCTGTTGAGGTTGACCCTGCTCTTGTTGTTGAGCTTGCAAGTCTGCATTCCTAGAAAGTAACTGAGGATTTTGTGTAACCTGATCAGGGCTTGATTCTTTTGGTTCCATACTTTGTTGAACCGCTTCAAATAGCTGGACTACAGCTGCTTCTTCCATCCCTGCCGCCATTAATGCTTGAGCAATTAATTGACCATCAACTTCATTTTGAATCAAACTAGCAACAACGTCATGGGGATCTTGTCCACCTTGTACGGATTCAGTAATCACTTGAGTCAATTGTGCAACCTGCGGATCAACTTGTGGTTGCTGTTGCATCCCAGGTTGTTCAGGTATCATTGATCCTCCCTCTTGCTTTACACTTATTTTGTTTACTTTCAAACTCATAATATTATAATATTAATATACAAATAATTCCTCAGAATCACTAATTTTAAAGGTTTAAGAAGACCCTAAAATATTAGTCATTATATAATTAGCGGGTGACATACCCATACTTTTTGCATCCCTATAATGCACTCTATTTAATTTGTCATAATTTTCTTGTGACTTTTTTGAACCTGTAAAGCCACTGTCAACATATTTTTTATATTCATTATATATAGTTTCACCACCTGTTTTCTTTTCTTTCTTTTTTATAAACTCATTCCAGTTGCCCATAAATCTTTCTTTATGATCTGCACCTGTTCTATTATAATGTTTCATATAGTATTCATATACTGCGTCTGGATCATTAGCATCTGGTAATGGTTCAGGTCTTCTAGCGTATTGCATTCTTGCAGCTGCCATTCCTGCTAATGGATCATTAGACCTCAACATATCATTCATTTGAGTATAGTCAAGACCTATCCCTTTTAACCATTCAAACATTTTCTTTTGATTATCAACAAACCTACCATTGTTTCCACGTGGTTCAAATAAATCTTTATATGCGTTGTCATCAATAGACATCATTCCTCTAGTATAAGTTCTTGGCTTGCCTGTTTTCTTATCAGTATATGCATCAGGAGCATTACCCCAATTGTTTTCCATTGCACCTGTCATAAATAAAAGAGTGCGTAGATTCATATTATTGTCTGAAGCACCTACCACTGTATTTAAAGCAGAATCTAAATCAGCTCTTCTTTGAGTTGCTAATTCATTTATAGGGGCATATGCATTATATGTATTTTGTTTAACTGCTATTTCCTCTGGTGCTACAGGTGCTTTGTATCCAGGAACCTGTAATGTATCTCCTAAAGATAATCTATTTATATCTACAGATGGATTAGAAGAAACTAAGTCTTTCCAAGATATATTATTTTTATTTGCAATTCCATAAAATGTATCACCATCCTCAACTATATAGTTACCTGTCTCAAGACCCACTTGAGCTTTAGAAGGACTTCCTCCATATGTATACTGACCATCTTCTTGTTTAGGCCCCATTTGAGAAGCTGCTCCTAATCCTCCTACAGCTGCGGCAGCATATGTTTTATTTAAAATATCTTTTATTGCTTGTCTAACATTACTGTTTTTTAAATTTGCAGTTCTTGGGGCATTAGGCATTAGATACTGACCTGGTTTTAAAAATTGTTCTGCATCTAAACTTGAAAATAAATGTTGAATATCAAAATTTGCACCTGTGCCTCTGAAGTCTTTTCCTTGTTCTTTTGACCAATTAGCTATTGCATCTGTAAGTGCCTCAACTTGTTCATCTGTTACATCATCTCCTACCTTTAATCCTGCATTTTTTTCTAGCCAACCAAGTGCTTTTCTAAACCTTACTTGTTGCTCAAATGCTTGACCCATGTTTTGTACAAGATTTTCGTCAGGCATTCCTGTTCTATCAACAAGTTTAAATTTTGGGTGTCTATATAAATCACTTCCTTGTTGACCTACATTACTAAACATGTGCTCTATTTCATGCTCAAGTGTTCCTAATACATTTTCTTTGGTAAGGTTAGGGTTTCTTGGGTCTATAGTAATTTTACCACGAGTATATAAACCAGCAGCTCCATCTCTAGTTTTATCAAAAGCAAGAGTAGAATTTTCAAACTCTTTTATATAATCATCAATATAACCAACCACTTCATCTTTGCTACGTCCAGTAGCTTCCATGTTATTTTTTATAAACTTGTCAGACATTAATCTGCTTCTAGTTTTAGTTGCTAGATCTGTAATTTCTTGTGTTGTAGGTATGAGATGATCATACTCAATTGAATCAAACTCACCATCTACAACTTTCATAAATTGTTTTTTCTCAATAGTTGGTAAACTTTTAAATTCAAAATTATCCGCATTTTTAACTGCTCCTAGCACATCATCTAACTTCTTAGCTCCTTGCTTCATTATGCTTTTGAACCAACCACGTTGAGCTTGAGGTAGATCAGTTTGATTGATATAATCCTCAATAGTTACTTGACCACCGTGTTTTTTGTAAAACTCAAATATGTTATCAAAAGTATTTTGTTGATTTAATATCTGAGTTTTAAATCCCGGACCTGTGCCTGTCTTTCTCATAAACTCTACAAGTGCTGGAGGTACAACATATTCATTAGGATGAACTTGTGTTCCAGGTCCTCCACTTAAACTTCTTGCTCTTTGTGTACCCAGCCCATCTTTTAAACCAAACTTTTTAATATCTTCTGGATCAAAATATGCTGTAAACAATCTTCTTGGGTCTTCTGGATAAAGTGATGCATTGGTGGGATCCATTACGTTTTTAGTATGCTTTGTGTAAAGAGGAGTTATTTTATCTGCAAACCAATTTCCATCCTCATATTTTTTAAATGAGTTATTGGTAACGTTTGCATCTTCAACTCTGTTTACTCTTACTGCTAAACTTTTAGGAACTTTTCTTATAGAGCCATCTCCTGTTACAACTTCAACCATTTCTTCTACAACTTCATCAGTTTTATTTGTTGCATTTTTAACAGCTGGTACTGCTGCATCATCTATAAATTTTGCTAAAGATGGAAACTGTTTTGCAAGTGCTTTCAACCCTGTATTAATCAAACCTCGTTGTGCCTTTGGTAATACCTCTCTCCCATACTTTGCATTGACTATATTTATAGCAGTATCAACATTGTTTGTATCTGATATAGTATTAAGCATCTCAAGAATTTGATCATCAGTATATAGTTCTTGTAGTTGTTTATACTGACCACTATCTTTCATAACTTCTATCATATCAGGAGTTACTTCTGATTCAAACACGCTTGGTAAAGTACTGTCTTGTTTTCTACCAAGGTCATCATTCTCATAAAAATACCTTGTAGCGTTTATTCTTGATCTTGTTTCAGTTGGGCTACCTAAATATTTTAAACGTTTAACTCTTTTTTTAATTGTATCTTTATCATTTGGAGTTAGTCCTTCTAATTTTAATAACTCATTAAGTTCTTTTTCCTCTGCTTTTGCACGCTTGACACCTTGCTTTGAATAATCTTTAATTAATTTTTGATCAGATAAAGGAATATTATATCCTTTAAAATGAGAACTTGAAGGGTTTACATCATCTGTATAATGAGATAACTCATGAGTCAGTACACTATCATAACCATTGCCTACTTCATACTCTTCATTTAATAAAGAAGGGTTCATTCTAATAGCTCCATTGTGATACAATCCTAAAAATCCAGGATCATCAAACATACCTATTTTAACATCATCAAAGTTTGATCTAATATTTGTAATTTTTTCTTTGTACCTATCTGATCCACTACTATTATTTAACATTTGTCTGTGCATAGGTGAGCTTGCCCAGTCTTTCATAAAGTTTATTTGCTCTGAAGGATCTGGTACACCTACACCTAAACCGTCTTGAGCTTTTGGTAATGCTTTGCTACCACACTTATGACATGTAGATACATCAGCTCCACCATCTGCCGCTTTCCATTCCCAACTACAGTTATTACACTTCATTGTTTTGTCTAGTAGCCCACCACCACGTTGCTTTTCTTTTAATACATCTGTTCCATCTTTATAATTTTCTGCAAACCATTGGGCTATCTCATCAGTAGGAAACTTAATTCCTTGGGATCTACCTTCTTGTCTATCAAACATTAAATTGCCATCATCCCCTTCAACAACTAAAGGGTAAACCATACTGTCTCCAGACTCCATAAAATGTGTTGAAGGATCTGTTTGTCCTTCTAAATAAAACTCTGGATTTTTTTCATAAAGTCTTTGTACCCAACGTTTATCCATATTAGCATTGAATGTAGAATCAATATATTTTTTATTTAACTCTAAACCTCCTTGTGCTATAGGATACTCATCTACATATTCTGCATTTTTAAAAATATAGTCTTCATCTCCTGGCATCATCATTGTACCCGGACCAACATTAGGTTGAGCCCACACTGGGTATTCTACATCTTGCATAGTAATGTGATTACTTTCAATCCGTGTATTTTTTCCTGGATGATTCCATTGCCCTTTTGGATCAACAATTATTTCATTTGGTCCTCCTGGTAAGCCTATTTTTTTTTTATTTCCCATTCTATCTCATTGATAATAATAACTTAGTATTTGCCAACCTCAACAACATTTTTCTGTTACCTGAATTTTGTCTTCTTAATAAAACATGATTAGAGTAATGTCTAAACTTTTTGTGTTGTGTTGGGTTTTTAAAGTAATTTAAATTAGTTTGGTTTAAAGGTCTAATGTAACCATTACATTCTGTATCAAAAGTTGATTGCTCAGCATTTGTAAATTCACCTCTATCATTAGTAATATCATAAAATTGATTTATCCTAAATTTATGTTCAACCTTACTAGATAAAACAGTTATATCATTTGGAGATATAATAGGATACGCATTCTCAGACCATGGATCATTAAAAGGTTGCATTACAATATTTAACATTCCTGATACTTGCTCATTATTATATATTATGGCTTTGTCAAAATTAAATAATAAATCTTCATATTTATCTCCACCACACATATTATACTCAGGTTCACCTTTGTATATATAACTTTCTAATTGATACTCAATACTTCTTACTGTGTTTACAGCTTGGCCAGTATTACTTATTAATTCAATCTCCCAAGGAAAACTTTCATTATAATAATTAGCAAATAAGTCACACCTTACATTGTGTCTCCAAAATGATCCTACTCTGTAATTTGCTTGTACAAAATCAGCATAGTAATAATTACATAAAGGTGGTGTTGGGTCAACCCAAGTTGGATCACCTATTAAACCTAGTTCAGGAAAAGTATCAGGGCAACTGCCTAGTGAAGTTGTTGTAGTACCTGTTGGCCCCGGAGGACAAGTAGGACATTCAACTTTTCTACATATAGGTGCTTCCCCTGGAACATCACTACATATTCCTGTTTGCTCTGTAAAAATTCCACCATTTGCTGGGTCAGGATATATAAGTGTATAGCCAGGAGGACACGCACAACTAAATGGTATAGAACAAATATCTGCTGCAACAGCTGCTGCAGTAGATTGTAATTCAACAGGGTTATTAGCTGCCATTGTAAATTGACCTGGACCTGGTGTGTTAGTTGTATTATTATAATAAGCACTTGCAGGCCCAGCACCATTACCTACTGTAAACTGATCTAATACTCCTGAGTTACCCGGTACATTATTTGTATTACCTACATATACAGAATAAATTTCTTGGTTTGCTGGACCTGTTGCACCAGCTATAAGGTTTGCACTTTGACAACAATTGTATGTTTGTGGCGTTATAGGATTATTACCAGCTGTAATACCATCAGCATCTGTTGCAATTATAAGTATTTGTCTATAATTAGGATCAGCACTTCTTGCTGGATAACTAGCTGCTAATGCTGAGCCAGCTTTATTATTCAATTGAGCTATACCGGTATCCCTTGCAACTTGTGCATTAGTAGAACCTTGTATTCCATTTTGGCTTGTCCAATTATTTACCATCCATGTTGCAGCTTGACTTCCTGTAACTGCACTTAACATTGATTGTCCTGTTGATGTTGGATCACCTTGTGCACTACCTGTAGCCCAAACTCTAAAACCTAATTGAATTGTACCAGTAGTCAATCCTGCTTGAATAGCAGGGTCATCTACAAAAACAGCTAACCAATCAATTAAAGCTTGACCTCTTGTATTTGCACCAACGGAAGGCCATGAGGGAAATACGTTTCCGTTAGTTGAATTCCCACCTGGCCAAAGTGTACTACCAGAAGCATCCATTGTAACTACTATATCAATAAGACACTGTTGTGGTCCACCTGTTATATCAGCTGGGATATCACTTTTAACAACCGCTCTTGGTTCAGTTATATTTATAATGTCCTCACATAAACCTGATACTGGATTAAAAGTATATCCTGGTGGACACTGAGGAACACTAGTTGTTACTGTCTTAGTAGTAAAGAAATGATTTATACTAGGTAAAGCAAACTCCGGGTGCCAATCATGAAATGAAATCCATGCTTGTGCTTTAGGGTCATAACTAATTGTCCATGAGCAATCATCAAAGTATATTGGATCTCCAATATCTATTGAAACAGTAATACCATTCAATGTAACATCCACAGGCTTAGTTAGTCTATCTACAAATGTAGCAGCTGCTACGTATTGAGATTTCATGGAAAAGTCTTTCTTCATGAAATAAACTATATTATCATTAGGGTCATATATTACTTGACACCCTACACCTACTACTGGGTTATCTATCCATTCTGTATTTTCAGATGTTGGAAATTGTTTTAAGAATCTTGATGGTAAATATTTATTAAACCACCATTTCATTCCTGCATTAGATATAGGTACTAAACCTTGTCCAGGTGTGTATTGAAATATTTTTCCTTGAGCTTGAGATACGTAAAATAGACCCGCAGGTGTATTTATAACTCCTCTATGATTCTCTAATGAACCGTATTCATTTGATAAATCAGAGTTTACTACATTTTGAAGAGCTTGGGTAAATAAACCAGCATCTCCTATAGTAACTTTAGTTCCTGCATCAGTCTTTAATGTATCAACACCTTGAAATAATTGAGGTGATTGATATGGAAAAAACATTAATGCACCTGTTTTGCTAAATGGTTTTATTACAGATACTTTATTTTTAAAGTCTTTATAATTAGCAAATAAGAATTGTCTCCAATAATCTTTTCTATCTTCTTCATTTGCCTGTAAAGAATATATTAATCTTTTAGGATAATTTACAAAACAAGTTTCTGCAATATAAGGGTTGTAGTCTTTAGGCTGCATTTCTGCAAATGTAGAATTTTGACTAACAAATTTAGAAGGGCTTAAAGATTCATCATACTTATAGAAGTTATCATACTTCTCTATCTCTGCATGAAATAAATCATCTAAGTTATTGTATTCATACTTGTCATAGAACCTTCTTTCTTTTGGTTCTTCCCAATCTCTGTATGGTAAATTAATCTCAGTCTCTACATAAAAATCATTTATACCATTAATATGAGAATATATATATGCATGGTTCATTGCAAATGCTGAATTCAAACCATCCGATTGAAATATTGAAAGTAAATTCCAACCACAAGTATCACCTCTATCTAAATAATATAATTCATTTGGTAAAGTTTCATCAATTGATCCTCCACCAAAACCACTAAAACCTAATGTAGAAATAGTTTGTGCCATTCCTGCCATATCAAATTTCCTGCTATTCAACCAGAATCTTGGATAAGGTATGTTAGTTCTTAAATAATAATCATAAGGAAAACCATCATACTGACCCATAAGAAAATCAGTAAAGATTGGCATAATACATTTCTCAGTATAATGTGATACAAATGTATCCCCGCTAAATATTGCTTTACTTGTATATTTAAAATTAATAGGATTTTCTTGATCTATTATTTCTACACAAGATCTTTGTTGTATTTGTTTGATACCATCAAGTTGTCCATACTGATTATCCATATTAAATTTCAATGCACCATATAATGCTGAAATTGGTTTCTTGAATGGACCTTCAGGGTTCTTTAAGTTATCTTCCCAATCTGGTGTTGAGGCAGAACCATTACTATTATAATAGCCACCAAGAGCAAATCTTGATGTATCTTCTACACCATAGTTAGATGAAATAGGTTTTTCAGTAGATACTGCTACTGTTGTTGGCCTAAATAAATTATTTATTTTGTATTTGTTTTGATCAAATGTTTGAAAAGATGAGCCAATGTAATTTGCTGCTTCGTTTTTAGTTCTAAAGTTAAGAGTTAATGGGTGTGCATCAAAGTCATTAAAAAAACCATGAGAGTTATATTTTAATACATGCTCCTGAAATGAAACTAAATTATATATTAAATCTATTATCTCTTGTCCACCTACAGCAATATTTTTTTGAAGTAAACTTAAGCCCATTGCTTTTTTAAATAGTGGAGCAAGATTAGATTCTGATGTATCTAAGGTAACACCTTCTCTAGACCCACCACCCATAGTTCCACCATTTTCACTAGCACCAACATCTGCTAAGTTTTGTTGTGCTTGTTCTTGTAATCTTATTTGTGTACTATCTGTTAATCCCGCAGCTTGTCCAATGTCATCAATACCACCTGAAAAAAGATCTATTAAACTATCAAACCAACTACCACCAGATGCACCTGGTAAATCATTAATTGCAACATTTGCATCTGTATATGCACCACCACCTTTATAATTATTATTACCATCACCACCGCTTCTTTGGTTTATATTCCAAAAATTTGATGCAACAGCTCCAGGCACAGCAGCATTAGCACTACCATTACCACCACCTCCTCTTTGTTCCTTTATCTTCCATTCAGGATACGCAGTATTAAGACCTTGTGCTGGTAATGCTGTAGTATTAGGTGTACCATTAATATTTTTTAATGCATAACCAACACCAATTATTGCACTAAGTATTGCTGATATATTTCTTAAAAGCTTAAATTGTGGATGTTCTTCAGAAGGTTTAAAGTATCCACTTGACTGTCCAGTTATCTTTCCATAAAATACAGTTTCATATGCATTTAAATATGGCTTAGTAAACATTAACTCAGGTGAATGAAATGTAAATACATCTTCTCTAAATCCTGACAAAGGAGGAAAATCAGAAGTTGCACCACTTGAAAAAGGACCACCACTATCACACCCTGTTGTTTTTCTTTTTGTTGTATGAAACACATCAGGTCTTAGGTCATTAAAAGGATAGTTAGGGTATAATCCCTGAGCATTACCAATTAAATTTTCTGACTCAGGCACATCATACTCACGCATGTTTTTAAACATACCCTTTGCTAAAATAGTTCTATTACCTAGTCTAGATCCTCTAAGTACCTCATATCCTGATATATTTAAAATAGGTGAACCATCATTATAAACTGGTCTTTTGATATTTGTAAATTCAACACCTAAGATATATATACCTGTATCAGTACCATCACTTAAACCTAATATAGGATCAATCATTTCATTAGGCATCTTATGATGTCTTATAAATTCTCCACATAAATCTGCACCAGGATCAAATTCATTTGACCATGTATGTGCACTTGCATTCCATATTTCTGGCTGCTTATCAGGATAACTTTCAGTAGATTCCCAATATCCCATTTCACCTCTTGCAATTATATTTGATCCATCTTCTTGAGGTTCAGTTACCAAAGCGGTTACACTGCCTGTATTATAAACTTTGAATACAGGATCTCCTGCTGGATCTATTACATTAGAACCAAATATATTTTGTCTTTCATCTGCTGGTGTACCGTTAGGTAAAGTGTAACTTTTTGAAGCTCTCCCTGGAATATGATAAGATGATGATCTTTCTCCTGTATTATATATCCATCTAATAAAAAATGCATATTGTTCATCCCTCATGTAACCCATCTTGTTACCTGATTTAATGTAGTAATCCTGAGTTACTTCATTAACAACCCAGTTAACTTTTATATTATTGGCTAGTGGTTGATAGTTAAAATCAAATTGTTCAGTTGGACCTTGTCTTATAAGATAATCATTAACAACGTACATTGCTTGTGATTTTTCATATATAGGAGATTGTCTATATAGATCTCTTATCTGTATAGATACTAAAGCTTGATCTATATAATCTATGTTTATATGTTTTATTTCTGTACTATAGTTACCTATAAGTTTACTATATATCTGACCTTGTTGTCTAATTAATAATACTAAATCAAAGTAATAGTAATCTTTATCTAAACCATCTATATTAATATCTAGAGAACCATCACCTCCTCTATGAGACCACAAAGTTTGTATATTTGAAATACCTATGTAATCACTTACTACTTGATCATTTTCTGTGTATGCAATATATGCTTGATATGCTCCATTTAAAATAGTTCCTCCATCTGTTGCCTTAGTCAGTTTTATACATGGTGTATCAACTAAAGGATGGAGTCTAATCTTCTCACAATCTAAAAATGTAGTATCTTCATATACAATACAAACATCACCAGGAGCAGATACAATATCTTGAATATATGGTATATCATCTATATTCATTGAACGTGATGGATTGTTTCCATCATCCCAATAAACTTGCCAAGAGCAATCAAAATTTTCTTTTGCTGCTCCTGTAATTAAAAACTTTCTGTTAAAGTTTAAACAAGGATCATTAACAATGACTGTATACTTACATTCACTATCATCAAATCTTCCTATCTCTGAACTTATATCATCTGTAGAGTATACTATCCATTCATCTCCATATCTATGTATAGCACCAATTATAGTATAAGGTATTACACCGCATTGTAAATTAGCAGGCTCATTACCAATAACCCCAACATCACCATCAGAACTATTATTAGCTGCATTAATGGCATGATACCAAGAATCATTTTTCTCAAAAGAGGGTGCAACATCTTTGTTCATCCCCTTTACAAATGCATTACTATTTACACTTGAGCTAGATCTCTTTGGAGTTGTTTTGGTTGTATCCTTTGGTGTAGACTTCTTCTTTGCCATAATCTGTTAGCTATATTTTATTAGTTACGCAATTGTAGTGGATGATGATCCATTACTATTTATTACAGCTGGGCCTGATGCTACTGGGTTTGAAGGTGCATAACTTAAAAACATATTATAGTAATTATGATATTGAGCTCTTCTATTCATTGTATGCAACTTTCTCATTTCTGCAAAGTTTGGAGTATTAACAAATCCTAAAGCATTATTTCTAGCTGCTCTTAATCTACCTGTTACTAACCCTAATTGCTGGCTTACATTTTCACCTTGCCAAACCATATTTTCTAGTATCCTTTCTTTTAAGGCATACTCATAGTATTCATTACAATAAGGTTGGTCTAAAACAAGTAAGTCTCCATTTGAGTCTTCCATTGCACCTTGATAACTTAAATATACTTTGCCTGTTTTAAATGTAGTAATCATGTAGCCATCTTGGATTTCAGCAACATCTAAAGCTTGTGCACCTAATTCTGGACAAAAACAAGTTGGACTATTTACATTTTGTATTCTCAATTGTGTCCAACTACTAAACTGTCTGTATTGACTAGGACCAACTCTTTGTACTAATTGATAACTATTTGTGTCGTCACATGTCTTAACAACACATACATCTTTACATGTCTGTCCGTCTTCACACTGTGTTACTTCTCCTGGAGAAGGAACATATGGTACATCATTAAAAGTTTCAATATGAGTCCCTGAAGGCATTGAATTATTTATAGTATAAGATCCACATCTAAATGCATAATTTATATAAGCAAAATCTGTAGGTAGTTGAGCTTTACCATGTTCAATATCTATAACAACTTCTTTAGTTCTATGAATTCTTAAACCTAAATCATAGTTAACTCTTGTTGCTACTTTAATTAATTGCTGAGGTTCTATCATTCCCTCTAATGCATATGTAGAAAAGTCAATGGAAACATCTTCCATTAGTTGACTAAATGTTCTATATTTTTGTGATACTCCCATTATTGTCTATGTAAATTACGTTTATTATCTGAATCTTCAGAAGGTATTTGCATAGTACCCATCATGGTCTGTATAACTTGACCCTCTATTTCTGCAAATAATGCTTCTGGAATATATATTGGTTGTTCATACCTAGGAGTACAATCATCTTCTGTCTCACAATTCCATTTAGTAATATCAGAATTAAATACACCTTCAAGTTTTATTGCATCCCATAAAATATTTGGGGAATATATGTATCCATCCAACCACCAAAAATATTTTGTAGTATTGTATTTAAATGACGTTGTTTTAGTCATAGATGTATATGTACCTGGTTGAGTTGCTTGAAGCTCTTGTGAGCCGTCTATGGAGCTTACAGTACGTATTAGTGGCCCCCAGTAACCTTCTATCATTGAAGGTAGTCTATGTTTGGAACGTTTTATTGTACAGCCGCTTTGTATTCCACTACACCCTGCTTCTACTTTATCTACTTCTATAAGTTCAACATAAGGTAATGCTTTCCATACAGAGTTAAACTTCATTAATTTATTTGCATAGTCTTGCCTTCTCATTAATACTTGAGCAAACTTTTCTATCAAACTATAAATATATCTATCAGTAATAAAAGCATCTTGCACTTCTGCTTTAACTTGACCCCTTACTCTAGATACTACTTCTGCTATTGTTGACATAGTTTTTTACATTTCAAATTCATTATAATCTTTAAGAGCTTCTCTAGTTTTATCTGGTGTCTTATCATAAAGATGAGCCACTCTATATTTATTTTTCATTACTACATATTTTGTCCAATTCTCTGGATACTGCTTTGCAACTCCTCTTTTAAAATTTCTACAAGCTCTGAATCTCCAGAGCTCTCTATTTTTAAACCTATACTTTGTAGACCAATTTGTATAAAATATTTTTCCTAAATTTCCATCAGTCTCCCAGTTTTTGTTTTGCAATACCTTACCGTATTGATTTGATAGAGCATAGTTAGTATTAACTGATTTAGAATTAGGGCATGTTCCTATAAATAAAAACCCCAATGAATCAGGTAATTCTACACCATCTCTATTATCTATTACAGCTTGCCATAAATTTTGATTATATGTTTTAATTATTAGTTTAAGCTTCTTATTATCTATTTTTGAATACAAAGGTTTTTTGTCTTTGAATTCTCTATATGTTTCTTCATTTAGCAACCCCATTCTTTTTTGCCTATATCTTGGAGCGTTTAAATCAGGTTTTTTAAAATTATTAATCATACAGTCTACATTTATAATTTACAAAAAAAACATCACTTAATGAAATTTAAAGTGAGGTCTTTATATTGCTTGATAAGTTAATACGCATATATTTCCCATTGTTGGGTGCTGAATTTCTAATTTACCTGATCTTCTATTACCCACATACTTGTTACTATAGTGATAGTAATCAGTCTTACCTAGACTAGGAAGTGTCTTTTCTATAAAACCTGCAGTCTCATTAGATGTCATATATTCTACTTTTCTATCTGTATGTATATGACCTTTAAATAATGTTCTGTTTGTTGTGTCACCCCAGGCCTTTGGATACTCTGATGCATATATTAAAGGATTATTCTTGCTGCGCTTATCACCATGTTCAAATGCATTAAAGTTATTATGCCATACATGAACCTTTCTTTCTTCATATTTTACATCCCATGTTATTTTATCACACTCTATTGATCTTGATAAAGCATGAGCTAAATGAAAAGAAGAAAGTCTATCATGATTTCCAGGAACATATACTACAACTAAATTATCACAGTGAGCTTTAATATATGTTACTGCCCAATGCATTGCATCAAATGCTTGCACATAAGCCTCTGTAGCGCTCATACAGTTGTCTAAAGGTGTTCCGCTTGTAGTTGTGCCCTGAAAGGTATCCATGTTTATTAAATCACCTCCTACAACAAAGTACATAGTTTCTATGTGGTGTATTGCATTTGCTCTAGTAACTAAGTTTTTAACTGTATCCTCAAAATCTTTATCTATAGTATCATTACCTTCTTTACCAAAATGAATATCTTGCAGTGATATTACAGCACAATGAGGGTCATCAGTAAATTTATTTTTGTAAGGTATATTTGATATTTTGTATTTTTTGGGAGTCCAGTTTTTTAATAGGTCTTCAAAAAGTTTTGTATCAGAGTTTTTTATTTGACTAACTAAAGCAGATACTCTCCAGTGATCTCCCATTTGTTTATTCCAATACTGAGATAGTTTCCATTTGTCAGTATCAATCCTTAATAACATAATTATTTCTTCAGCACTTTTAGGTTCATGGTCAAAAGTTCCTGATAACTTTCCAGTTCCATTTTCTAAATCAATTGCTTCTGCAATCTGTGCACTGTCTGCAGCTTTACTGAAAAACAAACTCTTTTTCTTTTTTGATTTTCTTTCTTGTAAAACTTCTTTCTTAATTTTTTTATACTGAGATTCTGTAATGTTTAATTTTTCCGCACAATACATAGGGTGTTTCTTCCACTTCAAACTCTCAATTATCTTTTCTTTTAAATTGTTCATAAGTCAATAAATTTTTACTGTAAAGATACTAAAAAAAAAGAGACCGGGATAAACCCAGCCTCTTCCAACGTTTGTAGTAGAAAACCAACAAACCACCACGTGTTGTTTTTTTATACTGCCAGAGTAGAAACTAAAATTTCTATTGGTTTACATGCAGCACTGTTGCCATTATCAACAACTTTTATTTTATAAGCTGTACTAGCTACTAGATTTGTAATAGTATAATTACTTACAGTTGTTACAATTGGTGTACTATTCTGTAATGTCCAGATATTACTTCCTCCACCTATTTGAGGTGCAGTATATATGTTTAAACCTGTACTATTACTATAAACACCGTTCCATATAACATTTACTGTACTACTAGTAACTACACCAGCATATACATTATATGGATCATGTTGTACGTCATCTGATGTACAAGCTCCTAACCCATTTGATAGTATCATAGAAAACTTTTGTATAATAGAATCCAACCGTTCACCGGAAGTTATAACTATTTTACTATTAGTGTCACCTATTTGAAAGGAAGTCCCACAATAACTAACGCAAGATGCACATTGGATATCATCACATCTCTCACTACCTACACTGCAATCAGTGTAAGTACAAGGATTAGTTAAAGCTGTATCAGAACAACCACACTTACTACTACATTTTGTACAATTACAAGCCATTTCTTTTTTTTTATTTTTATGAGCAACCAGCCACTATATCTGCAGAGATATCATTAGCATCTGCTGAAGCATTCCATGTTCCTCCAGTTTGAGTTGCTAATTCTTTCCAAGGATATATTCCTACAACTCCAGGATTTGTACCAACGCCATTTACACCTGACCCACATACAAAGTATTTAATACCCTGTGTATTTGCAACGCTTATCATGTTTTGAATACCTGACCAAACAGTAGAATTAAATGAATCTTGTTGACCACCTGGTAAGTTATCAGTTATAATTATTATATATTTTGCTACATTATTTCTAAATGATCCGGCTAATCCTGCACCACCTACTACTAATTGAGCAGCATAATCAGATGGTTCAGGTCCTCCTACTCCATCTCCCATTTGTACACATGTACCATCTACTCCTCCAGCTAATTTATTTAACTGAGTTGTGAATGTAGTACCATTGTTATCTTGGAATTGCTCCCATGATGTAACAATCTGCCATGTTCCATTTGGTCCTAATGAAGCAACTTTTTGTGCACTTGGTAAATTTGTGTAATCTACACAAGCTGAATATCTAGGTGTTGCTGTTTGTTCTTCATCTGCTGTTACTAAAGCTAGTCTGTAATTAGCTGCTCCAGAAGAAGTATCTATTGTATTTACTAATCCGGCTACTCCAGCTTGAACATTTGCAATTATACTTGTCATACTTCCGCTGTAATCAATTACAAAGGCTACGTCCATTCCATTTGTACATGGTGCAGCTGCTGAAGTTGTTACAAATTCTGTTGCAGGACATATTTTAGTTTGTCCATCTATCTGTATTGTAACTATAGCTTCATAAGTTGTTGCACCTGTTAGCCCTGTAAAAGGCTGTACTATTGAACTAGGTGGATTATTTATTGTATATGTTGCTATAACTACACCAGTATTTTTATCTTTAATATCTAATGTTAATGTTGCTGTAACTCCATAAATATTTGTCCATGTTGCAGTACCTGCTGTTGCCGTCATACCAGTAAATGTTATATTTGGGCAAGGAAGATTTGGTACTATAACTGATGTTTCTCTTGATTCACACACTGCAGAAGAATCAGAAACCTTAAAGTCTATTGTTATATCTAAATCTGCATACCTGTTTAACGTAGGTATTGATACATTAAATCCTGCACCATTGTTTTGTAGTTGTGCTACATCAGCTGTTGTATTAATTGAACTTCCATCTACATCTGTAATAGTTATAATTGAATAACCAGAAGGAGTTGTAAAATTTGAAGGTATTGATGATCCGGTAAAATTAAAATTAACTGAATCAATAATTCCATTACCATCTAAAATATTAGATGTTGTATATGCAAATGTTACATTATCACATCCTGTAGGGCAACAATTAGTTTGAATAGAAACTATAGCATCATATAGATCATCAATAACAATCCAAGCATTTTGCATGCTTTGTGCCAATGTACTAGGGCTATTATTATATCCTGTTGTAGATCCATATGTACCCGTTGTTGATAATGTAGCATAAGAACCAATTATATCTGTTTGTGATATTGCTGAATTTATAGCAGAAGGTAAACCTACTGCTGATTCTAATGCACAAAATCTTGTTTCTAAAGCCAGAAGTAATACTGATACATCTGTTAGTTGACCTACATTAATAATGCAAGTTGGTATAACTTGTTTCTCTGCTACTACACCTGAGCAAGGTAATACACATGCTTCAAGAGTAGATATTCTAGTGTCATAACTAGTAAGAGTTGTATTTATAAGTTGAATACTTTGTAGGTTAGAGCACACCTGATTTGCAATAAGTGATGCAAATAAATCTAAACGTAATACAGTTACTGGATTTCCATTAGCGTCATTATACTGCAAACATGCAGGTAATGTCATTATAGGAAGTGAATCTGTTGTTTGTGCTGTTTTAGATAAACTGCTAGATGCAGTAGGTGTTTGGCCTGTACCAGTGTTTGCACAAATACTTTTAACCATTTCCTGTAATACAGGTACTAGTTCAGTAGGATTTTTACCAGCTATATTTAAACAAGTTAAATCCAACCCAGCAAGATTTGGATTAGCATTAACACCATTTGTAATTAAATCACAAACCTTTGTTGCTAATTTAGCTGTAACATCTGAAATTGTATCACCTGTACATAAATCAATACAGGCAATGTTTGGACCTTGCCATACTACACAATTAGATGATATATTGTCACACCCGTTTGTTGAGGCACTTGAACTTGTTGGGATCATAGATACTTAATTTTATTATACTATAATGTCTAGTTGTAAACTATACAATAATAATATACAAAAAATTTTAAAACCAAACAACTAATGCTTGATTTTAAAATTTTCTTTAAGTAAATATGTTTAGGAAATTATTCTCCTTTCTCCTCTTCTATTTCAGTTAATGTTCCATCTTCTAAACTAATATTGACAGAACCATACTTATCTTCTAATGCAGTAGTCATATCTTTCCACTCAGCTTGAAGTTCAGTATGTCTTGTAACTAATTGATTCTTTACAAGTTCAGCATTACCAATATTCATTAGCAATGTGTTAATTTGATTTTGATAATCTTTTACTTCTTGTAATTCTTTTGAAGTAAGTTTTTTAGCTTTTGATTTTGCTTTTGCCATTGTACTTGGTTTTTAACATTAATATATAATTCAAAGATAATAATAATTTTTTAACTACCAAGGTAGAACCTCATTCTTTTTTAGACCTGGGAACAACTCTTTAGCAATAATGTCTCTCATACCTGATATATAATCATCTCTTAAAGAATCTTTTAAAAATACAACTACTTCTTTTTTCTTCAAAGATTTAATGTCTTTATCTAGTATATCATTATTGTCAGAGGCTTTTATTAAATATGTACCACTAACTGAAATACTATTTGGTTCATTAGAACTCTTAAGTGATTTGGGAATAAGTAAAGTTCCAGTATATGTATAACCAATTTCAACAATTCTTTTTAAAGCATCTGTTTGTATTGATATAACATCAAATGAATATCTAGCTGATAAATATTCTTTGACAACCGGTTTAGGTTTAACTATTGTTTTTTTAACCACAACTTTTTTAGCAATAGGTTTCCTTACTCTTGGTTTCCCTATTGTTATTGTATTAGCTTTCTTTACTTTTTTCTTTTTCATAATGTTTTATTTATTAAAAATGGCTATTTACTGGATACAAAATCCTGATTTGCCCCAATTACCTGAACCATCCCATACTGCCCAAACCATCCCATCTGAATATGCACCAGCAGATGCATATTTTTGTTCTTCACATTCACTAAGATATATTGGTTCTGTATACCACTTTGTTGCATTTTCAGTAAATATATTTACTGAAAAGGCAAAACATGCATCTGCTGGATCTTTATATCTACTCAAATAATTTAATGCTAGTTCCTCACAACTACTTGGTGCAGGACAGTCTTGATCATAACCATACCATTCATTCATTGAATGAGGTGTTGATGTATTTGGCCTTGGAAAACAATTAGTATTTAATGCAGGGAAGTTATTTAGTCCACCACCATTAATTAAATCAGTCATCAAAATAGGATAAGGAATAATACCAGTAGATACATAATTGCTGTATTTCCTTTCTCTTGCTATACCTAGCATTGTTAATGTGCCTGATGATGGAACTGCCATTTTATTTTAATTGTTTTTTAAGGTCTTCTACTTCCTTAGTAAGTTCTTTAACCGCTTCAATTAATACACCCACAATATTACCATAGGCAACAGACTTATATTCTTCTCCTTCTAATACAACTTCCGGTAAAACTTTCTCTACTTCCTGTGCAATGACACCTAAGCCACGTTCACCGTCTTTATCAAAGGTAACACCTCTTAATGCATTAACCTTCTCTAGTGCATTAGGGATAGTCTCTATGTTTGATTTAAGTCTTTCATCTGAATATGCAGTTACATTACCACTTGCTACAAAATTACCTGTAACACTTACCTGTGTATTATTTACTTCTAATCTTTCAACTCCTCCTGTAACTACTCTCCACTCATCAGCTGCATGAAATTGCATATATGTATTTGTATCACCCGTATGATAAATTGCACTTGGTACGTATAAACTACCACCTACAGTAAAATCACCAGCAACAACATTACCATTAGATGATAGGTTACCTAAGCCAACTTCTGCCGGACTATCAATAGTACAGTTTAATGTAACAGTACCTGAAGTACCTCCACCAGACATTCCTGTCCCAGCAGTTACACCTGTGATATCACCTGTACTATTTGTATAATAAGGATCTGTTATTAGTTTACGGAACTGAGCTGCAGTTGCTTTTCTGATATATCCATCATTAGTATTTACATATATATCTGTAATTGCAGCTGTTGTATTACCAGACGTAGTATTTATCCAACCTGCTTCTATATAACCACTACTATTTGTTCTTACAACTTGATTTGCTACATTATTTCTACCAGTAGCTAAATCTAGACCATCTAGTAAATTAGAGTCTGCTGCTTTTCCAGAAGTTGTTAAGTAACTTGCACCGTTAGTAAGTTGATTGTTATTAGTAATTGTATTTCTAAACTGAGTACCAACTAACGTTAATCCTGTACCTGCCGTATATGTTGTGTTTACATATGATGTAATATATTTAGCACCATTGGTAATGTTAGCATTATCCAATGCAATGTCAGCGGTTCCATCAAAAGAAACACCTGCAATTTTTCTAGCATTTAATAACTTAGTTGCACTACCTGCATTGCCACTAACAGTTGTTTGCACAATGTTTGATACTTTAGCATTGTTAGTAACAATATTTGCTGCTTGTGTACTAGATATAGTTGTTGTATTACCAGCCATAGCTGTAGTAGAGGTAGTACCTATTACTAAATTACTAGTTCCACTCCCAGTTCCTGCCCCTATAAAAGCTCTAATAGCTGAAGGACTACTACAGTAACGTAGATAATTATCTGTTCCGTTATTAACTCTAAAAGCTATTGCTCCAGATATTGTGGATTGATTAGCATAATTAGCTCTAAATAATCTTGCACTAATATCAGCAGCACTATCTCTAGAAACTAATGTGCTTGCTGTAGCTGCAGATGTTGCACTAACATTAAGCGTTACTGCTCCTGATGTTCCTCCACCTGTTAAAAATGTCCCCGCACCTACTGAAGTTATATCACCGGTGTTAGTAGTATAACCTGCACCGTTAGTAATATTTCTATTATCCAGAGTAATATTTGCACTACCATCAAATGATGCACCTGATATAGTTCTTGCAGTTTGTAAAACTGTTGCACTCCCTGCATTACCCGTTATAGTTGTTTGGACAATATTAGGTTTTGTATTTGTTATAGTCAACGTACCACCACTTGTAGTAGAAGTAAGTTCAGTTTCTATACCATTACCTTGTGCAAACGTAACAGTTTCTCCATTTGTTACTGTGCTTGCTTCAGTACCATTACCTTCTTTTAAAATCCAAGAAGACATTGAGCCTCCTGAAGATGTTACATAGCCAGAGTCATTAGTCCATTGTGAAATGTTACCACCTTTATTAGTAAATGTCTGAGAATTAGAAGCAGTAGTTGTACCTGTATTAGTTGTATAACCTGCACCATTAGTTATGTTACTATTGTCTAATGCAATATTAGCAGTACCATTAAAGGAAACGCCTGCAATAGTTCTTGCATTTAATAGTTTAGTGGCAGAGCCTGCATTCCCACTTACTGTTGTCTGCACAATGTTAGGTGCAGTATTTGCAAATTCAGTTCCTACTAATGAAAGACCTGAACCTGCAGTATAAGTTGTGTTGTTGTCTGTTGTCTTGTAACCACTATCATTAGTCCATTGAGATATAGCACCACTTTTATTTGTAAAAGTCTCTGTGCTACTTGGAGTTGTAGTTCCTTGTGGTATACTAAATGATGTTGTTAAAGTACCACCATCTTGTTGTGTTAATGTTAAAGTCTTTGTTGAAGATCCACTATCAGAAAATCCTGTAATCATATTGTCATATGCAGAATTAGATTCTGCTGAACTACCACCACTCCAGGTTACTGCACCACCAACAGTTAAAGCATTTGTACTGCCATTAAATGTTAATCCTGCATCACTTGTTACATTAGTTGATCCATTCCAATATGCTACTCTTCCTGATGAACCACTACCTGTTACATTACCTACTTGAGTATTATCTATTTTCTGCCAAGCATCTGTAGCTTGATCAGAGAATACTGCCCAGTCACCAACTGCCCAATCTGTAATTCCATCTAAATTTGTTGATCCAGCTTTAGAAACAATATAGTATTCACCAACAGTTCCCTTTGCACTTATTAGTGCTGGACTATTTGCAGCAGCATCCCAAGTTCCTTTATACTTTAATACTCCTGTTACAGCTGAATTAATAGCTGTTTGTATCTGAGCTCCTGTTGCTAAATTAGCAGAAGAGGAACTTACCGCTCCTGTAATTGCGTTTACTATTGGTGTAGCACCTGCCGTAACAGAAATTCTATTTGCAGTACCGCTTACACTTGTAACCCCGGCACTACTTGAAGTACCTGCTCCAATAAGGCTTCTTACTTCAGCAGCAGATATACCTGAGTTTAACGTAGGTGTTGTTCCATTAGATAGAATTGCTGGTATGCCTGTATCAGATACTTTAGCAGAGTTGTTTGTAATAGCAGTTGCTTGAGCACCTGTTATTGTTGTTATGTTACCTGCTTTTGCAGTTGATGAGGTTGTGCCTATTGTAAGACTAGATGTACCAGCTCCTATAAGACTTCTCATTTCACTAGCTGATATTCCAGAATTTAGTGAAGGAGTAGTCCCATTTGATAAAACTGCAGGTGTACCTGTATCACTTACTTTAGCATTATTAGTAAGAATGTTTGATGCTTGAGTAGAAGTTATAGTTGTAGTATCACCTCTCTTTGCTGTTGTTGATGTGGTTCCTAATACTAAATTAGATGATCCTGTTCCTGCCCCAATAAGACTTCTCATTTCTGCAGCACTTATTCCAGTGTTTAATGCTGGTGTGCTACCATCAGATGTTACTGCTGGTACTCCAGAATCAGTTACTTTCTTATTGTTATTTGCAATATCTGTTGCCTGTTGAGAAGTAATAGTTGTTGTATTACCTGCCATTGCTGTAGATGCAGTTGTACCAATCACTAAACTGGAAGTACCAGCACCAATTAAAGATCTTACTTCTGCTCCAGTTACACCTGAAGCTAAAGTTGGTGTACCACCACCACTATATATACCTGGCTCAGCATAAATTGTAGTACTATTAAAGGCATTGCCTCCAAATGTATATGTTTGATTTGTGGTACCGCTAACACTAAATGTAAGTGTATTACCTGATTTGCTTATACCATCCAAATAGTAATTAGATGCAGATGTTAAATATCTACCGTCCAGATCAACTGTAAGGGCTGTAAGGCCGCTACGTGATAAAGTTAAAATACCATTAGTTGTATTAAATGCTACAGCACTAACATAGTTATTAGTATCTGTATTAACATCTGCCCAAGATGTAGTTAATGTTCCACCGTCTTGTTGAGTTGCTGTTAATGTTTTTGTTGTTGTACCTGTTACAGCTAAAGCTGTTACACTATTATCATAAGCAGTGTTCCACTCTGTAGAGTTACCTCCAGCTCCATAAAAATTACCTGTTGTTGTAAGGTTTTTATTATAGTCTACGGTAAAAGGAAATACAGTATTATCAAGTCCTGAAAAGTTAGATGTAATCATTACATTTAACAATGGTACTGTTTGATAACTACCACTTGTAGGCATTGCCCCAAAATCTAATGTGATCCTAGTAAGACTATCACCTGTGTGTAATGAAGTAACAACATGTCCCATTAAACCCCAATTGGTAACACCATTAGCAGAGGTAAATGCTGCATTAGCCCCAGGGTTTGTAGACCAAGAACTAGTGGCAGTATCCCACTCTTCTATTTCAACATTAAGACCGGGCCATGCTGCCCCAGTCCAAGAAGTCTCAACCCATAAGATAGCAGTAGTTGGCCATCCAGTGTTTGATTGAACTTCAAATCTAAATTTCTTAGTTGTATTTGTAATAGAACTACCAGAACTTGTGGATTTTTGTCCATCTAATATATTATTAAACATGGTAGTTTGAGTCCATGAAACCCAAGATGAACCATTCCAATACTCTGTATTACTATAAGATTGATATCTAATTATATCAGACTTAGCTCCTTGTACTAACCATCTTAAGTTTTTAGAACCGTCATATGAATCATAATAATAATCACCTGTAGCTACTTGATGATAAGCTTGATATGCATTTTTAAGTGTAGTGGTGCCTGTAAATATCTTGTCACCTGCTACAGTTTGATTAGATGTTAGATCAACATATTTTCCATCTAAATCTACAGTAAGGGCACTAAGCCCTGATCTGTTTAATGTAAGTATACCATTAGAGGTATTAAAACTTACGGAACTAACATAATTATTTGTATCTGTATCTGTAGCATTAATTGTAATAGTATCACCACTTCTAACCGTGCTGACATTTTTACCACCTGTTATAGTAAGGGTATCATTATTACTATTAGCAGTTGCTGTTCCACCGGAATCAGCTACTATATTTTTATAAATTGCTTGAGAAGAACCTCTATCAGAATTTGATAAAGTAATTGTTCCAGAAGAAGTAATTGTACCTGTTCCAGATAAACCATTTGATCCAGTTACTGTAATAGATGTAACAGAACCACTTCCTGTTCCAGCTCCAATATCAGATCTTAGTTGAGCCCCAGTACGGTATTTTAACATACCCCCATCACTTACTACAAAGTGATTTGTGTTTACAGTAGCATTAGCCATTGTATCCATTTGTACATTCCCTTCAACTTGTAGATTACTAATTATTTTTGCCATGTCTTTTTATAAAATGTAAATATACTACTTTTTAAAAAAAGAGGGATTCTTAAATGTTTAAATTCAAGAATCCCTCTAAATTTAATTTATTTAATCAATAACCTGCATCACAACTCTTACACTATTAGCAGTTACAGTTTTAGCAGCTGTAAATGTTATATCTCCATTGGTAATATTCATGTTGACATCCATAAATATTTGATCACCACTACTTGTATAAGTTTGAATAATAAAAGGTCCATTGCCTAATTTATGATCAGAATCCAACACCTTCCAAGTTAATGCATCTGCACTTGGCCATAACCCTGTATATGATTGTTTAGATTGAGCACTTGCTAATGTTGCTGGAGTTACATATCTAAATGTATCTGTTCCTGCATCTACTTCAGCTTGTGTTGCAATCTCTGTCACACCAACTGATCCTGTTGCAGCATTAGGTAGTGTTCTTGTACTCATTGACTGAATAACACCATCAGTAACATTAATTTGATCTACTACATCTACACCACTAGTATTAATATCTGAATCAGTACCAATAATCTTATTGAATGTACTTGCTAGTTGAGCATCACTAATTCCACCTGCTTTAACAGTAATGAATCCAGTTGCTGTACCAGCAAAAGTTGCACTACTAAATCCAGCAACACCTTTTTCAGTTGCTCCATCTGTAGCACCTACACCCGCAATGTTTTGATCTTGTATTACTATAGCATAATCTGAAGCTGGAGGATTAGAACTTGCTGCAATTGTTTGATTAGCATAAATTGTATCACCAACCTCTACTGCTACCGTGCTTCCATTAAATGTTATAGTACCATCTTTAGTAACAACAAAGAAATCACCCGTTGTAAGAGCAATATTACTTGCTCCTGCTATTGCTGGTGAGTTTGTAGATGCATCATATCCACCTTGGAATACACCAACTCCGGCTACAAGTGCTTGTACTTGTCCTAAGTTAACTCCATCCTTTGATGCTGTACCATTTGCTAGAGATGTAAGTTTGAAGTTTCCAAAACTTAAATCAGCAGAAGGTGCATCAAATAGAGATAATGAAACCTTACCTAGTGGTTGTTTAACTGTTTCACCTGTACCACTTGCTATATCTTGTATTAATATTAAGTCATCAGTTGATGGTCCTTGTCCCATATTTGGAGCATCAGCTATAAGACCATTTATACCATAATCAACCTCAACTGTACCTGTGGCTGTAATTGTTCCACCTTTAAGACCTGCACCTGTAGCAACACTTGTTACTGTACCTTGTGTATAAGATCCTAGAGTTAAATCACCTAAGATTACTTGTGTGTTATTACCAGCACCTGCAATATTAATATCTCCTGATGTAGTAATAGGTGTATTTGTAATTGTAAGAGCACTACCTGTTTCAGTAATACCTATACTTGTTACTGTTCCACCTGCATTAGCATCTGTTGCCCATGATGGAATACCTGATGCTACTTTTAATACTTGTCCTGCTGAACCTATTCCTAATTTACTTAGAGCACCTGTTCCTGATGCATATAGAATATCTCCTTTTGTGTAACTTGATTGTCCAGTACCACCGTTTCCAGCAGCTAATGTACCAGCTAGTGTTATTGTTCCTGATGAAGTAACTGGTCCACCTGAAGTAGTTAATCCAGTTGTTCCACCACTTACATCAATACTTGTTACAGTACCACCACCAATTGCTGCAGTAATTTGAGATATATTTACAAATTTAGCATTGCTATCAGTAGCATCACTTATAATTATTTTATCTGTTGAAGCTACACTTACTGATGTTCCATCTGCTGCCGCTAATACAACGTTATCTGCACCTGCATAATCTACTGCTAGTGATCCTGATGCAGTAATTGCACCACCTGTTAAACCTGCTCCAGATCCTACAGAAGTTACTGTACCATCTTTACCAAAACCAGGAAAATTAAGTAGTTGTTCACTATAGATAATTTTATCTTCTGCTGCAGAGTACCATAGAACGTCTGTATCTTTAATTGCTCGTTGAGGTGCTGCTAATATAGCATTTGATCCACCTGCATAATTAATATTTACAGTAGGTGTTACAGTTGATGTACCTGTGACAGTAATTCCTGTACCTGCAATTACATCTGTAACTGTTCCAAGTGCTGAATCAGTTCCTGTAACTGTAAGTGTATTACCACTTCTAGTTACTCCTACTGTACCTGCACCTGTAATAATTACATCATTATTAGTTCCATCTGAACCTGCAAGTCTTACACCCGCTGATCCATTTGCTGCACCAACACCTGATAGAGTATAGGTAGTATCCGTATCTACTGCAGAAGATAAATCATTCCAAGCAGTTCCGTTATAATACCTTAATTTTGTAGAACTAGTATTGTAATAGATTCTACCAGCGGATCCCGTTGGATCAGCTGCAAGGTTGTCTATACGGACTTCCTTAATTTGATTTGAGTTTAAGTCAATGTTGCCATCAACGTCTAAACCCACTAAATACTTAATTGCCATTGTTTTTTTATTTTAGTTGTTATTATTTTTTTAATTTAAAAATGCACATCCATCAAAAGGACTATCAAAAGAGACAGTAACTTGATTTGTTGAAACATAATTTATTGCTCCTACTACTACTTCATTATTATTATCTACTACAGTAACAGAAGGATATTTTCCTAAGTTATGTGTTATAGTCCATACTTTAGAATTACTTGTAAAGCATTCTGAAAATGTTCCTGTTGCACCAATAATAGATGCTAGATCTAAAACAGTACATACATTAGTTGGTGTTGATGGGCATGAGATACTTGATCCTGAATTTATTTTTGCTAAAGGTTCTACAAATACTCCTGCTACTTCTGTGGAAACCACAACCTTTTTACTTGATGCATTTAACCAATCACACAGCTCTTTCTGTAATAATGCATTTTGAAAATCATTATAACAACATGATTCAATACCAAACTTGTGTGACTTAAAATCTGCATATGCTTGATTTGCAAAATTTTGTTCTACGTCAATTTGCTTTATTAAACCTATTTGAGCTTTATGCTCAGCATTTGATATTGTTCTTGCTTTTCCCATATTATGATGTGAGATCTTTTATTTTTTGTTTAGCAAGTTCTAAATTCAAATCATTACTTGCTGTTTGTTGTTGTACTGGTTTACATGTTTTACATACTGCAGCTCCTGTTTCATCATATGCTTTTTGACAACCGCATGTAAAAGTTCTACTACATATTTTACATTTACTCATAATAATTTGGTTTATTATTTATATTATCTACAATTTCCTGTTGGACAAGTTATTTTATCTAGTCTTGCTTTTGCAAAATTATATATCTGCATTCCTTGTGCAGAAGATTGACAAAATTCTACATTTGCAACTGCTGCATCAATCATTGTTTTTATGTAATGCATCTCTGCAAGTAGATCTTGTTTTTCAGAATCTGGTAAACAAGGTTCTACATCTAAACCACATAGTACTTCATAGTATTGTGTAAGTATCCTTGTAGTTCTTAAATGGTTATACTCTACAAATACTTTCTCATTTGGAGATACACTATATCTTATAATATATATCCCATCTGGAATTTTTTCCTGAGTTGTTCCGCAATTAACAGTTTGTAATGCTAATGCACATGCTGTAAGGCACATGTCAAAACCTTTATTAACTTTAATAAGTACTGGAACTGAATAGCCTGGTAGAGTAATTAAAAGCTCTTCACAATCTACTGCCAGATCTTTTGAATACTGACTTGTATCTTTAATACATAACAAATCACAGTTAGATACTGTAGGTATTTCTAAGCTTAATATATGTCTATCTGCCATTTTACTTTTTTTTATTAAATACTATATAAATAATATACAAAAAAAACTAGACATTATAAAATAAAAAGAGCAGGAGATTTCTCCCCTGCTCAATTATTTTGGTTAGTAGTTACTTACTACCACACTGCATTTGCTTCAATTGCAATTTTATTGCCATTGTCACCTGCCCATGCTTGAAGACCTTCAAAGAGATCATCTACCTTCCCAATAGCATCTCCATCTGAACATTTAACAAATACTTTATATACGTATTGGTCATTGTCAAATACACCAGTTGGGTTGTTAAACCTTGGTACAGTATGTTGAATGTAATATGCTTTATAAGTTGCACTTCTATCAACAGCAGCTAAAAGCTCATCAGATAATTCAATCTCTCTGATTCTAGCACTATCAGCATTTCCTTGGTTATAAGGAGATTGACGGTATCTTTCAGATAAGATTAAGTCTCTTATTACTTCTTCACCTTGAGTTTGTTGCATTGACCCTGGAGTCATTGTAGCAACACCACAATCATTACATGGATTACCAGTTTCATCTAGTAAAGATACAATGATTTCAACAGGCTCAGCATTGAAGTGATCTCTTGTGTCAAAAGAACAGTTTCCAAATACTGTGTCAACGTAAGCTCCTACAAATGATACCTTAGCAGATACTTTAGAAGCACCGTTTGGATCAGTTGAAGCAACATAGTTTCCACTTGTTGCAGTTCCCATTGCTTGATCAATAGTATAAACTGCTTGACTTGTGATTCCTGCAGTTACTACAGATACAACAACACCACCAGCAGATACACTATCTACTAATACAGTTGCATCATCGTTTCCACCAGCTACAGTTAAAACATCACCAGAAACATATCCTGACCCTGCTGCTGCAACTGAATAAGATCCAATAGCATCAGAAGCTGCAAGTGTTAAAATGTTTACTGCAAATCCAGAACCAGTTGCACTACCAGAAGTAGCTGAAGCAGCAGCATTTGCAGCTGTTACAACATAACCAGTACCACCAGCAGATAAAGTTGAAGTGGCAACTGCCTTTAAATCAGCTTCAGCAACAAAAGGTTTGATCAAAGGATTTGACAAAACCATTTTAGCCATTGTAGCAGAAATAAGAGCTGGGTCAATATATTCTTGACCATCTATGCAACATACATTAGCTGAATCACCAATTGAGTATGCATTGTGATTTAAGAATCTAAGTGCAGGTGAACCCTTCACATCAATTCTCATAAATTGTGTTTTACCACATGGAGCACAATCAGAAGCTAAAGATAAAGAAGCTGTTGATTGACTTGCAGTAAGACAATTTGTTTTCCATAATCTAGTAAGATATCTTGGGTTAATCCCTTTAGATTTTACTGATTCTTTGTAACCTCCATGTCCTGGATTGTTACCAATTGTGTCTTTAGTGTAAAAAGAACCTTGAACAATGTACCCTAGGTCTCCAGTTCCAATTGCAGGAATTGCAGCACCACCTGTTAGTGCTACTGATTCCCAATCAGATCCGTCAACTAAAGCAAGTTGTCCTGCAGTCAAAGCACTAGTGGCTGTACCACCTGCTATATCTACTGAAGACACAACAAACGTTTTGTTAAACGCATTATTAAAATATGCCATAATTATTAATTTGTGAGAGGACCATTACCCTCTCTGGTTATATATAAAGATTTTAACAGTTTACTCTGTTTGTAACATCTGCGTTACTATAATAATATAATCATTTTTTTTTAAAAACTATATATTAATTATTTCTTTCTGCAGCTTGTGCACCTCTTTGAGCTTGATACATATTTTCTATATCTCCTCCAATCAAGGCAGCTGTATCATCTAGTATTACTTCTACTAAATCATCTTTAAATTCACATTCAACATTAAATAAACTAACTAAGCCTGTATACGGATCAACACAACCTTGTACTTGAATTAAAGTTGGTTGTCTATAATACGTTAATACTGGGTCTACAATATCAAAATTCTTTCTGTATATTCTTACTCTGTTATCTAGCATAGTACAAAATGTTTCACCCCATTCAAAGTCAGGATTCTTTAAAGGATCCCTCATTATCAATTCTACATTAGCTTCTTCAGCCAAGTAAACTGTCATTGATCTTGGTGTACAACAATCATCTTTTGCTCTAGTAGTAACTTTCTTAAATTCCATATATGTTTCAATGGGAAAATTATCAGTTTCAAAATAGTCAGGAAAAACATTACCTGTAAGTGATAATTCTATAAGGAGAGGTTGTAAATCATCTATTCTTCTTTTAGATAATTCATCACCCTCTTTATACATATTACCTCCGTGTAAGTTTCTTCTACACCACTCAACCTGAGCTTTATTAAAAGCTTCTACAAACTGCCAACATTCTATGTTATCATAATCTTGACTATCAAGTTTATTCAAACGTTGCTTAAGTTTTATAAGTAGAGTATTATTTTCCATTATTTAGTATTTATGAATTCCAGTACGGTTCAACTTTTTCCATTAAAGAAATTAATGTTTCTTCATTCTTTGGATCCATTAGAAAATCTAAACATTCTGATGGAGATTTACCCAATCTAATTCCACTATCTAGTGGCTCAATCCATCCTCCTGCTTTTGTTGCAAGAAATCTGTAAAATAAAGCATCTTTAATTAATGCTCTTAGTTTAATCTCTTCAGCAGATAGTGTTGACACATCCAGGAAGTTTTGAGCTGCTCTTTTCTTGTTTGATTCAGAGCCGTGACCTTCAATATAATCATTCATATTTTCATATAGAATGTCATTAGGTGTTGACTTAACGTACTGAGTACTGTTTACATCACATATTTTAGATACATACATTAACTTAGTAGTGTTACCATCAAACATCTTTTGTAATTCAACTAGAGCTTTATTTTTAACTTTAGTTAATTCAGTTCTTGTTGTTAATGACTCTTCTAAAGTATCAAGGTAAAACTTAACTCCTCTTGGGTTTTGTTTAGCCTCTTTCAATGATCCTGCAACAATAGAAAACCCACCTGCTTTAACAGCATACAGTTTAATTCTATCATACGGATCAACTTCTGGATCTAAGAATACTGGTTCATTACCACATCTTAAACTAATCTTATCCCAAAACTTATCATTGTTAGGACTCATAATAGTCAAGTTATTCCAAAAATCTTTATCTTTTGGATCAACTACATTAGCAGCTAATTCAGCTTCTAGAGTTGCAACAACAGATCTAATTTCTTCAATCTTTGCTTTCTTTTCTTTTGGAGCTAACATTTTAACTTCCGGTGCAAATTCATTAAGTCCTGTTACATACCTTTTTACGCCATTCATTTCTAAACATGCTAAAGATTCCTCATGGAAAACTCCATCATGCAATGATAGGCCATATTTTTCTAATCCCATATTTTCTCTGTTGGGATTAAAAAAGGGACGTATTGCAACAGATTGGTTTTTAGTCTGTTGATACTTTTCTACAATAGTGTAATCACTCATTTTACTTTGGTTTTAAATTAATAATTATTATTCACAGTCAAAAGTACATAATTATGTACATTTTATTACTAATTTCTAAAGCAAGGTTTTACCCTTGCTAAAGTTTTTTGACTTTTACCCAACAACTATTTTCAAAGTTCCTGTGGTATGATATATATCACCTTTAGCTAATCCAGCTGCTTTTGCTGCTGTATCATCTGCGTGATCTCTTGCTAAAATATCTTTACCAACTGCCTTTGAAGCAAGTATTTTGGAAACACTTGAATTTGAAAACTCATATGCTTTATTTTGTCTTTGAATATCTAGTGCCATTTTATAATATTTTAAAGGTTAAAATAAAAAGGGAGGAGGTTTAACCCCTCCCCTTTAATTATTTAGTTCTAGAATGATCCGCCTGTAACAGGGTTTCTCATTACAATTTTAAGAACTTTGGTTGGATCCTTAACCCAAATAG
>ERZ887830.59-NODE-59-length-80287-cov-16.438640_pt1 | contig 80287 bp, 78 predicted proteins | sample MGYA00521101_ERZ887830 | MGnify/ENA primary metagenome ERZ887830 (study PRJEB32303, sample SAMEA104408592) | aquatic metagenome | biome: Marine water; feature: Pelagic; material: water | place: Baltic Sea | collected 2014-06-05T16:38:00 | depth 1,762 m ... | reverse complement strand
TTGTTTTAATTCTTTAACGAGTTGGTTAGATAAATTTTCTGAGCGCGCTACTAAACAAGACTTAAGTGTATTTTGTGTTTGAGTGTTGTTTTTGTTTATATAATTGTAGCTTTCACGAATTTAATAGTTGCTTAATATCATCCAAAAAGTTAGAACTTTTGATAGTCGAGGTCACGAATAAATAGTACAATTAGAAAAAACGCCAAGCTTGCTTGAGCGTTTTTTGTTGATACTGTTTTCAATCCTATAGAAATTTGAGATGGCAAAACACCATTACAACTACGACCAAAAATGCGGTTATATATTTCATGGTTTTACCCCTAAGCGGATAAATTTCTTTTAAGCTCTAAAAAAACCTATTTTAAAATAGAATAAATATATCTTTTGGAATTCATCTACCAAAAGAAAGCATATAAAAACGCTGTAATAAGCAACACCAAAAAGGCCGCTACATTGAATGTTTTATCAGTAGCAAAGAGGCTTTTAGTCAGTACAATTCCTTTTGGATTGTCTTGATCACCTTCCAATTTGCTAATACCTGCAATCAAGAGTAGCGTTCCAATACAAGTCAGCATCATCTGGTGCATAAACGGAAGATTCACAAACACTGCCGCATCACTCCAACCATTGGGCGCAACTTTAAAGTACATCGCCATTGGAATCGACAAAATAACACCCCAAATAGCAGCATTATTGGTCGCTTTTTTATAGAACAATCCCATTAAAAATACTGCCAAAATCCCTGGACTCACAACCCCTGTATATTCTTGAATGAATTGGAATACTTGTCCTAGGCTTCCAAGTTGAGGAGCAATTACCATGGCAATAATTAAAGCAACTAACCCAGTCAAACGACCCACTTTAACCATTTGTTTGTCATCTGCGTTTTTGTTGAAAATCGATTTATAAATATCCATCGTGAAAATGGTAGAAGTTGAATTCAGCATAGAAGCAAGTGAGGACACAATCGCTGCGGCAAGAGCTGCGAGAATAAGTCCCTTAAGTCCTACTGGGATAAAGTTTTTTATCAACCACGGTGCTGCATTGTCATTGGCTACATTCCCCGCAGTCCCCAAAAATCCTTCGCTGCTAAGCAGTTCCATGTTTAGGCTCCCCGTTTCAGGATCTAGGTTCATAACATAAGCAATGATCCCAGGAAGTACCACAATAACAGGAATAATAAGTTTTAAAAAGGCTGCAAACACAATCCCTTTTTGGCCTTCTCTAAGGGTTTTAGCCGCTAATGTACGTTGTATAATGTATTGATTAAATCCCCAGTAATAAAGGTTGGCTACCCACATTCCTCCTATAATGACAGCCAGTCCTGGAAGATCCCACCATGCATCACGACCGTTGGGAGTAATGATTTCTCCTTTGGATAGAATCATGGAGAAGCGTTCCGGAGCTTTTTCATACACATAACGAATCCCGTCCATAAAACTCCCCGAATCGGTAACGCCTGCCAAGGCAAAATAAGTCATCAATAAACCACCAATAATTAGGATTACAACTTGTACTACATCGGTCCAAGCCACTGCTGCCAAACCGCCCCATAAAGAATACGCTGCGGCAAACAATCCAAGACCAATGATGCTGTTTAAAAGAATCCCTCCATCTCCAGCGCCAATAATGGTATCCAAAGCTTTACCTCCTAAAAACAATACGGTTGTAAGGTTTACAAAAACAAAGAGTGCAATCCAAAACACTGCTAATATGGTTTTTAGGTTGGTGCTGTAACGCTTCTCAATAAACTCGGGAATAGTATAGAGTCCTTTTTCAATAAAAATGGGCAGGAAGTATTTTCCAACAACAAGTAAGGTAATGGCTGCCATCCACTCATAGGAGGCAATAGCAAGTCCCAAAGCAAAGCCCGATCCTGACATACCAATAAACTGTTCGGCGGAGATGTTAGCTGCAATCAGCGAAGCACCAATTGCCCACCAAGGCAAAGATTTACCTGCTAAAAAATAATCTTCGGCGCTTTTAGTCTCCCCCTTTTTTTGTCGAGATACAAAAAGGCCTATTGATAAAATTATAATTGCATAAAGAGCAAATATTGTAAAGTCAATTGTTGAAAAATCCATGTTTTCTATTTAATTAAAGTTAGTTTTTTGTTTTTGATAGTGCACAGAAGCACAATCTTTAAGTCGTTTTGCTGCTTGCTCCGCTGTGATATCGCGTTGCGGGTTGGCAAACATTTCGTAGCCCACCATAAATTTTTTCACTTCTGCAGAACGAAGTAGCGGCGGATAAAACGACATATGCATCAGCCAGTGACTGTTGTCTTTGCCGTTTGTAAGTCCTTGATGTATACCCGATGAATAGGGAAACGAAGTTTCAAATAAATTGTCGTAGCGAATGGTAAGTGCTTTTAGTATGCTGGCATAATCTGCTACTTCTTGAGGGGTCAGTTCTAAAATAGAGGTAATATGTCTTTTGGGTAGGATCATGGTTTCAAAGGGCCATACTGCCCAGTAAGGAACTAGGACAACAAAACTCTCGTTTTCCAAAACAATACGCTCTTTGGCATTAAGTTCTTGTTGGAGGTAGTCACCCAATAAAGTTCTTTTGTTTTTATCCCAATAGCTTTTTTGTTGTGTGTTTTTTTTCTGAACCTCTTGCGGAATGGAACGCTGTGCCCAAACTTGACCGTGCGGATGTGGATTGGAACACCCCATAATAGCACCCTTGTTTTCGAAAATTTGAACGTGGTTGATATCTGTTTTACTTCCCAATTCGCTGTACTCTTTCTGCCAAAGCGTAATTACATCAACGATAGCATTTACTTCCATCAGCGGCAGTGTCAAATTGTGATTGGGAGAGTAGCAAATTACTTTGCAAATTCCTGATTCGCTTTCCGCTTGAAGAAGCCCTTCGTTTACAGTATCATGGGGATTTTCCAAAAGCGCAGCATAGTCATTTTTAAAACTGAAGGTACCTGTGTAATTGGGATTTTTAGCACCTCCTGCACGTTCGTTTCCAGGGCACAAATAACAGTTTGCATCATAGTTCACTTGCGGTATTTGTTGAGGCTTGTCTTTTTTCCCTTGCCATGGTCGTTTGGTGCGGTGTGGCGATACCAGCACCCATTCCCCTGTGAGGATATTAAGTCGGCGGTGTGAGGTATTATTTAGGGAGTTTTTCATTAATTATCTGATATTAAATGGGTTCCTTGAGAAATTGTTACGTCATATATTGAGCAGGGTGTGCCAAATTCTTCTAAAAATTGTTTTGAAATCTCTGTTTTAAACGTACCAATAGCGCTTTCCAATACGAGATTGATTGTGCATCCTCCAAATCCACCGCCCATCATTCGAGCGCCATAAACAGTGTCCATTGATTTGGTTTTTTCAACTAAAAAGTCCAACTCATCACAGCTTACTTTGTAATTTTTAGACAAACCCTCATGAGTTTCGTACAAAAGCTTTCCCATGGATGTATAATCCTTATTGAGGATTGCCTCTGAAAAAAGTTGAACCCTTTTGTTTTCTCTTAACACATAAAGTGCTTTCTTATATTCGCTGTCTGATAATTGATTCTTTATTCTGTCCAAACTAGATTCGGAAGCATCTCGTAGTGATTGAATGTTCAATAGACGGGCAACTTTTTCACAAACATTCCTACGGTCGTTATAAGCACTCTCTGACAAATCATGCTTTACGTTGGTGTTTACTAACACCAGTTGTAAATTTTGAAGTTGTATTTTGAAGGGTTGGGATTTTATAGATCTGCAATCCAAAAGCAGGGCACTTTCTTTTTCACCAAGCATACTGGCATATTGATCCATAATTCCGCATTTAACACCCACATAGTTGTGCTCCGCTTTTTGAGATATCAAAATCATGTCTTTTTTCTCCATTTGAAGGTCAAAAAGCTCGTTCAGTGCAAAAACAAAACTATTCTCAAGGGCAGCAGAAGAAGACATTCCAGCACCTCCAGGAATATTACCCGCAAAAACACTATCAAAATTCCCAACAGTTATTCCAATTTTAGCCAACTCACCAACTACACCCAGTACATAGTTTCTCCAACCTCCGTCTTTTAAGGGAGCAAGATTGGATAAATCGATTTCGTACATTTCTTCTTTATTAAGGGCATACACGCAACTCCTATTTGAAGCAGATTTCTGAATAGCAAGAGCAATTCCCAAATCAATCGCTGCAGGAAACACAAAGCCTTCATTGTAATCAGTATGTTCTCCAATGAGATTAATTCTTCCTGGAGAAAATACCATAAGTGGTTTTTTTTCAAAGTGGTTTTGAAAACTTTGTTTCACACTATGTATTAATTTTTGATTCATTTTTCGTGATTTGGTATCAAAGTGAATTGCGTAAGATTGTTTTTTTTGGACTTTCAACACGGTCTTGTGAGTTTTCCTTTAACATTTTTGCAAGATGACTTCCCATAAATTTGAAGTCTGCAGAAATTGTAGTAATTCCCCCTTCTAAAATTTCTTTCAGCAAGGTGTCATTGTATGAAATAACACCAATTTCTCTTCCCAATTGATACGAATTTTGTTTGATTGATTTAATAAGTTTAATAAGGTCTTTATCGTCTAAAATAAAATAAACCGTTCCCTTTTTTAAAAATTTATACTCAAAAGATTCAATAGTATCGTAGTCCATATAATTTTTTTTACAAAACCACTCAAATCCTTCTTTAATTCCGATGGGCTGCTTGCTTTCTTCAAAAATCAAAACAATTTTTTTGTAGGCTTTTATTTGTAAAACAATTTCATTCAGTCCTTCAAAGATATTTTTTTTAAAATTTTGAAAAATAGCAGGAAAGTGAATCAGTTCTGCCTTGGTCTGATCCAATATATAGGTATTATGCGCGGGCAGTCTTCCTAATGTTTGCGTTACATTGTCAAAATTAGCTGGCATAATTACATAATATCCATAGTTATCCAAATTATCCGTAATGAGTTTATTGAAAATTTTATAATTAAAATGGTGAAAAAAAAGATCCACTTGAAAATTAGAATCTAAGTTTTTTAAAAAGGAATTATAAAGATCCTCTTTAAAAGCATTTAACTCATCAAACAAAAGAAAAAATTTTAACTTGAATATCTACGTTTGTAGTTTGCACGTAATATCCTTTACCAACAACTGAATAGATAATTCCCCTGGCCTTCAATTCATTAAATGCTGCAATTACTGTATCTCTAGAAAAACTATTTGCTTTTCGTAAGTTGTTTAACGAAGGGAGCTTATCGTCTTTTTTTAAACGACCACTAAGAATCCAGTGCTCAATGGAAGCAACAATTTGCTTATACTTTGGCAATGAAGAATTGGTTGTAATAGATTCGTAAGACATGTTTCAAATATATAAAAAAAAACATACTGGTGTGAACTGGTATAAAATTTATTTGAATTCATTCGCTATTTAAAAAAAACAGCTTTTAACATTTAAAGTATTGCGTTATGAATTTTTAAATATTTATGCTAATTTTAAAGAATATTCAAGCCCAAACCACATCTATTTCTATAATCTAACTCATGAAACAGTTTGAAGCGTTTCCCAATGAAGAAATAAGGAGAGGTAGCCCGCAACGCTATTCAAACTAAAAAGCAATAAAAAGTTTATGGTTTAAAAAAATTTACTGCAACCTCTATGGGTTAAAATGATACAATTTTCGCTACGCTATCTAATTATGAGATATAATAAAAAATACATTCAAATTAGTTGCTCCTATTTTAACTCATTCTCATCCCATTTTTAAAAATAACCCAACAGTAAATTGTCGACAAAAATTCTTGTCAACAGGCGTTAATGCTACAAAAACGGGTGTTTTTTAAAAAAATTATATTTAATTTTATGGGGGAATTTTAACCAATATTAAAAATTTTGTGTTAAAATATGGCTTCTATTCATGAAAGAATTCTCACAATATTAGATGAACAAAAACTATCAATTGCAGCATTTGAGAGGGCTATTGGAGTGGGAAGAAACTCAATTTCCATGGCGCTTCGAAAAAAATCTGCAATTGACCACATCGTGCTTAAAAAAATTAATGATAAATTTCCTATGTACAGTTTTGGATGGATAATATCCGGACAAAATGAAGGAAATCACGACTCAGCACTAGAATTAACAAGGGATGTAATGCTTTTGTTTGAAAAGTGGAAAAGCAAAATATAACTTAAAAAATGTGAAAAAAAAAGTCAAAAATATTTGTCAATTTTTTCCTAATTAAAATTCAAAGCTTGTTTTTTCAATATTCTGAGCGTCTTCGGTTTGTTGACTTCCAGTTTTCATATTTTTTATAACTACCTCTTTACGACTAGCTTCTTCTTCTCCATACATTAAAACGAACTGAATATTGTTTTTATCTGCATATGAAAATTGCTTCTTTATTTTTGCATTAGTGGGATACAAACTAACTCGCATTCCTTGATTTCGCAATCTATGAATTAAAGGTAAAACTTCCAGGGTAGTGGCTTCTCCAAAATTTAGAATTAAAACATCAATAGAAGATTCGACTGCTGATGGAAATAAATTTAGCTGTTCTAAAACCAAATAAATCCGATCTAGACCAAACGAAATACCAATACCGCTCATATCTGATAAGCCAAACACGCTAGTAAGATCATCGTAGCGCCCACCTCCACCAATAGAGCCTATTTGGACCTCTTTGGGTGCTGAAACTTCAAAAATAGTACCTGTATAGTAGTCCAGGCCTCTCGCCAAGGTTACATTAATAGATAACGAAACAGATTCCAAGGATTGTGTTTCAAATACCTTGGAAATAAATCGCAAATCAGCAATACCTTCAAGGCCAATTTTGGAAGTTTTTAGAATGGCCTCGAGTTGGGTTAAAACCATTTCTACAGTTCCTGAAATAGAAAATAAAGGACAAAGTTTTTCGATAGCAGATTGGTTAAATCCTTTATTCAATAATTCCTTTTCAACAGCTTCTGAACCTATTTTATCAATTTTATCCAAAGCAACCGTAAAATCAATCAAACGAGTTTCTGCACCAATGATTTCTGCGATTCCAGCTAATATTTTACGGTGATTCATGTGAATAGTTACCCCAGTAAGTCCTAGGTTAGAAAAAACCGCGTCGTACAGTTGAATGCACTCGACTTCTTGCCAAAGAGAATCAACACCAACAACATCGGCGTCGCATTGATAGAATTCTTGGAAACGACCAAATTGGGGTCTGTCTGCTCTCCAAACTGGCTGAATTTGATATCTTTTGAAAGGGAATGTAAGTTCGTTTTGATGTTGTACCACAAATCGAGCAAAGGGTACAGTTAAATCGTAACGCAAAGCTTTATCAGAAAGCGAATTGGAAAATTTTGCCAACTCATTGTTTTTCAAAGCCGACAAGTCTGCTTTTTTGACCTTGTCTCCTGAATTAAGGATTTTAAAAACCAAACGGTCTCCCTCTTCGCCGTATTTTCCCAATAAAGTGCTCGACTTTTCAAAGGAAGGTGTTTCGATAGGTAAAAAACCAAATTTTTCAAAATGTGATTTGATGATTCCGGTAAGGTAATTTCTCTTAACAACCGTTTCAGGTAAAAAGTCTCGGGTGCCTTTGGGTGTATTTGGCTTTTGCGACATCTGTAATTGTTTTCTACAAATATCTTATTATTTTGAAGAATTAAGAAATAAGCTTTTGAATTCTTTTGAACAGCTCGCCATCTGTAATTTGACCGCCTTGCAAAATCCATTTAAAAAGCTCGGAATGGATGTTACTTGATTTTTCTCCCACAGTCAACACAACCTGATCGGAATCCATATTTTTTTCCAACCACTGAAATCCTTCTTGGGTTTCAAAATCAACCTCCCTGCCATTTGTAGTAATTATAATGGCTTTCAAGATGTTGTTCTCTCTATTAAGCAATACTATTTTTTGAGGAGAAGAATACTGAACACTAACAACTTTAGACAGTACTTTTTCCCAAACAATGTCACTAAAAATATCCAACAAAGCATCTACTTTTTGAGAACTTTCACGCTTAAGCTGTTTCCACTGGACTGCATCTATAGAATGGCTAGCCAAAAATTGACTGAACTCAAAATGCAATTCTTGGAACTGTTCTTTGGACAAACGGCGGTATTTCATACAAAAAAAAAGACCACCCAGAAGGTGGTCTTTACATATTTAAATGTGAATTATTTATCCGCAGAGGGAATAACATCAAATGGAAGTTGAAAAACAACTTCTCTATGCAAACGAATCGTCGCATTGTAGCTTCCTAAGCGTTTGATAGATCCTCCTGGGACCGAAATGTATTTCTTATCCAATTCGAGTCCGGCTGCAGCAATTGCTTCGGAAACATTGGCATTGTTTACCGATCCAAATAGTTTGTCTCCTGCCCCTACTTTTGCATCAATTTTAATTGATAATTTTCCATAGGCTTTTTCAAGCTTACGAGCATCATCGATTAATTTTTGCTCTTTAAAGGCACGTTGTTTTAGATTCTCAGCCAATACTTTTCTAGCAGAGGCTGTAGCCAATATAGCTTGACCCTGCGGAATCAAGTAATTACGACCGTATCCATTCTTAACAGTTACAATATCGTCCTTAAACCCTAGGTTTTGAACGTCATTTTTTAAAATAAGCTCCATATCTAATATCGTTTATTTTAGTAAATCAGCCACATAAGGCATCAACGCCAAATGACGTGCTCTTTTAACTGCTACTGAAACTTTTCTTTGGTATTTCAAAGAAGTTCCTGTAAGACGTCTTGGTAAAATTTTACCTTGTTCATTGATAAATTTTAAAAGAAAGTCCGGGTCCTTGTAATCAATATACTTAATTCCAGATTTTTTGAATCGGCAATATTTCTTTTGTTTGTTAGTTTCAATATTCAAAGGGGTCAAGTAGCGAATTTCTCCTTGTTTTCCTCCTTTATTTGCTTGTTCGATTGATGACATACCTATTATGCTTTTTGAGTGTTACGAGTTCTTCTTTTTTCAGCCCATGCTTCTGCATGCTTATCTAACTTAACAGTTAAATAACGCATAATACGCTCGTCTCTCCGAAATTCGACTTCAAAAGGGGTGATCACTTCACCAGCAACTTTAAAATCGAATAAGTGGTAAAAGCCACTCTTTTTGTTTTCAATGGGATAGGCAAACTTCTTAAGTCCCCAATCCTCTTTAGCAATCATTTCTCCTCCTTTGGATGTTAAGAAATCTTCAAATTTCTTTACTGTTTCCTTTATCTGTTCATCAGATAAAACGGGATTCAAAATGAAAACAGTTTCGTAATGATTCATATAGTTTGTTTATTTAAAATAGCTGGCAAAAATAGCATTAATACATACACTATCAAAAGATTTTCATGTTTTTTATAGTTTGCGCAAGGGTTAGTTCGTAAAATTTAGTAAGTTTGTTAAAATTTTGTTGTAATAAGAAAAGCTTTTCAGCGGTTTATAACAATTTATTAAAATCCTACTTATGAAAATTCAATGCGTTGTAATAGACAAATCTCCGTCACAAAAAAGAGCTATTTCCAAGTTCATCGACAGATTTAAAAATCTAGAGCTCATTGCAACCTTCTCTGACGCTACTGCCTTTAAAGCAGAAATTTCTTCCTTACATATTGAACTGCTTATTCTAGACATTAATATGCCAGTTATAGACGGCATTGAACTCCTTAAGTTTTGCAAACAAAAACCGGAGGTAATCTTTATGGCAAATTCAAAAAAAGATGCCTACAAAGCCATCAAACACCACCCTGTAGACTATTTGGTAAAGCCTATCGATCCCAAAGAATTTGAAGATGCTATTGTAAAGGCTGTCAAAGTAATTGAAAAAAACAGATTGCAAAACCAACAAAACGAGGCCTACATTCACGTAACAAGCGACGCTCAAAAACAACGAATTAAACTCAATGATATTGTATGGATTGAAGCATTGGGTGATTATGTTTGCATCATTACCCAAAACAAAAAAATTGTTGTGCACTCAACCATGTATTCTTTTGAACAAAAATTGCCTGAAAAACAATTTGTTCGTATTCATAAATCCTACATTGTGAATCAGAATAAAATACTGAGTTACAACAGCAAAGAGGTAGATTTAATGGGTAAAAAACTTCCCCTTAGTAGGTCTAAAAAACATATTTTAGACTCTGTATTTATGGAGAATTAATACGCATCTACGTCTATCTGTATTTTTATGCTTCGAAAAGCAGCCACACTAACAAAACTCTTTTGAACACGTAGAACGTATGATTTGGACTTTTTGAGATCAAAGTCCTGAGGAATTTTTATTAAAATTTGTTGCTGATATTGATTTCTTATTCGCTCTATTAAAGGCGCTTCTGGACCTAATACATGATTTTGAAACCCTCCTTTTAGAGCTGTTGCAAACCAAGCTGCTCCCTTTTTGACTTTTTCAAAATCTTTATGTAATAAAACAATTCGAATCAATTTTACAAAAGGCGGATATCGAAACATTTCTCGCTGTGCTAATTGACTCTCAAACATTTCTTTGTATTGGTTATTAACCACTTGAACAATAACGGGATGAGTGGTTGAATACGTTTGAACAATAACGTGTCCTTGCTTGTTATTTCTTCCCGATCGCCCTGCTACTTGCTGCAGCACCTGAAAACAACGTTCATGGGATCTAAAATCTGGGAAATTCAACAATCCATCTGCATTTAAAACACCTACCAATGCCACGTTCTGAAAGTCAAGTCCTTTGGTAACCATTTGTGTTCCTACCAAAATTTGAAATTCTTGATTTTCAAATCCTTTGATCAAACGCTCGTAACTGTCTTTTTTTCGAGTGGTGTCAAAGTCCATTCGGCCCACCTTTGTGTTTGGAAACAAAATTGCCAACTCTTCCTGAATTTGCTGGGTTCCTAAACCTCGAGTAGATACATTGAGCGATTCACAAGCCCTACATTGTGACGAATAAGGAGTTTGATAACCACAATAATGACATTTGATACAATGATCGGTTGAATGATAGGTTAAACTCACGTCACAATTGGGACATTGAGGTACAAAACCACAACTCAAACACTCCAAAAACTTAGCATATCCTCTGCGGTTTTGAAACAAAATCACTTGTTCATTGTTAGAAAGCACTTGTTGGATTGCGACAATTAAATCTTCGGAAAAATGTCCTTTAATTCGCTTCTTTTTATACGATTCTTTCAAATCTATCAATGAAATTTTTGGAGGAATTACCTTGCCGTATCGCTCAGACAAGGTTACACAACCGTATTTGTTGTGTTGGGCATTGTAATAACTTTCCAAACTGGGTGTCGCTGAACCCAATAATGTTTTGGCTCTATGCAAATGAGCCAACATAATGGCTGAATCACGCGCATGATATCGAGGTGCAGATTCGTATTGTTTGAAAGCCCCTTCGTGCTCTTCATCGACTATAATAAGACCCAAGTCAACAAAAGGAAGAAAGATGGAAGAACGGGCTCCAAGAACTACCCGAGCTTTGGAATCTTTTGCAGCTACTTTACTCCAAACTTCAACACGCTCACTTTGTGAATAACGCGAATGAAAAACGACCAATTGATCCCCAAAATACCGCTGCAACCTTACTACCAATTGGGTTGTTAGGGCAATTTCAGGAAGTAAATAAAGTACTTGCTTGTTTTGAGCTAACATCTCCTCAATCAAATGCGCGTAAACTTCAGTTTTTCCAGAGGATGTTATTCCTTGAAAAAGAACAACTTCTTTATCTTTGAAAGAATCCCTAATTTCGTGTAGAGCCAAATTCTGGGCTCTACTCAAAGCTTGTGTTTTGATGGTTTTCCCTTCAAAAACAAAGCGATCTACAACTTTTGAATAACGAACAATAATTTCTTTTTTGAGCAATGTGTTAATCGTAGAAGCAGATACTCCACTCAATCCCTCAAGTTCTTTGGCCGTAACTTCCACATGGGGAGGCAGCTTAACCAGTGTTTCTACAACCGATTTTTGTAGTGATTTTTTTGTCAAAAGATTCAGCAAATCCTTCAAAATATCAGAAGAACTAAACTGATGGTGAAGCCTTAAAAAGTTTTTTGTTTTCGGTCGAAAACCTTCATAAATAGCCTCATTCAACGCTATAATGTTATGATCTAGCAACTCTTGAATGGCCGATAGAAGGCTTTTTCTGGACATTCTCTTTTGGGCATCTTGTAACGAAAGTCTTTGTTGAGTTTGGAGCAAATTCGCCAGTTCCTTAGCAGAATGGCTTGCTATTTTTGATAAATTATCCTCGGAGACCCACTCCAATTCTGTCTCGCTTTCTAAAAAAAACAAACTCGGCATAGCAGTTTTGAGCACTTGCCCCATGGGAGTTAGGCAATATTCTGAAATCCATTTCCAATGTGCCAACTGAACCAGAGTAACCAAGGGAGATTCATCAATTATAAATTCAATTTCTTTGGCTTGAAAGGTTGTGGGCGGAATTTGGTGAACGTTCATCACAAAACCCGTGTACATTTTGGATTTTCCAAATGGAACAACCACTCGCATGCCAGGTTGCAAAACCTTCGATTCAGACTGTGTAATGCTGTAAGTAAATAAATTGTCGAGCGGAAGCGGTAAAAGAATATCGACAAAATAACGCATTAGTGTTTTTTGTTTAAGCGATTAAAAGCTGCGTTCAATTCAAAACCCAACAACAAAATAATGGCGTTTAACCAAATATAAAGCATTAAAATCAATAGCGCACCAATAGAGCCATACAGCTCATTGTAATTAGAAAAATTATCGATGTAAATCCCAAAAAGATAAGTGGTTGCAATAAACAAAATGCTTGTCATAAAAGCTCCAGGGGAGAAAAAACGAACTTGTTTTTTTTCAGCAGTTCCAAAATAGTACAGCAAGGAAGTTGAAACAATCGCCAGCGCAATAAAAAAAGTGTATTTGCCTACTAACAGTATATTTTCTTGATTGTCAAGAATTCCTGACTCCGATAAGTTTCGAATGATGGATACTTCAAAAAATACAAATCCAGAAACAGCAATAATCAAAACAATAGAAAGCAATAAGCCTATCAAAAGGGCAAATAAATATTGTTTGACAAAATGACGCGTAATCAGCACATTGTACGAATCACTAAAACCCCCCAAAATGGCATTAACGCCATTTCCAATTAGAATAATTGACAATAAAAAACTGGAAGAAAGCAATCCTCCCCTCCTATTTTGCTTAATGTCCGTGTAAATTTCTACAAAAAAATCCAATGAAGATTCGGGAAGTAAAGACTCAATAAAAGCCAAAAACGAAGCATCAAAGTTTTGAATAGGAACAAAAGGAATCAAATTCAAAACAAATAATAAAAATGGAAAAAGTGCCATAAAAAAACTAAACGAAATGCTGCCTGCCCGAGTGGTTAAGGCTCCCTTAAACAATCCTATGGCATACATTTCAAGCAAGTCGAAAACAGAAAATCCTTGAAAACCTGGCAACTGCAGCTGTTTTAAAAACTGAATCAATTGTTTAACTACAGGCAATTCTAGGATGCGGAAATTCTTGGAAAACATCACTTTTTTTGTTTACGCTAAAATAACCATTGAAAATGAGAAAACCAGTATTCTAAGTGTCAAAAGGTGTTTGTACATTTGTTGAATGAAAATCAAACTCATCGTCGTTGGTAAAACCGATCAACAAGCGCTCCAATCGCTTATTGATGAATACCTTAAAAGACTCAAACACTACGTGTCCTTTGAGATGGAAATTATTTCTGATTTAAAAAACCGAAAAAGCCTTTCTCAAACTGAACAAAAAATAAAAGAAGGAGCGCTGATTTTATCCAAAATAAAACCTGCAGAAGCATTGTATCTTTTTGATGAAAAAGGAACCAAACACTCTTCCGTTCAGTTTGCGGATTTTATTCAAAAAAAAATGCTTTCTGGCGCCAAAACTTTGGTTTTTGTTATTGGAGGTCCTTATGGGTTTTCGGAAGATGTCTACCAAAAATCTGACGGGAAAGTTTCGTTTTCACCCATGACATTTTCTCACCAAATGTTTCGCTTGTTTGTGGTTGAGCAAGTATACAGAGCATTCACCATACTTAATAACGAACCCTATCATCACTCCTAACAACTTATGAAGCTCATATTTGCGACTCACAACCCCAACAAAGTTATCGAACTCAAAAAGCAACTTCCAACTCATATTTCCATAAGCGATTTGTTGGAGTTGGGTTTTGATGAAGAAATTCCCGAAACAGAAAACACTTTGGAAGGTAATGCCATTTTAAAAGCAACACATATTCACAAAAAAACAGGAAGTGATGTTTTTGCAGACGATACAGGTCTGGAAATAGAGGCTTTGAATGGTGAACCCGGAGTATTTTCGGCTCGATATGCTGGAAACGACAAAAACGCTACCGAAAACATAAATAAAGTTTTGGAGAACATGAAAGGCATTACCAACCGAAATGCTCAATTCAGAACTGTTTTTGCCGTTATTGTGGCAGGAAAACTACACTTACTGGAGGGAATTATTAAAGGAACCATTTTAATTCAACCCTCAGGAAATAATGGCTTCGGATATGATCCTATTTTTTGCCCAAATGGATATACACAATCCTTCGCCGAAATTTCGCTGGATGAAAAAAGTAAGATCAGTCATCGTGGATTGGCTACAGAAAAACTAGTACAATTTCTAAAAAATCACTTAAACCGTTAAACTTTCCCTAAATTAAGAAATCACACTAGCGTAAAAGTAATTAGTTTGTACCTTTGAAAGAGTATATGGAAAGAAGCTTTTTATTTATTTGTATGATTATTGGACTGCTAAGTGCTCAAAATTCGAATGCACAAACGCCAATTTTTAAAGGGATTGTCAAAAATGCAGCTGATGGTAAAACTGTTTCCAATGTTCATATTATCAATCTTTCTAAGGTAGTTGGAACCATTTCAAACACAGAAGGCGCATTTGAAATCCCTGCTGAAGCTAATGACACTTTGTACTTATCTTATCTAGGCTTCAAGCCTATCAAGGTTCGAGTAGCAAGTGATTTTTTAAAATACAACAATTCAATCATTGAACTAACCGAACGGGCTTTGGCTTTGGAAGAAGTCGTTATAAAACCATACAAACTTACAGGTTACTTAGAAATTGATGCAAAAAATGTCCCCATAAGTACATCCTATCGTTACAACATTCCGGGTCTGCCATCACGTGGCTACGAGGGAGGCAGCAAAAACCCCAATGCGATTTCTAAAGTTTTTGGAGCCATATTCAATCCCGCTGATTTTTTATACAATCTGTTTGGAAAAAAACCTGTCCAATTTAAAAGGCTTCGGAAAATGCAAGAGGATAATCAAATACGAGATTTTCTAGCAACTAAATTTGACCGACAAACCCTCGTTGAGCTTTTGCAAGTTGAAAAACTAGATTTGGATGAAATTCTTCGAAACTGTAACTATTCGGATACCTTTATCATGTCTGCTAACGATTTGCAAATATTAGAAGCAATGAGTGGTTGCTACGAAGAATTCAAAATTTTAAATCGCAACTAGCCTTGCTATCTTTTTTATAGTTTGAATCGTTATGTATTTCGTGTGCTAATACCTTCAAATATATTTCTGATTTAGAAATACTAGATATCAAAAAAGCTGTAACTTTGCGCTTTCTTTGAAAAAACAATTCATGCTACTCACAACTCTCAATGCACTATCTCCTATCGACGGAAGGTATCGTTCCAAAACAAAATCACTAGCGCCCTATTTCTCTGAAGAATCGCTGATCAAGTATCGTGTTCGAATAGAAATTGAATACTTCATTGCCTTGTGCGAATACCCCCTTCCACAATTGAGCAATTTCAATCCTTCTTTGTTTGAAGAATTGAGAAGTATCTACCAGCATTTTTCTACTGAGGACGCTCAGGCCATCAAGGAAATTGAGAAAACCACCAATCACGATGTAAAAGCAGTAGAATACTTTATTAAGGGTGAGTTTGATCGTTTGGAGTTGGGAGAATTCAAGGAATTTATTCATTTCGGACTTACATCGCAAGACATTAACAATACAGCCATTCCACTTTCCATCAAAGAGGCTTTGGAGGCAATTTATTTACCTCAATTGGAAGAAAACATAGCCTTGCTTAGATCGTTGGCAGAGGATTGGAAAGAAATACCCATGTTAGCCAAAACACACGGTCAACCTGCCTCTCCCACCCGACTCGGTAAAGAGATTATGGTGTATGTAGTTCGACTCGAAGAACAAAAAAAATCACTAACTCAAATTCCTATAGCTGCCAAATTTGGCGGGGCTACTGGAAATTTTAATGCACATCATGTAGCTTATCCCCAAAATGATTGGAAACAGTTTGGTAGCAATTTTGTTGAGAACCAACTCGGATTACATCATTCGTTTCCTACAACACAAATAGAACACTACGATCACATGGCAGCCTTGTTTGATAATCTTAAAAGAATCAACACTATTTTGATTGATTTGGATAGAGATTTTTGGACATACATCTCTATGGAGTATTTCAAACAGAAAATTAAAGAAGGAGAAATCGGTTCTTCGGCAATGCCGCACAAAGTAAATCCTATTGATTTTGAAAATTCTGAAGGGAATTTGGGTATTGCCAATGCAATTTTTAGCCATTTATCATCCAAGCTTCCTGTTTCAAGACTTCAACGTGATTTGACTGACAGCACGGTTCTTCGCAACGTAAGTGTGCCTTTCGGACACACTATTATTGCGTTTGAAGCCACTCGAAAAGGGTTGAATAAACTACTTTTAAATACCGCAAAAATTCAAGACGATTTGGATAAAAATTGGGCAGTAGTTGCTGAAGCTATTCAAACCATTTTGCGAAGAGAAGGGTATCCAAATCCCTACGAAGCACTCAAAGGTTTAACAAGAACGAATACGCACGTGACAAAAGATTCCATCGCTTCCTTTATAGAAACTTTGGATGTCTCGGAGGCAATAAAATCTGAGTTAAAAGCCATCACGCCTTCCAACTTTACAGGAATTTAGAGTAAGAAAGAAAAAGACTCTTTGAGTTCTTTAGCATCAAATTTCATGTTTTTCAGATGGGAAGCAAATGAAGCCAATTGTTCTGGGTTCATGTCGTCTCCTAAAACGCGTATCACTACAAATCCAGTGTTTTTCATATCTCCATAAACAATTACTTCATCAATAGCGTCGTCATCCCCAAGGTACATGATTTTTGCGTTCATATCTTTATCCGAAAGCGTCATGAGAGTGTTGAATTTAGGTTGAGAGAAAATCTTCTTTAAAACGGATTTTTCATCCCTAAAAACCAATTGTTTATCTGCTGAATATTTGAACATCAACACATTCAGTTTTCGAAAAGAATCGTAGGTTTTTTTGTCCTCTTCAGTTAGTTCGGATATATTCAAGCCCAATATACTAGAGGGAAGATCTACGGATAAAAAATTGGGATCTTCGCTTTTTTCAACAAAATATTGCTGCAGTGAAAGCCCAGAATCGCAAGCAACAAACAACAATAATGCAATTCCCAGAAAAAGTAGTTTAGAGTTTTTCATAGGGTTTATTTTGTGGATGAAACTTTATTGAGTTGTTTGCCTCCAGGAAGATTCATTTGAGCGGTAAGCTTCGAAATTTGTTCTAGTTCAATATCCCCTATGAGTTGCAATAATATGGTTTCAAACGAACGATTGTCTATTGATATTTTTTCATCCAATTCGGTTACGCACATCAACAGTTCTTGGATACGATCGGATTTTTTGGATTCCAATACATAAAATTTGACGTTGGTATTGTCGTCACGAACTTTCATGAGTTCTTGCATTCCGTTCTTTTTTGTAGTTAGTGCAGCATACTCTTGAAGTTCTTTCGAAATGCTTTGATTGTCAGTTGTAATGACCTTGAACGATTTCACACTTTTTATAATTTCAAAAAACTGTTCGGCTTCTGGGTCATTAGTGTTAACGCTCATTTTTCCAAGCATTTGGAACATCTTTGGACTGATCGAAACGAATGATACGTCTTGGTTGTCTTCAAATTTGTCAAAAATAGATTGTCCTGACACACTAAATGTCATAAAACAAAAAATTACAAATAAGTGAATTCTTTTCATGTTATTCTTTTTTTAAATATTTTGTTGTTGTTTGATCAAATGTTTCTAAATGAGCTAATCGATTGGCTCCTTGATTAAGGTGCGTAGAAACCAATAGTACATTTTCTTTAAATTCTGCATAGGATGCATATGCTTCTTGCTCTGAATAGGATTGTGTGGGTTTATAAAGGTTTCCTCCTACAATGAAAGTAGCAACAATTGCTGCAGATACCCACCAAAAAACATACCTGCTTTTTTTTGGTAAATCAATCGCTTGAGTAAATTTCTCCTTCTTTGAGGATTGAAATCCGACAAACAACGATTTGTAGGGCATCCAGTTCTCTTTTACGGCATTTCCTAAAAAGTAGGCTCGCAATTGTTGCTCCTGTTGAGTGGTGGTTTTGCCATCAAAATACAAATCCAATAATTTTTGAATATCATGTTCCATATTCATGTATTTTAATTAGTGCTTCTTTTAGTGTGGTTCTACCTCTGGAAAGAGCAACGCGAATAGCTCCTTCGGTCATACTCATTATTTCTGCAATTTGCGCAAACTCGAGCTGTTCTATATCTCTTAATTGAACGATCATTTTTTGTTGAACGGGCAACTGTTCCATCAATCTATTTAAATGAGAAACACTGTCACGAGCTTCCATTTTTTTTGCCAAACGCTCGTGCTGATCCCGATAATTAGAATGAATCAATTGTAAATTAGTCGCTTGTTTTGATTTCAACCGATCCAAACAATAATTTTTGGTCATAGTCACCGCAAAAGCTTCTACATTTGTGTAATATATCATTTTATCTTTTTGTATCCACAATTTTAAAACCACTTCCTGAACAGCATCTTGAGCCTCTTCATGCGACACTAGCAAACGTTTTGCAATACGAAACAATTTGTCCTTAAACACATTGATAATGCTAATAAAATCGGCTTCAGTAAGATTTTTCTTGGGAGAATTTTTCATTTTATCTTATATATTAGACGATAAGGCAAGGTTTTTGTTACAGGCAAGCGAAATCAATTTTTATACGTAAATTTAGTTCATAATTAACAATTTAAAGCTTCAGCCTCATGAAATATGCTATTAAAACACTTCTTGCTACTTTGTTAGTTGTCTTTTTAAACAGTTGTAAAGACAAAGACGATGATTTTAAAGCCATAGAAGAGTTTTTGGAAATCAAGGATTTTGTATGGAAAGGTCTCAACAATTATTATTATTGGCAAGCAGACGTAAACGACTTGGCCGACAACCGATTTTCGAGTGACGAAGACTACACTAATTATTTAAAAAAATACAACGGACCCGAAGAATTATTTGATGAATTGTTGTATCCTGGAGATCGATTTAGTTGGATTGTTGAAGATTACGAAGTATTGGAGAATGCACTGAACGGAATTACGCAATCCAATGGAATGGAGTTCGGACTGTCCTATATTAATAGTGGTGTTTCAAACAAAATAATAGGCTTTGTCCGATATGTGCTTCCCAATTCAGATGCAGCATCTAAAAATATCAAACGTGGGGATGTTTTTTATGCTGTCAATGATGTCGAACTTACCGTTGATAATTATCGAGAACTGCTTTTTAGTGATTCGAGTACTTACACTCTTTCCTTTGCTTCGGTTAGCGATGGAAGTATTGCTCCAAACGGAGTTTCTATTTCGTTAACAAAAGAGGTTGATTTTCAAGAAAACCCCATACACGTGCACAAAGTTTTGAGTATAGGTGGAAAGAAAATAGGCTACTTACTGTACAACGGATTTACAGAAGCTTATGACAATGAGTTAACCGGTGTTTTTATGGATTTTAAAACTCAGGCGGTTGATGAGTTGGTTTTGGATTTCCGATACAACCCTGGTGGAAGGGTTAAGAGTGCTGTACATTTAGCAAGTCTAGCAACTGGTCAATTTTCTGGGAGTGTTTTTGCAAAAAAGAAATACAATAGTAAAATAAACGACGATAATCTCAATTATTATTTTAATAACGAATCGGTTCAACTCAATATGAACAAGGTCTATGTCATTACCTCTTCGGAAACGGCATCAGCAAGTGAGCTTGTTATCAATGGACTCAAACCCTATATTGAAGTAATTCAGGTGGGTGACAGTACTGTAGGGAAAAATGTAGCTTCAGCGACCATCAAAGATTGGATTGATAGTAAAGGAAACGTTAATCCTAAACACAAATGGGCTATGCAACCCATCATTCTAAAAATATCAAACAGTGAAGGATTTGCAGACTTCGAGAAAGGCCTCGTTCCTGATATAGAAATCAAAGAAACCATTGGCGCATTGGGAATTCTCGGCGACCCACAAGAACCCATGCTTTCCAAGGTGTTGGAACACATGGGCGTTTTGTCAGGTATTGCAAAGCCCAAAGAAAATCTCATTGAGACTCAAGAAGTTTCAAGTTCAAAAATTTTCTGGAAAACTATCAACGGTAGTTTGATAGATACACCCGTTGGAGAATTAAGCGAAGATACCCTGTTGCCTTATTTGATAAATTAAAATCGAAGTTGCATACCTATTTTACAGTTTCTTCCTTGAGAACTGAATCCATAAATTTCCTGATACATCTCATCCAAAACATTAGATACAGAGAGGGAGAGTATCAAATTGGGATTTATAAATTGGTGTCGAATGGAAACATCGAGTAGTTGGTAGGATTTCAAAACTAAATCGCTCGAGGGAAAAACAGAGAAATCAGCGTCGTTACGTTCGCTATTGTACTGAAAATAAGTAGTAATCGATGTTTGTTTTGTGGCCTGAAAATCCAAAGATGCGTTTACCTTATGAGCTGGTATTCGCAGCACTGTTCCCTCTTTTTTATGGGTATAGGTGTAATTTGATTTGAAATCGAGGTTCTTTAGCAATTGAGCCGTTATAGTAAACTCAACTCCTTCTACTCTAAAATTTTGTGAGACATTTTCATACCCATTAGCCAAATAATCAATAAAATTGATTTCTTTTCTGGTAAAAAATAAAAGGCTAGTATTGAATGCATTGGATTTATAAAGTTCGACCCCTGCTTCGATGGTTTTGTTTTCCTCAGGTTGTAAGTCAGGATTTGCTCCAAACGGTCCGAACAAATACGAGAGAGAAGGAGCTATGAACGCACTGCTATAGGAAGCTAAAATTTTCCAAAACACATTTTCACTTCCTATCACAAAAGACGGATTGAAGCTGTATGTCAAATGGTTTCCATATTCAGAATGATTGTTAAAGCGCAATCCCGTGTTAACATGAAATCCACTAGATGCCAAATATACCATGTTGATATAAGGATCTGTTGTCGAACTTTTGGCTTTTTGCATAAATTCGGTAAAATAAGATGCGTGTTGAACTCCTACTATGGAAAGCCACTTATCTGTAAAACGGTATTTATAGACAAGGTCAGTAATAAAACTGGAAGCGTCATAATCGTTTGGATAATTTGAAATCGCTTGTCGGTCTGAATCGACAAAGGCAATGTTTGCTTCAATCACGCCTTTGCGTAATTTGAATTTGGACGCTAACGAGTAGCGTATTTGTTTACTTTCCAGATAGTTATCTGCATCAGTCAATGAAAACGCATCGTCGTAAAAAGAACGGTAATTATTGTAATAAAAGCCTCCTTGAACGTAAAAAATACTTGAAGGATTGTAGGTCGTTGAAAAACTTATATTTTGCTTGGAAAGAGGGTCATTTTCATCTCCAACAACAGCCGAAATACCATCGGTGTATTGATGGGCAAAGCTCGTTAAAAAACTCCAAGCATCCGATTTCATTTGTATCGCAATAGCATTGTTAAAATCATTGATACTACTGATGGTTTCTCCTTGAGTATTGTTAGTGCCCAGTGAAGAATCAACAGCAAACTGAATTCCGTCTTGTGTGGCTTTTTTGGTAGAAATAAGAATAACGGCTGTGGCTGCTCCGCTTCCATACAATGCACTGGAAGCACCTTTTACAATCTCAACGGAATCAATTTGAGATAACGAAAGTAGTGTCAAATCAAAATCAGAAGTGGGACGAGAAGGATCTGAAACAGGGATACCGTCAATTAAAACCAATACTTGTCGGTTATTTCCTCCTCGAATGAAATAGGATAAATTTTGACCTGCATAACTTCTACTTCCATTGATTTCGATACCACTCAATTGATTAATCACCTCTGCCAATGATTTTCCAATATGTTTTTGAAGTTCCGTTGAAGTCAGTTTAATGACCGTTTTTCCAGATTGAGAACGTTTTAGTGGAAAACGCGAGTCAGAAACCACCACTTCGTTCAGTTGTTGGTTTTGAAAAGAAGGTGGGGTTTGAGCAAAAACACATTGAAAGGCAAACACTCCTAAAACAAGAATTTTAAAATTCATGGTAGAATTAGTAAATTAAATGAGCCTTTTCTTATCCCGAGAAATAGGCAAAACATAAAGAAAAAGGCAGGTCTCCTGACTCTCTCAAGTCTACGCCTTCCCGTTTAAAAAACAAACAGTGGCAAAAGTGATAGACTCCTTTTTTGAGATTACAGTTGCGGGAACAGTTTTGGATTTTCGCCAAATTCCCTTTTAATTTTATGTTTTGAAAAAACACAAAAAACCTATTTCTTAATCCAAAAGTATTAATTCTAATCGGTAAAACAGACTGTTTTTTAAATTAAATATTCTTATTTTTGAAAAGAATTTAGATTCTACCTGTTGCTATGAAAAAAACGTTACTTACATCTAGGCAATGGATGCTACTGATTTTTATAGTTATAGCTATACTTACTCGATGGCTTCCTCATCCACCAAACTTTACGGCAGTAACAGCAATTGCACTTTTTGGGGGTGTTCATTTTTCCTCCAAAAAATTAGCCTACATCATTCCTCTTGCAGCCATGTTACTTTCTGACTTGGTGCTTGGATTTTCTGGGATCACACTGTTCGTATATATTGCGTTTGGGTTGGTTTCTTTTTTAGGAACATATTTCAAGAAAATGTCTGTAAAAACTATACTGCTTAGCAGTTCAGTGTTTTTTGTAATTACCAACTTTGGAGTTTGGCTTCTTTATTATCCGCTCAATGTATCAGGATTGATGGAATGCTATACATTGGCCATTCCATTTTTTAGAAATTCTGTATTAGGAGATCTGTTTTTTGCAGGAGTATTGTATTATGGATTTTTTTGGGCAGAAAAAAAGTTTTTACAAACTGCTTAGTCCTCGTTTTGGGGTCTATCTAAAAGCGTGGATTCAAAATCAATAGAACTCTTTCCATCCGATATTTTCAAAACATCTTTGTCAATTTTAACAAACTCCTTGGAAGACGTATTGTAATGATTCACTACAGTTCCAAGAGAAACTCCTAATTTTTCATGATAGGTTTTGTAAACATTCAAGTGACTGGAAAGCTTGTCAACGTTTTTTAGTATATCAGCAATGGAGCGTTCCACTTTAAGGTTGTGTAATGCTTTTACAGTAATTTGAAGCATTGGAAACAAACTCATAGGAGATACAATCATCACTTTTTTGCTGTACGCGTAGGTAACCAAATCCTTGGAGTTTATTTTTAGAGTTCCTACGCGACTATTTAGCAAGTCTTGATACAATCCGTCTGCTGGAATAAACATATAGGCATAATCCGTTGTATTTTCGTTTGGACGAATGTACTTTGCCGTTTCATCTATTCTTGATTTGATATCTTCTTTAAACTTTTTTTCAAGCGTAGCAATTTCATTTTTATCACTACTTTCAATCATTTTATTGTAGTTGTCCAATGAAAATTTAGCATCAATAGGTATGATAAAATCGCCCACTTTAACAATAGCATCAACGGCTTCTCCATTATTAAAGGTATGCTGCATGATAAAAAGCTCAGGAGGCAATACGTTGGAAAGCAAGTTTTCAAGTTGAATTTCCCCTAAAATCCCACGCTGTTTTTGGTTTCCAAGAATTTTTTCGAGGGTTTTCATTTGATTGGCAAAATTCAATACTTGCTCATTGGTCCCCTTAATTTTTTCCAATTCAGCCGTTACTTCTTTAATTACTTTGTTGGAATCCGTGAACTGTTTTTGCATGTTTTGTTTGGAGGAAACATGAAAAGCGTTAATCTCTTCGTTGATATTTTTTAATTTGCTTTCAATTTCGGTTCTACTCTGCTTGGCGTTTTCTTGAACCTCTTTTCGAATGTTCTGAATTTCTGTTCGCAAGCTATCGTTGAGCTGAATCAACAAGTCACTAGAGGAGTTTGAGCTTTGGCTTTTTTTGTTATAAATAAAAAGAACAACAACTGTTATCAAAATAACAATGAGAAGAAAAATTTGCATAAAAAAAGATTAAGAGGATAAATTTACCGAATTTATAAGATGAAACCTATTAAAAGTAATGGAATTTCGAATACGTTGGAATCAAAAAAAGGGGCTTCCTCCGTTCAAATTTTACTGTATCAAAAATAAGACGTTAAAAACGTATTCTGAGCCCTCTAATTTTTAATCAATTGTTTTGTAGCAGATTTTCCATCAGCCGTTAGTTTCAATAAATAAAATCCCGAATCCCATGAAATAACATCCATAACTTTGTTGAGATTGGATATGTCTTTATCGACAATTTTTTTGCCCAATATGTTATATATTTCCAACCGAGCATTTTCTACACTTGAAGGCAAATTGATTGAAACAAATCGTTCTGCTGGATTGGGTGTGATTGTAAATGAAGAGAGCATTTTCTGAGAAATTCCTAAGGTAGATACTGTTGCCATTTTTGAGCCCTTAGCATAGTGTTGGTTGAATGTCAAATCATACCCAATCGCATACAGTAATGGAAAAGAACCTGTGGAGGTAGGAAAATCAAAATCTTTTGAATCGGGAGAATTAATTGCCCGAGTGGCAATAACGGTTCTTACTGAGTTGCTAACCGTATTGGAAGTAACTGTCCAATTATTTGTTGCGTCTAAAGTAGGTGGATTTAATGACCCTGTCATGTTACGATCTTGCAATCCGTTTGAGTTATAAACAATGACGTCATCTCCTGAACTTCCCATTCCATTTCCTCCAGAAACACCAGGGGCTACTGCCAAATATCGGTCCGAAGGACCGACAAGCGTCATAGTAACACTATTTAAAGACGTATCCACATCAAACTTTACAGTAACGTTAAAAGGGTCATATAAAGAAATTGTTCCTGTAGTTAAGTCTTGAGAAAAGACTTGAAAAGCTACAAAAAGAAATATAATGAGTATATTTTTTTTCATAATGAAGAATTTAAAAGTGCTATTAACTTTGAATCGTTGTACATGACTGCATAATCCAAAGGAGAATAATTTTGAGCATCCAAGCTGTGAATATCTGCTCCAGCGTCGAGTAACATTTGTATTGTGTTTGTATTTTTAAACATTGTGGAGTAATGAAGGGCTGTTGTGCCACTTTCGTCAGACAAATTAACATCTGCTTTGCTTTTTAACAGTTGCTCTACAATATCATGATGGTTTTTTACTACCGCAGCCATCAAAGGGGTGCCAAAACCGCTATTGACGTTAATATTTGCTCCTTTTTCCAAAAGAAATGAAACTACTTCACTGTTGTTGTGATAACTCGCTAAAACCAAAGGTGTGTAGCCGTTGCTGTTGGGAACATCAATTTGGTTTGGAGACTGCTCGTGCAAAAGCTGCATTTCTGCATACGAACCATTGCGACAAATCTCATAGATGTCTTTTTGGGATGGTGAACAACTCACCAACATAATCACTATTAACCAACTTTTATTCAATACTAATTCACATTGATTCATCTAATTTCTTAGCATAAGTGATCGAAACGAAATCAGCAACCTATGTTTTGCAGATTAAAAAGAGTGGGGAAGTATTCAGTAAATGTCTTTTTTGAAGACCCATTGAAATATAAACTATATGCCAAATGTATAAAATTAATTTCGTTACGAGAGATTCCAAAAACTATTTCCAAATCGAGTTGTTTGAAACTAACTTATAGAAAAAAACATCTAGTTACTTAAATACATCTTTCTTCGAGAGTACAACTCATAGAATTCGTCGTCTTTCAAACTATCAATAAACAAAATACTTTCCCCTGTACTTTTCATTTCTGGACCAAGATTTTTGTTCACATTATGAAACTTATTGAATGAAAAAACAGGTTGCTTGATCGCAAAACCCTCTAGTTGAGGATCGTATTTGAACTCACTGATTTTGGCTCCCAACATCACTTTAGTTGCAAAATTTACGTAAGGTTGTTTGTATGCCTTTGCAATGAAGGGTACTGTTCGAGAAGCACGTGGATTGGCTTCAATAATATATACAATCTCATCTTTAATCGCAAATTGAATATTGATAAGTCCGACAGTATTAAGCGCCAAAGCAATTTTTTGGGTATGATCCTTAATTTGCTCCATGACCAATTTCCCTAAATTGAATGGTGGCAACGTAGCGTTTGAATCTCCTGAATGAATTCCACAAGGTTCAATATGCTCCATGATACCAATAATTTGAACACTTTCTCCGTCGCATATTGCATCTGCCTCGGCCTCAATAGCTCCGTCTAAATAATGATCCAATAAAAGTTTGTTGTTAGGAATTTTTTGAAGTAAATCCACAACATGGGCTTCCAGTTCTTCTTTATTGATGACAATTTTCATGCCTTGCCCTCCCAAAACGTACGAGGGTCTCACTAAAATTGGGAAATCCAAATGATCGGCTAACTTTAAAGCCTCATCGGGAGTTTCAGCCACACCAAACTCAGGATAAGGAATGTTGTTGTCCTTTAATAAGGTAGAAAAACTTCCACGATCTTCCGCCAAATCCAATGATTCGAATGATGTTCCCATGATTTTAACACCGTATCGAGATAATTTTTCAGCCAATTTCAAAGCCGTTTGACCTCCCAATTGTACGATAACACCTTCTGGTTTTTCGTGTTGAATAATATCGTAAATATGTTCCCAAAAAACAGGCTCAAAATATAGCTTATCCGCAACATCAAAATCGGTAGAAACTGTTTCGGGATTGCAATTGATCATGATTGTTTCATAACCGCGCTCTGAAGCAGCTAGCACACCATGAACACAGCAGTAATCAAACTCAATACCCTGCCCAATTCGGTTGGGTCCAGACCCCAATACAATGATTTTTTTTCGGTCAGAAACAGCACTTTCATTATCGCTATAACGTGTTCCATCAGCCAATTCAACCTCATCTTCAAAAGTAGAATAGTAATAAGGTGTTTGCGCTTTAAATTCTGCCGCACAGGTATCCACAAGTTTATACACTCGCTTTACACCCAATTCATCTCTTTTTTTGTAAACCTGACTTTCCAAACACCCCAACATGTGAGCTATTTGACGATCGGCAAAACCTTTTTGTTTGGCTTCCAACAAAAGAGCTTTTGGCAAAGTATCAATATCGTAATTCTGAATTTCTTTGTCTAACAAAAACAATCCTTCGTATTGACGTAAGAACCACATATCAATCTTGGTAATCTCATGAATTCTCTCCAAAGAAATTCCCATTTGAATAGCGTCGTACACTACAAATACTCGATCCCAGCTGGCGTGGGTAAGTTTGGAAATTACTTGTTCGTAGTCTGTATAGCCTTTTCCGTCAGCACCCAATCCATTGCGTTTAATTTCAAGAGACTGAGTGGCTTTGTGAAGGGCTTCCTGAAAGGATCTTCCGATTCCCATTACCTCACCCACTGACTTCATTTGAAGACCTAATTTTCGATCGGAACCCTCGAATTTATCAAAATTCCAACGCGGTATTTTTACAATTACATAATCTAAGGTAGGCTCAAAGAGCGCCGATGTAGATTTTGTAATCTGATTGTCTAACTCATCCAACGAATAGCCGATTGCTAATTTGGCGGCTATCTTTGCTATTGGATACCCAGATGCCTTTGAGGCAAGAGCCGAAGAACGCGATACACGTGGATTGATTTCAATAGCAATAATATCTTCTTGATCGTCTGGGCTTACAGCAAATTGCACATTACAACCTCCCGCAAAATCTCCAATGCTTCGCATCATCTTAATGGCCATATCACGCATAAGCTGATAGGTTTTGTCTGATAAGGTCATGGCTGGAGCCACGGTTATTGAATCTCCTGTATGAATCCCCATGGGATCCATATTTTCAATAGCACAAATGATGACTACGTTGTCATTTTTGTCACGCAACAATTCAAGTTCGTATTCTTTCCAACCCAACAAGGCTTTGTCTATAAGTACCTCATGAATTGGAGAAGCTTCCAAACCGCGTTTCAACAATTCTTCAAATTCATTTGCGTGATTAACAAAAGAAGCTCCTGTTCCTCCAAGAGTAAAGGAAGGACGAATAACCAATGGAAAACCAAACTCCTGAGCAATTTCTTTTCCTTTCAGATAAGAAGTAGCTGTCTGAGCAGGCGCCACAGGGATATCGATTGTTTTAAGAAGTTTTTTAAACTGATCTCTATCCTCTGTAATATTAATAGCATCGATATCAACTCCAATGATTTCAACATCAAAATCGGTCCAAATGCCTTTTTCATCCGCTTCAATACAGAGATTCAAAGCTGTTTGTCCTCCCATGGTTGGAAGCACTGCATCGACTTTGTGTTTTTTCAAAATTTCAATAATGGACTTGGTGTTTAATGGCTTCAAATACACATGATCGGCCATTGTCGGGTCGGTCATAATGGTAGCTGGATTGGAATTGATAAGAATGGTTTCAATTCCGTCTTCACGGAGTGAGCGAAGAGCTTGTGTTCCTGAATAATCAAACTCACAGGCTTGACCAATAATAATGGGGCCTGAACCGATAATTAAAATACTTTTGAGATCTTTTCTTTTTGGCATCTTTTTGTTACTGTAGAATTGTTAAACTGCTTGGCAATATATCAAAAAAAAGGTGTTACCTATAAAAGTAACACCTAATGTTTTCAACGATTTATTCACTTATTTTTTATGTCTTGGTTCGGAGGATACAGACAATTTTTTTCTTCCTTTGGCTCGTCGGCTCGCCAAAACTTTGCGACCGCTTACTGAGGCCATTCTTTCTCTAAAACCGTGCTTGTTGCGACGTTTTCTTTTTGAAGGTTGAAATGTTCTTTTCATTACTTATATTTATCTGTATTCTTCCAAAGAATACTTTTTCTTTATCTGAGCGCAAATATACAAGAAGTTTTTATTTTGTCAAACGTGTTTTGAAAAACATTTCGATAAGTTTTTTTGTAACTTTGCATCCAACAAATTTATACTATGTATCCAAAAACAATTAAACTAATTATTGCCCTAGGTGTTATTGCGTGGGCTGTTTATCAATTCATAGAAGGTTATATCGGTAACGGTATCGCCTTGATTTTCCTATCGCTGATTTTTATTTTCTTGTATTTTAGAAACGAACTCATTCTACTGGCGTTCCTACGGCTTAGAAAACAAGACTTTGCGGGTACCCAAAGATGGTTGTTGCGTATCAAAAATCCTGAAAGCGCCTTGACAAAAAAACAAGTAGGTTATTATCACTATTTGTTTGGTATTATTACTTCTCAGACCAATTTGACGCAAGCTGAAAAATATTTCAAAAAAGCATTGTCTATTGGACTTTCTATGGATCATGACTTGGCAATGGCAAAATTGAGTTTGGCAGGTATTGTGATGCAAAAACGAAGAAAACGTGAAGCCACTACCCTTCTTAACGAGGCTAAAAAGTTAGATAAACAAGGAATGTTGGCAGAGCAAATTAAAATGATGCAACAGCAAATGAAGAAAATTTAAGTTTCTTCACTACAGCACTGGTACTTCGATATAATACTGTTTTCTTGATTTGTTGTTGAGGTGATTTTCCAACAACCAAGGATTGAAAATCTTCAACTCTTTATAATTGACTTGATGCATTTTGGCAAAACTTGCCAAATTGGATATGGCCGTATCAACAGGTAATTTTCGAGTAACTACTCTTTTGTACATATGAGTTTCGGGCACTTCAAAGCCGTATCGATCCGGATTGTTAAGCAGTTCTTTCATCGCTAAAATTCTAAAAACATACCTTCCTGTCTCCTCCCCTAGCAACAAATCGTAGTAATTATCGACCTGTTGTGTCGATAAATAACGAGCAATACGCGCTCGTCCACTATTGTAGGAAGCTGCAGCAAGTGTCCAGCTACCAAACTTTTCTTTGGATTCTAAAAAATACTTACAGGCCAATTCTGTGGTTTTTTCCAAATGGTAGCGTTCGTCCACATTGTTGTTTACCTCTAGTTTAAAGTCTTTGGCAGTTGATTTCATAATTTGCCAAATTCCTTTGGCGCCTGCTGGTGAGGTTGCGTTGATCAATCCGCTTTCTATGACAGCAATGTACTTAAAATCTGCTGGAACATTGTGTTTTTTAAGAATCGGCTCAATGATAGGAAAATACTTGTTGACACGTTTGATCATCAAAAGACTGTTGGAGTGCCAATAGGCATTGACCATCAACTCGCGATCCATTCGCTCATAAACATCCGGAATATGAATTGGAACCGATTCTCCCGCAAAATTTAGATTTTCAGGAAGTGGATAGCTTTGAATCGTGATAGGATTGTTAATAACTTCTTTATGACTGAGCGTGAATGAAGTCAATAAAAAAACACCTAACAAAAGGATAGAAAAGTAACGTTTAAGAACTAAAGGGGTTTTGAAATGCATGTTGTTTGTTTTGATATAAAATTACAAAATTATTCGATTCAACACAGCAACTTCGGAAGGTTTGTATTGAACCAAGCAGCTTTGGTCAGTATCATAGCGTGGGTAGCCTTGGGAACAGGGATGTAATTTTTCATTCCCAATACAGGAAGAATCAAGTCGAGGGTTCCATGAATATGAATCAGGTTGGACGGAGGGGTTTCTTGTTTCCATTCTGTCATTTGCTCAATCGCCCAATCCAAGTAGTGTTTGTCTCTAACAGACAAATATTTTTTATGCAAATCCATTCGACGCTTAACCGCAGGGCCAAAAACAAATCCCATCAAAGACTCCATATCGTCCACATATTGCGTAGGAAGAATTTTATAGGCTTTGGTGAGTTTGCCTAATTTCATGGTGATGGGCAATTCTTTATTGGATTTAATACTAGATACAATAACCGTTTTTCGAACCTCTATAATTTTTGCCATTTCTTGCACCAAAATACCGCCAAACGAAACGCCTAACAATATAGGCAAAGGCTCTTTGATCAAATCACACATTCGGAGGGCATAGGACTGTAATGACTCATTTTCGCGAGGAGGAATCCAATCCAAATAAAACAATTGGTAGGGTGCTGGAAGTTTGATGTACTGAAAAATCAAGGAATTGGCGGCCATTCCGGGCATACAATAAACTGGTATTGTTGTTGAATTACTCATCTGAAACAGCGAAGTTAATCACTCCTTTTAAATTTTCGTATATTTGTAGGATAAAACTTGTTAAAGTTTAAGGAAAATACAATTCACTCATGGCTATTGTTGTAACTGATAATGAATTTTTAAGGCAATTTGAAGTTGATATCAATGGTGATTTAGCAAAAATTGAATACTCAGAACAGGAACGAAAAATATTTTTAACCAAACTGATTATTCCAGATACCGTAGAGGACACGAATTTTCAAGAAGACTTTATCAAAGAAGTTTTATCCATCATTGAAGATCGCAACATTTATGTAATGCCAACCAGTCCACAAATTGTAAGTTTTATTAGAAAAAACAAGCAATACAAGCACTTGCTACCTATTGGAGTTCGTATTTAAGCGCCAATTTTTTCATTTACAAATTCAATTCGCACCCATCCAGATTCGTCAATTTCTAAAAGTTGAACACTATGAATGGTATTGACCCATTCGGGGTTCCAAGGCGTTCTTATTTTTACATAGTTTTCGGTAAACCCATAAATATATCCCTGTTTGTTTTCTGCTTCAAAAAGTACTTTTTTGACTTTCCCCAATTGACTTTGGTAAAAGCTTCTTCTTTTTTTTACAGAAAGACCCCGCAGCATTTTACTACGCTTTTTTCGTACATTGACAGGAACAACGCCCTCCATAGTGGCTGCCAATGTATTATCTCGTTCGGAGTATGTAAAAACATGAAGATACGAAACGTCAAGCTCGCTTAAAAAATGATAGGTTTCCAAAAAATGAGCATCGGTCTCACCGGGAAATCCTACGATAACATCAACACCAATACAAGCATCGGGCATATGTTTTTTAATCGCTTGTACTCGATCTACATATAATTCTTTTTGATAACGACGGCGCATTTTTTTTAGCAATTCATTACTGCCGCTTTGTAAAGGAATGTGAAAATGGGGAACAAAAGCATGGCTTTTGGAAACAAATTCTATGGTTTCGTTTTTCAACAAATTGGGTTCTATGGATGAAATACGAACACGATCTATACCTTCTACGCGATCCAACTCTTGTACCAATTCAAAAAATGTATGTTCGTGCTTTTTATTTCCAAACTCGCCTTTGCCGTAATCACCAATATTAACTCCCGTCAAAACAATTTCTCGAACTCCTTGCGAAGCTATTTCGCTTGCATTATTCAAAACGTTCTGTAGCGTATCGCTGCGCGAGATTCCTCTAGCCAACGGAATGGTGCAATAGGTACATTTGTAATCACACCCATCTTGAACCTTTAAAAAAGCGCGAGTGCGATCGCCTAAAGAATAACTCCCTACATAAAAGTCTGCCTCTTCAATTTCGCACGAATGTACTTCTCCCATATCGTTTTTGGTGAGATCGTTGATATAATCTAGCACTTTGAATTTCTCAGTAGCGCCCAATACCAAATCCACACCATTCACAGAAGCCAATTCTTCAGGTTTAAGCTGTGCATAACACCCAACCGCAATCACAAAAGCCGATTCGTTTATAGACAAGGCTTGTTTTACCAACGTTTTAAAACGTTTGTCAGCGTTTTCGGTAACCGAACAGGTGTTAATCACATACACATCTGCAGCCTCTGAAAAATCAACACGATCAAAGTCTTCCGAAAATTGGCGAGCAATGGTAGAGGTTTCTGCAAAATTTAATTTGCAACCCAAAGTGTGAAAAGCGACTTTTTTGTTCTTCAGCATTTCGCTAACGGTACTAAATGTTTATTTTAGCCTACAAATATACCACCTAATTACTGTATGCTCAAACCGTTGTTCCGTATCGCGATTTTTTTATTCCTCGTTTGGGGTTGTGCTCCTTCGACCAACAACCAACATCAAAACGAGGTGTTTCGATACAACGAACACAGAAACATCAGTTCGTTGGATCCAGCATTTGCGAGGAATCCGCAAAATATATGGCCGGTCAATCAATTGTTTAACGGACTGGTTCAACTGGACGATTCGCTGAGAATACAGGGAGATATTGCTCGCAAATGGACAATCTCTGACGATGGAATTCGATATGATTTTTACCTCAAAAAAGAGGTGTACTTTCATCCTTCTCCCTATTTTAAAGATACCACACGAATCGTAGTAGCCCAAGACTTTGTGTATAGTTTTGACCGACTAAAAGACCCTAAAGTAGCCTCTCCTGGAGGGTGGGTGCTTCAACAAGTTTCTAGTTACAAAGCACTGAATGACAGTGTTTTTAGTATTGAACTCAAACAACCTTTTTCTTCATTTTTGGGAGTGCTTAGCATGAAATACTGCGCTGTTGTTCCTCACGAGGTAGTCGATGGATTGGGAAATGATTTTGGTAAAAAACCCATAGGAACGGGTCCTTTTTTATTCAAAACCTGGAAAGAAAATCTAAAACTGGTATTGCGTAAAAACAACCGCTACTTTGAAAAGGATGCTTCGGGTAAATCGCTTCCCTATTTGGAAGCTGTAGCCATTACCTTTTTGGAGGACAAACAAAGTGAATTTATGGCTTTTGTTCAAGGAAATATTGACTTTCTAAATTCATTAGATCCTTCTTATAAAGACGAATTACTAACTACAGAGGGAAAGTTACAGCCTCGTTATGAAAATCGTTTTCGATTGCTAATCGGCCCTTACCTAAACACCGAATACATTGGATTGTTTGTCGATAAAAATGCATCAAAGTTTGCTTCTAAAAAACTACGACAAGCCATCAATATGGCGATTGATCGTAAACAAATGGTAAAATATTTGCGAAACAATATTGGATATGCTGCACATAATGGATTTGTTCCCAAAGGACTTCAAGGATCGACTCCTATAAAAGGAAACGATTATCGTCCACTGGAAGCAAAAAAAATCCTTAAAGAATACTTGAAAAAATCGGATACAAACACCGTTTCGATCCAATTAGCAACCGATGCCAATTATTTGGATTTGTGTAAATTTATTCAACAATCGCTTCAAAAAGTAGGCCTCGAAGTATCAATTAACGTTATGCCTGTGGCCAGCCTGCGGCAAGCTAAAAGTTCTGGGAAACTCGAGATGTTTAGAGCCAGTTGGATTGCCGATTATCCCGATGCTGAAAATTATTTTTCTTTGTTCTATTCCAAAAACTTCTCTCCAAACGGTCCCAATTACACTCATTTTAAAAACGAGGCTTTTGATCAACTTTACGAACAATCTTTAAAGGAGAAATCTTTTGAAAAAAGACAGGTTTTGTTCAATAAAATGGATGAGATAATTGTGGAAGAAGCACCCGTAATTCCTTTGTATTATGATAAAGTAGTTCGGTTTACACAAAACAATGTGACAGGGCTAGGGAACAATCCAATCAATATTTTACACTTAAAAAGAGTAAAAAAAATCAGTCTTTAGTCCGAAATTGAGAAGACTGCTCAAATACATTTCGAAGCATATTTTCTTCAATATCGTCCACAGTGTGTGATTTCCTGCTCTTCATGGCTCGAATGGAAGCAATGGCCTTTTCAAAATTGTATGGTGAAAATCCGTGAGCACCTCCCCAACTAAAGCTAGGGATAAATGTGCGTGGAAATCCTGTTCCAAAAATATTGGCGGATACTCCCACAACAGTTGCCGTATTGAACATAGTGTGAATACTACATCTACTGTGATCGGCCATTAACAGTCCGCAAAATTGCAAGGATGTTTTGACAAATTTTTGCGAAGGATAACTCCATGTACGAACTTCATCGTAGTTATTTTTAAGATTGGAAGCATCGGTAGCTGCGCCAATATTGCACCACTCGCCTACTACGGCATTTCCAATAAATCCATCATGTGCTTTGTTGGAATAACCAAACACTATAGAGTTGTTGACCTCACCTCCTACTTTGCAGTGAGGGCCAATTGTGGTTCCTCCGTATATTTTTGTTCCCATTTTAATTATTGAGTTTTCACCCAAGAAAAAACTTCCACGTATAAGAGCCCCTTCCATCACTTTAGCATTTTTTCCAATATAAATAGGACCGTCCTCTGTATTGAGTACTGCACATTCAACCGAAGCTCCCTGTTCGATAAATATTTTACCGTTTCCGACTATTCGATTGGAAGATGATATAGGAGAAGATGTGCGATTGTGAGTGAAAATTTCAAAGTCATCTTTCAGGACTTGTGGGTTGTTTAAAAACAAATCCCATGGATAACGAATTACCGCAAGCGGAGCTGAAAATGCAATGGTTTCAAAATCCTCCATGTTGGATTGAGAAAAAGAATTGGGACCAACGTAAGCAATCAGTTCGTTGTTATTGACCAACTTTTGACCCGAAGTAAGCTTTTGTATCGCTTGTATCAAAGGCAAATTGGGCAAACAAGCCGCATGAATTCTGAGATGTTCTTGATGGGCAGCTGCCGGAAACATTTCGATTAAGTAATCCTCTGTATCTGTAAATGTAATTGTTGAGAGATAATGCTCCCACTTTTCACGAATTGTTGACATCCCTATTCGAAGCTCTGCAACAGGCCGGGTGTAAGTAAATGGCAGTAAATTATTTCTGTAGGGACCGTCAAACAGGCTTACCATAATCGTTTTGTTTAATGCAAATATACCGAAAGCTTATTCCACAAAAAAACCCCCATATAAAAAGGAGGTTTGTATAAGGATTGGCAAAAAACAATTATTTTTTGAATTTCGCGTATTTGGTTTTGAATTTATCAATACGTCCAGCTGTATCGACCAATTTGGATTTTCCAGTATAAAAAGGGTGCGAAGTTCTAGAAATCTCTAACTTCACAAGAGGGTACTCAACACCTTCAACATCAATGGTTTCTTTTGTATCTACAGTTGATTTGGTAATAAAGACATCTTCATTAGACATATCTTTGAATGCTACCAATCTGTAATTGTCTGGGTGAACACCTTGTTTCATAACTTGTAAATTTTAAAAATCTATCTTTTAAATCGGCTGCAAATCTAATTCTTTTTTATAAATTTACAATCATTATTACCAACAAAAATGCACTTTTTTAAAAATTTTTTATTGCAAAACCAAAATACTTTTAATTAAAAACTAGCTCTATGAACACTCAAACACAAATCAGAAAACAAATCTCAATAAACTACGGTCTTATTTCAGGAGGTATTGGAGTCGTATTTTCACTCATGCTTTACTTTATGGATGCGCTCTACAATCAAGACAGCGCTACGCAGTGGATTACAACACTCATTAGTGTAACAATCATTGTGTTGGGTATTGTCGCTTATAAAAAATCAAACGACGGACTTATTTCTCTTAATGAAAGTATCAAATTGGGGCTTGGAATTTCTTTGGTAAGCGCACTTGTTACTTGCGCTTATATGATTCTACTAGCCAATGTCATAGAACCCGATTTTTACAACAATCTTTTTGAAAGTGGCAAGGCTGCAGCTCTGGAGCAAAACCCTAAAATGACCAGTGAACAATTGGATCAAATGGTAGAAATGCAAAAAAAGTTTTCTTGGGTTGCCTATCCTGCTATTTTAATTGTGAACCTATTTATAGGACTTGTAGTGGGTCTAGTTACAGGATTGATTGTAAAAAAATCAAAACCAGAATATTAATCTTTCAAAACACTTCATGCAAATATCGATTGTCATTCCCTTATTAAACGAAGAAGAATCGTTGCATGAACTTCACGATTGGATTGTTTCGGTAATGAAACAAAATACGTTGTCTTACGAAATTATTTTTGTGGACGATGGAAGCACTGACACATCATGGGAACGCATTCAATCTTTGGCAAATAACAACGTCGCCGTTAAAGGGATTCGTTTTATGCGAAATTTTGGAAAATCACAAGCCTTACACGCGGGTTTTGAAAAAGCGGCAGGAGATGTCATTATTACAATGGATGCGGACTTACAAGACAATCCAGAAGAAATTCCTGATTTATTTCACAAAATAACACACAATAACTTCGACCTAGTTTCGGGTTGGAAGAAAAAAAGGTACGATTCTCTGTTGTTCAAAAATTTACCCTCAAAATTATTCAATTGGGCAGCCAGAAAAACTTCCGGAATCCAATTAAACGATTTTAACTGTGGCTTGAAAGCCTATCGAAAATCGGTGGTCAAGACCATTGAACTCTATGGAGAAATGCATCGATACATTCCCGTATTAGCCAAACACGCAGGGTTTTCTAGAATTGGAGAGCAAATTGTAAAACATCAATCGCGCAAATACGGTAAGACAAAATTTGGGGCCGATCGCTTCATCAAAGGTTTTTTAGACTTACTGACCCTTTGGTTTATTCAAAGATTCGGAAAACGACCCATGCACTTTTTTGGACTTATTGGCTCTTTGATGCTCCTGGTTGGATTTGGTTTTGCACTCTTTTTGGGAATCGACAAACTATATATCGACACTTCGGGAAGGCTAATTACGCAGCGTCCCGAATTTTATATTGCATTGGTCACAATGGTTATTGGCTCGCAATTTTTTCTGGCTGGGTTTTTAGGGGAAATCATTTTACGAAGTGGTATTCAAAAACAACGCTATTTTATTCAAGAAACTATTTCCTAATCATAAGGAAACTCATTATGTTTTGATTATTTTTGCGAAGTACATTTAATCTAATTATGAGTAACGAATCTTTTATTCAAAACGCATTGGCTTGGGAAAATGAGCCTTTCGATACAGCCACTCAACAAGCAACTCAACAACTAAAAAAAGAAAATCCTGAGGCCTTTGAGGATGCTTTTTATAAAAATCTTGAATTTGGAACTGGAGGAATGCGCGGTATTATGGGAATTGGAACCAATCGCGTGAATCGATATACCTTTGGAAGAAATACGCAGGGAATTGCCAATTATTTAAAAAAAGAATTTCCAAAAGAACCTCTCAAAGTTGTAATCGCCTTTGACTGCAGACACCAAAGCGACACGCTTGCAAAAACAGTAGCGGCTATTTTTTCTGCCAATAACATTCATGTTTATTTATTTTCATCGCTTCGACCCACTCCTGAGCTCTCATTTGCCGTTAGAGAATTGAATTGTCAATGCGGAATCGTATTGACTGCCTCTCACAATCCACCCGAATACAATGGTTATAAAGTGTATTGGAAAGATGGAGGGCAAATTGTACCTCCTCAAGATGCCGCAATAATTAATGAGATTGAGTCCATTGCTTTCGAAGATATATTGTTTACAGAAATTGCTTCCAATATTCAGGTCATTGACAAAGAAGTGGACGATTCGTTTATCGATGCTTCCATACAAAACGGGCGCATTGCTGATGCCAATCGAGATGATTTTAAAATTGTATTCACACCCCTTCACGGAACCTCCGTTACAATTTTGCCTCAAGTTCTTGAGAAATCGGGATACAGTCAACTTCATGTTGTGGAAGAGCAAGCAACACCGGACGGCGATTTTCCAACCGTAGTTTCTCCCAATCCAGAGGAAACTGAAGCGCTTACCATAGCCATGGAAATTGCTAGAAAAACCAACGCCGATATGGTTATTGGAACCGACCCCGACGCAGACCGCCTGGGAATTGTGGTAAGAAACCAAGAACAACAACTGGTGATTCTTAACGGAAATCAAGCCATGATGGTGATGACTCATTTTTTGTTGGAAAAACATAAACAAAACAAGACGCTTTCCAAAAATGCCTTTGTTGGCTCTACGATCGTTTCTACCCCAATGATACAACGTTTGGCTGAAGCATACGGCGTAGAGTGCAAACTGGGACTCACTGGTTTTAAATGGATTGCCAAAATGATTGAAGACTTTCCAAACCAACAATTTATTGGTGGTGGAGAAGAAAGTTTTGGTTTTATGGTAGGCGATTTTGTTCGTGATAAAGACGCCATTACTTCCTCACTATTGGCTTGTGAAATTGCAGCAGAAGCAAAAACCAATGGACATACATTTTTTGATACGCTTATAGCTTGCCATATCAAATACGGTTTCTACAAAGAACATCTGATTTCTATCGTAAAAAAGGGGAAGCAAGGCGCAACTGAAATTCAAAACATCATGAAATCGCTTCGAAGCAATCCGTTAACAAAGATCGACGGAAGTGCTATTTGTCGTATTGAGGATTATGAAAACAGTACGTTATCACTTCCTTTGCAAGGAAAAACAGAAAAACTTCATTTTCCAAAATCCAATGTTTTAATATACGAAACTGAAGAAGGAACTCGAATTGCTGCTCGACCTAGCGGCACCGAACCCAAAATAAAGTTTTACTTTAGCGTCAACACAAAACTTGCTTCTGCAGACAAATTCAAGGAAACAGAAGCCCGTTTGGATCAAAAAATTGAACGAATTATTTCCGAAATGAATCTTTAATAGTGAATTATTTTATAAAAATATTAGCGTTTGCAAAGCCCTACAAAAAATTTATGTTGCTCAACATAATTTTTAATGTTCTGTATGCTTTGTTCAGTGCGCTGTCCTTTTTGGTGCTGATGCCCATGCTAGAGGTTTTGTTTGGAAAAAATAAACCCCTTTACGAAAAACCCGAATACAGTGGGATTGGTGAATTGAGTGAATTTACTCAATCGTATCTTAATTATGAAGTAACACGCTATGCAGGGGAAGACTCACACAAAGCGCTTCTAGTGGTAATCAGTTTGATTTTGATTGTTTTTTTCCTCAAAAACTTATTCAATTATGCAGCCATGTTTTTTATCACTTTTCTAAGAAATGGGGTCTTAAAAGACTTGCGAAATGAACTGCATAAAAAAACAATGGAACTTCCCTTGTCTTATTTTTCTGAAAAGAAAAAAGGAGATGTCATTGCGCGTATTACTTCCGATGTGTTGGAAATTCAACATTCTTTTTTATCAATTTTAGAGCTTTTGGTCAGGGATCCACTTACCATTCTATTTACCCTAGGTGCCATGTTTTTGCTGAGTGTAAAATTGACTTTTTTTGTCTTAATATTCATACCATTAGCCGGAATTTTAATCTCGTTGATTGGGAAATCCCTCAAGAAAAAATCCGATCGTGTTCAAAAAGAACAAGGAGAATTTTTATCTATTATTGAAGAAACAATTGGTGGACTTCGGATTATTAAAGGCTTTAATGCAGAAACTGTTTTTGGAAAAAAATTCAAGCATACTACCGAGCGTTTTTATCGATTTTCAAACAGCCTTTTGAATCGTCACAACTTAGCTAGTCCAGTAAGTGAATTTATAGGAATCGCTGTCATAGGAACTTTGTTGTGGTACGGAGGGCAATTGGTGTTTATTGAAAAAAGTCTAAATCCTGAAGTATTTTTGACATACATAGCGCTATCCTATGGCGTATTAACACCGGCAAAAGCGATTAGCAGAGCTTGTTATGGGGTTAAAAAAGGAAACGCAGCAGCAGAACGAGTACTTGAAATTTTGGAAACGGTTTCGCCTATTCAAGACCCAGAAAATCCCATTGAAAAAAACTCCTTTGACACAGCGATTGAGTTGAAAGACGTATCTTTTCAATACGAAGACACCCAAGTAATTTCTTCAATATCGCTAACCATTCCCAAAGGAAAAACAGTGGCGTTGGTAGGACAATCTGGGAGCGGAAAAACCACCATATCCAATCTTATTCCAAGGCTTTATGACGTATCCAAAGGAGCTGTCATGATTGATGGCGTTGACATACGCTCCATTTCCAAAAAAACATTGAGAGGTTTTATGGGGATGGTAACCCAAGATTCGATTCTATTCAATGATACCGTAGCCAACAATTTGCTTTTTGGAAATACAAAAGCCACCTCGGAAGAAATGATTTCAGCAGCCAAAATTGCCAATGCTCATGATTTTATCATGGAACTCCCTGATGGATATCAAACCCCCATAGGAGATGGAGGAAACAAACTTTCGGGCGGCCAAAAACAACGCTTATCCATTGCTAGAGCGGTGCTTAAAAACCCACCCATAATGATCTTAGATGAAGCCACTTCAGCGTTGGACACAGAGTCGGAACAAATGGTTCAAGAAGCACTCAACAAAATGATGGAAAACAGAACTTCGCTGGTTATTGCACATCGTTTGTCAACCATTCAAAAAGCAGACGTTATTGTGGTGCTTCAAAAAGGGGAAATTGTAGAACAAGGAAAACACAATGAATTGATCCAAAAAGAGGGTGTTTACAAAAAACTGATTGATCTTCAATCTTTTGGGTAATTAAACTTTATCCTTTTTTACCTGTCTAAAGAAAGATGTCTGACGAATTAGCCTTTATCGAATCGTTGCGAAATCCTAAAACACAGGATCAGGCGTTTTCGGTACTCGTTGAGCAAAACAAAGAACGCTTGTATTGGCACATTCGAAAAATAGTTTTGGATCATTATGACAGTGATGATGTACTCCAAAACACCTTTTTAAAAATTTATAAAAATATTGGAAAGTTCAAAGGCGAGAGTAGGTTGTTCACCTGGATGTATCGAATTGCTACCAACGAGTCCTTGACTTTTTTAAAACAAAAATCAAGAAAGCTAGGGGTTCAGTCGAATGAATATATTCATGATAAAGCACAAAATCTTCGCTCCGATCCATATTTTGACGGCGATGAAATAGCCTTAGAACTCCAAAAAGCGATTGCATCACTGCCTGGCAAACAACGATTGGTTTTTCAAATGAAATACCAAGAATCTATGAAATACAAGGATATATCAGCAATTTTAGGAACTTCAATAGGAGCTTTAAAAACTTCTTATCATCATGCGGTTAAGAAAATCAAAGAAAAATTAACAACCGATCAAACTTTTTAAAAAATCCAACGTCTAATCAAGTATGAGTACAACCCAAAACAATCGTTCATCAGAAGCATTTAGAGTTCCCGACGGGTATTTTGAAACAGTAAACACTCGTGTTCTTGGGATGACAGCGGCAGCTCATAAAAATCCTTTTTCCACTCCCAAAGGGTACTTTGCCACTATTAAAGCAGGCAATTGGACTAAAAAAATTAAAAAACAGCCCAGCGTTATTCGACTGAACATCCTGCGTTACAGTGCGGTAGCTGCTGTATTTTTTGCAGTCATTCTATTAACCAATAGTCCTGCTTCCTCACAATTAGATACCATTGAAGACTCTGAAATTTTGGCGCTGGTAGAAGCTAATTGGATAAATGCCTATGAATTTGAATTGGCAGAAAATATTAATACAAGCGATTGGTCGTTAGAAGTCGTTTCAGAAAACACTATCTATGAGCATTTGCTTTCAAACCCAAATACGATGGATGAATATTATCTACTCGATGAATCCTTTAATTAAAAGCATTATGACTAAAAAAATTTCCCTTTTGATACTAATTGTATGTCAATTCGCATGGGCACAACCCAGAAAAATGAGTTTTGATAAAATGATTGCCCTAAAAAGTGATTATTTGACCGAGAAAATGGAGTTGAACGACTCTGAAAGCGCTATTTTCAAAAAAGTATACAGCGAACAAGAACGAAAAATTCATGAATTTCGAATGGAAAACATTCGGGCAACCAAAAAACAATTTCAATCCAACCCTGAGTCCATAACAGAATCTATGGCGGAAATACACATTCAAGAAATTCAGACTCATAAACGAAGCATATTGGCAATGGAGGAAGAAAAAACAGCAAGCTTGCTGCAATACTTTTCAAGCAAACAAATTGTTTCAATGATGATCCACGAAGAGCGGTTTCGCAAAGAACTAATTCGCCGAATAAGAGACAAAAAAAGAGAAAACAATCACAAGGATTAATTGTCACTTATCTTCCCTACCTTTGCCGCTGATTGAACAACATGCGATTACACAGAAACTTAGTCTTTGCCGTTATAGACGGATTGGATCAAATCTTTAACGAAGATATATTAGCTCACAAAGCGGTCGAAAAATTACTCAAACGTGACAAACGTTGGGGAAGCCACGATCGAGGTTTTATAGCCGAAACCGTTTATGAAATGGTTCGATGGAAACGACTCTACATGGAAATTTCCGAAGTAAAAACTACGCAGTCAAAGGCTAGTTTGTGGCGGATGTTTGCTGTTTGGGCGACACTTCGCGGAATTCATCTCCCCGATTGGAAACAACTCGAAGACACCCCTACCCGACGAATTAAAGGAAGATTTGAGACGTTGAGTAAAATTCGAAAAATCAAAGAATCCATTCCAGATTGGATGGATGCATTGGGCGTTGAGGAATTGGGAGAGAAAAAATGGTCCAAAGAATTGACAGCACTCAATGAAACTGCCAGTGTAGTTTTAAGAGTGAACACACTCAAAACTTCTGTTGATAAGGTGCAAGAAGGACTTTTGGAAGAACAAATAGAAACTTCCACGAATCCTAAGTATCCAGATGCACTTATTCTTAGCCAACGAGCCAATGTGTTTGGAACCCAACTGTTTCAGGAAGGTCATTTTGAATTGCAAGATGCCGCATCTCAGACCATTGCTCCTTTTTTGGAAGTAAAACCTGGAATGCGTGTTGTTGATGCTTGTGCAGGAGCTGGCGGAAAATCCCTACACTTGGCCGCTTTGATGGAAAACAAAGGACAAGTAATTGCTTTGGACATCTACCAAAATAAGCTGAACGAACTGAAACGACGCGCCAAACGCAACGGAGCTCACAACATTGAAACCCGCTGGATAGAAAACAGCAAAACCATTAAAAAACTTCACGGAAAAATCGATAGGCTGCTCATAGACGCACCCTGTTCTGGTTTGGGAGTATTGAGACGAAACCCGGATGCAAAGTGGAAACTGCAACCCGATTTTTTAGAAACAATTCAAAAAAAACAAGCCGATATTTTGGAACGTTACTCAAAAATGGTCGCTCCCAATGGGAAAATGGTTTATGCTACCTGCTCTATTCTACCTTCGGAAAATCAAAAACAAATCAAACGATTTTTAGCAACTGATGTTGGAAAAGAGTTTGTGCTGGAAACCGAAGACACGCTTCTTCCCTCAAAAACAGGTTTTGATGGGTTTTACAGAGCACGATTGATTAGAAATAGTGATCCTCCTCAGCCAAATTTGAAGTGATTTGGATAAACTTTTTTATCTTTAGAAGATGAAAAAAATGGTGGGAAAATTTCATTACAAAATTTATGACAATCTAGAAGCGCTAAAAACTGATGATAAAAAGTTGGTTAAAGCAGCCATTGAAACCACTTCCGATGCATATGCTCCTTATTCCAAATTCAAAGTGGGAGCTTCTATTCGTTTAGACAATGGATCCATTGTCATAGGGCATAATCAGGAAAACGCAGTGTACCCCCTTGGTTTGTGTGCTGAGCGTGTTGCGTTATTTTCGGCTGGAAGCCAGTATCCCAATGAAACTATAACAGCAATAGCAGTAGCCACCGAAAAAAAACTAGCTCCAACCGATATTCCTCCCTTTCCGTGCGGTAGTTGTCGGCAAACCCTCGTTGAATTCGAAAGCAAACAACAACAACCCATAAAAGTACTCGTAACAGGAACCAACGAACGGGTATTTGTCTTTAAAAGCGTGCAGTCCATATTGCCATTTGCTTTTAATGACTTGTTCTTATAGTATTAAAAAATTACCGAATTCGATCTACAGAACGAATCAAATCTTCGTCTTTTTTGATGGCCTTATTTGCTAAATACAAAAGCCCAATGGTCAAGGCAGGAAGAAAAAGACTGAAAGGGCGTGATGTTTCGGGATCGGTAATGGAAAAAACACGAATCACAAAAACAAGCAAAATAACAAGGTGTATCAGTGAATTCAATCGATTCAAAACAAATTGCAACTTTCGTGTCTTGTATTTTAGAAGCGAAAAAACAGACAAAAAAGCAGCAGCGATAATTCCAGCATATAAAAACGGTTGGTCGCTAAGTGATGAAAAAGATCCCGATGCTGTAATCCAGTCTTTGAGCACGAAGATAGCAACTAACTGGAGTGTAAAAACTAGCAAAAGGTAAACGGATTGAATTCTTTGTATCATAACACAAATTTACTGTGTAAAAATAACAAAAACAGATGTAATTATATTTTTGATTTAGAGTATTTGATTTAAAAATAAATTGTATCTTCGTAAAAGATTTGCACAGCAAATACAATTACTTCATAAAATTATAGCGAAACCATTCGCAAATTATCTATCAACAACTACACCATATTAAATTACATACATGTTAGACATTTCAACGTTAAAGGGAAAAAAACTTCCTGAACTTCAAGAAATTGCAAAAGAATTAGGGCTAAAAAAATTAACAGGACTCAAAAAAATGGATCTTGCGTACAAAATTTTAGACCACTGGGCAGCCAATCCAACTTCTGGTGAGGCAAGCGATACCCAAGTATCAGAGCAAAAGATTCAAAAAGATAGTGCTAAAAGGCCGAACCCATCACGAAGAGAAGAAAAAACACATCCGAAAGTAGCTCAAGAAAATGAAAAAGCTACTAACAAACTCGAAAACAATAAGCCTCAAAGCACCAACAAACCTCAAAACAATAATAAGGTTCAAAACAACAACAAGCCCCAAAACAATAACAACAATAATCCCAATCAAAACGGGAAAGACGGTAACAAACGTCCTCAACACAACAATCCTAAAAACGGAAATAACACACGCAAAGACGACAATCACAACAAAGACAATCGCAACAGATATCGTGAACCCGATTATGAATTTGATGGAATTATCGAGAGCGAAGGTGTTTTAGACATGATGGCAGAGGGGTATGGATTTTTGAGATCTTCGGATTACAACTATCTCTCGTCTCCCGACGATATTTATGTGTCACAGTCTCAAGTAAAATTATTTGGTCTAAAAACGGGTGACACCGTTTTGGGACATGTTCGTCCACCCAAAGAAGGAGAAAAATATTTTCCATTGATTAAGGTTTCTAAAATCAATGGGTTGAGTCCGGATGTGGTTCGTGACAGAATAGCGTTTGAACACCTAACACCCTTGTTTCCTCAAGAAAAGTTCAATATTGCCGACAAACAAGCCACTGTTTCAACCCGAATTATGGATTTGTTTTCGCCCATTGGAAAGGGACAAAGAGGTATGATTGTTTCCCAACCCAAAACGGGAAAAACCATGTTATTAAAAGATGTAGCGAATGCCATTGCGGCAAATCATCCAGAGGTATATCAAATTATTTTATTGATTGACGAACGCCCAGAGGAAGTTACCGATATGCAGCGAAACGTAAAAGGTGAAGTAGTTGCTTCTACCTTTGACGAACCCGCAGACAGACACGTAAAAGTCGCCAATATTGTTTTGGAAAAAGCCAAACGATTGGTGGAATGCGGTCACGATGTTGTCATATTATTGGATTCCATTACGCGATTGGCACGAGCTTATAATACGGTTCAACCAGCATCTGGAAAAATATTGAGTGGTGGTGTGGATGCCAATGCACTTCACAAACCCAAACGATTCTTTGGTGCTGCTAGAAATATCGAAAATGGAGGATCGCTTTCTATTATTGCTACGGCACTGACAGAAACCGGATCGAAAATGGACGAGGTAATTTTTGAAGAATTTAAAGGAACTGGAAATATGGAACTGCAGTTGGATCGACGCATTTCGAATCGACGTATTTTCCCTGCCATTGATTTGGTGTCTTCCAGTACTCGACGTGACGATATTTTGTTGGATGAAAACACTATCCAACGTATGTGGATTATGCGAAAATACTTGGCGGATATGAACCCTGTAGAAGCCATGGAGTTTATCAACGATCGCATCAAACGAACGCAAAACAACGAAGAATTTTTGATTTCAATGAATTCGTAACCAAACCGTTGAAATTAGAAAAAAGATTCCCTAGGGAAGCTTTTTTTGTTGAGAACGGATTTCCCCGCTGGCATATGTATACCTGTTGCAATACGCATGACTATTCTTTACGATAGGTACGCATTTGAAAAGCGTACCTGTACTTTTAGGGTTTTGTTTTTCAGGTGTTGGAAACGGTCTCGTATAACCGTCAGTTGCGGGTTAATATGCATTAATTTTCGGTTTGGCAAAGACTTTAGCAATTCCGAATGGATTCGGAAAGCCTGTCCCGAGCTTGTTTCGGGATAGTCGAATCCTCCGTAATTGCGGTTATACATTGTTGCCATTTCGTTGTTTTTTTTCAGTCATTAGTCCAGTCTAAATGTCGATTTATTGATATAAAACATATCTTGGCGGCTTTAGTCCTTTCAGTCGCATATAAACAAGCATTTGTCCTCTGTGGTGAGTTATGTGGTCGGCAAGCAACAACAAAATCTGTCTTTTTGTTCTGTCTGCACCAAAATAGTCCAACCTTTCTTCAAGTCTATTCGGATCAAAATTTTTGATAAATTCACTTGTTTTGTCAAAAGTCTCGCTGATTTTAGCAATCATCTCTTTTTTCGATTTGTTGTCCACTTTAAGCTCCGTATCAGTATTCCAATCTCTGGCTTCACGTCCACCCATTAATGATTGACTGTGCCAATCCATTGCCCAACCGATATGCATTAAATTTTCTGCAAAACTCATTGATTCAGACGTAGCTTTAAATTCATATTTATCTTCTGGCATTGTTTCCGCTACAAGAATTAAGTATTGTTTCGATTTTTCTAATCGCTCCAAATATTCTTTGATGAAGACATTATCTTGTCCATAAATTGGCTGTACAAACGAAGACAAAAGCATTATCGAAGTCAGTATTATTAGATGTTTTATATTTTTCATTTGGCTCAATTTATTATTTCTGTTGAGTTTGGTCTCAATGAATGGCAACACCCAAATATACGCATTGCGTATATCCAATTTATATAAGTTTCGTATATCCATTTTAGGGCTTTTTTGTTATAGTATTGAAAATCAATAAAATAGGCTGTATTTATAGCGAATATCAATTTACCTAAAGCGAATGTTTTGGATACCAACACCAACAATCTACTTTTCGGTTTTGAAGCTAAACGGTGATTACAACGCTGCATAACCTCTAGTATAAAAACCTATAAAAACTCGCTTACCTAATTTTTGTTAGCTTTTCAGCAGTACAACTTTAGAATACATAACCCAGCCACAAGTCCAAAAACAGTATGCGTAAAATCTATAAAAAAAGAAATGAAATTGTTAGGTCTTTAAAAATTGTAGCATCGATTTTGGGGTGTTTCCAAAGCTAATCTACAAAAAAAAACATAAAAAAAGGCTTCCCTAGGGAAGCCTTCAATATATTGTTGTCGCTATTGTATTAAAGCGCGCTAACGTGTTTTGCTAATTTGGATTTGATATTGGCTGCTTTGTTATCATGAATGATATTGTTTTTAGCCAATTTATCAATCATTGAAACCACTTCAGGAAACAGCTTGTTAGCTTCTTTCTTGGAAGTAAGATCTTTCAACTTCTTAATAGCGTTACGAGTAGTCTTGTGCTGAAAACGATTTCTCAATCGCTTAGCATTGTTACTACGAATTCTTTTTAAGGCGGATTTATGGTTTGCCATTTTTATAAATTTTAGTAGCCCGTAGGGGAATCGAACCCCTCTTACCAGGATGAAAACCTGGCGTCCTAGCCGATAGACGAACGGGCCTTGGTTTTAAACGACTGCAAATGTAATATATCCCTCATTAACTTGCAACATATATTTTTTACTTTTTTGCATATAGTATGTTTTTTTTGGCAAGTATTTTGTTTACTATATTTGTAGAACCCTAAATTAATATACAATGAACAAAAACACCTTCTTTAGCTTACTATCCGTAATTTGTTTTTCTACAATCCTTTTCAGCCAAACGCTTTCAGAAATCGGTGATGATTTGAATTTATTTGAACACCTAAATTTGGGCAACCAAGACGTCGCCCTTCAAGGATATGACCCTGTATCATATATAGAGGACAACCGCGCCAAAAAAGGTCGCTCTGAATTTGCTCACAAACATCAAGGTGCAATTTATTACTTCGTATCTCAGAAAAACGCTGGCCTTTTTAAAAAATCTCCTGACAAATACCTTCCTCAATATGGCGGATGGTGCGCCTATGCAATGGGAGACTATGGAGAAAAAGTATCGATCAACCCAAAATCGTTTTTGGTAAGAGACGACAAATTGTACTTGTTCTACAAAACATTTTTTACCGACACCAAAGAAAAATGGCTCGACAACATAGATACCCTGCAAAAAAATGCAGATACCAACTGGAAAAAAACAATCACTAAATAAAAACCTCATGAAAATCTTATCCTTTTTACTAAAACTCATTATCGCTGTTATTTTTATTCAATCCTTGTTCTATAAATTTTCAGGACACGAACAGGCAATCCATATTTTTAGCACATTAGGCATAGAGCCTTGGGGAAGAATTGGCATTGGAGTCGCAGAATTGATTGTTGCGCTTTTGCTCTTTGTTCCTAAAACAAGTGTTTTGGCCGTTATTGGTTCGGCTGGACTTATGGCAGGAGCCATTTTATCGCACCTAACAACGCCTCTTGGCGTGGTTGTTGAATGGAATGGAAATTCCGACAACGGAACATTGTTCGGAATGGCTATTGCGGTTCTTTTTTGTTCTTTTGTATTGCTTATATTGCAATTTCAAAAAAAACCACAATCCTTCAAAGAATTTTTAGGCATTGCATAGTCTGTTACAAAAAATTAGGTATTACGAATACTGGCCTTACGGTATTTTTTATTTCCCTGCTATAATGTATGGTTTGGTTTTGGCTGTCCGAGCACGGTCATTTACGTATTTTACCAACGTAAATCCGTGTATGAAGCTGAGCGGTGCTATTGAAAGCTCTAAATACAGCTATTTACAATACGTTACTGACCAATACCTACCTAAGAAAATTCTAATTACAAAAGACACTCCTATAAAGAAAATAGAGCAGTTGCTAAAAACGCATTTGTTGGAGTACCCCCTGATAGCCAAACCCGATACTGGATTGAGAGGATTGGAAATAGAAGTAATTACCCAAACAAACGAGTTGTTGAACTACCTAAAAAGGGTGTCAAGAACCGATATATTGATTCAAGAATTTATTGAATACCCCATAGAATTGGGAATATTGTATTCCAAAACACCCCTAAACAATCACAAAAAAATCTCTTCTGTAACCCTAAAAGAGTTTTTGAGTATTACGGGTGACGGTGTCTCTTCTTTTAAGGCATTGTTGTCAAAAAATATCCGCGCCGAAAAACAATTTGATTTCTTTAAAATCAAATATCAATCTCTATGGGATACTGTTATTGATGAAGGAAAAACCATTCGCGTAGAGCCGATCGGGAATCACAACAGAGGAACCAAATTTGTAAATGCAAATTTGCTGATCACTCCCAAACTAGTTGCTGTTGTTGATGAAATTGTAAAACATATTCCCGGATTTTATTATGGAAGAATTGATTTAAAAGCGCAAAGCATTCGAAAGTTAATGAACGGAGAAGAAATACGTGTTTTGGAAATCAATGGTGTCAATTCAGAGCCCACACATATTTACGATTCAAACACTACGCTTGTAAGTGCTTATAATGATATTTTTAGTCACATGAACACCATTTATGAAATTAGTAAACAAAACACAAGGTGAAAAAAGAGATTCCCTTAAAACCCTTCTGAAAGAGACTCATAAACACTTTAGCTATTAATCCAAATCAAAGCAATGAACAATTCTTGTATTCAAAATCTTTATTCTCTAAAAAAGTTACTCAAACATCTTCCTGAAAAGCATTATACCCGTCCTGCTTCCAAAATATTTAACGCAACCATCGGAGAACATATCCGACACATTTTGGAGTTTTATAGTTGTTTACTTGAGGGAATCAATAAGGGGGAAGTTAATTATGATTCACGAAAAAGAGATACTGCAATTGAACTGAATATTGAAGTAGCCCTAATGCATATTGAACGTATTTGTGACTCCTTAGAAAATATGAACGTTTCAAAAAAGATTCGTGTGCTGTCAAACCCAACTTTTCAAGAACACCTCAGCAACTCAATACCATCTTCCTTAGATCGTGAATTGTTGTACTGTCTAGATCATGGCATTCACCACATGGCATTGATTAAAGTCGCTTTGCATGAGTTTGATGCTCACCATCTGATAGATTCAAATTTTGGGGTAGCATTTTCAACCATTCGAAACAGAAACAAATGTGCACAGTAACTTTTATCCCCAAAAATAACGGTTGGATTTTAACATCCAGTAGGGACGAAAAAAAAGTTCGAGAGACATTGCCTCCCAAAATACATGATGTGTTTAATCAAAATGTCATTTATCCAAAGGATCTATTAGCAGGAGGAACTTGGATTGCGTTGTCTGACAAAAAAATAAGTGTCTGTTTACTAAATGGTGGGTTTGAACTTCATGAAAAGAAAAAATATACTAAAAGCAGAGGCCTGGTATTGCTCGAAAGGTTTCGATTTGAAAGTTTGGATGATTTTTGGAATTCAATAGAACTTGAAGCTGTCGAACCTTTTACATTATTGAATGTTGAACACAACGATGAATTAAAACTAAGGGAACTTGTTTGGGATGGGAATCAAAAACACAAGACAGTAAAAAGCATTCGAAAAACTCACATTTGGTCTTCAGTTACTTTATACAGTTCGTCAATGATTGAAGAACGAAAAAAATGGTTTCGAAAATGGTGTTTAGAGCACAAGGCAATGGATGGCTATAAAATTGAAGAATTTCATCAAAGTTTTTTTACAGACAATTCTGCTCAAAATATTTTGATGAAACGAACAGGTGGCCTTCAAACAGTAAGCATCTCAAGAATTGAATCCACCAACGGGAGTACTCAACTCAAATACAATGATCTACTGTCCAACACTTCTTGCGCTTTGTCTTTCGATCAATACGCCTTTGCAAATAAAACTCGTTGCGTAGAGGGTTTTCCTGAATAAATACAACTACCCGATTCTTGTTGATTGTCCAATGGAATACAACGAATGGTCGCTTTTGTTTCTTTTTTGATACGTTCCTCCGTTTCGGGAGTACCGTCCCAATGTGCTGACAAAAATCCGCCTTTTGATTCTAGTAACTCCTTAAATTCATCATATGCATCGACTTTGGTAATGTGCGCATCTCTAAATTCTTGAGCGCGCTTCATCAAGTTGGTTTGAATTTCTTCTAACAACGCTTTTACGGTGGATACTAACTCAGACTGTGGGATATATTCTTTGGTTAAAAGATCGCGACGCGCCAATTCAACCGTACCCTTTTCAATGTCTTTGGGCCCTACAGCGATTCGAATAGGAACTCCTTTTAACTCATGTTCATTAAACTTGTATCCCGGTTTGTATGTGTCTCGATCGTCAAACTGTACTCGAACTCCGCTATTTTTCAAAGCCTCGACCATCGGGTCAACTACTTTGGTAATGGATTTCAGTTCTTCTTCTCCTCTATAAATTGGAATAAACACAACCTGAACCGGAGCTAAATTGGGAGGCAATACCAATCCATTATCATCACTATGCGTCATGATCAACGCTCCCATAAGGCGCGTGGAAACACCCCATGAAGTTGCCCACACGTATTCTAGTCCTCCTTCTTTGGTGGCAAATTTCACGTCAAAAGCTTTGGCAAAATTTTGTCCTAAAAAATGAGAAGTACCTGCCTGAAGTGCTTTTCCGTCTTGCATTAGCGCTTCAATACAAAAAGTTTCTTCGGCACCTGCAAAACGTTCGTTTGCAGATTTTACACCTTGAATTACTGGAATGGCCATGAAGTTCTCTGCAAAATCAGCATACACTCCATTCATTCGAAGTGCTTCTTCCATAGCTTCCGATTGTGTTGCGTGTGCGGTATGCCCCTCCTGCCACAAAAATTCAGCAGTTCTCAAAAACAAACGAGTTCGCATTTCCCAACGCACTACATTGGCCCATTGATTTAACAAAATGGGTAAATCGCGATAGGACTGAATCCAGTTTTTATAAGTATTCCAAATTATGGCTTCGCTAGTAGGGCGAACAACAAGTTCTTCTTCAAGTTTTGCATTGGGATCCACCATGAGTTTTCCTTCTCTATCGGGGTCGTTTTTAAGCCTGTAGTGAGTGACAATTGCGCATTCCTTGGCAAAACCTTCTGCATTTTTTTCTTCGGCTTCAAAAAGACTTTTTGGAACAAACAAAGGGAAATAGGCGTTGGAGTGTCCTGTTTCTTTAAACATACGATCCAATTCTGCTTGCATCTTTTCCCAAATAGAAAATCCATAGGGTTTTATCACCATACAACCTCGAACTGCGGAGTTTTCAGCCAAATCGGCTTTGACCACTAATTCATTATACCATTTGGAATAATCTTCACTTCGTTTTGTTAACTTTTTAGCCATATATTTGTTTTGGCATAGAATTTGCCTTTTAAGTAATCGTTAGGCAAAACTAACTATTTTTCAAGTGTTCAACAATAAATTTGTCAGTTATGATCTTTTCTTTAAAATATTCGCTTAAGATTGCAATGCTGGCCTCAATCGGTTTTTTTGTTTTAAGTTGTGGTTCCTATCAGTCAAGTTCCTATTATGGAGAGGATGGAATTTACGGTTCTACAAGCTCACAAGAGAAAAGTCAAAATCCAACCCAACAAACTACACCCCCTTCGGAATCTTCAGAAAAAACAACAGATCAAAACGGAAAGTACTACAAAGATTATTTTTCAAAAAAAGCACAAGAGTACGACTACATCAACGATGAAAATACAGATGTATTTACAGATGTTGATAACTACAGTTCCATCGATCCTAATATCAATGGGTCAAATCAAGATGAAGTTTACTATAACAATAGCCATGGAGCTTGGGGGAGCAATCCAACCAAAGTGAATATCAATTTTTATAACAATCCTCGTCCCTATTTTTCTTACTGGGGATATTCCAATCCTTGGTATTTTAATAATTTTTATTACGACCCGTTTTATGATCCCTTCTTCTATGATGGGTATTACGGACATTTTGGATGGAGATGGAGACATCACTACAACCCTTTCAATCGCTTTTACCACAGAAATCATTGGGGATATTATGGACACGGATATTCCAATTACTACAACCGTTCCTATCATCCTTACCGTTCCAACGTTAGCTACACAAGAGGCTACAGAAGCTCGGTTCCTTCACGAAGAGGCACTAGCGCTGTCTCAGTTGTAGGTCAAAACAGAGGCAGTAGTATCTCTAGTCGAAGTTACAATCCCCAGTCATCGACCGCTACCCAATCAGTAAGTTCGAGAGCTGTTTCCTCCGATAGACGTGCTTCTTATAGAAATTTAGAAAACAGAAGCAATAACGTTTCTAAAAATAACTCAAATACCGGTCAATCACAAAGAGTTTATCAAAACAGAAGTCAAACAAACAACACTACGAACTCCAATTCAAACAACAATTTTCGAGTTCAAAACTATCGAAGATCAAACTCAAACAATACCTCTACTTCTAAATCTAGCAATAAGAGCTCTAACAATTCCTACCAATCATCAAGCCGATCCTCGAATTCTTACAATAGTTCGAGTAGCCGTTCGAGTAGAAGCTACTCTGCTCCCCGATCTTCATCCAGTTCTAGAAGTTCATCCAGCAGAAGCAGCAGGCGTTAACTTTTATATTTAAAAAAAATGAAAAAACAATTTTTTTCCCTTTTGGTGGGTCTCATCACGTATTCAATTGGAGCACAAGGAATCAATGAAATGATTAATTATTCCACTTCTGATTTAAATGGAACAGCTCGCTTTAAAAGTATGAGTGGTGCTTTTGGTGCTTTGGGTGGAGATTTATCTGCTATTACTATCAATCCTGCGGGTAGTGCCATTTTCAACCATAGCGAAGTAGGAATAACACTAAGCACTTCATCGCTTGAAAACACTACTTCTTTTTTTGATAACTCAAAATTAACCGATCAAAATCAATTTGCGTTTGATCAGGCAGGAACTGTTTTTGTAATGAAAAATTTTGGTGATGGAAATTGGAAGAAAATTAGTTTTGGAATTAATTTCCAAACCCAGCGCAATTTTAAAAACAATGTTCATGCAGGATTTGTAAACAATCAAAATAGCATTGAGGATTATTTTTTAGACTACGCGCAAGGAATTGATTTTTTAGATCTTGGAGCAGATAACATAACTATCGCGTATATTGATATTGGTAACACTCCGGGATTGGGATACAACGCACAACAAGCATTTTTAGGATTTCAGTCGTATTTGATTGATTTTGGAGATCTTTCCGAAGATGGTGTTGACAATCCAAGTTACTATTCGTACTTAAGTCATAATGGAAGTGTTAATCAAGAACTATTTCTTGACACGGATGGAATGAGTGACCAGCTTAATTTCAATATAGCTGCGCAATTCAAAGATTCTTTTTACATAGGAATGAACTTGAATTTTCATTCGATTGATTATCGCGAAAAAAGTGATTTTTATGAATATGGGTACGCCAACGATTCTGCTGTAAGGGAAGTTCGGTTTTACAACGAACTGTACACTCTTGGAAAAGGATTTTCGCTGCAACTTGGTGCCATCGGAAAAATCAATAACAATATCCGATTGGGTCTCAGTTATCAATCACCCACATGGTACTCCCTGGAAGATGAAATTTCTCAGTTTATAGTTACTTACTCTGGAGAAGAAAACGTTCCTGATTATTTTATAGATCCCAATGTAATTGTTGTTTTTGATAATACTACAAAACTGCAAACTCCCTCTAGTTTGACAGCCAGTGGCGCTTTTATATTTGGTAAAAAAGGACTATTAAGTGTTGATTATATCAATAAAAACTATCGAAATACGTCACTCGCACCAAACAATCAATTTTCAATTGCCAATGCAGTAGCCAACCAAATACTAACAAATACAAATGCCATTCGAATTGGAGGTGAGTATAGAATCAATCGCTTGAGTCTTCGAGGAGGGTATCGATTTGAAGAGAATCCATATAAAGAAAGTGGGTTGGGTGATGACACCAAGGGATTTTCGATGGGAATGGGATACGATTTTGGAGGAACGCTCCTAAGCATGTCGTATAACAAAACCTCTTCAGGGATTGGTCGTCAGCTTTATACCACAGGCCTCACGGATCAATTCAATATTTTGCAAGATCAATCCAACGTGAGTGTTTCATTGGTTTTCAAATTATAAATAGATTCCATTTATCAATTTTCACATTAGGCGAAGAATCGTCAATTATTAGTATCTTTGTGCTTTAAATAAATTATGAAGCTAGAAAAATTAGTAAGCGATTCGAATGACTCGTACGATCACGATCACCTTACTTCATCTGCTAAAACTCCAGTGCGTTCAGACGCATTTGATTTGTCAGATCAAGAAAAAATAGAACGAATTCAGAAAGATGTCGCTCATATACTTGAAACTTTGGGTATGGACATGACAGATGACAGTATCAAAGGAACACCATTGCGGGTTGCTAAAATGTTTGTTAATGAGATTTTTGGCGGTTTACATCCCGATAGAAAACCCAAAGCGTCCACATTTGAAAACAAGTACAACTACGGAGAAATGTTGGTCGAAAAAAACATTACCCTCTACTCTACTTGCGAACACCACTTGCTTCCAATAGTAGGAAAAGCTCATGTGGCTTACATTTCCAATGGAACCGTAGTAGGTTTGTCAAAAATGAATCGAATTGTAGAATATTTTGCAAAACGACCTCAAGTACAAGAGCGTCTTACGATGCAAATAGTTCAAGCGCTTCAAGAAGTATTGAATACAGATGATGTAGCTTGCGTAATCGACGCAAAGCATTTGTGTGTTAATTCAAGAGGAATTAAGGATATTGACAGCAGTACTGTCACTGCAGAGTATGGTGGAAAGTTCAAAGATCCTGAAGTCAGGAAAGAATTTTTGGACTACCTTCATATTGATAGTGCGTATTAATTAGTAGAATGATCGCTTCGCAACAATCACTCAAAATATACAACTCCTTAACTGGAAAGAAAGAAAATTTTGTTCCTCTCCATGAACATTATGTTGGGATGTATGTTTGCGGTCCAACAGTTTACAGCAATGTACATCTAGGAAATTGCCGAACGTTTATTTCATTCGATTTGGTGTATCGGTATTTGAAGTTTTTAGGGTACAAAGTGCGCTACGTTCGAAATATTACGGACGCAGGGCATTTGGAAAATGATGCAGATAGCGGAGAAGATCGAATTGCAAAAAAAGCGCGTTTAGAGGCTATTGAGCCTATGGAAGTCGTGCAACGTTATACCGTTGACTTTCATCAAACACTGCAAGCCTTTAATGCACTTCCTCCTAGCATTGAACCCACGGCAACGGGCCATATTGTTGAACAAATAGAAATCATCAAGCAAATTCTAGACAAAGGATTCGCCTATGAAGTGAACGGCTCTATTTATTTTGACGTCTCTAAATTTAATAAATCCCACAATTACGGTAAATTAAGCGGCCGTAAACTGGAGAATATGATTCACAACACTCGAGAACTTGAGGGTCAAAGTGATAAAAAAAATCCGCAAGATTTTGCTCTTTGGAAAAAAGCAGAACCTCAACACATTATGAGATGGCCTTCTCCTTGGAGCGACGGATTTCCAGGTTGGCACCTAGAATGTACTGCCATGAGTACAAAATACTTAGGCAATCAATTTGATATTCACGGAGGTGGAATGGATTTAAAGTTTCCTCATCACGAATGTGAAATTGCTCAATCCGAGGCTTATTGTGGGCAAACTCCTGTTAATTATTGGATGCATGCTAATATGCTGACGTTAAACGGTCAGAAAATGGCAAAATCCACAGGTAATAATATTCTACCTAATGAAATATTTTCGGGAAACAACAACATTTTAAATCAAGCTTTCGAACCGGCTGTTGTTCGGTTTTTTATGCTGCAAGCGCACTACAGAAGTATTTTAGATTTTAGCAACGATGCTCTGGCAGCTTCTGAAAAAGGATATCGAAAATTAATGGAGGCCCTAAAACTTTGCGGTTCAATTTCAACTTCAGATAAAACTGTTGGATTTGATATAGATGCATGGAAACAATCCTGTTTTGATGCTATGAATGATGATTTTAACAGTCCCATATTGATTGCCAAACTTTTTGATGCTGTGAAGTTTCTGTATTTACTTCATGATGCAAAAGCAACTGTTTCTGAAAAAGATTTGAAATCATTGACTGCTTCTCTTAACAATTTTGTTTTTGATGTTCTAGGACTTGAGGCATCACACAAAAGCACCAATGACCAAACTCTTTCGGGTGTTGTTTCTATGCTCATAACAATGCGAAACGAAGCACGGGATCGAAAAGATTTTGCAACCTCAGATCGAATTCGAGATGAACTCGCAGCTTTGGGTGTTCAACTCAAAGACGGAAAAGAAGGGACCACTTTTTCAATTTAAACAATTTTATGAAACAATTGTTGATAGCTCCTTTTGTGTTTTTGGTGAGGATCTACCAATATTTGATTTCGCCACTACTCCCAAGCGCTTGTCGCTATACGCCCACTTGTTCTCACTATACCATTGAAGCACTCAAAACACACGGATTACTAAAAGGTGGGTGGTTGTCTATAAAACGAATTTTTAGCTGTCATCCATGGGGTGGAAAGGGCTTTGACCCTGTACCAAAAAAATAAATAGAGCAAAAAACATTTGCTTATCTTTACGTAAAATTAAAATACTATGCATTTGCTTCAAATTGATTGGGGACCTAGTGAAATACTATTCAGCATTGGATCTTTTGGAATTCGATATTACAGTCTCATGTTTGTTATAGGCTTTTTATTGGGCTATAATATTGTTAAAAAAATATACAAAAACGAGCATGTCAATGTGGAGTATGTAGAATCACTTTTTATGTACGTTGTGGTTGCTACATTGCTTGGAGCCCGACTGGGTGAGGTGTTTTTTTACAACTGGGATTATTTTCAAAATCATCTGGTAGAAATTTTGCTCCCCATAAAAGCTGTGGAAAATGCCAGTCTATTTTTTGGATTGATTGACGGATATGAATTTGTTGGATATAGAGGATTGGCAAGTCACGGTGCAGCTATCGGAATTATCAGTGCAATGATTTTATATCGAAGAAACTACCCCTATAAAACAACTTTATGGATACTCGATCGTATCGTAATTCCAATTGCTCTAGCCGCTGTATTGATTCGAATTGGCAACTTTTTCAATTCTGAAATTGTAGGTGATTACACTAACAACAACTTTGGAGTTGTCTTTTTGAACCGTGGAGAAATATACCCAAGACATCCCGCGCAATTGTATGAAGCATTTGGATACCTCATCTCATTTTATATTCTTTGGAAAACGTATTGGAATTCGAATAAAAAAGAAAAAGCAGGTTATTTGTTTGGATTCTTTTTGGCACTTATTTTTTCTATTCGGTTTTTGGTAGAATTTGTAAAAGTAAGTCAAGGAGGGTTCGAAGATGCATTGGGTGTTTTGTCTACAGGACAATGGTTAAGTATTCCGCTTATTGGAATTGGATTGTTTTTTATGTTTCGAAAAACAGCACAGCCCAAAAATGCGTAAATCTTCCTTTTTCATATTGGCAATAACTCTTATACTGGGTTGCTCCAATAGGTCAAAAAAGATTATTACAACTACTGAACCTCAATTTAAAGCAGAAGGCATATTGTATGTTACTCGACAAACAGATACGCTACTTCATAAATTGATTGTAGAAGTTGCTGACACACCCTATGAGCGTGAAACTGGAATGATGTACCGCTCTTCTATGAAGAAGCATCAGGGAATGTTATTTGTATTTAACAAGGAAGCTCAGCGGTCATTTTACATGAAAAATACAGAAATCCCTTTGGACATCATTTATTTGAACAAAAACTTGGAAGTTGTATCAATCATTCACAACGCTGAACCCATGAACGAGCAATCGCTTTCCTCGAAAGTACCCGCTCAGTTTGTTCTGGAACTTCTAGGAGGTCAAAGCAATGCGCTTGGATTGCTTGTAGGAGATCAAGTCAGTTATTATACTCCATAAAAAAACCGCCAAAAAGGCGGTTTTAATAGTATTTATATATTGTTTATTATGACTTTTTCGCCACCTTTTTGGTTGTGTCAAACATAACCGGTGTAGCAATAAAAAGAGAGGAATAGGTTCCTACAAGCACCCCAACAATCAAGGCAAACATAAAGCCTCGAATAGATTCTCCACCAAAAGCAAAGATTGCTAAAAGCACTACCAAGGTTGTTAAAGAAGTGTTCAGCGTTCGACTCAATGTACTGTTCAAAGCACTGTTAACTAACTTCGAGAATTGAGAACTCGGGCTTTGATTTACAAATTCACGAATTCTGTCAAAAACAACAACCGTATCATTTAATGAGTATCCGATTACAGTCAAAACTGCCGCTATAAATGCTTGATTGATTTCCATGTTAAAAGGCATAAAGGTATAAGTGATTGAGAAAATCCCTAACACGACTAACACATCGTGAAATACAGCAGCGACTGCACCCAACGAATATTGCCACTTTCTAAATCGAAGTAAAATGTATAAAAAGACTACGATTAAGGATCCAAATACAGCTAAAAAAGAATTCTTCTTAATATCATCTGCAATGGTAGGCCCTACTTTTATAGAGGACATTATTCCTGTCTGTTGTCCTTCTTGCCCATTCACAAAATCCTGATAGCTTAGGTTTTGTGGTAAATAAGTACTCAAGGCTTCGTATAATTTTTCTTGAATTTCATCATCTACAGCAGCACCTTCAACATCTACTTTATATTTGGTTGTAATTTTAAGTTGATTGTCACTTCCGAAAGTTTTAGCCTCGGCACTTCCAAAAACAGCCTCAAGATCAGCTTGGACCTCACTAGGATTCACTGCTTTTTCAAAACGAACAGTATAAGAACGTCCACCCACAAAGTCAACTCCTTGATTCAATCCTTTGGAAAATAATGAAAATACAGCTACAAGGATAAGAACACCAGAAACCACATAAGCCCATTTTCTTCGCTCTAAAAATGAAAAGCTTAGATTGGAAAATAAGTTTTTGGTTAGAGACGTTGAAAAGTTCAATTCCTTTCCTCTAGCATTACGACTATCCACTAGCATACGGGTAATAAATATTGCTGTAAACAATGAAGTAGCAATACCAATCAATAATGTAGTGGCAAAACCTTTAATAGGCCCTGTTCCAAACATAAACAATATCAATGCCGTAAGACCTGTTGTAATGTTAGCATCTAAAATAGAAGACAAAGCGTTGTTAAATCCATCGGATACGGCTTGTTTTTGTCCTTTCCCTTTGGCAAGTTCTTCGCGAATTCGCTCAAAAATCAGTACGTTAGCATCTACAGACATACCAATCGTTAATACAATTCCTGCAATTCCAGGCAAAGTTAGAACAGCGCCCAATCCGGCTAAGATTCCAAAAATCAATACAATATTAAATGTCAAAGCAATATCGGCATACAATCCTGCGCGACCGTAATAGAAAGTCATCCATAACAACACTAATGAAAGAGCAATTAAAAAGGAATTGATTCCACTTTCTATAGCTTCTTTTCCAAGAGATGGGCCTACGATTTCTGACTGAATTATTTCTGCAGAAGCAGGAAGTTTTCCTGCTCGTAAGACATTGGCAAGGTCAATAGCTTCGTTAAGAGTAAATTGTCCTGAAATTTCAGAACGTCCACCAGCAATAGCTCCTGTGGAAACTCCGGGTGCAGAGTATACAATATCATCCAAAACAATAGCAATATTGCTTTGTTCTTTATACGCTTTTCCTGTCATTTCTTCCCAAATACGTGCTCCTTTTCCATTCATTTGCATGGAAACCGCAGGACCTCCAGAGGGATCATAGGTTTGAGAAGCATCCACTACTACACTACCACTCAATTGGGGTGTATTGGAACGGTTGGATTTGATAATATACAAATCAACAACTTCCGAGTTTGGCGATTCTTTTCCCCACAAAAAACGCGTATAGCGCTGTTCGGGAGCCAATAGCTTTCTTACCTCGGGCATATCTAAATATTGAGATACTTTAGCAACGTCTTTTTTAGCAAACTGGGCTAGAACCGGACCTCCTTGATAACCATTTCCGACAATTAAATCAAACAGTGGGTTTTGTGAAGCAACTGATGTTGAATCTTGGGAAGCTTCTACATCTGCCAAAAGATCATCAATATCAGAGCTTTCAGAGGCGTCTGATTTTTCATCATCAACAGAGATAACGCTTTTTAAATATTCGTTGGCTTGTGATAAAAAAGAATAGTATTGATCATTTTTGTCTGTTTCCCAGAATTCCAATTGGGCAGTACTTTGCAAAAGATTTTTGACTCGTGATACATCCTTAGCACCAGGAAGTTCAACCAAAATTCTTCCCGAAGTTCCTAGGCGTTGAATATTGGGTTGTGTAACTCCAAACTTGTCAATTCGTTTACGCAATACCTCAAAAGCAGAAAGGATGGATTCATCAATTTTGATAACAATCACTCGCTTCACTTCCTCATCGGTCATTTCAAAATTAATTTCATCACTCAATGTTCTGTTTGCGAAAATATCGGGAGAGGCTAATTTAGCATCTCCTTTAATCGCATCAAAAGCATTGAAAAAAGACTGTAAATAAGTCTCGTCAGAAGCTTTTTGAAGTTGATCAGCATCGTTGAGAGCTTGATTAAAAAGCGGGTCGCGAGAGTTGTCTGCTAATCCTTTGAGGATGTCTTTTACAGAAACCTGAAGAATTACATTAATTCCCCCTTTTAAATCGAGTCCTTTATTGAGTTCTTTTGCTTTGGCGCTTTTATAGGTTGTAAATCCGTAAAGAGATTCATTTCCAATAGAATCCAAATAGGAAGCAACCGCTTGGTCTCTTTTGGATACATATTCATCTTCGTTTTCTGAAAACTGAACCTCAGCATATGTTTTGGCTTCTTTCTCCACACCAGAAGTGATGAAAGTAAACGACAATTGGTATATACTCACGATTCCGAATAAAACGGCAAAAACTTTAATGAGTCCGTTATTTTGCATAATCTTGGTTTTTTGATCTAAATTAAGTCGAGCAAATATAGGGTAACGGTAAAGATTTACCAATTATATCGGCTTGGATTTCGGTTGATTAGGTATTAGAAATTAGCTTACAATATCTTGCAATGCGTTATTCATGGTTCTGACTGCAGCGGCACTTTTTTCAAACTTCTGTTTTTCGGCTTGATTCAAGTTTATATCGACAATCGATTCCAGTCCATTTTTTCCAATGATACAAGGAACACCAATACAGATATCAGACTGACCGTATTCTCCATCTAAATAAACCGAGCAAGGAATCATTCTTTTTTGATCATTCAAAATGCTATCCACTAAATAGGCTACAGAAGCTCCAGGTGCATACCAAGCAGAAGTTCCTAAAAGTTTGGTTAGTGTAGCTCCACCTACCATTGTGTCAGCAGCAACTTTTTGAAGAGCATCATCGGATAAAAAATTAGAAACAGGATTGCCATTATAGCTAGCCAAACGAGTCAATGGAATCATGGTAGTATCTCCATGACCTCCGATAACCATACCGTGTATGTCGTTGGCGGGTTTATCGAGCGCTAAGGACAAATAGGTCTTGAAACGCGAACTGTCGAGGGCACCCCCCATTCCGATAATTCTATTTTTGGGCAAGCCAGTAGCTTTGAGAGCCAAATATGTCATGGTGTCCATAGGATTGGAAACAACAACAATAATGGTGTTTGGTGAATGTTTTAAAACGTTTTCAGAAACAGTTTGAACAATTCCAGCATTGATTCCGATCAATTCCTCTCGAGTCATTCCAGGTTTTCTGGGGATTCCTGAAGTAATTACAACAACATTACTGTTGGCTGTTTTGGAATAATCATTGGTAACTCCTACAATTTTAGTATTGAACCCTAAAGTGGTAGCAGTTTGCATCATATCTAATGCTTTTCCTTCTGCAAATCCGTCTTTGATATCTAACAAAACGACTTCGCTTGCAATACGTTGAGAAGCGATGGCATTAGCGCATGTAGCGCCTACATTACCAGCGCCTACAATAGTTACTTTCATGGTATTTTTAATTATTAAATTGATAAAAATTATGCATCAATATTTGCATAAACAGCATTTTTTTCGATAAACTCTCTTCTTGGGGGAACTTCATCACCCATAAGCATTGAAAAAATTCGGTCTGCTTCGCCGCCGTTGTCAATAACAACTTTACGCAAAGTTCTAAATTCAGGGTTCATCGTTGTATCCCACAATTGCTCGGCATTCATTTCTCCTAGTCCTTTGTATCGTTGAACAGCAGCTCCTGAACCGAATTTTTCCATAATTTGATCGCGTTCTTGATCGTTCCATGCATACTGTTTTTTGGCTCCTCGTTTCACAAGGTATAATGGAGGAGTTGCTATGAACACATTCCCACTTTCGATAAGCTCTCGCATGTATCGAAAGAAAAAAGTAAGAATTAACGTTGAAATGTGGCTTCCATCGACATCGGCATCACACATAATCACAACTTTGTGGTATCTGAGTTTTTCGAGATTCAGTGCTTTGCTGTCTTCTTCAGTTCCTATGGTTACACCAAGAGCAGTATATATATTGCGAATTTCTTCATTTTCAAAAACTTTGTGTTGCATGGCTTTTTCAACGTTCAAAATTTTACCTCTTAGGGGTAAAATGGCTTGAAAATTTCGATCGCGACCTTGCTTAGCGGTACCGCCTGCAGAATCTCCCTCAACCAAAAACACTTCGCATTTTACTGGATCTTGTTCAGAACAATCCGAAAGTTTTCCTGGCAATCCACCCCCGCTCATGACGGTTTTTCGTTGCACCATTTCACGGGCTTTTCGAGCCGCATGACGCGCTTGTGCTGCTAGAATAACTTTTTGGACGATGATTTTTGCGTCGTTAGGGTGTTCTTCCAAATAGTTTTCAAGCATCTCAGAAACTGCCTGAGAAACAGCAGAAGTCACTTCTCTATTTCCTAATTTGGTTTTGGTTTGCCCCTCAAATTGCGGTTCAGCAACTTTAACAGAAATAATAGCCGTTAGCCCTTCCCTAAAGTCATCACCAGCAATATCGAATTTCAACTTGTCTAGCATTCCAGATGCATCTGCGTACTTCTTTAGTGTTGAGGTCAATCCTCTGCGAAATCCGGCCAGGTGCGTTCCTCCCTCGTGTGTGTTGATATTGTTTACATAAGAGTGAAGATTTTCTGCATACGAAGTATTGTAAACCATAGCGACCTCAACAGGAATATCGTTTTTTTCACCTTCCATAGAAATCACATCAGCAATTAGACACTCACGATTTCCATCCAAGAAACGTATAAATTCTTTTAGACCTTCATTGGAATGAAATAATTCTGTCTGAAATTCTCCTTTTTCATTAGTGACTCTTTTGTCTGTAATGTTAATTCGAATTCCTTTATTAAGATACGAAAGCTCTCGCATTCTGTTGGCAAGTGTATCGTATGAATATTCGGTGGTTTGTGTAAAAATAGACGCGTCGGGTCGAAAAGTAACTACCGTACCTTTGATGTCTGTTTTTCCAATTAATTTTGCTGGATACAAAGGCTTTCCAAAGGCATATTCTTGTTCCCACATTTCACCATCACGATGCACGGTAGCTTTGAGATGTTCAGACAATGCATTTACACAAGAAACCCCGACTCCGTGAAGACCTCCAGAAACCTTGTAAGAATCTTTATCAAATTTTCCTCCTGCACCGATTTTAGTCATTACAACCTCAAGGGCTGAAACTCCTTCTTTTTTATGAATATCTACTGGGATTCCACGCCCGTCATCCTGAACAGAGACTGAACTATCTTCGTGAATAATGACATCTATCTTAGAGCAGTGTCCGGCCATTGCTTCATCAATGGAATTATCTACAACTTCATAGACCAAATGGTGCAATCCTCTCACTCCAACATCACCAATATACATGGACGGACGCATGCGAACATGCTCCATTCCTTCAAGCGCTTGTATACTGTCTGCCGAATATTGATTTTTTTTCAAATCTTCACTCATAAATTAAATGTTTTAACTGGTAATTCGTTATCCTAACAAATATAAGGAAACATGCCGCCAATTAAGCCCCAAAGCACCTGTAAAACTGATTAAGTTATCAACATTTGAGTGTTAAAAAAAAGTGCGGGATTGACCTAGAAAAGGCATAGAATCAAGGGTTATGTTTCAAGAACAAAAAAGATAAAAAACTACGCCCTAATAAGAGTCCGAATGAACCGACGAAATTGCTCTTCCAGAAGGGTCAATCATGTTTTTGAAGGCCTGATCCCACTCCAACGCAGTTGGTGTACTACAAGCGATAGAAGGAACCGAAGGGACTGTTAGAGCTGCAGTTTCAGAAGGGAAATGTTCTTCAAAAATACTTCTGTAGTAATATTCTTCTTTGGACATCGGTGTTTGGACTGGAAAACGGAAACTGGCCTGCTCCATTTGTTGGTCCGAAACGGCTTCTTCAACCACTTCCTTAAGGGTATCAATCCAACTGTAACCTACTCCGTCACTGAATTGTTCTTTTTGTCTCCAAGCAACGGACTCAGGCAAGTACGATTCGAATGCTTTTCGAAGCACCCATTTTTCCATTCGTTCCCCATTTATCATTTTGTCTTGGGGATTGATACTCATAGCTACATCCATGAATTCTTTATCCAAAAAAGGAACTCTTCCTTCGATACCCCAAGCGGCAAGCGACTTATTTGCTCTTAAACAATCGTATTGATAGAGCTTATCCAATTTTCGTACGGTTTCTTTGTGCAATTCTTCTGCATTGGGAGCCTTATGAAAATACAAGTATCCTCCAAAAATCTCATCAGCTCCTTCTCCTGAAAGTACCATTTTGATTCCCATAGACTTAATAACCCGAGCCATAAGGTACATAGGGGTTGAAGCCCGAACCGTGGTAACGTCATAGGTTTCCAAATGATAGATGACATCTTTGATAGCATCCAGACCTTCTTGAATGGTAAATTTAATTTCGTGGTGAATGGTACCAATGTGATCGGCTACTTTTTGAGCAGCTGCCAAATCGGGAGACCCTTCGAGGCCGACAGAAAACGAATGCAATTGAGGCCACCAAGCATCGGATTGATCATCGGTCTCAATGCGTTTTTCGGCATATTTTTTAGCAACTGCAGAGGTAATGGATGAGTCGAGTCCTCCCGACAACAAAACACCGTAGGGAACGTCACTCATTAGCTGGCGATGGATAGCATCTTCGAGCGCTTTTCGAAGTGTTTGAATGTTTGTTTCATTGTCTTTTACGGCGTCGTATTCCATCCAATCGCGTTTATACCATTGAATCAATTCGTCGCTTCCGTTGTACAAATAATGTCCCGGAGGGAAAATTTCAATTTTATTGCAAATCCCCTCTAAAGCTTTCAATTCTGAAGCGATATAAAGGGTTCCGTGCTGATCCCAACCCATATACAATGGAATGATTCCCATGTGATCGCGCGCAACTAAATAAGAATCGTTTTGTTCGTCATAAATGACAAAGGCAAAAATACCGTTCAATTCATCCAAAAAAGAAATGCCTTTTTCTTTGTAAAGTACTAAAATGACTTCACAATCGGATTGTGTTTGGAAATTGTAAGAACCTTCAAATTGTTTGCGCAACTCACGGTGGTTGTATATTTCACCATTTGCAGCCAAAATCAGCTGCTTGTCTTCACTAAAAAGAGGTTGCATTCCAGAAGCCGGATCCACAATAGCCAAACGCTCATGCGCTAAAACGGCATTTTGAGAGCTGTATATCCCACTCCAGTCAGGTCCTCTGTGACGGATTTTTTTGGACATTTCCAATAACTGAGGCCGTAAAACAGACTCATCTTGTTTCAAATCTAAAGCACAAACAATACCACACATAGTTTTTAATTTTAAGCAAATATGCTGTTTATATTTAAATTATTCGCTTAAAAGATATAAATAATTACATATTTAAACTTATTTCATTGAATTTCAAACATAAAACAATTAAATACGATTCTAAAGCTTTTTTAAGTACAAAAATGTAAGATGTGGCTTGAATATGGTTTCGACAGAAATTGTATATTTGATTTCAATGAAAACAGCGGCTATTACATTCGAAAATGCTACCATTGCCCAAAGTGGAAAAACCATTCTGTCTGAAGTTACAATGGAAGTTTCCAAAGGATCGTTTGTGTATTTGATTGGGAAAACTGGGAGTGGAAAAAGTAGTTTTATGAAAACCTTGTATGGTGATGTATTGCTGTCGGAAGGGGAAGGGAGTATTGTAGGCATAAACTTGGTGAAATTAAAAGACAGACAAATTCCGTTTTTAAGACGCAAACTCGGCGTGGTATTTCAGGATTTTAAATTGCTTCCCGACCGATCTGTTTACAAAAACTTGCATTTTGTGTTGAAAGCTACTGGCTGGAAAGACAAAACCAAAATGGATGAAAAAATAGCGGAAGTATTAAGCAAAGTAGGACTTAGCAACGAAGGTTCCAAATTGCCCCACGAACTATCGGGCGGAGAGCAACAACGTATTGCTATTGCTAGAGCATTACTCAACAATCCTGAGTTGATTTTAGCCGATGAACCCACTGGGAACCTTGATCCTGTTACCAGCATGGAGGTGATGAAGGTTTTGCAAGAAATCAATCAAACAGGTACGACCATTTTAATGGCAACACACGACTACAATCTGATTGTAAAATATCCTTCCAAAACACTCAAATGTGAAGACGGTAAGGTGTTTGAAGTTGTTCAGAAAAAGAACTAACCAACAGATGCTTTCAATTCTCATACCCACATACAATTACGATGCGTATCCTTTGGTTAGCGAATTGCATCGTCAAGCCGAAAAAGAAAAAATCGCCTATGAGATATTGTGTTATGATGATGGTTCAACCCTTGAGATAGTAGAAAACCAAAAAATCAATGCTCTTAGCAATTCTACATTCAAGAAATTTGATTCCAACATAGGAAGAACTGCCATTCGAAACCTAATGGCCCAGAAGGCATCATTTGAATATTTACTTTTTTTGGATGCAGATATGTTTCCAAAAAGTACAGATTTCTTGAAAAACTATATCGCTGAATTACATATTTCCAAAGAAAGTCAGGCTGTTTTTGGCGGGTATGCTTACAATAGTTCGAATCAAAAACAAGATTTGCTTCGGTTTCGATATGGCCAAAAGAGAGAAGAACAGCCGGCCATCCTGAGAAACAAAAAACCTTTTAAAAATATTTATTCAGGAAATGTGCTAATCCACAAACCTTTGTTCATCGCCACTAATACTATTCTTAAAAGTCGGTATGGACTGGATCTTTTTTTTTCATCTCAATTGCAACGTATGAAATGCATTCCCAAGCATATTGATAACGAAGTTTATCACAATGGATTGGAAAGCAATGCTGCGTTTTTGAAAAAAAGCAAAGAGGGTGTGAAGACTATTTGGTGGTTGTATAAAAATAATCATATTTCAGAAGAACAAAGCCAATTAATTGTTGTGTATCATTGGTTAAAAAAACGGAAGGTAGTCAAGTTGTTTCAGTTGACGGGAAGCATTTTTATAGATCCTGTTGAATGGCTCTTAGTAAGAAAAAAGGCACCATTGGTACTCTTTGATTTCTATCGATTGTATTATTACGTAACCTCAGACAGTCAATGATATCTGTAGTAATTCCAGTGTACAATAAAGAACAATACGTTTTGGAAACACTACAAAGTGTTTTTGATCAAACGTATCAAGATTTTGAAGTTATTATCGTAGATGATGGGTCAATAGATAATGGTCTTCAATTGGTGAAATCAATCAAAGATCCTCGTATACACATTATAAAGCATTTGGAAAACAAAGGATTGTCTGTAGCAAGAAACACAGGAATTCGCGTGGCAAAAGGGGAAATCATCTCTCTGATAGATGCAGATGATATATGGAAACCCATATACTTAGAGGAAGTTATAAAGCTATCTAAAGACTTTCCTAAGGCGTCATTGTTTGGAACGAGTTATCGCGAAGTGTACTCGAACCATAATGTAAGAGATTTCAACGTTTTAATTAGTACAAAACTTAAAAATCGACAATTTTATGTTACTGATTTTTTTGAAAGCAGTCGAGGGATGCCTATTATCTGCCAAAGTAGTTTTTCTTTTAAAAAAAGCATCTTTAAAACCATCGAACCTTTTGATGAGTCGATTGACTTTGCTGAAGATGTGGATTTTTATATTCGAAGTAATTTGGCTTTCAAAATGGCATATTCATACAAAGCGCTTGTGAATGTAAAAATGGATATTCAAGGGCAAATGACAAGCCAACCACTGGGCATGAAACAATTACCTGACCTAAACAGCTACGGAAAAGAGAATTACAACAATCATAGCTTGCTTAAATACCTCAATTTCAAACGTTATATGTTTGCAATGAAATACAAATGGGATGGAAACAAAAAAGGAATGAAATTCATGCTTGACTCAATGAATCGTTCTCATCTCACAATCAAACAAAGAATTTTGATAAGCATGCCTTTTCCTTTGTTTTGGCTAATCAGAAGCTTCAAACTAAAACTTCTTCGAATGGGCATTCGATGGTCAACTTATTAATAAAAAAAATGCTGTTATCTATCCACATAATGACATTAAATCATGAGGAGTTCATTATTGAATGCTTGGATTCTATAAGTCGGCAACTTACTACATACGATTTTGAAGTCTGTTTGAGTGATGATAATTCTTCAGATAACACTTATAAAGTTGCTTTAGAATATTTAGAAAAAAGCGCGTTGAATTATTCAGTCAACCAAAACAAACATCAATTGGGTTTGCTTGAAAACTATCAAAAAACCCTTGAAATGTGCCAAGGAAAATATGTGTTTGATTTGGCGGGTGATGACCTATTCAAGGATTCACATTCTATCCAAATTATGATTGACACCTTCGAAAAAAATCCTGATATAGGCTTTGTTGAATGTGGATATGATCATTATTATCAAAAAAACAAAAAGATTTTCCCTTTTGTGAATCGCAAAAGAATTCGAGGAACTAAGGAGGACTATACTGAGTCTGTATTGACAGGGAAATTTACAGGTGTCGGATATTGTTTTAAGAAGGATAGCTTTTTGAAGCATGTAGATTTAAACGAATATATAAAGCTAGACTTTGCTGTAGAGGACTATCCCTTAAGCATTGATTTGCTGATGAATTGTAAGTTTAAAACCATCGATAAATCTTTGGTGACTTATCGTATTCATAAAAATTCACTGTCTCACAACAAAGAACTAGAAAGGGTCATACGGCAAACAAACAGTATCAATAAAATAATAAATTATTTTACCAATAAATACGAACTCCCAAATCAATTTAAGGAGCAAGTCTATCAACAAAATCAATCGTCCTTGTTGTATTATTCTGGATATTTAGGGAATGCAGCCTTGGGTAAAAAAACTTTTCGAAACATACAGCCAAAAAATTTAAAAAACTACCTTGATTATGCCTCAAGTCAAAACTCACTCTTTAGGTTTATAAGCAGTTTTTTAAGAAAAATTTAATGTTCAGTTTTCGCAAATGTTTCCCAATCTCTGATATAGTCTGCCTCATCAAACTCATCAGAAGCCATTACCAAACAAATAGAGCCGGAAGAAAAGTTTTTAAGTTCTCTCCAAACCATTTTATCAATAAGCAACCCGCGATCGGGAGCGTTTAAAAAAACGGTTGTTTCTTGATTATCATGTTTGAGAACTACCTCAAAGCTACCACTAATAGCCACTAAAACCTCACGTTGACAAATGTGTGCATGTCCTCCTCTGTAAGAGTTGCTGGGAACATCATACAAATAATACACTCTTTTAAAATCAAACGGCAAGGTGTTCTTTTCAACGACAGCCAAATTACCTCGAGCATCTTTAATCGTAGGAAAATCAATTATTTTGTATTTCATTTTTGCAATTTATGAATTGTTAATGGTTTTCTCAACAAAACTAAGACAACAGACAAACAAACTAAATACCGAAGAAAGTTGGCGATAACAACTCCTTCTATTCCATACACATCAATAAGTAAAAAAGCTAGTATAAAAAACACTAAAAAGGATACTACTTCAACTATAAAATAGTCTTTGACACGTTTCTTAGCCACTATAAAATAGGCGAAAACTAAAAATATAACTCGAAACCAATCTGCCAAAATTTGCCATTTAAACAGTGGAGAAATCACTTCAAATGAATCTGTAAATAATAACTGTATAAGAAAATCACGAAGCACATAAACAAGTAAAAGTCCCATAGAAACAATAGGAAGTAAGGTGTTTAAAATATGTCTAGCCTCGTTCTTTAAATTGAAAAAATTGTTTTTTTCTGCAAACTTTGGAAAGACATAAAGCGTAAATGCAACATTTATAAACAAAAAATAATTTGAGGAAATACTAGTTATAGCAGACCAAAAACCTGCTTGATCTAAATCAATCTTTTCTGTAATGGTAATTCTGATTCCTAAATTAGTTAATGCTAAAAGACCTATGGAAAGGAAAGACATAAAAATGAATGGAAGCAACTCATGAAAATATTCCCTTTTGAATTTAAGTTCAAAAGAAATTCGTTGAATTAAATTACTGTTTCTAAAAAAATAAAGTGTCAAAATAAGCATTGAAACAGGGCGAAGCAACAAAGCCGTAAAAGCACCATTTAATTGATAATAATATATCAAAGGAATCATAGACACTAATGAAATAGCTGTGCTATAAAATTGGATTTTAGTGACGGGCTTGTATAGTTTTATTCCTGTCAAGACACCCTCAAGAGCTGAATTTATAGCTATAAAAGGGACTACTACAGCAATTGCTTTTATGAAAATATGGTTGTCATCTAGAGAGTCAAAAATTAAGAAATTTAAGGTGTTGGCATTCCAAAATAAAATGACTATTATTAGAATCGACATGGATAACAACAAGCTTATAACTGTAGAAAAAAAACTTCTCAGCTGCGTTTGGTTTTGATGCTCAGAGTAATATGCCACCACACCATTCTGAGTTCCTGCGCTTGAAAAAACAGTAGCCAACTCTAAAACATTTCTAAAGTTTGCCATTAAAGCCATTCCTGAAGCACCCAACCAAATAGCTACAAATTTTTGAGAAATTAATGACAATAAAAGCTTGATAGCGGTAAGAAATCCACTGAAAGAAATAACATCTAATAAGCTGTGTTTATTAAATAAATTTTTTCTGTTCAATTAGTAAAGATTTAGGATGTTTGCAACTTTTTCATAATCGGAAATGGGTATAATAGGAGAAATAGGAATACTAACTACTTGTTCATGAATTTTTTCCGTAAAAGGAAGATGTACAAAAGACATCTTGAAACATTTTTGTTTGTGAGGGGGAATAGGATAATGAAGTGAATATCCAATATGATTTTCATCAAGAAATTTGCAAAATGTTTCTCTATCATTTACACGAACAACAAAAAGATGAAAAACATGATTTTTAGATCCATCAAAAAAAGGCAATTTAATTTTTGGGTTTTTGATAGTATCAATATAATATTTTGCAACCATTCTTCTTTTTTGGTTGTGTTCGTCTAAATTTTTTAGTTTCATATTTAAAAATGCGGCTTGGATCTCATCCAACCTACTATTAAAACCAATTACAGTGTTTTCAAACCTAGACGATCGCCCATAATTTCTAATTTTTTTTATCAAATCAGCTAATGAATCATCGTTAGTTGTTATAGCTCCACCATCTCCCAAAGCACCTAGGTTTTTGGTTGGATAAAAGCTAAACGCTGCTGCATCCGATAGGTTACCTGCTCTAAACCCAGAAGAATCTTCAGCACCATGTGCCTGGGCAGCATCCTCAATAACTAGCAAATTATTCGATTTAGCAAGGTGATTAATTGATGTCATATCAGCCAATTGACCATAAAGGTGGACGACCAAAACAGCTTTCACACTGGAGTCTAAGTATTTTTTAGCCTCACTAGGGCACAAATTAAATGTATCCTCGTTAGGCTCAACAAGAACAGGGTGCAAACCTGCATTAACAATAGCTAATACTGATGCCACATAGGTGTTTGCAGGCACAATAACCTTGTCGCCCAATTGCAGCCTACCCAATTCAATGTATGCCTTAAAAATCAGTGTTAATGCATCCAGCCCATTACCTACTCCAATACAATGATTTGTTCCACAAAATTTTGCAAAATTAGACTCAAACAATGAGACTTCCTTACCCAAAATAAGGGTGCCAGATGTGAAGATTGAGTGAAGCTTTTTATTAAATTGCTTCTCAAAAGATTGATTGTATTTATTTAAATCAATAAATGGTATCATACAAAAAGATTGTTTAGACTTTCACTCCTTTTTACCTCAATTTCATATGTATTTTGAACTACAGACCTCGCTCCAAATCCTTCTTTCCAAAAATGAAGTCCAGCATTAATATGTTTATGGTTTATTGGGTGGGAGGAACCAAAATCAAAATATTTTTTATTTGAAAAAACCTCGTTTATTAAATAGCATTGCAGATAATCCAATCCTCCTAGGTGATTAAACCTCTCGCTTCCAGAAATATACTGAGTATGTGCGACATGCTTGGTTTCAAAAATTGTGGTTCCAGCTACAATTATATTGTTGTAGTATACATTGAATTGGCGAATATTTTTTGGGAATTTGTTATATAATCGAGTAATCTCCTCAAGAGAATGAACCGGCTGAGTATTGAATTTACCCTTTAAATTGACAATTAACAGTTCATTCCAAAAAGAATTAAATGCAAATTCTTCTTTCACAATCAGGTTGTTTTTTATACCTTTTTTATAACCATCCAATCTGTTCTTATTTATTTTGATTCGAGAGTTATAATCAATCACAGACAATTGTTGTCTTTGAGTTAAAGTGGCCTGAAGAATATGCATTAGGTATTCTAGTTCATTCGATACATACGAGTGATAAAAAAAAGGCGCTAATGAAATTTCCAAAGTCAAAATCGATTTGTCTTTCAAATAATCCAAAATAGAACTTAATATTCCAACTACATCTCTAAATTTGATAGAAGGTAGTAAAACAAGTCCCCCATAACTCAAACCTTGATGAGAAAAGAGATTGTTCCCTTTTCTATTAGCGGGCAAAACTGCAACTAGCTTTTGATTTTTAAACACCATTAAAGAAAAATCCTGAAATCTATCTAAATGGTACTCCAAAAAATCACGATGAAACAAAAAAGTAGCGTTTTTACTCTGTTCAACAAATTCATTCCACTTTTCAAAGTGATCATTAGAATATGAAATAACAGTAAAATCAGACTTCTCAATAACCATTAGTATTTTTGATAGGTGTAAAAGTGCTCCTTCGATAGAAATGCACCTTTAACACACAAATATACAGTATATTGGAATAATCATGGGAAGTAATTAAATCAATAAAACCTCCTATCAAAGTTAAAGGTATCTAAAACGATGCGGGGAGTTTCTTGAAACTGACTGCTAAAAACACTTTTGGACGGATGCACTCCAAAAACATTAACCCCACACAAATTGGCGATACTGTAAAACAAATCATTTAAAACATATTTGCGATTTGTATCAATTTGCAATGATTTTTCTTGCTTATATTCTTCGGATTGCCACAATAAAAATGGGATTTCAAGCATATTTTTTGAAATCAATTGACTAGGACTATGCCCTGCAAAATCGAGCGTATCAAAAACCTCTTCTCCATGATCGGAAAAGTACAACACAAAACTTTTGATGTTTTGTTTTTTGACACGCTGAATGATTTCATAAATCATGTAGTCCGTATAAACAACCGCATTGTCATAATGATTGATAATCGCCTCTTTTGAATTTGCGTTTTTATTATAAAATTGTTGAAATTTAGGTGGATAACGCAGTTTGAAATTTCCATGAGTACCCATTAAATGAACAAAAATCACTTTTTTAGAGGCTTTGTTTTTAAGAACCTGATCAAAAGCTGAAAAAAGAATTTCATCGTAAGGATAATACGCTGAATTATTAATTGCATTTGAAAAAAATAGATTGTTAGAAGTTTTGGCGATCTTAGTAACAAGTGTTTCGTACAAACCCACAGGCGTTTGATTCGATAGCCAAAAAGTGGTGTAGTTGGAAGCATTTAACAACTGGATAATATTGTTGCCTTTTTTTGGACTGGTATCAAACGATAACGCCCGAATCAACGATCCAATGGTATAAGTGTGACCGCTTATCACTTCATCGTATTTTATGAGTTCATTAGAAATAGATGCAAGCTTAGGGGTGGTTGCTCTTTCGTAATCATACAACCCAAAATGAGCCCTACTGGTAGATTCTCCCACAATTACGACATACAGCAATTCTTCATCGGTAGGTTCATAAACCAGGTTGGAAAAGTTGCCTTTTTTATTAGAAGAATCGGAATCTAAGAGCATATAGGTTTGTATATAATCCAAAGCGCCTTTTCCAAAAATAAAAGGAAAATTTTGCTGGCGCATTGAGGTCAAAAGAACAATGATTAAAAAAGATACGGCAAAAAAAGTAATTTTTATACCAACCATTCTAGGTATGTTTTTAAAAAAAGACCAAGTATATATCATGATTGTCATTACAATCAAAAAATATACTACAAGTTCATGGGAATAATTGTAAGAAAAAAACTCCTGCACCTCAGTGGGGCTAGTATCAAAAGCTATAAATACGGCTGATGAAGAAAAAGGAGCTCCAAAAGTCAAAAAATAAAAACCCTCTACCAATAAAACAAAAACCGTGTAAAGAATTTTTTTTGTAAAAGTTTGAAAAAAAGAGGAAATGCTTAAAATCATCCCAAAAACAGGCAGTTTTCAATGAAATTTAATATTCTGAAGTGAGAAAATCCTGAAAGAAAATATTCCGTAAGTTGAATACAAAACAAACCCAATATGAGAACTAACGCATAGCGAGGAAACAAAGCAGGGTGAGTTTTCATTGTAAAAATACATTTGGTGGCTTGACCCAATGTACGTTAAAAAAGCGATTTTTAAAAAAATTATGCTATTTTATTTCGTTTACGCTCTGTTTCTGACAAGAATATTTTACGCAATCGCAAGGAATTTGGTGTTACCTCAACATATTCGTCTTTTTGAATATACTCCAATGCTTCTTCCAAAGAAAACTTAATTGCTGGAACAATTTTGGCTTTGTCATCTGCGCCAGAGGAACGAACGTTGCTTTGTTTTTTTGCCTTGGTTACGTTCACACACATGTCATCTTGACGACTGTTTTCACCAATAACTTGTCCCTCGTAAATACTTTCTCCTGGATCTACAAAAAACTTTCCTCGATCTTGAAGTTTATCAATCGAATACGGAATGGCAGTTCCTTTTTCCATAGATACTAAAGACCCACTAATTCTTCCTGGAATATCGCCTCTTAAGGGTTGATATTCTTTAAAACGATGCGCCATAATAGCCTCTCCTGCGGTAGCTGTTAGCAGTTGATTTCTCAACCCTATAATTCCTCGAGAAGGAATTAAAAACTCGCAAATCATTCGGTCGCCTTTAGCTTCCATAGAAATCACCTCGCCTTTGCGAAGCGTAACAGACTCAACTGCTTTTCCAGAAACATTTTCTGGCAAGTCGATAGTAAGCTCTTCTATGGGTTCGCATTTTATGCCGTCTATTTCTTTAATAATAACTTGCGGCTGTCCTATTTGCAACTCATAGCCTTCACGACGCATGGTTTCTATCAAGACAGACAAATGCAATACCCCACGACCGTACACAAGAAACTTATCTGCACTATTAGTGGGTATCAATCGCATGGCTAGATTTTTTTCCAATTCTTTTTCCAAACGATCTTTAATGTGTCTAGAGGTAACGTATTTTCCGTCTTTTCCAAAAAAGGGAGAGTCGTTAATGGTAAACAACATGCTCATGGTGGGTTCATCAATGGCAATGGATTTTAGCCCTTCGGGAGATTCAAAATCGGCAACCGTGTCCCCTATTTCAAAACCTTCGATACCAACCAGCGCACATATATCGCCTGTTTGTAACTGCTTGACTTTTTTTCTGCCCAATCCTTCAAAAGTAAAGACTTCTTTAATTTTGCTTTTCACGACAGAACCGTCTCTTTTCACCAAAGATACAGGTTGTCCTTCTTCAATAGCTCCTCGCTGAACACGACCAATAGCAATTCGCCCTGTAAAGGATGAGAAATCAAGCGATGTAATCAACATTTGTGTAGTCCCATCATCAAATTTGGGTGCTGGAACATGTTCCATCACCATATCTAGTAAAGGCTCAATAGAATCGGTTTCGTTTTTCCAATCGTCACTCATCCAATTGTTTTTGGCAGAGCCATAAACTGTTGGGAAATCGAGTTGCCATTCCTCAGCTCCAAGCTCAAACATAAGGTCAAATACCTTTTCATGAACTTCATCGGGAGTACAATTTTCTTTATCTACTTTATTAATCACCACACAAGGTTTGAGCCCTAAATTGATGGCTTTTTGTAAAACAAAACGTGTTTGTGGCATGGGTCCTTCAAAAGCATCTACTAAGAGAAGAACACCATCGGCCATATTCAAAACACGCTCAACTTCTCCTCCAAAATCGGCGTGACCGGGTGTGTCAATGATATTGATTTTAGTACCCTTGTAGGCTACCGAAACATTTTTAGAGGTAATGGTGATTCCTCGTTCACGCTCCAAATCATTGTTGTCAAGAATCAAATCACCCTTATTCTGATTGTCTCTAAACAATTCACAATGGTATAAAATTTTATCTACCAAGGTGGTTTTCCCGTGATCTACGTGTGCAATAATTGCAATGTTTTTGATAGCGTCCATAAGCTTCGTTTAATTTGGCGCAAATATACCTTCTTTTTCGAATGAACACCCTTTTTTTATAGATAGATTTGAACTGATAAATATTCTGTATTTTTGTGCCAAAATCAAGGAAGCATGTCAATATCAAGTTTACCCAATATAAAACACACCCAATCGGGACAATTTTTTCTATTAGCGGGCCCTTGTGCCATCGAAGGAGAAGAAATGGCGCTTCGTATTGCAGAACAAGTAGTTAAGATTACAGATCGACTTGAAATTCCGTATGTATTTAAGGGAAGTTTTAAGAAAGCCAATCGCAGCCGTATTGACAGTTTTACAGGTATTGGCGATGAAAAAGCATTGAAAATTCTTGAAAAAGTAGGGAACACATTTGATATTCCAACTGTTACCGATATTCACGAGATTTCGGATGCTCATATGGCAGCTGCTTACGTAGATGTGCTTCAAATACCTGCCTTTTTGGTGCGTCAAACAGATTTGGTAGTGGCTGCTGCTGCAACTGGAAAAGTTATTAATTTGAAAAAAGGACAGTTTATGAGTCCCGAAAGTATGCAACATGCCGTTCGAAAAGTACAGGATTCGGGCAATGAAAATGCGTGGATAACCGATCGTGGCACTATGTTTGGGTATCAAGATATGATCGTAGATTTTAGAGGGATTCCAACCATGCAACAATACGCACCGACGGTGTTGGATGTGACACATTCACTACAACAACCCAACCAATCGAGCGGTGTTACGGGCGGACGCCCCGACAAAATCGAAACCATTGCACGTGCAGGAATTGCAACGGGAGTGGATGGTTTGTTTATAGAAACACATTTTGATCCTAGCAAAGCAAAAAGCGACGGTGCCAATATGTTGGCCTTGGAGCATTTGGAAGGGGTTTTGTCACGACTGGCAAAATTGCGAAGTGTCGTAAACACTTTTTAATACCCTATATTTGCAAACGCCTTTGGCGAAATGTTCATTGAAAATCCACGGGGTCGACTGGTTTTGACAGCGAGACTGATGGAATGGTAAGCAGGTCGAGCGCTGGACTACAGCTCGTAAATATCATAGTACCACCATTTTAAATGGCGAGAATAACTACGCTCTTGCAGCCTAATTAACTGAATTATAGTAGGTTAAGGCCACGTCCCGCTAGGCGGGAACGCGAGATGTCTCTAGAAAGCCCTTGTTGACGGCGTTCTATTTAGAGGCACCATCAAAGTCAACATAGAAATCGTGTGGCTTCGGCAAGGTTTCAAAATTAAAGAAGCTAGGCGATATATAGGCGGTTTTCGGTCAGTATATTGATGAAAATTAAACGAAAACTAAACCTGTAGAAAGCTATTACTTCACTTGTTTGGACGAGGGTTCGATTCCCTCCGACTCCAC
>ERZ887830.57-NODE-57-length-81281-cov-22.861559_pt1 | contig 81281 bp, 74 predicted proteins | sample MGYA00521101_ERZ887830 | MGnify/ENA primary metagenome ERZ887830 (study PRJEB32303, sample SAMEA104408592) | aquatic metagenome | biome: Marine water; feature: Pelagic; material: water | place: Baltic Sea | collected 2014-06-05T16:38:00 | depth 1,762 m ... | reverse complement strand
GCCGCAGGCCACGATCTGTACCGCCTGAACCTGCGAAAACAGCTCCGTTGCATTATCGCCAAACGCACGATCATCCGCGCTGGCGCCCTTAATGGTGTCCTGTAGTCGCGCCGGTTGCTCAAAAATCTCCTTGCGCATGTAATGATCGTAGTCACCCAGTCCCTCGCTTTCGGGTCGTAGTGCAAGTCGGTTTTGGCTTCGATCGACCGAAACACCCTCGGCAGTAAAGATGGCATAGCCATCTGCCGTTAGCTGCGCGACATCACCCTCTTCAAGATAAACAAACGTATCGGTGACGGACTGCAGCGCCAGCGTGTCTGACCCGGCAAAGTATTCCCCTAGACCAATACCCAGGACCAGTGGGCTACCCTGACGTGCCACGACCAACTGATTAGGCGATTCCCGATCAATAACAGCGAGGGCATAAGCGCCTTTTAATTGCGGCAGGACCTGCTGTACCGCCGCTAATACGTCAAGGCTGCCCTCCTCGAGGGCCAGCGCAATCAAGTGGGCCACCACCTCGGTATCGGTTTCGGAAGCAAACTGACAGCCCTGTGTTGTTAACGCAGCGCGCAACACTTCGTGGTTCTCAATAATCCCATTGTGCACCACCGCAATGCGGTCATTAATGACATGAGGGTGGGCGTTGGCAACCGACGGGGCACCATGGGTTGCCCAACGGGTGTGCGCAATGCCGGTACCACCACTCAGTGGTGTGGCTTGCTGTGCCGCTTCTAACGCGGCAACGCGTCCTAAGGTTTTATGGCTCGACAATTGACCTTCGCGATCAATCAGCGCAAAACCAGCCGAGTCATATCCGCGGTACTCCAGCCTGCGAAGGCCCTCGAGTAGGATATCGGTGCAATCTCGTCGGGCGGCCACCGCCACAATCCCGCACATTAGGGTTTATCCTCTGTTTTGGTGGGACGCTGCCAACCGTCCACATTATGCTGTCGGCCTCGAGCGACGGCTAACTGATCGCCTTGCACATCATCGGTAATCGTTGAGCCAGCGGCTACAAAACCGCCCGACGCCACTGATAAAGGGGCCACTAAGGTGCTGTTTGACCCAATAAACACGCCCTCTCCTAGTTCGGTTCGATATTTATTGGCCCCATCATAGTTACACGTGATGGTGCCTGCGCCCACATTGCTCCATGCGCCTACTGTGGCATCACCCAGATAAGTGAGATGACTGGCTTTCGCACCTGTGCCCAGCGACGTGTTTTTTATTTCCACAAAATTGCCCACCTTCGCCTGCTCACCGATTTCGGTGCCAGGGCGCAGACGCGCGTAAGGGCCAATTTCTGCACCCGCTTTCACAGTGGCCCCATCGATGTGAGTGAAAGGCCGAATGTGTGCGCCGGTCTCGATGCTCGCGTTGCGAATCACGCAATGGGCGCCAATAGTGACCTCGTCACCCAGGGTCACATTGCCCTCAAACAACACATTGAAATCAATCGACACATCGCGGCCGCAGCGTAACGACCCTCGGATGTCCAACCGCGCACGATCGGCCACAAAAACACCGGCCGCCATCAAGCGCTCCGCCAGCACCTACTGGTGCTGGCGCTCCAAGTATTCTAATTGTTGGGGGGTATTCACCCCTAAGGTATCCAGCGGGCTGTCTGACACCACCACGACTACCGCGACGCCATCCTCCTTAGCCAGTGCCAAGACATCAGGTAGGTAATATTCTGATTGGGCGTTGTGATTCTGGATCCGAGACAACCAATCTTCGAGCAGATTCGCTCTGCTTGCCAACACGCCCGTATTGATTTCGCGCAACTGTTGCTGGGCTATCGATGCGTCTCGATGTTCCACAACCGCCAAGAACTCGCCCTGCTCATCACGGACCACGCGGCCGTAACCGGCTGGATCCTCCACCTCGGCTGACAACATGGCAATGCCATCCTCAGCTTCTGTCACCACCGCTTGCAGGGTCGCGTCAGTGACCAATGGGACATCACCAAACAACACCAGTACTGTTGACTCTGAATCACAGGCGCCGATGGCTTGTTGCACAGCATGGCCGGTGCCCTTTTGCTCCGCTTGCAGATGGCACTGCACATCGGGTGCACGGACAGCCGCTTCCACCGCATCGGCACCACAACCAATGACGACATGGATACGATGCGCTCCAGCTGCGCGAGCGGCATCTAGGGTGTAATGAATTAACGGCCGACCAGACAAAGAATGGAGGACTTTAGGTAACTTGGACTGCATCCGGCTACCCTGTCCGGCGGCCAAAATGATTACTTCCAACATGAAGGAGTCCGCTCACGGTTTGACGCAAGCGTCATCATTACCCACCGGGGCCAGTTTGCAAGCAAACGAGTGTCCTTCGGCAAACAAACACCAAAATTAACCCGATTACGGAGGGGTCATTAACCTCGACCGGCGCGGTTCTTGAGTTTACGCAGCGCTGATAATTGCGCCGTCGCTTCGGCTAATTGTGCAGAGGCACGACCGTAATCGATCTCTCCTTGCTGGTTGGCAAGCGTTTCTTCAGCGTCTTGACGAGCCGTCTCAGCAGCCGCCTCATCAATATCGTCGGCTCTGACAGCGGTGTCAGCCAAAACCGTGACCACGTCCCCCTGAACTTCTAAAAAACCGCCCGAGGCGTAGTAGACTTGTTCTTCACCCGTTGGCTCAATAATGCGAATGGGCCCGGGAATCAGCCGCGTCAGTAAAGCGGCATGCCCATAACAGACACCCAACTCACCTTCTACCCCCGTGGCGACCAGCAGCTCCACCAGTCCTGAGTAGATCTGCGCTTCTGCGCTCACGATATCGCACTGTAAGGTCATCGCCATAAATCAGTCCCCGACGCGCGTCAGAGCTTAGACGCCTTTTCTACGGCTTGCTCAATCGAACCCACCATATAAAACGCCTGCTCAGGCAGGTGATCAAAATCACCACCTAAAATACCCTGAAAGCCAGCAATGGTATCTTTTAATGAGACGTAGATGCCCGGTGAACCGGTAAAAACTTCTGCAACGTGGAACGGCTGTGACAAGAACCGTTCAATTTTTCGAGCACGAGAAACCGTCGTTTTATCTTCCTCAGAAAGCTCATCCATGCCCAAAATAGCAATAATGTCTTTAAGCTCTTTATACCGCTGCAACACAGACTGCACGCCACGCGCCACTTCATAATGTTGCTGACCAATAATCAGTGGATCGAGCTGACGAGATGTGGAATCCAGCGGATCAACCGCAGGATAAATACCTTTCGCAGCGATATCCCGACTCAACACGACGGTTGAATCCAGGTGCGCAAACGTTGTCGCGGGAGAGGGGTCAGTCAAGTCGTCGGCAGGAACATAAACGGCTTGAATCGAGGTGATCGAACCGGTTTTAGTCGACGTAATGCGCTCCTGCAAGACACCCATCTCCTCTGCCAAAGTGGGCTGATACCCCACTGCAGAAGGCATACGACCGAGCAGGGCCGACACTTCTGTTCCCGCCAAAGTGTAACGATAGATGTTGTCAACAAATAACAGCACGTCACGCCCGTCGTCGCGGAACTTCTCGGCCATGGTTAAACCCGTTAGGGCAACACGGAGACGGTTACCAGGGGGCTCATTCATTTGCCCGTACACCATGGCTACCTTTGATTTATCGAGCTCCTCGACGTTGACGACGCCTGATTCTTGCATCTCGTAATAGAAATCGTTTCCTTCTCGAGTCCGCTCACCCACACCGGCGAACACAGACAGTCCGGAGTGCTCGGTCGCAATATTATTGATGAGCTCCATCATATTGACCGTTTTACCCACACCGGCACCGCCAAATAAACCGACCTTGCCGCCCTTAGCGAAGGGGCATACTAAGTCGATGACTTTAATACCCGTTTCTAATAACTCATCTGACGCGGCGAGTTCGTCGTAAGCCGGTGCCGCGCGGTGGATAGCAGCACGAGTCTGCTCACCGATGGGACCTCTTTCATCAATTGGGTTGCCCAGCACATCCATGATGCGACCCAGCGTTTCGGTTCCCACGGGAACCGAGATCGGTGCACCGGTATTTTCAACATCCAATCCGCGACTGACTCCTTCGGACGGGCCCATAGCAATGGCGCGCACAACCCCGTCACCCAATTGCTGCTGAACCTCGAGAGTCAGCCCTTTTTCGGCGACCGTTAGTGCGTCATAGACCTGCGGTACGCTGTCACGTGGAAACTCCACGTCGATCACTGCACCAATGACTTGTACGACCTTTCCGCTACTCATTTCCCGGTCCTCATCTTAAAAGGTATGCAGTCAACATCGCGCTGCATCGTGTTACGTTATTGGATGACGCTTCAGCCGATGGCTGCCGCGCCGCCCACTATTTCTGCTAGTTCTTGGGTAATTGCCGCTTGCCGTGCCTTGTTATAGACCAGCTGTAAATCTTCGATCAGCTCACCCGCATTGTCGGTTGCATTTTTCATCGCGATCATTCGAGCAGCCTGCTCGCAAGCACCATTCTCTACGACGGCCTGATAAACAAGTGACTCGATATAACGCACCATTAACGCATCGAGGAGCTCTCGTGCATCGGGTTCGTAGAGGTAGTCCCAGTGATGAGACAGCAAATCGCTCTGTTCTGCCTTCAAGGGCAGCAACTGCTCTACCGCTGGGGACTGTGTCATGGTATTCACAAACTCGTTGCCAGCAAGATACAACGCGTCGATTCGACCCTCTGTATACGCATCAAGCATCGATTTAACGCCGCCGATAAGATCCCCCAAAGAGGGCTCTTCACCCAGGTCTCTTACCGTCGCTGTCACATTGCCCCCAACGCTGGCGAAAAAGCCGCCGGCCTTAGCACCCACCAAACACAGCTCGATATCAACGCCTGAATCTTGCAAGCCCTTCATAGACGCAATGGCGCTCTTAAATAAATTGATGTTGAGTCCACCGCACAATCCGCGATCAGTCGACACAATGATGTAACCCGCCCGCTTGACCTCTCGCTCTTGCATGTAGGCATGACGATACTCAGGGGTTGAGTTAGCAATATGACCCACTACCGCGCGCATCCTTTGCGCGTAAGGCTTGCCAAGCTCCATACGGTCCTGAGCGCGACGCATCTTACTAGCAGCCACCATTTCCATGGCGCTGGTGATCTTTTGAGTACTTTGAATACTCGTGATCTTAGTGCGTATTTCTTTGCCGGCTGCCATGCAGTCTTACCAAGTCTGTGTTGATTTAAACGCTTCTATCGCAGACTTAAAGGATGCCTCTCGGTCACCATTCCAGTCGCCATCGGCGTCAATGTGTTGCATTACCTCGGCATGTTCAGCACGCATATAACTCAATAACGCAGCCTCAAACGCGCCAATCTTCGCGACGTCGACATCTTGCAAGTAGCCCTCATTACCGGCGTACAGCAACACCCCCATATCAGCAATCGACAGCGGGGCATACTGTTTCTGTTTCATCAACTCGGTGATGCGCTCGCCATGCTCGAGCTGCGCCTTCGTCGCCTCATCAAGGTCAGAAGCAAACTGCGAGAACGCCGCTAATTCGCGGTACTGAGCCAGTGCCGTCCGAATACCGCCAGAGAGTTTTTTAACAATCTTGGTTTGCGCTGCACCACCCACTCGAGAAACAGAGATACCGGCATTCATGGCGGGTCGAACACCAGCGTTGAACATGTCGGCTTCCAAGAATATTTGCCCGTCAGTAATCGAGATCACGTTAGTCGGAACAAAGGCGGAAACGTCGCCCGCTTGCGTTTCAATCACAGGCAAGGCGGTGAGCGAGCCAGTTTGGCCCTTCACTTCTCCACCTGTTGCCTGCTCGACATAATCGGCATTCACCCGGGCGGCACGTTCTAGCAATCGCGAGTGCAAGTAAAAGACATCGCCTGGGTAAGCTTCCCGTCCCGGTGGCCGACGCAACAACAAAGAAATTTGCCGGTATGCTACCGCCTGTTTAGAGAGGTCGTCATAGATAATCAATGCGTCCTCTCCACGATCGCGGTAATACTCACCCATCGTGCATCCTGCAAAGGGCGCCAAGTACTGCATGGCTGCTGGGTCTGACGCATTAGCCGCCACTACAATGGTGTGGCCCATCGCGCCGTGCTCTTCCAGCTTTCGAACGACGGAGGCGACCGAAGACGCTTTTTGTCCAACCGCCACATAAACACACTTAATGCCGGTGCCCTTTTGGTTAATAATCGCATCGACGGCGATAGCGGTTTTACCCACCTGGCGATCACCAATGATGAGTTCTCTCTGGCCTCGGCCAATCGGCACCATGGCATCAATGGCCTTCAGGCCAATTTGCACAGGCTGATCAACGGACTGTCGCGCAATCACTCCGGGTGCAATCTTTTCAATCGCGTCGGTGAGTTTTGTCTCGATCGCGCCTTTGCCATCAATTGGGTTACCCAATGAATCCACCACTCGCCCCTGCAGCTCAGGCCCCACGGGGACCTCTAAGATGCGGCCCGTACAACGGCACGTTTGGCCCTCGGCCAGCTGTTTATAGTCACCCAAAATCACTGCGCCCACTGAATCGCGCTCGAGGTTGAGTGCAAGGCCAAAAACCCCCCCTTCAAACTCAATCATTTCGCCGTACTGGACTTCAGTCAGCCCGTGAATGCGGATGATGCCGTCTGTGACGGAGACAATGGTGCCCTCATTGGTCGCCTGCGATACAACAGCGAGCTGATCAATACGTTGTTTGATCAAATCACTGATTTCTGAGGGGTTGAGCTGTTGCATGACCTATTCCTCTGTCATTGGGTCAGCGCGCCAGCAAGCTTATCTAGCCGGCCGCGAACAGAGCCATCGATCACCAGATCGTCGGCACGGATGATGGCCCCCCCCAGGAGGGAGGAGTCGGTTTCTGATGTTAGGGTAACGCTGCGATTGAGCTTTGATGTCATTGTCTCGCTCAGCACACGGGTCTCTTCATCACTCAACGGATACGCGGAGGTGACCACGACAGCGACAGTGCTTTCTACTGCTTGCTTAAATTGCTCGAACAGAGCAGATACCTCGGGCAACAAACCAAGACGCCCGTTGTCTGACATGATCATTAATAAGTTCACAACGCTTGGGGGCAATGAATCACCCACCAACGCTGCCAAGTTTTCAGCCCGCTGCTCTGCTGTTTGGTTGGGGCCTTTTAACATCACTGACACTTTTTCATCACGCGTCACAGCAGCCAGTTGAACCAAAGCGTCTTGCCATTGCGCCAGCTCATCCGCGCCACGTGCGTGCTCAAAAGCCGCCCTAGCGTAAGGTCTGGCAAGCGTAATGGGCTCTATCATTTATCCGTTATCCGCGGAAAGTGTTTTCAGTATGTCGGCATGCTTATCGGCATCGATTTCGGCACCCAGCACTTTCTCTGCCCCGGCCAACGCCAGTGCACTGACCTGCGACATGAGTTGTTCTTGCGCGCGGGCTCGCTCTTGCTCGATCTCAGCCGATGCGGCGGTTTTAACCCGGTCTGCCTCTGCTGTGGCGGCCTGTTTGGCCTCTTCCACCACCGCTTGAGCTCGCTTATTGGCCGCTTCAACGATCACTGCGGCCTCTTTTTTCGCCTCCGTAAGCTGTTCGGCGACTTGTTGCTGGGCTATTTCAAGGTCATGGCCGGCACGGTCTGCTGCCGCTAAACCGTCCGCAATCTTGTTTTGACGCTCAAGCATCGCCGCCATAATGGGGGGCCATACAAAGCGCATACAGAACGCCACGAAGGCCACAAAGGCAATCAGCTGTCCTATCAGAGTGAGATTAATGTTCACACAATGCTCCTGTGGTACATCGAACGGATGAGCTCAGCACGCCCGCACGTCAAATTACGTTCTCAGCCAGCGACAACAAAAATGAGGTACATGGCAATACCCACACCAATAATGGGAATCGCATCGACCAGTCCAGCGCCTAAAAAGAAAGTGCCCTGTAATTTAGGGGCCAACTCAGGCTGACGCGCTGAGCCCTCTATCAGCTTGCCACCCAAGATACCGACGCCAATTGCTGCGCCCATTCCACCCAAACCCATCATAATGGCCGCGGCTACGTAAATCATTTCCATGGTTGTCTCCTAAAGTACTTAAGTCAGTCGAAATTAGTGGTCTTCATGCGCCATGCTGAGGTACACAATGGTCAAAACCATAAAAATAAAGGCCTGGAGCGTAATCACCAAAATGTGGAATATCGCCCAGCCCACTTGTAACAGCGCAGCGGGTAGCATCCAAAAAATACCCACGCTGAATAACGCCGCAATTAAAATAAAGATCATCTCTCCGGCATACATATTGCCAAATAGCCGAAGGCCGAGTGAAAACGGTTTGGCCAATAAGCCGACCACTTCCATGAATAGGTTCACCGGTATAAACAGCGGGTGGTTAAACGGGTTAAGCGTGAGCTCTTTGACAAAACCGAAGCCCTTGACCTTGATGGAGTAAAACAACATCAACACAAAGACACCAATTGCCATGCCCATTGTAATATTAGGGTCGGTGGACGGCACAATCTTTTGATAATCAACGCCGACCAACATTAAGGTGTGCGGAATCAGGTCAACAGGTATCAAATCCATTAAGTTCATCATAAACACCCACACGAATATTGTGAGGGCCAATGGCGCAATCAAAGGGTTGCGGCCGTGAAACGTGTCTTTGACGGTACCATCAACAAACTCAACCACCATTTCGACAAAGTTGATCCAGCCGCTGGGGGTATCGGCTGATGCCTGCACCGCAACCCGACGAAATAACCAACAAAAAATAAGCCCCAGCCCCACAGACCACAGCATGGAATCGACATGAACCGCGTTAAAGCCCATCACCGACATCTCGTTGGGGCCATGGGCCAAGGTCCATTGGCCTCCCGCAGAGACAACCGTGCCGTCCTCCCGCTCAAAGCCCTCGGGAAGCTTGCCATAGGTCAGATTCGTCAAATGGTGGACGATGTATTCTGATACGGTTTGATTGTCGCCGTTTGCCGCCATTCTTGCCGTTTTACTCCTGTGCCTCTTCGAGGCGTTAAATGCTCACCGTTCTGTCATTTGTTGGGCCGCTGCTGCCGCACCAGCACGATGGGCGGTATCAGCAATGCCAACACGCTGCCCAACAAGACCATTTCTGGCGCACTGCTTGGCCTCACCGTAAATAACACCGCAAACCCAACGGCTGCCGCGGTATACCGCGCGAGCCCCATCCAAACCGAGCCGCCTCCCGGGCGACGAGCTGTTAGGCTCAGCGCCACCCAAATGCTGGGAATCAGTACCACCAGCGCGCCGAGCAGTAGATCTAGCCCGGCGTCGACACCCCACATCACAACGGACAGCGCTGCCCCTACCGCAATGATGGCCGCCGCGGTCAACGTGGCAGACAACAAGCGCTTCCTAGTGGCCTCGAAAGGCGCAGAAGCAACAAATCTTGCCAAAACGCGTGCGCCCCTCTGTAATGCGGGGCCGAGTGTAGTGGAAAGGCCTAAGCCCTTCAACACATGGGGTTATCGGATTTTCTTTAATACGCCGTCTAATTCATCCAGCGTGGTGTAATGAATTTCAAGCCGACCACGCCCGCTTTGCTGATGTCGTATTTTAACCTGTGCACCCAATTGCTTGCTGAGGTCGGTTTCGAGCCGACTAATGTTAGGGTCTGTCGGCGAGACAGCGGGCTTATCTGTTGCCAACGAGCGGACCAACGCTTCTGTTTGACGCACCGAGAGCCCCCGTTGATAGACCTGTCGCGCCGCGCGAACTTGGTCGCCCCCCGACAAAGCTAACAGCGCTTTAGCGTGGCCAGCATCAATTTCTTGTCGCTCCAGTAGTCCCAGCACCTCGCTCTCAAGCTGCAGAAGGCGCATTAAGTTGGCCACGGCAGGGCGTGATCGCCCCACCGCACTAGCGACTTGTTCCTGATTCAGGCCGAACTCCTCTTGAAGTCGCTTCAACCCCAGGGCCTCTTCAACGGGGTTTAAATCTTCCCGTTGAATATTTTCAATCAACCCGATCGCAATGGCGGCCTCATCGGAAACGTCTTTGATCACTACCGGCACAGTGGGTAATTCGGCCAACTGCGCTGCTCGCCAGCGCCGCTCGCCCGACAGAATCTCAAAGCCACCGCTCGCCAAAGCTCGCGCAACTATCGGTTGCAAAATACCCTGCGCTCTAATGCTCTCAGCAAGGCTTTGCAAAGCCTCCTGCGCGAAGCTGCGGCGAGGCTGATAGGTGCCTCTTTGCAGTTGCTCAATGGGCACTTCCATCAGTGGACCCGGCGCTTTAGCAGAAGACTGCCCGCTTGTGGCCGGAGCGCTTGAGGTCTCGGCATCGGCCTTGTTGAGTAAGCCCGTTCCCAGCAGCGCCTCAAGGCCTCTATTGAGCTTTCGCTTTGGGGCCATTAGCTCGGGTCCTTACGGTCTTGTTCTTGTCTGCGCATAAACTCACCTGCCAACGCCATGTACGCGGTAGCGCCTCTCGATAAGCGATCATAAACGATCCCCGGCACCCCGTGGCTCGGTGCTTCCGCTAATCGAATATTTCTGGGAATGACCGTGCGATAAACCAAGCCATCAAAATGCTCATACAACTGCTCTGACACTTCGTTGGTTAAGGCATTCCTCGGGTCGTATAGCGTCCGCAAAATACCCTCGATAGCGAGATCCGCATTGACCGTTTGCCGCACAGAATTAATCGTATCGATCAGTGCAGACAATCCTTCTAAGGCAAAATACTCGCATTGCATCGTAATCAGCACGGAGTCCGCTGCGACCAGCGCGTTTAACGTCAGCATACTGAGCGACGGCGGACAGTCGATAATAACAAAGTCATAATGCGCGTCGCCTGCAGACAGCACCTGTTTCAATTGTTGTTCACGGGCATCCATCGATAACAGCGCCACTTCAGCCGCGGTTAAATCCCCATTAGCCGGAATACAATCCAATGCTAATTGTGGGAGGCGTATCACCGCGCTCGATAATGGGAGTTGATCAACCAACACATCGAGGGCGGTAACATCACACGCCGCTTTGTCTATACCAACCGACACCGTCGCATTGCCTTGCGGATCCAGATCAACTAACAGTAAACGCTTGCCCATCGCTGCTAACGCCGCAGATAGGTTCACACTCGTCGTTGTCTTTCCCACACCGCCTTTTTGATTGGCAACCGCGATGACTTTCATCGTGCTGCCACAAGGCGAGGCTGCACCGCCAACAATTGAAATGACCAATCGCGCCCCGGCACGTCGATGTCGTGGCGGGTTACTGCTCTGGTGGCATCGGGCAAAGTATCGATCTCATGTTGCGCTTGTTCTGTTTTCATCGCATACACCCTACCTTGATCTGTCAGTACATGATCGACCCTGACTAACGTGGTGGCTAAATCAGCGAACGCACGGGTTACGACCGCATCAAAACGCTTCGTGGGTAGCCACGATTCGACGCGCACCGTTTCAATTTCGACATTGCGTAACATCAGCTCTCTTTTCACTTCCACTAAGAACCGCGACTTTTTGCCGTTACTGTCGAGCAACGTGTAATGCACCGCTGGATTCGCAATCGCCAAAGGAATACCTGGTAAGCCTGCTCCCGTACCGACATCAACCACTTGCTTGCCACTGATGAACGGGCTTATCGCTAAGCTCTCAATGAGGTGCCTTCCCAGCATTTCTGCTCGAGAACGGACAGCGGTAAGGTTATACGCTCGGTTCCATTTTTCGAGCAAATCAAGGTAGGTGAGTAATTGTCTTGTTTGGTGTTTGCTCAACGCGATACCAATATCGAGGGCCGCTGCCAGAAGTCGTTCGGTCTCTGAACTAACCATTTGCTGTCGCCGGAAGTCTGCTCACCAGCTCTCGTTTCTTCAAGTGGATGAGTAAAATCGATAGCGCTGCCGGTGTCACGCCAGGAATCCTGCCCGCTCTCGCTAAATTACTCGGTCTAACGTCTTGCAGTTTTTGTCTAATTTCGTTGGATAATCCCTCAATTAACGCGAAATCCACATCGCTCGGTATCGACATCGCTTCATGGCGATGCAAACGATCCACATCTTGTTGTTGACGCTCGATATAACCCGCATATTTACACTGGATGGCAATTTGGTGCGCCACCACCTCAGCCACCGGTGAGGGTGCTGGCGCAATACGATCAAGCGCGTCGTAATCGAGTTCGGGGCGTTTCAGTAGCTCTGCCAGCGAATATTCTCGACTTAGCGGCTTAACGAGAACGTCATTTAATTGTGCCGCTTCAACGCTATTTGCCTGAATAAAGGTCCGTTGTAAACGGCGTTGCTCAATCTCAATGGCTTCACACTTATCATTAAATTGCTGCCACTGGGCATCCCCAATTAACTGAAGCCGGCGTCCTATTGCGGTCAGACGAAGGTCAGCATTATCTTCCCTGAGTTGCAGTCGATACTCGGCGCGAGAAGTGAACATGCGATAAGGCTCTGTCGTGCCCAGCGTGACCAAATCATCGATCAATACCCCGATGTAAGCTTCATCGCGTCGAGGCTCCCATGCCGGCAAATCAGTGGCTTGCCGAGCGGCGTTAATGCCTGCGATCAAACCCTGCGCCGCCGCTTCTTCATACCCTGTGGTGCCATTGATCTGGCCTGCAAAAAAGAGTCCGGAAACCGACTTAGTTTCTAAGCTGTGACGCAAATCTCTGGGATCAAAATAATCATATTCAATGGCATATCCAGCTCGGGTGATATTAACAGCCTCTAACCCTCTAATGGATCGCACTAAAGCCAGTTGAACATCGAACGGAAGTGAAGTGGATATACCGTTAGGATACAGCTCTGTCGACGTCAGCCCTTCCGGCTCAATGAAGATTTGATGAGTGTCTTTGTCTGCGAATCGATGAATTTTGTCTTCAATACTTGGACAGTAGCGCGGCCCAACGCCTTCGATCGTGCCAGAAAACAAAGGAGAGCGATCAAGCCCCGCTCGAATGATATCGTGGGTCTGCGGGTTGGTTTCGGTAATCCAACAACATCGCTGTGGTGGATGCTCACGTCGATCTCCCTGCAGCGACATAACCGGTCGCGGCTCGTCTCCCCATTGTTCTGTCAGAACCTTAAAATCGACGGTGTTCGCGTCTAACCGCGGAGGTGTGCCTGTTTTCAAACGCCCTACTCTAGGACACAGTTCCCGCAATTTGTCCGCCAAGCCCAGCGATGCGGGATCTCCCATCCTGCCACCACTAGACTGCGCTTCGCCGACATGTAGTTTCCCGTGTAAAAAGGTACCTGCTGTCAGCACGACGGTAGCCGCGTTAAAGGTAATGCCGGTTCTCGTCACCACACCGCTCACGCGATCACCCAACAACAGAATATCTTCTACAGCATCTTGAAAGAGGTTTAGGTTAACCGTTTCTTGCAAGGTGGTACGCACAGCATTGCGATACAACACACGATCAGCTTGGGCACGAGTCGCTCTCACAGCAGGACCTTTCCGCGCATTAAGCACTCTAAATTGGATACCCGCTTGATCCGTTGCCCTGGCCATTAACCCACCCAGCGCATCAATTTCCCTTACCAAGTGACTCTTACCAATACCGCCGATCGCCGGATTACAGGACATTTGTCCTAATGTATCGATCGAATGAGTAATGAGTAACGTGCGAACTCCCGCGCGTGCGGCAGCCAAAGCCGCCTCTGTACCAGCGTGCCCGCCACCAATCACGATCACGTCATAGGCATTTGGATGAGTTGTCATAAAAGCGCACCAGCGCGTGATGGGCCGCACAGTATAGACGCGCGACAAGAGTCGATGGAATGTTGGTTTTAGTAAATCTGGTATGAAAACCGCGATTTCACGAGAACGCTCCACAAAACGGCGATCAGTAAACCTTAGTAATCATAATAATATTACTAGTAGATAATCTTAATATTACTATTATTAGTGACTATGATAATTGTTGAAAAGTGGAAATTTCCTCACATAAACAGAGAGTTAATAGCGTACAAAGGGCTTTGATAACCGCTTTGCTAGTCCTGTTCGCGCTGTTAGTAGTCTGAGGATAAAAACAGGCAAATTACATCATCCCGCGTAAAGAGTGGTTATCCCCAGTTTGTTGTCATCATTATCACCCGTGTTTGACGTCAACGCCGTACTCATCGGCTTAAAACAGTCGATATTAGCCATCGCTGTGGACAAAGTGAGCGTAAACAGTGGGTAGACTGAAACATCGTCCCCGGTAGGGTTATTTGCCAATACAGAAAGAGCTAAAAATTTCGCCAAGTAAGTCATCTGCGCCAAAGGTGCCGGTGATGGTACCCAATCGCTCATGGATAGCTCTTAAATCTTCTGCTAACAGTTCGCCTGCGCCAGTCGCCATAAATTGTTCAATGGTTTGGTCTAGTAGCGCTGTGGTCTGTGTGAGGGCTACCACATGCCGTTCGCGGGCACTAAACGCAGAGGCCGAACTCGTATCCGTTAACCCCAATAAACCGACGATGACCCCTTCAAGCGCGGCAACACCTTCCCCCGTTGCTGCTGAAACGCCTATCACACTGTGGTGAGTCGTAGTGGCATTGAATGTGCCCGCATGGCGCCCTGAGAGATCAATTTTATTATGAACGCGAATCGTGGGGGCTTCTGATGGCGTTAGCACGGTGGAGACCTGGGCCAGGGTATCGTCAACCACCTCTATGATAATGTCTGCTCGGTTTAATTCATTTTGAGCACGATAAATGCCTTCTTTTTCAATTTCATCGCGCGCCTCGCGTAGGCCCGCAGTATCGGAGAACTCGATAGCAAGACCCTGAAGACTAATCGTTTGTCTAATGACATCGCGGGTTGTACCAGGGATGTTCGTGACGATAGCGATATCATCTTTTGCAAGACGGTTTAGCAAGCTGCTTTTGCCTGCGTTAGGGGCGCCAGTAATCACCACCTGTGCGCCTCGATTCAGGAGTGCGCCTTGTCGCGCAGAGACGAGCAGTTGATGCAAACTAGTTTGCAGCGTGGTCAAGGTATCGGTGACTTTGGTCTCAGCCAAAAAATCGATCTCTTCTTCAGGAAAATCCAGTGCGGCCTCTATGTAGACGCGCAATTGCACAAGTTGTGTGGCAATGTCGCTAACGGCATTCGAAAACGCCCCTCGCAGTGATGCGCTTGCTTGTCGTGCTGCTCGCCGAGTGGGTGCGTCGATCAGGTCTGCCAGACCTTCTGCCTGTGTGAGGTCCATTTTGTTGTTGAGGAAAGCGCGCTCTGAAAACTCACCCGGCCGTGCTAATCGCGCCCCCAGGTTGAGGCAAGTTTCCAGCAACATATCGGCAATGATGACGCCACCATGACCATGGAGCTCAGTCACATCTTCTCCAGTAAAGGAAGCTGGGCCGTTGAAAAAAAGGGCAATACCTTCGTCAATGATTTCATTGTCTTGGTCAAAAAAGCGGGACACTAGCGGGCTACGAGGTATTAATGTTCGCTTTGTTATCCGTTCGCCAATGGGTTTTGCCTGAATTCCCGATAAGCGGAGCACACAAATGCCACCCCGGCCACTTGGTGTTCCAATAGCGACGATCGTATCGCTATCCAGTGCGTGGCTGTCGGTAGTCAATGAAATGAGCTCCCGGCAAATCCTAAATGGTGCCGCGGTCGATGCGACGGTTGATGATGTATTGCTGACCCATTGACAACAGATTATTGCAGAGCCAATACAATACTAATCCAGCAGGGAACCAGAGGAAAAAGAAGGTAAAGACGATCGGCATCCACTGCATAATTTTAGCCTGCATGGGGTCGGGTGGAGCGGGGTTCAATTTTTGCATGTAGTACATGCTGGCGCCCATTAAAATGGGTAACACGAAGTAAGGGTCCATAACGGATAAGTCGGTAATCCAGAGCGCGAAAGGCGCTTGGCGGAGCTCGACAGATTCCATCAACACCCAGTAAAGCGCTATAAAAACAGGCATTTGTACCAAGATCGGTAGACAGCCGCCTAACGGATTAATTTTTTCTTTTTTGTATAGCTCCATCATTGCTTGCGATTGTTTCGCTTTGTCGTTCGCATACTCTTCTTTGATGGCAGCCATACGAGGTTGGACTTTGCGCATTCTTGCCATCGACTTATAACCCGCGGCAGAAAGCTGGAAGAAGGCGAGCTTCACTAGGAAGGTGAGGCAGATGATGGCGACACCCCAGTTAATAACGAAAGATTGAATAGTGGTAAGCAACCAAAATAGTGGCTGCGCAATCCACCACAGCCAGCCGTAATCGACCACTAGATCAAGGTGAGTGGCGAGGTCGCCGAGGACACGTTGGTTCTTGGGACCGATATAAAGTTGATTAACAACGCGGGCTGTTTCGGCGGGAGCAAGACTGAGAGCGGGTCCGGTATAACCGACAATATTGAATCCGGCACGGGTCTGCCTAGTGCTATAGCGGTAAGTGGCCGTATCGTCTGGCACCCAAGCGGTGACGAAATAGTGCTGCAACATCGCCACCCAACCACCCTTGATATCCGCTTTAAAAGGCTCGTCCGCCATGTCATCAAAGTCAAATTTCGCAAATCGCTGATCAGGTTGAGTGAGCGCCGCCCCTAAAAAGGGCTGCATTCCCATACCTGAATCATTGCTCGCTGGTGCGGGTGAGGTGTCCCGTTTAATTTGCGCGAAGGGCGTGATTTGAATGCGGTTTGATGAGGTATTGGTGGCCTCATGCAGCACGGTGATGGTGTGGCTGCCAGCCTCGAAAATAAAGATTTTTCTGACAGTCAGCGCGCTCATCTCGTCGTCGAAGGTGAGCACAACTTCTAGGGGGGCGAGGCCTGTTTGCTGGTAGTCGTAACGCGGTGTGCGATAAAGCGCACGGTTAGGCCGATCAATACCGTCGGGGCCAACTAAGCCCGATTGTGCAACGTAAGTGCGTTGTGAATTGCGCTCGAGCAAAACAAAAGGCTCGGAGGTGTCGGCTAAAGTTTTAGGAAAATCCTTAAAGCCGGCCCCCACAACATCCCCGCCTTGCAGATCAATCATGACCTCAAGGACGTCGGTATGTACGCTAACGAACCGTCGCGGTAGGCCGCTGTCTGTGGCGTCTAATTGCGCTTGTGCGGAGACGCCAAGGTCTGTCGGCGCGGGTAGGTCCGAGTCTAGTGTGTCGGCAGACGGTGTCGCGTTTTCAAAGGATGCGAGTGGAGCGTCAGTCCTTGGCGCGACTGCGTCGACCATGGGGACTTGCGGTCTCAGCGCGGTTTCTTGTTCGGCGCTGTAGCGAGTCCATTCTCCCAGCAGCATGAAACCCAGTAAGGCGCTGGCGGCTAAAAGGGCATATCGCGGGATATCCATGGTAAAGATCTCAGTTGTGTTCGTGGGGTTGCGGTGTGGTCGGAACGGGATCGTATCCACACTCGCAACCGGGTCGGCAACGCAGTAAGCGGTGTACTGTAAGCCAGCACCCGGCCACTGCACCATGGGTTCTTAGCGCATCGATACCATATTGCGAGCAAGTCGGTAGAAAGCGACAACGTCTTCCTAGCCACGGGCTTAGCGTCAGCTGGTAACCGCGTATCACCATTGCAAATGCGGTGGCGGCGTGTCGATCGATCGTTTTTAGCCAGTCCATCGACGGTCCGCCGTTGTGCTGATTTGATGCCACAGCTTTGCAATATCTTGCCACAGAGCAGGATTGTCGAGTTCGTCAGCGGGTGATCTAGCTAACACAACCAAGTCCATTGAGCGTCCTAATGGGGAGAGTCTAAACTGCTCCCTAACGATTCGCTTAATACGGTTTCGCCGCGAGGCCAGGCGGATATGTTTTTTCGCCACAATGATGCCAACCCGAGAGGCCCCATTACTATTTTCGACGGCTAATAATAGAAAAGCCTTGCTACTGACCTTGACGTTAGGGCCATCAAAGACGCGGCGATAGTGGCTGGGTTGCGAGAGTCGTGCGTTAAGCGGAAAGGACGGCATGCGCGGCTGCTGTGCCTTGTCCGATGGGGTCAGGCAGAGAGACTATGTCGACCTCGAGCGCGGCGACGTGCCAACACTTTGCGGCCGGCTTTTGTTGCCATTCTGGCGCGAAAGCCATGGCTACGCTTGCGCTTAATGACGCTGGGCTGAAATGTACGCTTCATGACGCTAACCTTTTTAGATTGGAAACGCTGGCGTGCACGCGGTGGTCCTGTGCGCTACGTCAGAGTCGGTCAAACCGTGATCGGGCGCGGATTATAGGAGTAGCCGGCGGGCTTGGCAAGACCCAAGCAGATGCTCACGGGTGCTGTTAAGCCCCACTAGAAAAATAAATGGTCCACCGGTAAGCGGCGTAACTGACGGCCTTTCGGCCGACCGGCGTGGGCGACCCCCCCATAATGGTAACGGCGCCCTGCTTGTTAGTAAGCGCTCGCTACATGTATTCGCACGCGAGTGGGTGCGAGGTGACGCAACCCCCACAAGACACAGGTTCATAAAACGATACTAACAGCTTACCCACAACCCAATAAAAATAAACTTGCAAACTTGTTTTTGATCCACTAGGCCATAAAAAAAACCATAAAACATTGATTTTTATCGACAAAAAAGGTGTTGATAAGGGATTTTTGGTGTGGATAACTGTGGGTCGCTTAAGTGGGTAAGCCGAGGGTTGGATCAAGGCTCCGGTTGCGTTGGCTTGATTCAGGCACCCGCTTTACTGACATTTTCTACTGTTTAGGAGACCGCAAATTGGCCGCGCTTCAGCCTCTAACCGACCCTTGGGAACACTGTTTGAATCGCATTGGTGGCGATATCCCTCAGCAGCAATTTAATACCTGGATTCGGCCGTTGCAGGCGCAATGGCAGGGGTCTGGGTTGGTATTGTCGGCACCTAATCGGTTTATTAGGGATTTTGTCACTGAAAAGTATGTGCCGATGATCGCCACCTACTTACTGGATATTGTGGCTCCAGCCTCTGCGCAGGTGTCCGTGACGGTAGTTGGCGGTGTTGTGGCGACATCCCCTCAAGCGGTTCCCCCCCCCACAGAGGCGCCTGCAGTGGCTTCAACCGGGCTATTGGCTTACGCGGCGGCCAGAAAACCCAGTCCAGCGGCATCCGTATCGCCCTCTAACTTGGTGGAGGGCTATACCTTTGAGCGGTTTGTCGAAGGGAAAAGCAATCAGTTGGCGCTGGCAGCGGCACAGCAAGTTTCTGAGCACCCAGGGGATTCCTATAATCCGCTCTTTTTGTATGGCGGTGTCGGGCTTGGGAAGACCCACTTGATGCATGCGGTGGGTAATGCGATGCGGCGGCGCAATCCCGACGCGAAAATTGTGTACCTACACTCTGAGCGGTTTGTTGGCGATATGGTGAAGGCATTGCAGTTAAACGCCATCAATGATTTTAAACGGTTTTATCGTTCGGTTGATGCGCTGCTCATTGACGATATTCAGTTTTTTGCGAACAAAGACCGGTCTCAAGAGGAGTTTTTTCATACCTTTAATGCCCTGCTGGAGGGCGGGCAGCAAATGATTTTAACTTGCGACCGCTACCCGAGAGAAATTGACGGCGTGGAAGAGCGTTTGAAGTCTCGGTTTGGGTGGGGGTTGACGGTGGCGGTGGAGCCGCCTGATTTAGAGACACGCGTGGCGATCCTGATGAAGAAGGCAGAGCAAAGCCACATTGCGCTCGCGCCAGATGCGGCCTTTTTTATTGCCCAGCGAATACGTTCTAATGTTCGTGAACTGGAAGGCGCCTTAAAACGAGTGATTGCAAGTGCTAATTTTACGGGTAGGCCTTTTGATATTGACTTGATAAAAGACAGCCTAAAGGACCTGTTGGCGCTGCAGGATAAGCAGATCTCACTGGATAACATTAAGAAAAAAGTGGCTGAGTATTATAAAATCAAGGTGGCGGACCTATTATCTAAGCGCCGCAATCGTTCCGTTGCGCGGCCTAGGCAGGTTGCGATGGCGCTGTCAAAAGAGCTGACTCGCCATAGTTTGCCGGAGATTGGGGACGCCTTTGGAGGCCGTGACCACACAACCGTTTTACATGCCTGCCGCAAAATCAAAGAGCTGCGAGATGACAATTCGGACATCAGTGAAGACTATCAAAATTTGTTGCGGTCTTTAACAACGTGACGCGAGTCTGGCCTTTGATCTGTTATCGTGTCTATCACTGTCTATTTCAACTGTTGAGTTCAATGCCATGAAATTCTCCATCGCCCGCGACAACTTGATTAAGCCATTGAATTTGGTTGCGGGGGTGGTCGAAAGACGCCAAACGTTGCCCATTTTATCGAACGTGTTGCTGGTGTTAGAGGGTACAACGCTGTCGTTAACGGGTACCGATCTGGAGGTTGAGCTGGTGGGGCGGGTAGAGCTCGATGCGCCCGGTGTTGACGGTGAGGTCACGGTGCCCGCTAGAAAGTTTGTCGATATCTGCAAATCACTCCCAGAGGGTTCTAACATAGAACTCTCTGTAGAGGCCGGAAAGGCAACAGTGAAAGCGGGCCGCAGCCGCTTCACGTTGTCCACATTACCGGCAGCGGATTTCCCCTCGGTTGAGGGGGGCGCTGGCACGATCAGTCTGGCGTTAAGTCAGTCTTTAATGAAGCGCTTGATTGATGGCACCGCTTTTGCGATGGCGCAGCAAGACGTTCGATATTATTTGAACGGCTTGTATTTAGAGGTGCTCGGTGGCCGGCTTCGTATGGTGGCGACTGACGGCCACCGTCTGGCACTGGCAACGGCGCCAGAGCGAGTGGATGTGGCGGATGCGGGTGTCATTATTCCTCGCAAGGGCGTGCTGGAGCTGTCTCGGCTGTTAGAGGGCGTTGCGCCCTTGCAGCTGTCGATAGGCAGCAACCATCTTCGCGCATCAAACGAGCAGTTTACCTTCACTTCGAAGCTAGTTGACGGCAAGTTCCCCGATTATGAGCGCGTAATCCCGAAATCTCCCGATAAAGCGGTGGTGGGTGATCGGGCGGATCTGAAGCAAGCGTTTACCCGAACCGCAATTTTATCGAACGAAAAGTATCGTGGTGTGAGGTTGAAGTTATCGGATAACACCTTAGAAATTACGGCCAATAACCCGGAACAAGAGCAGGCGGAAGAGGTCGTGGCAGTGCAGTATTCGGGGGGAGAGCTGGAGATTGGTTTTAATGTCAGTTATCTGCTGGATGTGTTGTCGGTGCTGAGTCAATCCGGTGTGCGGTTATCCCTCTCTGATGAGGCCAGCTCGGCGTTACTAGAGCAGGCCGAGCCGCCGACGGATCAAGAGCCTGAAATGCTGTACGTGGTGATGCCGATGCGGCTCTAGTCGAGACCGATAAACATCTATGCTGGAGTATGTCGAGGTTGAGGGTGTTCGAAACCTCTCGGGTGTGAAAGTGCCACTCTCGGCGGGTGCGACGGCATTATTCGGCGCTAATGGCTCCGGTAAAACCAGTTTTCTTGAGGCCATCTACTTATTGGGGGTGGGACGCTCTTTTAGAACGCATCAATCTCGGCCCATGATCCAACATGGCGCAGAGTTTTGTCGTGTGGTGGGGCGCTTGAGTGAACAGGGGCGGAGCCTGACAATGGGTATTGAGAAATATCGTGATGGAGGCGCCAAGGCGAGACTAGAGGGTGAGCCGGTGCCGTCGTTGTCAGATCTAGCGCAGCAGTTACCACTTATACTCGTAGAGACGGATGGGTTGGGTTTGTTGACAGGCCCTCCCGAGGGCCGCCGCCGCCTGTTGGATGGCACATTGTTCCACGTGGAACAGGGTTTTTTGGCGGTTTGGCGCCGCTACGCACAGGCGATTCGTCAGCGTAATGCAGGGCTTCGCCGTGGTATACTCGATGGAGACAGCGCCTGGCGGGAGGAGTTGGCGCAAACGGGCGAGCAGTTGACCGCGGTGAGAGCGGCGGTGGCGACGCAGTTGGGTGAAAAGCTCTGCGAAATAGCACCACAACTGTCTGATGACTTACGGGGTGTTGAGCTGGCCTTTCGGCCTGGCTGGGATCGACGCGAGACGTTGGCTGCCGCGCTCGATAAAAGTGCGCAAACGGACAAGATCCAAGGGTTTACGCGGGTGGGTCCGCACAGGGCCGACATCAAGCTAACCCGGGACGGTGTGTTGGTGTCGGAGGTGTTGTCGAGAGGGCAAATGAAGTTAATGTTTGTGGCGATCAAGTTGGCGCAGGGCCAGTTAATCGAGGCGTTATCACACAGGGCCCCTTTTTACTTGATTGACGATTTGCCGGCAGAGCTTGATCAGGCCCACCGCGCGGCGGTATGCACTGAGTTGGGTGCCCAGCGGCAAGTATTGTTAACCGCTGTCGACCGTGGATCGTTGGAGGCGGCATGGGGGGGGCATCCCCTTGAGTTGTTCCACGTGGAACAAGGCGTGATATCCCGGTGTTAATAGGGTGTTAATAGAGTGTTAATAGGGTGAAGGGCGCACCCCCTAAACGGGTGCACAATTGAGATGCTACTAAAAAGACAGGTTCTTTATGGCAGATAACAACGTAACAGAAGACGCTGGCACACAAGACTACGACTCATCCAGTATTAAGGTGCTGAAAGGCTTGGACGCGGTCCGCAAGCGGCCTGGAATGTATATCGGCGACACCGATGATGGCACCGGTTTGCACCATATGGTCTTCGAGTTGGTGGACAACAGCATTGACGAGGCGTTGGCTGGGCACTGCAGCCAAATTGATATCGTTATTCATCCCGACGAATCGGTCACCGTGTCTGATAACGGACGAGGGATTCCCACCGAACAGCACGAAGAAGGCGTGTCTGCGGCAGAGGTCATTATGACGGTGCTTCACGCAGGCGGTAAGTTTGACGACAATACCTACAAGGTATCCGGCGGTTTGCACGGGGTGGGTGTTTCTGTGGTGAATGCGCTGTCATCCACCTTACAGCTTACCATTCGACGAAAAGGCCAGCTGTTTGAGCAGATTTATACTCATGGGGTGCCGGATGCGCCGTTACAGGTGGTGGGAGAGACCACTGATACGGGTACTGCGGTGCGTTTTACGCCCTCACCACAAACCTTCAACAATATTGTGTTTCATTACGCTGTGCTGGCTAAACGTTTACGCGAGCTGGCCTTCCTCAATAGTGGCGTCAGGATTTTACTAAAAGACGAACGATCGGGCGAAGAAGAGTTGTTCGCATATGAGGGGGGATTGAAAGCCTTTGTTGAGTTTCTGAATCAAAATAAAACCGCGGTTGCTAAGATTTGCCACTTTCAGGCAGAAGCCGACGAGGGCGTTGAGGTGGAAGTGGCGCTTCAGTGGAACGATGGCTTCCAAGAGGGGTTGTACTGTTACACCAATAATATTCCACAGCGGGATGGGGGCACGCACCTGGCAGGATTTCGCGCCGCTTTAACGCGCTGCCTCAATAATTACATTGAAAAAGAAGGGCTTGGAAAGAAAGACAAGGTGTCAACGACGGGCGATGATGCGCGTGAAGGGTTAACTGCCATCGTGTCGGTCAAGGTGCCTGACCCCAAGTTTTCTTCCCAAACGAAAGACAAATTGGTGTCGAGTGAGGTGAAAACCGCGGTCGAACAGGCTATGGGCCAGTTTTTCAATGATTACCTGCTGGAAAATCCGAGCGACGCAAAAATCGTCGTCGGTAAGATGATCGACGCTGCGAGGGCGCGGGAAGCGGCGCGAAAAGCGCGCGAGATGACCCGTCGTAAAGGCGCCTTAGATATTGCCGGGTTGCCGGGGAAATTAGCGGACTGCCAGGAGCGAGATCCGGCGCTGAGTGAGATTTACTTGGTCGAGGGTGACTCGGCGGGAGGGTCTGCCAAGCAGGGCCGAAACCGTCGCTCGCAGGCGATACTGCCGCTAAAGGGTAAGATTTTGAATGTGGAGCGGGCTCGGTTTGATAAAATGCTGGGCTCGGCAGAAATCGGTAATTTGGTGACCGCACTTGGGTGCAGCGTGGGTAAGGATGAATTTGACCCGGATAAGCTTCGTTACCACAGCATTATTATTATGACCGACGCCGATGTTGACGGCTCGCATATTCGGACACTGTTGTTGACCTTCTTCTTTCGGCAGATGCGAGAGTTGATTGAGCGTGGACATGTTTTTATCGCTCAACCGCCGCTCTATAAATTGACGCGTGGCAAGCAAAGCCGTTACCTCAAAGACGAGGCAGCGCTGGATGAGTATCTCACTCAATCCGCGCTGGAAGACGCGGCGATTTTTCAAAACGCAGAGGCACCGCCGCTGTCTGGCACGTCGTTGGCTGGTTTGGTTGAGGCTTATCAGCGGGTGGCCACTGATATTGACCGGCTGGCGCGGGTCTATCCGCGTGATGTGTTGTGGCCGTTAATGTCGATCGACTCATTGCTGGTTGACGCACTAAATGACGAGGAGGCCGTACAAAAATTCGCGTCCAAGCTAAGTGAGCGCTTACTAACAATTAAGGATAAGACGGTGTCATTTGAGGTTTTTGTGCGCCAAGACCCGGAGAGAGGCCTGTTCTATCCTGTGGTGAGGCGCACAGCGCATAGTGTCGCAAGTGACACCATCCTAGGCCGTGGCTTTTTCAGCTCACCCGAATATCTCGCGTTGAGAGCCCTTGGCGATCAGCTCAATAACTTGATCGATGAGGATGGTTACTTCCAGCGGGGAGATAAGCGACACGAGACGCAAGACTTTGCAACCGGCCTTGAATGGTTACTAGCGGAGGCGCGTAAAGGGTTTTCAATCCAACGTTACAAGGGCCTAGGGGAAATGAATCCAGGCCAGCTGTGGGAAACGACAATGGATCCGGACGCTCGGCGCATGCTGCAAGTGACCATAGAAGACGCGATTGTCGCGGATCAAATGTTTTCGACCCTAATGGGTGATGATGTTGAGCCTCGGCGCGAATTCATTGAGCAGAATGCCTTAGCGGTGGCAAACCTCGATATTTAGTCCTCGCGGAGACGCTTAGTGTTCGTCGGGGTCTGGCAACGAATGCGCGGTATCGGGCAACTCTACCCGATCAATATCGGGGTCGATGGGGGCGAGTGTTTTCGGAAAATCTTTGTTGGCCCGTTGCGATAAGGATTGAAAACGGGCCACCTTGCCGACCAAGCCCTGCTTGCCTTGAACCGCTTTCAAGGCGTCATTGTATTTGTTAGCGGTTGTCGAAATAGAGGCGCCTAGGGCATATAGCCGTTCGCCCAGTAAGCATACCGTATTGTAGATATCGCCTGCCCGTGAGCTGATTTCTTGCGCTTCGCGGTTACCGTGTTCAATCATCCATAAATTAGCAACGGTGCGCAGGATCGGCATGAGCGTCGTATGTGACACCAGCACTACATTCTTTTGATAGCCGTAATTAAATAACTCTCGTTGACTTCGCATCACTTCGATATACGCGGGTTCTACGGGCATGAACATCAGTACAAAATCGGGGCTCTCCACACCGGGGAGGTTGGCGTAATCTTTGGCCGAGAGGGAGTCGATATGTTGTTTGACTGCTTTCGCGTGGGCTTCGAGGGACACGATACGCTCAGCATCAGACACCGCCGCGACGGCGCGCTCATAATCAACCAGCGACACTTTACTATCCACAATCAGGTTTTTGCCCTGAGGTAGTCGTATGATGAAATCGGGCAGGTACTTATCACCGCGTTCATCACGAAATGCCACTTGCGCATCAAAGTGCTCGCCGCGTCGAAGCCCCGCGAGCTCCAGTGTTTTTTCGAGTTGCGCCTCGCCCCAGTTCCCGACTAATTTTTTGTCCCCTTTGAGTGCGCGAGTGAGATTATTAGCTTCCCCCGACATCGATAGCCCAACTGACTCTAGGTGTTTCACCTGCTCAGACAGTGAAGCGCTGTTGCGTACCATATCGGTGTGTACCTGATTGACTCGCGTTTGGAACTGGTCAATTTTTTCGCCCAACGGTTTGAGAAGGCTATCGAGACTTTTTTGGTTGGTGGTCTCAAGCGTTTTTCCCGAGGCCGACAGTAATTTTTGACCGATACTCTCTAACTCTGCTTTCAGTGCCGTACGAGAGGACTCTGCCCATTTCATTTGGTTTTGATGGTTGGCTTCGCGCTCCGTGAGCGTGGCAGTCTGTGCGCTAAGGTCTGCCTGGAGAGTCGCCAGTGTGTGTTGTAACTGCGACACCTCCGCTTGGAGTTGGGCATTTCTTTCGTGAGCCACTGCGGTCTCGGTGATCTGTGTGGTGAACGCTTGCTGTGACTCGGTTAACTCAGCCCGTCTTCGCTGCAGCGCCACTAAGCATAGTGCCAATCCAACGCCGATCGCGGTGGCAAGGCCGGCCCAAAATAGCGCGTCGGCGCTCATTCTGAGCCCGAGGACAACAGTGCTAAATCAGCCAACTGTGTAAATAACGCGCGTAAGGCCCCCAACAACCGCAACCGGTTGAGCCGCTCAGTGGGGTTCTCGGCGTTAACCATGACCGACTCAAAGAAATCGTCCACCGGTGCCCGCAGTGTTGCCAGTTGTTCCAGTGCGGCTCGATAGTCGCGCGCGTTGATCAGCGGTGTGAGCGCCTGTCCCGCATTGATAACGGCGTTGTGGAGGGTGTGCTCAGCCGGCTCTTGAAATAGCGATGAATCGGGTGGCGCCACATCCTGTTCGCTGGTTTTAGCGAGTATATTGGCCACACGTTTGTTGGCAGCCGCGAGTTGCTGCGCCGTGTCGGTTTCGGCAAATGCGGCCAATGCTTTGATCCGCAGATCGATATCATGAAGATGCCGGCTTTCCACCGCCAATACGGCGCGCACCACCTCTACGTGAATAGATTGGCTTTCGTACCAGCTATCGAGCCGTTCCAGCATGTAGTGCAAGACTTGATCGGCTGTATCGGGCGCCAAGGTCGCGCTGTGCTGAGCGCAGGCACTCTCCAACAGGCTATCGAGGGATAAAGGACGATCACACTCGATGAGCATTCGGATAATGGCTAATGCTGCGCGTCGAAGTCCAAAGGGATCTTTAGAGCCTGTTGGTGGCTGACCGACGCCAAAAATGCCGACTAATGTATCGAGGCGATCGGCCAAGGCCACTGCCGTCGCTTCCGGAGAGGAAGGCAAGGCGTCGCCGGCGAACCGCGGATAGTAATGCTCCTCGATAGCGTGAGCGACTCGATCCGGTTCACCGTCGTGCCGAGCATAATGTGCGCCGGCTATGCCCTGCAGTTCAGGAAACTCGAGCACCATCTCTGACACCAGATCGCATTTGGCGAGTGCTGCTGCGCGCGTGGTGACATCGTGGTCCGCGCCTGTGGCGTCAGCCAGTCTTGCCGCTAATGTTTCCATGCGATGCGTCTTGTCGAGCAGACTCCCCAGCTGGCGTTGAAAGACGACACTACTGAGGCGGTCTTGCCTTGATGACAACGTCGAGCGCTTATCATTGGCAAAGAAAAAGGCGGCGTCGCTGAGTCGGGGCCGGATCACGCGTTCGTTGCCGGCGATGACCTCTGAGGGTTGTTGACTCTCGATATTGGCGACGGTGATAAACGCAGGCAGCAGCGCACCGGTCTCCTGATCGGTGATATGAAAATACTTTTGGTGTGTTTTCATCGCGGAAATCAGTGCTTGAGAGGGCACGTCAAGGAAGCTTTTATCAAAGCTGCCGCGCAGTGCGACAGGCCATTCGACCAGACCGGTGACTTCACTGAGCAATTCCTGAGATAACGCAACTTGCTCCCCTTTACCCTGGAGCTGAGATACTTGCTCTGCAACTCGCGCACGGCGCTCATCGACATCCGCTATCACCTTTGCTTGATGTAATGCTGCCGAGTAATCACGCGGCGCCGCAATACTCACCGAGTGGTTGGCGTGAAAACGGTGGCCCCTGCTTTCACGACCACTGCTTCGTCCAAATAGTTCAAGCGGGAGGATCGTGTCTCCCAGCAGGAGCACCAGCCATTGAACAGGTCGTAAAAAATCATACCGGGTGCGTCCCCAACGCATCCGCTTGGATACGGGCAGGGCGTTGACAGCGGCGCTGACGATATCCGGGATAACGGACGCTGCCTCGACACCCACTTGGGCAATGTTGGCAACGATCCGTTCAACACCTTGTTCCTCCCTGACGACTAGGGCATCGAGGGTGACGCCTTGTTTGCGAGCGAATCCTTCAGCCGCCTTGGTCCAGCCGCCTGCTTCGTTGCGCGCGGCAGAGGCAGGCGGACCGACGACGGTCCGTTCGATGTCGGGGCCTTTGAGTGTGACCTCGGTGATCAACACCGCCAGTCGGCGTGGGGTAGAGAAGCAATGGGCGTGCGCAAAAGGCAGTCCGTGCTCTGTTAAACCATTCCTGATACCCGCTGACAAAGCTGTCACGAGTGGCTCAATCTCTCCCGCGGGCAGTTCTTCTGTTCCCAATTCAAAGAGCAAATCAGCGGTGCTCATGAGGTAGGCTCCTTCGCAGCGTTGAGTTGCGCTAATGCGGCGGCGGCAAGGTCAGGATCTGCCTGAGGGAAACCGAGAGCGGCTCTCGCGGCAACATAGGCTTCTGCTGCCGCTCTTGCCAGCGTGCGGACCCGTAAGATATAGCGTTGCCGCTCGGTCACGCCGATAGCGTGTCGCGCGTCCAACAAATTAAAGGTATGAGATGCCTTCATCACTTGTTCATAGGCGGGGAGGGGTAGCTGCTTATCGGCTAAGCGGATCGCCTCCTGCTCATAAAAGGCGAACTGGGTGAATAAGTTCTCGACATCGGCCTCTACAAAATTAAACGTCGACATCTCCACCTCGTTTTGGTGGTAGACATCACCGTAGGTGACAGGCCCCGCAGGGGTCTCTGCCCAGACGAGGTCATAGACTGATTCGACCCCTTGCAAATACATAGCGATTCGCTCGATGCCATAGGTCAGCTCGCCGGTTACCGGGTAGCATTCTAGTCCGCCCGCCTGCTGGAAATAGGTGAACTGGCTGACTTCCATGCCATTTAACCAGACCTCCCACCCTAAACCCCACGCGCCTAGCGTGGGTGACTCCCAGTTATCTTCAACGAAGCGTATATCGTGTATCAGCGGGTCTACACCCAGCGCATAAAGACTGCCCAGGTAAAGCGCTTGAAAATCGGATGGCGACGGCTTCATGACGACTTGGAACTGATAGTAATGTTGTAAACGGTTCGGGTTTTCGCCATAGCGACCGTCGGCAGGTCGCCGGCTGGGTTGCACGTATGCCGCATTCCAATTTTCTGGCCCCAATGCGCGTAAAAAGGTGGCGGGGTGAAACGTGCCTGCGCCCACTTCCATGTCCAGCGGTTGCAGCACAACGCAGCCGTGACCGGCCCAATAGTTCTGTAAGCGCAGGATGATATCTTGAAAAGTTGGGGGACCCACGGGAAATAACCTAAAACGAAAGACAAGCATTAGTATAACTGCGTTGTGCGCGCCATAATAAGCTTTCCCAATGTGGATCTTACTGAGCCTTCGTATTGCTATGGCTGTGACATCAAAACCCGTTTGGCTGGAATGGACGGTGATCTCGCTCGTGAGAGTGTTGATGACTGTGACGCGAATCATTCCGATTCGTTGGTCACGAGCGTTCGGTAGGGGAGTGGGCAGTGTCTTGTACCGGTTCAATACGAGGATGCGCCGCGTCGCTATTCGCAATCTTGAACTGGCCTACCCTGACTGGGCCCCAGAGACCCGGCGGGCAGTGGCCCGTCAAAGCGTGCAATCGACGGCGGAATTAATGACCGAAATTGGCCCGTTGTGGTCCCGTGCGTGGTCGACAACCTCTGCCATGTTAACGGTCGAGGGGGTTGAGGCAGTCACCGAGCCACTAGCCTCTGGCCGGGGTGTCATTGTGTTGGGCCCGCATTTGGGTAACTGGGAGTTGTTGGGGATGCACCTTGCGACGCTCGGAGATTTAGTTGCGCTGTATGAGCCCTTGGCGTTGACGAAGGTGGATCAACTCGTGCATCAAGGTCGACAGCGCACAGGGGGTCGGTTGGTCCCCACCACCCCACGCGGCATTGCCGAGCTGGTTCGGTCTGTTCGCCGCGGCGGTATTACGGGGATCTTGCCTGATCAGGTCCCTAAAGACGACAAGGCAGGACTCAATGCGCCTTTTTTTGGTGTGGATTGCTTTACTGCCACACTGGCCTACAACCTCATCAAGCGATCAGGCGCGGCGGCGGTTATGGGCACGGTGCTCCGCACCCCAACGGGCTTTCGCGCGATTTACCGGGCAACCGAGAACGGCGTTTATAGCGATGACCCGTTGCAGGCTTTGACGGCAATCAACCGTGGGGTTGAGAATCTGATCGCCGGTAACGAAGCGCAATATCAGTGGCAGTACAAGCGGTTTCGTTGCCGTCCGCCCGGTCCGATCGATCATTACGATTGGCTCAATTCACCGCTTATCGATGAGATTAGGGTGTCACCATGAATAGGATTATCGGCAAGTGCATAGCGGGTGCCATTGGTTTTTTTGCCTTTGGTCCTGCCGGCTTATTATTTGGTTTGGTGTTGGGCCACGCTTTTGATCGAGGCTTATGGCGCGCGTTGCAGTTGTCTGGCCCTGAAGCGATCCCCATGATGCGGACGCAGTTTTTTGAGACCACCTTCACCTTATTAGGATTCGTTGCCAAAGCGGACGGGCGGGTTTCGGAGGCCGAGGTGGCACAGACCGAATCGCTATTCATGCAACTCAGACTGACGGCTGTGCAACGCCGTAATGCGATTGATCACTTTAAGGCGGGCTCCTCGTCTGGTTTTGATCCCGCCCCGACGGTAGCGCGCTTCACCGAATGTTTAGGGCCGCGGAGGCAGGCGCAACATACGTTAATGGCATTTTTGATCGGCATTGCCCTTGCCGACGGCACCTTTTCGGATGACGAGCGCGGGGCTTTGTATCAAGTGGCGGCGCTGCTCTCACTGCCACAACGTGAAGTGGATCAACTGATTTCAATGGCAAACGCGCAAGCACAGTTTCAGCAACGCCATTCATCACAGTCGGACTATCGCCGCTCTGGGCAGGGCAGCGCATCAACCGCATTGCATACCGCTTACGCTGCGCTGGGTTTGCAAGCCGATGCCACCCCCGCGGAGATTAAGCGTCGATATCGAAAGTTGATGAGTGAGAACCACCCGGATAAATTGATCGCGGAGGGCGTGCCTGACGAGTTACTGCGGGTGGGTACCGAGCGGGCCCAAGAGATCACCGCTGCTTATGAGGTCATTCAAGAATCACGAGGCTTAAAGTAGCGGCGTGGGTCATCTATCAATGACGCCAAAATGCGGGGGTGAATAACACCAGCAAGGTGAACACCTCTAATCGTCCCATGAGCATCGCTAGGCACAAGATCAATTTCCCTATTTCACTGACAGATCCGTAATCGCCGGATACTTCGCCCAAGCCGGGTCCTAAGTTATTCATGGTCGCGACAACGGCTGAAAACGCGGAAATAAAATCGAGATTAGTGGCCAGCAATGCCAGCCAAATCATGACAAAACAAAACATATAAACGGCGAAAAAACTCCAGACCGCGCTGATGACTTCTGTCTGGACTCTCCGCGCGTCCAGCTTGAGTGGAATAACGGCATTGGGGTGTAGGAGTTGCCGAAGTTCTCGCATACCTTGGCGGAATATCAGCAAGATTCGCATCGCCTTCATGCCGCCCCCTGTTGACCCGACGCACCCTCCCATAAAGCTCAGCATTAATAACAGGATGGGTAAAAACAGGGGCCATACTGAGAAGTCTTGGGTGGTAAACCCTGTTGTTGTGGCGATGGAAACCGTTTGAAAAACGCCATGTATGAGGCTGTCTTCTACGCCCAGCGTTTCGGTAGTCAGTAACAAGCTGCAGGTGACGACGGTGGCGAGCGCGATCACGGTGATGAAAAAAGCGGTTTCGGAATCGCGCGCATAAACCCGCGCAGTACGGCGTTGCAATGCCACAAAGTGCAGGCCGAAATTGATCGCTGAGAACAGCATAAATAACGAACTCACTAACAAAATACCGTGTTCTTCGTAGTAACCTAAGCTCGCATCGTGGGTCGAAAACCCGCCGATCGCGACCGTTGAAAAGGCATGACACAGCGCATCAAACGGCGACATCCCAGCGGCAAAGTAACTCAGTGCACACGCTACGGTGAGCAGTAAATAGATACCAAAAAGCGCTTTTGCGGTGCTAGTAATGCGCGGTGTGAGCTTACGATCTTTGGAAGGTCCCGCACTTTCTGCACGGTATAACTGCATGCCACCAATGCCTAGCATTGGGAGTATTGCCACGGCTAAAACGATAATGCCGATACCGCCCAGCCATTGGAGTAACTGCCGATAGAGCAAGATTGACTGAGGCAGTGCATCGAGGCCCGTGATGACCGTTGCACCTGTCGTGGTTAGCCCCGATATCGATTCAAAAATAGCAGCGACGGGGGATAGGCTGAGCTGTGGTGTGATCCACAGGGGAATAGCGCCAAATAATCCTAGAACAATCCAAAATAAGGCGGTCACTAGAAAGCCATCGCGGATGTTGAGATCCCGACGCAGAAGCCGATTCGGCAGCCACAGCAGTATGCCTGCCGCCAGTGTTGCACCAAAGCCAATCGCAAAGGCCGATTCGATTCCGTCTTGGCTGACTAATGATAAAAACAGCGAGGGCAGCATTGCGCTGCTGAACAATATCAGCAGCACACCGATAATTTTGAAAGCCATCGCAAACTGCATTAGATAAAGCCAAAGCCCACTGCAAAAAGCTTTTCCACGGCGGAAATCTGCGTGCGGTCAGTCAAAAACAGAATCACGTGGTCGTTCGCTTCGACGACGACGTTGCCATGTGCAATTAACACATCATCACCACGCAAAATGGCACCGACCGTGACACCTGATGGCAGTTTTAGTGCGTCAAGACGCTGGCCGACCACTTTAGAAGAGCGCGCATCACCGTGCGCCGTGAGTTCAATGGCTTCAGCCGCACCACGGCGAAGAGAGTGAACGGCGCTGATATCGCCGCGGCGAACATGTGCCAAGAGACTGCTGATGGTGATTTGCTGCGGTGAAATGGCGATGTCAATTTCTTCACCGATTAAATCCGCATAGGCTGAATTCGTGATCAGCGTGATGACTTTTTTAGCACCTAAGCGTTTGGCTAGCATCGACATCATGATATTGGATTCATCGTTATCGGTGAGCGCGCAAAACACATCGGTATTTTCAATGTTCTCCTGCCGCAACAGCATGGGTTCATTGCCACTGCCGTGTAACACGATGCTGTCCTCTAACAAATCCGATAGCGTTCGACATCTTTCATAGGATCGCTCAATTACTTTTACTTGATACTGCTTTTCCAGTCGACCCGCTAGCGTCGCACCGATGTTGCCACCGCCGGCAATCATGATGCGGTGATAGGGCTTATCGATGTCCCGTAGTTCGGCGGTGACCTCACGAATATGTTCTCGCGCTGCGATAAAGAAGACTTCGTCATCCGGTTCGACGACGGTGGAGCCCTCTGGAATGATCGGGTCACCGAGACGCCGAAAAATAGCGGCAACCCGGGTATCCACTCGCGGCATGTGTTCGCGAATTTCTTGTAGCTCTCGACCGACAATGGGGCCTCCCTCCACCGCCCTGACTGCGACGAGCCGAATCCGGCCCTCGGCAAAATCAAGGACTTGAAGCGACCCGGGATTGGCAATGAGTTGCTCAATATTGCGGGTGACGAGCTGTTCCGGGCCAATGATTACATCAACTGGAATGGCGCCAGAGGCGAACAAAGCGGTGTGCTTCGATAAATAGTCGGTAGACCTCACTCGACTGATTTTGGTCGGGGTGCGAAACAGCGTGAAGGCCACTGAACAGGCCAGCATGTTGATTTCATCGCTATCGGTGACTGCGATGAGCATATCGGCATCGTCAGCACCTGCGTTCATGAGCGTTGAGGGATGGGCGCCGTTACCTAATACCGTGCGGATATCCAGCCGCTCTTGCAGCCGCTTCAGCGTCGCCGCCCGTTCGTCGACAACGGTAATATCGTTTTGCTCGTCGGCGAGGTGCTCTGCGAGCGTCCCCCCCACCTGACCTGCTCCGAGGATAATGATTTTCATCGACCCCTGGGCCCTCTCAGCGACTCGAGCACACCTTAAACTATGTCAAACCCACCACGCCATGTGGATTACTCACGTTGCGGGTGATGCGAGGTGATTAATCTGCCGGTTTGCACAGTAACGAAAAGTAGAGACCGTCACCCCCTTCTACCTCGGGCATCACTTGCCAACCACAGTCCCGCGCGATGCCTCGCTCCATCACAATCGGCGTGATATCAACGTTGTGTTGTTGAGTAAATGCTTTGACGACGCCATCGTTTTCAGCATCGAGTATTGAGCAGGTCACGTAGAGCAGTCGTCCGCCCGGTTTTAACGCCGGCCATAGCCCTTGCAAAATAGCTAACTGTTGTTCCGCAAACTGACTGATATCAGCCGCTCGGCGCAAGATTTTGATGTCTGGATTGCGGCGCATCACACCCGTGGCCGAGCAAGGCACATCTGCCAAAATGGCATCGAACCCCGGCGATGACAGGTTAGCAGGTAGCGCGCGCGCGTCTGCTTCGACAACGGTTGGGTTTAGGCCCAGCCGTTTGCTGTTTTCCACAATCCGCTGCAAACGACTCGGACTCGCATCACAAGCGACCAGCTCTTTCAGGCCGGGTTGGCGCTCTAAGAGGTGGCAGGCTTTTCCACCGGGTGCTGCGCAGGCATCAAGAATCCGCTCACCGGGCTGCGGGTTGATGAGATCAACGACGCGTTGTGCCGCGCCGTCCTGAACACTGACTAGCCCATCGGAAAAGCCTGGCAGGGCCGTCACATCAACGGGTTGTTGCAGCGTAATACCATTACACAGATGATCGAGGGGGTGAGCCGAAAGCCCAGCGTCTGTTAATAAGCTGAGGTAAGCGTCTCGTTCGCTGTGGATTTGATTGACGCGGAGTGTCATGGGGGGGCGGTGACGCGATGCCTCCGCAATGGCCTCTAAGTGGTCGTTGTATTCTTGCCCAATCAGCGTATCAAGCCAGCTCGGTAACGCTCTTCGTTGCGCTGGCGCCAAGTCGATAGCAGATAGTGACTCCGCGCGCTGAAAGGACCGCAAAACGCCGTTGACCAATCCGGATGCCCACTGTTTTTTCATGAGACGAACGGTGTTGACGGTTTCTGAAACTACGGCATGCTTTGGGGTGCTGAGTTGAGTGAATTCGTACAGCGCGCTGCCGAGTAAGGCGAGCACGTCATGATCTTTTTTTCGAAGTGGTTTTTTGACAAAGCGGTCGATAATGCCCTGAAGCATGGGCCACTCTCTGAGCGTACCGTAGACTAATTCCTGACACAGTGGCCTTTGGCCGTCAGCGACTGCATCCAATGCCGCCGGAAGTAGCTGATTCAAAGACTCCCCATTCAGAACACGACCGATGATGTCGGCTGCCACTTGGCGCGCGCTAGACATGATCGACTTGGCCGGCAAAGGCGAATCGCTTGCCAGGCGTTAGTTTGTCTTGATGGCCATTCAGCAGCGTTGTCACGGTTTGTGGTGTGCCGCCGGGCATTTGCGCCTCCGTAATGACGAGCACACCCTTTCCACAGGCGACGCTCAGCCCGTCGCTATTGGCGCTCATAATCTCACCGGTGGCAGCACCGTGCGACTGATGAAGGGCGTGTGCCGCCCACACCTTAAATCGATCACCGTTTAGCAACGTATAGCAGCCGGGTGAGGGCAGTAGCGCACGGACTTTACGATCGATATCAACGGCGCTGAGACTCCAGTCGATGGCGGTTTCGGCTTTATCGATCTTCCTTGCATAAGTCACCTGTTGTTCGTCCTGCACTTGTGCGGTTAGGAGTCGCGACGCAATGTCCATGAGACAGTCCGTGAGCGCTTGTGTCCCTACCCCCTCAAGATCGGCCAGCAGTGTGCCGGCGGTATGGTCGCCGGTAATAGTGACTTCGCGACGCAACAGGACGGGTCCTGTGTCAAGGCCGGGCTCCATCATCATAATGCTGACCCCGGTTTTACGATCCCCAGCCTCGATGGCTCGTTGCACTGGCGCCGCGCCGCGCCATCGAGGCAATAGCGATGCATGAACATTAATACAGCCGATACGAGGTATCGCCAATATGCCTGCAGGTAACATCAATCCGTAGGCGACGACTATCATGACATCCGCACCGTAAGAGGCTAGTTGTGCTTCGCTTGCCGGATCTTTCAGCGTGTCAGGTTGCCAAAGTGGAATGCCTGCGGCGAGCGCCACTGATTTGACAGCGGATGGCTGAAGTCGTTTACCACGACCTGCGCGCCGATCTGGCTGGGTCAACACAGCGACGATGCGATGGGGCCCTTTTATCAGGTAGGTGAGATGCGCTGCGGCAAATTCAGGCGTGCCTGCAAAAATGATATTGAGTGGCGAGGTCATCTAGTCGTCGCGACGCTTTTGATCTTTAACCAGTTTGCCGCGAATGCGTTGCCGCTTTAATGCCGAGAGGTAGTCGACGAATAGCTTTCCCTCAAGGTGATCGATCTCGTGTTGCAGGCAGATAGCCATTAGGCCGTCTAGCTCCTCAGTAAAGGGATGCCCGTCGCGATCCAAGGCGTTCACAGCAACGATTTTGGGACGCTGAACTGTTTCATAAAAACCCGGCACGGATAGACAACCTTCGTCATAGGAACCTAAATCCTCGTCAATCACGGTGATCTCTGGGTTGATGAAGACCCGTGGAGCTGAGTGGTCATCGGATAAGTCTATGACGATGATGCGCTCGTGCACATCGACTTGGCTGGCTGCCAACCCGATCCCGGGTGCGGCATACATGGTCTCGAACATATCATCGATCAGCCTTTGGATACGCTCAGTGACTTGGTCCACGGGTAGTGCCCGTGTGCGCAGTCTTGGGTCAGGAAATTCGAGGATTTGAAGTAGCGCCATGCTGGGTGATTCCGGTTCGAAGCGTGTTCGTCAGCGTAGAAAAGTGTTCGGATTTGGTCTTGCCCTGTGCTCGACAGCCTCGCACACTGACAGTATACCGCGATGGCACTGATCTGCATGGATTGCAGATGGGGTGCTTCTCAACGGATTGAGCCGCGCGGAATCCAATGGAGTGGAAGCCTTGGCAAAAAGCAAACGGATTGCGATGCTGCAACAGAAAGTCGGGCGCCTAGGGCGTGCTGGCTTGTTGATGACCCTACTCATGCCAATCGGGCGGCTCGACGCGGCGCCAGCGGACCCACCGTTGGTGCTGAACACGAATGCGCCCGAGCACTACACCGTGCAGGCCGGCGATACGTTATGGGGTATTGCATCCCTGTTTTTGCGAGATCCATGGCAGTGGCAAGATCTGTGGGTGAGCAATGAACACATAGAAGACCCTCACGCGATCGAGCCTGGCGATGTCTTGAGCCTTGTTTGGCAGCATGAAACGCCGACACTTCAAGCAGCAGAGCAAGGCGATGTGACGTTATCGCCGACTCTGCGTCGCGGCCCGCTGCAGGCGGCCATACCCGCTATTCCTCAAGCACAAATTGCCCCTTTTTTGCGGCAGCATCGCGTGGTGGAGTCTGCCGCGCTAGCGCGCGCCCCGTATGTGGTGGCGAGTGACGCAGGCCGGCTCCTCAGTAGCGTTGGGGACACCCTCTACAGCACGGGTCTTGAACGCAACACAGGCACCTATCACTTGGTGCGGCAGGTCGCGGCGCTGAGTGACCCGCTGACAGAGGAGGATCTCGGTATCTTTGCGAGTGATATTGGACGGGCCAGCGTAAACAGCGGACTGAGTTCAGAGGGCCTGAGTGCGCTGGTGGTGACGCAAGCGCGACAAGAAATTCGTCTGGGCGATCGCCTTTTGCCTGCCGAGGAGGAAATGGTTCAAGCGGCGTATCACCCCCAGGTGCCTGCCGTGTTGATTGACAATGCACAAATGATTGCAGTGGCCAGCGGTATGGCGCAGATCGGCGCACTGGACATTGTTGCGATCAATCGTGGCGCACGAGAGTCGTTGCGCAAGGGCGATGTACTGGTGATTCAGCAACGATTGCCCCCAGTAGAGGACCCGTTGACGGCCGAGTCTGTGCACCTGCCCGATCGTCGGGCCGGGGTGTTAATGGTTTTTGCCGTGTTTGAGCGTGCCAGCTTTGGGCTGGTGATGGAGGCCAGCCGGCCGTTAGCGGTCGGCGACACCCTGAGGAACCCTTAATACAGCCGATCTCAGCATTACTCGCTGGTGCAGTGTGGTATTCGAACAGGGTTGTAGTTCGCAGATTGAGGAGCTTTTATGGCACACCAACTCGGGCTGGACGCTCAGGCTGACGCGCGCTGGATTGCGCTCACGCAAATGATCGAGCGTGGCGCTGGTTGGCTTGACCAGGTGCTACAGCGTTGGCCGACACCGGACTTGATACTGGGCGAAAGCGATATTAATCGTGTTTTGGACAGTGGAGTGAACAGTGGTGTGCACAATGGCCCTGCAGAATGGGCAGCTTTACAGCGGGTGATCGACAACGCGTCTCCCAATCAACTGCTGCGCTGCCTGCCAAAATCGTCCCCACTGTTTCTTGTGACGACACGCGATCCCCTTTATCCGCCGCTGTTGGCTGAGTGCAATGATCGCCCTCCGTTTCTCTTCGTGCAGGGAGACCTGGATAGCCTTAACAGCACCACACTGTCTGTGGTGGGAACGCGTAAGCCCTCCTTAGATGGGCAACGCGCAGCAATGGACTTGACCCGTGCGGCCATCGCGCTAGGTCTGACGGTCGTGAGTGGCTTGGCGCTCGGTATCGACGGGATTGCGCACCAAGCGGCACTGTCGGCAAACGGTAAGACGATCGCGGTGTTGCCCTCGGGTCTCGATCAGATCTACCCATCGAGACATCGCCAATTGGCAGCGAATATTGCGAAGGCCGGTGCCGTTATTAGTGAGTTTCCGCTGGGCACTCCGCCAAGGAAGCATCATTTTCATCGTCGCAATCGGACCTTATCGGGATTCAGTACCGCGACGTTGGTGATTGAGGCTGGGCGGCCGAGCGGGACGCTGATCACCGCCTCGGCTGCAGCCGATCAGGGTCGCGACGTGATGACATTACCTTGGTCGATCTATCACCCCGAAGGGGCGGGATGTCGATATCTTCTCGATGCGGGTGCCACGCTCATTCAGTCGCCAGAGGACCTCGCTCACTGCTTAAATATCGCGATGCCACCTCAATGGATGACCCATTCGGCGGGGTATAACGCCACCGCCGTGCCGGCACAGCCCCCAGCCTTGTCGCTGGATCAGCGGGCAGTACTCTCGTTACTAGGGCGCGAATCTCACCCGGCAGAGGCCCTAGCCCTGCGACTGAATTGGGATATGGATCGTTGTTTAGCGTGCTTGTCTGGTCTGGAAGTACAAGGCTGGATACAGAGGGGGGCAAAAGGTTACGGTGCGACGCGCTGAAAAGTGCGTTGGCTCCCTACCCACAGCGTGCGGTAAAATAGCGGTTTGACACGTTAGCGACGATTATGGACCCACTGCATCAAGCCCCGCTTTATGCGCAATGGCGCCTACCGTTGCTCCGGTCTGTTTTGGAGCGTGGTGGGGTCGTAGCGTGCCCTGCGGAGGGGGTTTGGGGACTCAGTTGCGACCCTTACAGCGAGGCCGCGGTTGCAGATCTATTGACCCTTAAACTGCGCTCGGTGCAAAAAGGGCTCATTGTGGTGGCCGCTAATGCGGCGATGTTTGATGAGGTTCTGTCATACCTGTCGCCGGACGAGCGTCACCGGTTGCGCGCATCCTGGCCTGGCCCTAACACTTGGTTGGTGCCCAATCACGGGGTTTTCCCGGACTGGATAACAGGGGAGAGTCGTGACGTCGCGATTCGCGTCACGTCCGCGCTACCGCTCAGACGGTTGAGCGAGTCCTTTGGTGGGCCACTGGTGTCAACCAGTGCCAATCCGGCGGGATTACCGCCCCCTCATTATTTGTGGGCATTGCGGCGACACTTTGGGGTAACGTTACCGGTACTGCCGGGGCGGCTTGAGCAAGCGGGTAAACCGTCAACGATTCGCCGCATAGGAGATGGCACTATTGTCCGACCTTAGCCAGCACAAGGAGAGCCCGATGGATGTATCGGCTGTAGAGACCTATCTCACGACCTTGCAGCGTCGCATTTGTGAGCGTCTAGAGTTGATCGATCAGAGCGCGGTTTTTAAGACGGAGTCCTGGGATCGTCCAGAGGGTGGGGGCGGTGTGAGTCGTGTCTTAGCGGATGGCGAAGTGATTGAAAAAGGGGGGGTTAATTTCTCCCATGTCGTGGGGTCAGCAATGCCCGCTTCGGCGACGCAGCATCGCCCCGAGTTGGCGGGTAGAAGCTTCCGCGCGTTGGGCGTTTCCTTGGTGATTCATCCTCGCAACCCCCATGCCCCTACGTCGCATGCCAACGTACGCATGTTTATGGCGGAAAAACCTGGTGCAGAGCCTGTCTGGTGGATGGGGGGCGGTTTTGATTTGACGCCCTATTATGGCTATGAAGAAGACGCCGTATCGTGGCACACACAGGCGAAAGCCGCCTGTGATCCGTTTGGGGAGGAGATCTACCCCCGATTCAAACAGTGGTGTGATGATTACTTTTACATCCCGCACCGGCAGGAACCTCGGGGTATTGGGGGGCTCTTTTACGATGATCTGAACGAGTGGGGGTTTGATCAAACCTTCGCGTTTATGCGCAGTGTGGGCGACGGTTTTCTGAATGCTTACGCTCCCATCCTTGAGCGGCGCAAAGACATGCCGTGGACTGAAGCAGAGCGACAGTGGCAGCTTTATCGTCGCGGGCGCTACGTCGAATTTAATCTAGTACACGACCGCGGCACTCTATTTGGTCTGCAAACCAACGGGCGAACGGAGGCCATACTGATGTCACTGCCTCCCTTAGTGCGCTGGGAGTATGGCTTGACGCCCAGTGAGGGCACGCCAGAGGCGCGGCTGATGAGTGATTTTCTGCCGCCACGCGATTGGCTTGGTGTTGCAGGGCTGACGCAGAACGCATGACCGGTTATTGCGGCCGTGTGTCACCGATCGTTAACCGCTTGAGTGCTCAGGGAGGGTTATGACCAGCACGCAAACCTTTCGTGATCGATTTGCTGTCGTCGGTAACCCGATTGGCCATAGCTTGTCGCCGGCCATCCACACGGCTTTTGCGCAGCAAACGAACCAGGCGATCGATTACCGGACAGCGCTGGTGGAGGTAGATCTGTTTGAGCAGTGGGTCCATCAGTTTTTCGACGAAGGGGGCCACGGTCTTAATGTGACGCTGCCGTTTAAAACACGTGCTTTTGCGCTGGCAAATCAGGCTTCCCCGCGTGCTCAGGCGGCAGAGGCTGCCAATTTTTTAATGCGCGACGAGGCGGGCGATATCATTGCGGATAATACTGACGGTAGAGGACTCGTGACCGATATGACGGTCAATGCTGGCTGGCCTTTGCACGATGCGCGCATTCTCATACTGGGTGCAGGTGGGGCTGTTCGGGGGGTGCTACCCGCCCTACTAGCTGAGGCACCGCAATGCGTATTTGTGGCGAATCGGACCCCCGAGCGCGCCCAGCAATTAGCCGAGCGCTGGAGTTCCGATGCGATAGCAGTCTCGGGCGGCGGTTACCACGATGTGCCCTTAGTAGCATGGGATGTGGTGATTAATGGCACCAGCACGGGCCTGAGTAATCAAATGCCCGCTCTATCGAGCTCGATGATATTTGCGCCACAGTGTCGAGGTTATGACATGGCTTACGGGCGGGCACCGACCCCTTTTATGGCGTGGGCGAGGGAACAGGGCGTCGCCGAGGTCATGGATGGTTTGGGTATGTTGGTTGAGCAGGCAGCAGAAAGTTTTTTCCTCTGGCGTGGTGAATATCCAGAGACCCCGTCAGTGGTCTCGTCGCTACGCGCCGAGTCGGGGGGTTGAGTCCTAGCTGCTGCTGTCGAGGTATCGCTGCTTCAGTGAGACATAACCATCGGCGCTGTATTGAAGGAACCGCTGCTCGCTTTCGGACAGGGTGCGGACCTCGCGTGCAGGGCTTCCTGCATATAGGTGCCCGCTGCGGAGCACCTTCCCGGGTGTGACCAGTGAGCCTGCCGCGATCATCACCTCGTCTTCTACGACGACTCTGTCCATAATAATGGCGCCCATCCCGACCAAAACGCGATCACCCACGGTGCAACCATGCAGCAGTGCTCGGTGTCCTACCGTGACATCCTCGCCGATGTGCAGTGGATATCCGTCGGGGTTATACGGGCCCTCATGGGTGACATGTAATACGGTGCCGTCTTGGATGTTGGTGCGCGCGCCAATGCGGATAATCTGCACGTCACCTCGCATCGCGGCGTGAGGCCACACGCTGGCATCGTCACCGAGGCAGACGTCACCCATGACGACAGCGGTAGGGTCAATCAGCACTCGCGCGCCGAGCTTGGGTGTTACCCCAAGTGCCTCACGGATGTGTGCTTCGCCTTTGAAATTAATGTGGGTCACCCTTGGCCTCCTGTGCCGATTGAACTTGTTACACTATGACGTCCTTGATAAGGCGACGTGAGTATGTCTGATTCTCAGCCTGACACCAATCAACGGCCCCGCTTTGTCGCCGGTGCCGTCTGCCCGAGCTGTCAGGAACAAGATCGTATTGTGATCGACATGGGTGCCGATGAGCGTCGCTGCGTGGCATGTGGATACGTCGAGGCGCGCCCCGTTGCACCGGCTGATCTGCCGGCCACTCGCGTCACACGGGCGGCGGCAAGGCGTGTCGAGACCCCCTCGGACCCGGTCAAACTCATTGACGACTGACCGGCTGATTTTCCGTCCGTTATAACCTGTAATCATGTAGCGGATTCACTAAAAGCATTGTTTTTTAGAAAGGCGACGTCAAACCCACTGCATTCTGGGCTGGCTGTGCAGTTCTGCCCATGTATTTTCTTGTAACTTCGTTATAATCCCCGCGCTTTTGTTCACCCCTTTGTGGCTCGGGGTTCGGCGCCACATCAAAAATTGGAGTACGCACGCGATGGGAAGAATCTTCTCAGGGGTGCCTTTGGCATTGTTTGCGTCGCTTGCGGCGGCACAAAATCAGGTCAACATGTCGCCCGGTGTCACCGAGATTGGCGCAGACATCTTTGAGCTTCACATGTTGATTATGTGGATCTGTGTGGTGATCGGCGTCGCGGTTTTTGCGGTGATGTTTTACTCCATCTACGCGCACCGCAAGTCACGCGGGCACGAGGCATCGCAGTTCCACGAAAGCACCAAGGTGGAAATTGCTTGGACGGTCGTCCCGTTTTTGATTTTGATCGCTATGGCGGTCCCCGCAACGTCGACGTTGTTAGAGGTGTATGACAACGACGAGGCGGAGCTCGACGTGCTGATAACGGGACATCAGTGGAAGTGGAAGTACGAGTATTTGGATGAGACCGGCGACAATATCGCCTTTTTCTCTAATTTGACGACGCCACAAGAAGAAATCTACAACACGGCGGCCAAAGGCGATCATTACTTGCTGGAGGTCGACGAGCCTTTGGTGATCCCTACCAATACCAAGGTGCGGTTTTTGATCACGGCGAACGATGTCATCCACTCTTGGTGGGTACCTGAGCTTGCCGTTAAACGGGATGCGATTCCGGGGTTTATTAACGAAGCGTGGACTCGCGTGCCGCAAGAAGGCATTTATCGTGGTCAGTGCACCGAGCTGTGTGGCGCGTATCACGGGTTTATGCCGGTCGTCGTTCACGCCGTTTCGCCAGAGGAATTTCAGGCATGGCAGGCCGCCAAACGCGGCGCCGCTCAGGCTGAAAGCCAGCTTGCCATGCAAACGCTCTCCTCCGATGAGCTGATGACACAGGGTAAAGCGGTTTACGAGACAGCCTGTGTCGCTTGCCACGGTGCCCAAGGGGAGGGCGGTATTGGTAACGCCATCGCCGGCAGCGCAGTGGTGATGGGCGATCTTTCGCAGCACATGGCGATTGTCGCGAAGGGCGTTGCCGGAACGGCAATGCAGGCGTTTGATGCGCAGCTGAGCCAGGTAGAGCTGGCCGCGGTGCTTACATACCAACGTAATGCCTTTGGCAATAACACGGGCGATATTGTCCAACCGGGCGATGTCGCCGGAATGAACAACGGATAAAGAGGTAAAACACGATGGGTGATCATCATCACGGGCCAGCAGCAGGGGTGACGCGTTGGTTGTTTACGACCAACCACAAGGACATTGGTACGATGTACCTGTGGTTCTCTTTTGCCATGTTCTTGCTGGGGGGCTTCTTCGCCATGGTTATTCGGGCGGAGCTTTTCCAGCCAGGGATGCAATTGGTTGAGCCCGCGTTTTTTAATCAGATGACCACTCTACACGGGCTAGTCATGGTGTTTGGCGCCATTATGCCGTCCTTTGTGGGCTTGGCTAACTGGCTGATCCCAATGATGATTGGCGCGCCCGATATGGCGCTGCCACGCATGAATAATTGGAGCTTCTGGATTTTGCCACCGGCTTTCTTGATGCTCGCTTCAACCCTGTTCATGGAGGGGGGCGCACCCGCCTTTGGTTGGACATTTTATGCCCCACTGTCAACGACTTACGCGCCGCCTTCGGTCACCTTCTTTATTTTCGCCATCCATATTCTGGGTGTGTCATCTATCATGGGGTCAATCAATATTATCGCCACTGTGATGAACATGCGTGCCCCGGGCATGACCTACATGAAGATGCCCATGTTTGTTTGGACGTGGTTGATTACCGCTTTCTTGCTGGTCGCAGTGATGCCGGTGTTAGCGGGCGCCGTGACGATGATGCTAATGGATATTCACTTTGGTACGAGCTTCTTTTCAGCGGCCGGCGGTGGTGATCCGGTGCTGTTCCAGCACATCTTCTGGTTTTTTGGTCATCCAGAGGTCTACATTATTATTTTGCCGGCATTTGGTGTGGTCTCGCAGATCATTCCCGCTTTCTCTCGCAAGCCATTATTCGGCTACGCCTCGATGGTCTACGCTACTGCGTCGATCGCCTTTTTATCGTTCGTCGTATGGGCGCACCACATGTACACCGTGGGCATGCCTGTTGCCGGCGAGTTATTTTTTATGTACGCGACTATGTTGATTGCGGTGCCAACCGGCGTGAAGGTGTTCAACTGGATATCAACCATGTGGCGTGGCTCGCTGAGCTTTGAAACGCCCATGTTGTTTTCGATTGGCTTCTTAGTGCTGTTTACGTTGGGCGGGTTTACGGGCTTGATGCTCTCAATCGCTCCGGCAGACTTTCAGTACCACGACACCTACTTTGTCGTGGCTCACTTTCACTATGTGATGGTGGCCGGTGCGGTATTTTCGATGACGGCGGCGGTGTATTACTGGCTGCCGAAGTGGTGTGGCCGCATGTATAGCGAGTCGATGGGTAAGATCCATTTCTGGATCTCCTTCATTGGTTTCAACATCACCTTCTTTCCGCAACATTTTGTGGGGCTCGCCGGCATGCCTAGGCGAATCCCCGACTATGCGTTGCAGTTTGCGGACTTCAATATGATGTCTTCGATTGGTGCTTTCATATACGGCGCGTCTCAGCTGCTATTTTTGTATAACGTGATTGCAACAATCGTGTCGGGTGAGCGAGTCAGTGATGAGAAAGTGTGGGACGGTGCAGAGGGTCTTGAGTGGACCGTTCCAACGCCAGCGCCTTACCACACCTTTGAAGAGCCACCGTTGGTATCAAAGCCAGCGGGAACGTTTTAGCGGGCAAAGGATAACTGACGATGGCCTACGTGCGCCTCAGTAAGGTTCCCGCTATCGATACCGCCTTGAAGTTAAGCGGTGTCGCAGTGGTGATGTTTGCTTTTGTGTTTGTAGTGATGGTGCCGCTTTATAACGTCCTGTGTGATGTATTGGGCATCAATGGCAAGACGGCAGGGACGGCCTACACGGCGGTACCGGTGATGATTGACGAAAGTCGAGAGGTCACCGTTCAGTTTGTCGCCATCAATAACAACGAAATGCCCTGGGGCTTTGCTCCTGATGCGAGGGTGATGCGAGTCCATCCCGGTGCAGCCAATGGCACGATATTCCGCGCTACTAATCCGACTAATGCGCCCATGGTAGCGCAGGCTATTCCCAGTATTTCACCAAGCCGTGCCGCCGCGTATTTTCATAAGACCGAGTGCTTTTGTTTTGAGCAGCAGGGGTTGGCAGGATTGGCGACCGCCGATATGCCACTCCAGTTCATTGTTGATCAAGACCTGCCTCGCGATATCCATACCATCACGCTGTCTTACACGCTGTTTGATGTTACCGCCTCGGTGACTGACCAGGTCGTTGCGCGTTGATCGCGGCACTCTAGGAGACATCTATGTCCAATAACTCATCCACCGCAAGCGGGCACGAAAAGTATTACGTGCCCGAGTCTTCCAGCCTCGCCGTCAGGGCAACGATTGGCTTGTTGCTCTCGGTATTCGGTGGTGGCTTGATGCTAAACGAAATGACCTACGGGTCGGCGGACGACGCCAGTTACTCGGGGTGGGTGCTGACTGCCGGTCTGGTCTTTTTCATCCTGACGTTGACCAGCTGGTTTAGAACGGTGATTAAAGAGAACATCGCGGGCCTCAATAGCGGGCAAGTGAACCAGAGCTACGTTTTGGGCATGTTTTGGTTTATTTTTTCCGAAGTGATGTTTTTTGCTGCCTTTTTTGGCACCTTGCTTTACGTGCGACAACTCGCGGGTCCTTGGCTTGCGGGAGAGGGCGAAGGTGGGCGGATGAACGACTTGTTGTGGCCCGGTTTCGAATTCACTTGGCCGCCTTCTATCACGCCACAGGAAACGGTGGGCGGAGCCGATGCGCAGCTCATTGCCAATAATGGCGATTTTGTTTCTCAGGAAAAATCGATGGCGCCTGCCGATGCCCACGCGTGGTATGCCTGGTTACCAATGTGGAACACGATTATCTTGTTAAGTTCGAGCGCGACGGTGCATGTGGCGCATACGGCAATTCTGGCGGGCGATCGCGCAAAATTTAACCGCTGGCTGGGTATTACGGTGGGGCTCGCGCTGATTTTTCTGGCATTGCAAGCCGCGGAGTACTACGAGGCTTATGTCCTTTATGGACTGACACTGAACTCCGGTATTTACGGCTCGACGTTTTTTATGTTGACCGGATTCCATGGCTTTCACGTGGCCATGGGGATGACGATGTTATTGATTCAGTTAGTCCGCTCTGTGAAGAATGAGCATTTCACGGCATCGGATCATTTCGGGTTCGAAGCCTCTAGCTGGTATTGGCACTTTGTCGATGTCGTTTGGGTCTTTTTGTTTTTGTTCGTTTATATTTTATAAGGCCCTCTGGCGCGGGACTAAGGGCGCTGCGGCGCCCTTTTTGATGATCGCTTGCGGTAGCGAGCATCCAGTCTGTGAAGAATGTGATGGAGGGCGTGAAGGCGTGAGATGAGAGACGTCACTCCGGGGTGCTCAGTGAACTTTCTCGCATGGGTTCTGCGTCCCATGGATTGCGGTGGCCCAACTGGCCGGTCATTACCCCGTATAGGATCACGCACAGCAAAGAAAAGCCAAGCCCGAGGCGAATACCCAATGAGTTGAATAATCGGCGTTTGTCAGTGTTACCTTGATCCGATAAAAGAAACACCAAGCCTGACGCTAGGCTCACTACAAGGGCTATCATGAGTAGGATTATCAGCGTTTTCAGCATCGGTTTACCCTTTCTGGTGAGGCCCGGTGAGTGTCACTTTCCAGACCAGCGTGGAGGAGCAGAGCGTGCAGTTTAACGGAAGCATCGGACGCTTGGAGATTAACGTTGATGTGCGGGCATTCTGCGCCGGCGCAGTGCTGTTGGTCCTGTTACTGAATCTGGGTTTTTGGCAGCTTGGTCGGGCAGAGGAAAAAAACTCACTGCAAGCTCGCTGGGAAGCGCGGAGCGCGCTACCGGCCGCCGCGCCTTTGGCGCTGTTGCAAACCGCTGATGTCAGTCAATATGCGGATCGCCGTGTGCGTTGGCAGGGCGTGCTGGACCCTGAAGCCTATGTGCTGCTGGATAATCGTTTGCACCGAGGGCGCGTGGGCTATCATGTCGTCGCGTTGATTGAGGCCGATGACTGGTTGGTGCCGGTGAACCTGGGTTGGTTAGCAGGCGATCCATCGCGTCGAACGATCCCGGTTCCTCAGTTAGTGGAGGGCCCCGCGTTAATCGAGGGGCAGGTCTATCTTCCTAGTGCGAAGCCGATAATACTGCAAAAACAACTTCCGCCCGATCGCCTGCCGGCCACCTCACAGACTTTGTACTGGGATCAATGGTCGGACACGTTGGCGGCGCTGACCGGGCAGTCTGTTTTCCCTTACGAAGTGAGGATTGATCCAGCCTCGCCGTTAGCCTTAGAAGCCGAATGGCCGGTTGTAAATCAGTCGTCTGCTAAACACGTCGGGTACGCGGTCCAATGGTTTGCCATGGCGGCGGTTTTGACACTAATCGGGGTGCTGCTGATGTCGAACATACGAGATATTGTTGCCGGTCGGCCCTCGTCATGAGTGCGGGTAATGACGTTGTGAAGCGACAACAGGGGCGCCGGGTATTACTGCTCATTGCAGGAATCCCACTGAGCATGATGTTGGCAGCAACGCTGTTGTGGTGGGCTGTGGCAGAAGGCCAGTTTGATATTGTTGGCGCCGTGGGGACGGCTAACCATGGCGAGTTGATCGTGCCGCCAAAAAGTGTGTCGCAGAGTACTTTTTCTGACGACGGTGCTGCCGACCTGCTTTGGGAGGATCTTCCGGCGAAATGGCACTTGTTAATTGTCCACCGCGGCGAATGGTGTGAGGCAGTCTGCCAGCAGCAACTCTACCAGACTCGGCAGATTCACATTGCCCTTGGAAAAGACTTCAACCGAGTAGGACGTGTTGTATTGACTGATCTGCCTGCAGACGCCATTGCTGTGACGTCTACTGCTGAGGCAGCATCAGAGGCAGTCGGGGTAGCCCCGAGCGTTGATGCCACCTTGGCCGACTGGATTGCAGCCGAGCATGCAGGTGTGACTGCACTGACGCTACCTCTCGCCGAAATGGAACAACTGATACCGACGACGCTGGCGCCAAACGGTCATTGGTATGTTGTTGATCCGGCAGGCTGGATCATGATGCAGGTGGCCAATGATCTTTACTATAAAGACGTGATTAGTGATCTTCGGTTTTTATTAAAGAACTCGGGCAGCTAGCACAGCGTTGGTTGCCCGCTTGCGGATGCGGGGATTTTGTTAAGTGGCGCGCGGTTGAAGCCGAGAAAAAAGGAGTGATGGGTGACTGAACCGGATCGACGAGGGATTCGCTGGACCATTTTTGGTGTACTGGTGTTTATGGCCATTGTGGTGGCGAGCTTTGTTCATCGCGTGGGCGAGCCCCGTGTGATGAGCCTTGCTGAGAGTCGTATCAACGGATTATTTCTATTTGATACCCCTCGTGATGTGGGCAGTTTTTCGTTGATCGACCATACCGGCGCGCCCTATACCGCCGATCGTTTACAGGGCCACTGGACCTTAGTTTTTTTTGGCTTTACGCATTGCCCTGATATTTGTCCGACCACGCTCGCTGAGTTAGCCGAGCTCAAACAGCAGCTGCAAGGCACCGAGGCGGATGACACCGCTGTGGTCATGCTGTCGGTAGACCCCGCTCGAGATACACCCGAGAGGCTGTCGCAATATGTTCCGTACTTTCACCCCGATTTCCTCGGTGTGACGGGTGCCTTTGAATCGATTCTGAGTGTCACCCAGCGCTTAAACGCGCCGTTTCGCAAAGTCACCGCAAACGACGGCAGTTACCAAATGGAGCACAGTGCCAACGTGGCGCTAATGAATCCGAGGGGGGATTACCATGGCTTCTTTCGTGCCCCGCTCGACATACCCAAAATGCGGGTAACATTACGATCCGCTCAGTATCTCTGGGACCATTAACATTATGTTAAATCGCCTTATTCTGGTGGATGGCTCTTCTTATTTATTCCGCGCATACCACGCGTTACCCCCACTGACCAACTCAAAGGGCCTGAATACTGGCGCCGCAAAGGGCGTGATTGGGATGATTCGTAAGTTGGTCGCTGACTATGATGGCGATCAGGTGGTGGTGATCTTCGATGCCAAAGGACCCACCTTTCGTCACGAAATGTATGCGGATTACAAGGCTAACCGGCCTCCTATGCCAGACGAGCTGCGTGAACAGATTGAGCCGATTCACGCCGCTATTAAAGCGATGGGCCTGCCTTTGATCTGCATAGGCGGCGTCGAGGCAGACGACGTGATCGGGACGTTGTCTGTGGAGGCGGCGGGCAGCGGTCGCGAGGTGGTCATCTCGACCGGCGACAAAGATATGGCGCAGCTGGTCAACGACAAAGTCACGCTGATTAACACCATGAACAATACCGCGATGGACAGTGCCGGCGTCGTCGATAAGTTTGGCGTCCCGCCAGAGCTGATTATTGATTTGCTGGCCTTAATGGGAGACAAAGTCGATAACATTCCCGGGGTGGCTGGTGTCGGTGAGAAGACGGCAACCGCGTTATTACAGCACCTTGGTGGCATGACTGCGATCTATCAACAACTGGATGCGGTTGCCGCATTGCCGATTCGGGGCGCTAAGAGTCTGGCGAGTAAGCTGGAGCTCGCACGTGACGAAGCGTTGCTGAGTTATGAATTGGCGACGATCAAAACAGACTGTGAGCTAGGGTTGGAAACGGGCGCACTGAACTCGACTTTGCCCGATAACGAGACGTTGATTGCCTTGTTTCGCGATCTTGAGTTTAAAAATTGGCTGGAGGCGTTACTCGATAATGGCTTGGGCGCCCTGGTGCAAGCCGCCTCCAACGAGCCAACAGCGGACACCCCTGCAGAAGACAGGCCACCGGAGGTCGGCGACCCCCTCAACGTAATTACCATATTGGATTCCGCAACATGGGACGATTGGTTGAGCGCACTCTCCGCCGCCGATTTTTTCGCCTTCGATACCGAGACGACCAGTCTTGATTACATGGTGGCAGAAGTGGTGGGCGTTTCCTTTGCGGTAGAAGCTGGCACCGCCGCGTATGTGCCATTGGCACATGATTACCCCGGCGCGCCAGAGCAGCTAAACCGCGATCAGGTGTTGGCTCAGTTAAAGCCCTTATTAGAGGATGAGACAAAAGGAAAGCTAGGTCAGCATCTAAAATATGATGCCAATGTCCTGATGAACCACGGTATTACACTGCGGGGTATTCGTGAGGATACGATGCTCGAGTCTTACGTGCTTGACGCGACCGGAAGTCGTCATGACCTAGATACTTTGGCGCTCAAATATTTGGGACAACGCACTATTCACTTCGAAGATATCGCGGGGAAAGGTGTTAAGCAGATCACCTTCAACCAGGTGCCGATTGAACAAGCAGCCCCTTATGCAGCCGAGGATGCTGACGTCACCTTGCGGTTACACGCATTGCTGTCCGCTCGCCTGGAGGCGGAGCCCTCCCTTTACCAGCTGTACCGTGAGCTGGAGGTTCCGCTAGTGCCCGTGCTCTCTCGTATCGAGCGAAACGGGACATTGGTGTGTCGAGAGCAACTGGCGGCACAAAGTGCTGAGCTGGGTCAGCGAATGTTGGTGCTCGAGGCTAAGGCTCACGAACTCGCGGGTGGCCCGTTTAACCTCGGTTCACCCAAGCAGTTGGGCGAAATATTATTCAATAAACTTGAGCTCCCCGTGCTGAAGAAAACCCCTAAGGGGGCGCCTTCGACAGCGGAAGAGGTGCTGGCGGAATTGGCTTTGGATTACCCCTTGCCCGCCGTGTTGATGGAATATCGAAGCCTCAGCAAGCTTAAATCGACTTATACCGACAAGCTCCCCGGAATGATCGACGCTAAAACAGGGCGGGTACATACCTCTTATCATCAGGCCGTAACAGCGACGGGTCGGCTGTCGTCTTCTGACCCCAATTTGCAAAATATCCCGATTCGCACAGAAGAGGGCAGACGCATTCGACAAGCGTTTATTGCCGCCCCGGGCTGCAAGATTGTTGCGGCGGACTACTCGCAAATTGAGCTGCGTATTATGGCGCACCTGTCTCAGGATCCCGGCCTATTGGCCGCCTTCGCAGAAGGCCTCGATGTTCACAGTGCTACCGCGGCTGAAGTATTCGCGGTTGATATTGATCACGTATCGGTTGATCAGCGACGCAAGGCGAAGGCGATTAACTTTGGTTTGATTTACGGTATGTCGGCTTTTGGACTCGCAAAACAATTGGGTATCGGGCGTCACGAGGCGCAACAATATATCGACGTGTACTTTGCACGTTATCCAGGCGTTGCCGATTACATGGCGCGAACGCGCGCCCTCGCGCATGAGAAAGGTTATGTTGAAACACTTAAAGGAAGGCGCTTATACCTGCCTGAAATCAATGCCCGTAATCGACAGCGGCAACAGGCAGCCGAGCGCACCGCCATTAATGCGCCGATGCAAGGGACCGCCGCGGACCTGATTAAATTAGCCATGCTCGCGGTAGACGCGTGGATTGATGCGTCAGGGGTGGATGCGCGATTAATGATGCAAGTGCACGATGAGCTGGTATTTGAGGTGGCTGACGATGCTGTCGCCGGCCTGAGCGAAAAGGTGGCGGCATTGATGTCAGACATCGGCTGGCTTGATGTCCCGCTAGTGGTGGATGTCGGTACGGGTGATAACTGGGATGAGGCGCATTAATCGTGTGCTTTAGGGCCCGTCGGACGGCGATTCAGCCTCATCGGGTAAGACCGATTCATCGGTTAGCCATCGATTAATCTGCTTACCTAGAATGTCTACTCCTTGGCGCTTGAGTGATGAAAACAACTGTACTCGGACCAGTTCTTCATGCTCACGGAGCTGACTTTGAACGGACAGTAGCGTGTTTTGAGCGGGGCCTCTCTTGAGCTTGTCGGCTTTGGTTAACAAAATATGGACCGGCATCGTGGCAGAGATCGCCCAGCCCAGCATCTGTTGATCTGGTTCAGTGAGTGGATGACGAACATCCATCAGCATGACCAGTCCCCGGAGACTTTGTCGGTGCTGCAGGTAACGTTCGAGCTGCTGGTTCCACTTTTTTTTGACCGCGAGGGGGACTTTGGCAAAGCCATAGCCGGGTAAATCGACCAATCGTTGGTTTTCCGTTAGTGAAAAAAAATTAATTAACTGCGTACGCCCTGGCGTACGGGAAGTACGTGCCAGCTTGGCCTGCTCCGTTAACGTATTGATTGCACTAGATTTTCCGGAGTTAGATCGGCCGGCAAAGGCCACTTCCCAGCCGCTATCGGCCGGTGCATTTTCAATAGCGCTGGCACTTTGGAGAAAGGTCGCATCACGAAACCTGAGTTTGGCGGGAGACGTAGTTGGCTCGGTCATTTTGCGATTTGTGCCACGACACGGAACGTCTATAATGCCACGCTGTCCCACTAGTGGTGCAGGTTAAAAGTGTAAATTGCTGCAGGAAGTGAGTGTACGATGGCGTTGAGCAGCGAGGTGTCCCTTGCGGCCATTGTCACGATGGCAACATTGACCTACAGACCGTGCACGACCGTATTTCAACAATGAGATAGAAGAAGCTTTCAGAGGGTTTGATCATGAAAACAATCGCACTTACTCGCGCCGCTATGCGCCTTGCTGCTGGTGCTGCATTGGTTGTTGCGCCAACAGTCTTCGCAGGCGATCCACCGGCACAATATGCTGCCTCATGTGGTGCTTGCCATTCGGTGGGCGTGGCGGGAGCGCCGGCAACAGGCAATGAAGCTGCCTGGGCGCCGCGAATGGAAAAGGGTATGGATGTGCTGGTGGCGTCAGTCCGTAATGGCTTGGGTGCGATGCCTCCGGGTGGGCTGTGTAATAGTTGCAGTGACGAGGATTACGCTGCACTCATTACTTATATGTCCACTGCACAATAATTTCGGCGAACGAGAATGACTATGTTTCAGCGAGTGGCCCACAAGACTCAAGGTTTACTTTTTATTGCATTGTTAAGCACTGGTGCGGCGGTTAACGCTAGTAATGGTGACGCCGAAGCGGGCCAGAGTAAGGCCGCAACATGCGTTGCCTGCCACGGTGTCGATGGCAACAGTGCCGTACCCACGTTCCCTAAATTGGCGGGGCTGGGCCACAAATATTTGCTCAAGCAGATGCAAGATATTCGCGATGGTCGTCGCCCGGTCGCACTCATGGCAGGGCAGGTCGACAACATGACCGATGAAGACTTATCGGATATTGCTGCTTTTTATGATGCGCAAGCGCGATCGGGTGGCATGAGTGATCCCGATAAAGTGGCGTTGGGTAAGAAGGTTTATTTAGCCGGTATTGCTGAGAGGCAGGTGCCCGCGTGTTCGGGTTGCCACAGCCCCACCGGTAACGGTAACAGCCTGGCGGGGTATCCCTCTCTCGGCGGACAGCATGCCGAGTACATCGCGTCGCAGCTTAAGATGTTCAGAAAGGGTTATGAAGACCCAGCGGGCCGCACAAATGGTGGCGACGCAAAGATCATGCGCACCACGGCGTTCCGGATGAGTGACATGGAAATTGAGGCGGTGGCGAGCTACATTGCGGGACTGCAACCTACCCCATAGCTACCCCACAGTAGTGGCGGATGACAGTAAGCATCAGTTCCAGAGAGGGATCTCTATGATCAACATCACAACTCGACCCGTTTTTTGGTTTATTTGCGCCGTGTGCGTTGCCCTGACCACGTTGAGTGGCAGAGGGTTGGCAGAAGAACGTTGGGTGGAGGGGCAGCACTATCAAAAACTGACCCCCCCTGTTGCCACAGGTCGCTCGCAAGACGTGGTGGTGACCGAGTTCTTTTGGTACGGCTGTGGGCACTGCTATACCTTTGAGCCTATGCTCACGGCATGGGGCAAGCAATTACCAGCGGGTGCAGTGGTGCAGCCCTCACCGGCGGTCTGGAATGACGGCATGAAAATCCACGCCAAGGCGTATTACATTGCGGAGGTGTTGGGGGTCAAGGAAACCATTCACCCCATAATCTTTGATGCCATGCATGTGAAGCGCGAACGCCTCACCTCCCGACTCGCTTTGCGCGATTTGTTCGAGGACAGCGGTGTCGACCCCGTACAATTCGATAAAGCATTTGATTCATTTGGTGTCGATTCTCAGGTTCGACAAGCGGACGCGCGCGCGCGATCCGCAAAAATATCGGGTACACCGTCGTTAATGGTGGCGGGAAAATATCTGATTGAGACACGATCTGCCGGCAGTCAGACCAATATGCTGGATATTGCCCAATATCTGGTTGAAAAAGAGCTAGCTGCCCAGTAACTCGAGTGTCAAACGCTGACGGCAGTGCGGGATAGCACTCGCCGTAACTCAAAACTCGAGTGGACCGCACTGACCCCAGGGATACGCGTGAGTGTCCCCAGCAGAAATTGCTCATAGTGGGCCATGTCTCTCACCACCGCTTTCAGCAGGTAATCAGCGCTCTGACCTGTTACGACGCAGCAGTCCACCACTTCGGGGACATCTACGATCGTTTCTTCAAAGGCTTCAAAGCGATCTGGTGTATGTCGATCCATGGTGACGCTCACGTGCGCAGTGAGATGTAGGCCGAGTTTTTTGGGGTCTACCATCGCGACCTGATGAGTAATAATGCGTTCAGTCCAAAGGCGTTTTACCCGCCGAGCACAGGGCGTAGGCGATAGGCCGACACGCTCGGCAAGCTCCAGATTGCTCAGCCCACCTTCACGTTGCAGCACCTGCAAAATTTGACGATCAACGCGATCGAGCCTGAGGTCATTTGTATCCATAATGCACCCATGCTTGGTGATATAAAACGCAATAATACATAAATTTGGTCTTTATCACTCACTTTTTCGGATATATCGCGAATTTAAGTGAGTATCCCTCACGTGACCTAGTTACACTACGCCACGCTTTTAATCTTGTAGGAAGATCATCGTGAGCATGCCGCGCTTTGACCACCGTAAGTACCGCGCTTTCGAGCCCATTGCCAAGCCTGACCGTCGTTGGCCGGATCAGCGCATTAAGCAGGCCCCCCAGTGGTGTTCAGTCGATCTGCGTGATGGCAATCAGGCCTTGGTTGAGCCCATGAATGCGGCGCAAAAACTGCGGCTATGGGAACTGTTGGTGTCCATTGGTTTTAAAGAGATTGAAGTGGGGTTTCCCTCGGCATCCAGCCATGACTTTGCCTTTTTGCGTAAATTGATTGAAGAGGATCGCATTCCAGCGGACGTCACGGTGCAAGTACTGACACAAGCCCGCCCCGATTTGATTACGAAGACCTTCGCGGCACTAACGGGTGCGCGTCGGGCGGTTGTTCACTTTTATAACAGCACCTCTACGGTTCAACGTGAATATGTATTCGGCCTAGATCGGGAGGGCATCACTGAGATTGCGGTGACTGGCGCACAGTTGGTGAAGGCGGCTGCCGAGGCGCGACCCGAGACAGAATGGGTCTTTGAGTACAGCCCGGAAAGTTTCACTGGGACCGAGTTGGAGTTTGCGGTGACGGTTTGCGACGCGGTGAATGCGGTACTGGCCCCTACGCCTGAGAAGCCGGTCATTATTAACCTGCCTGCCACCGTTGAGATGAGCACCCCCAATATTTATGCCGATCAAATAGAGTGGTTTAGTGACCATGTGCGGCATCGTGACTCGTTGATTTTGTCATTACATACCCATAATGATCGAGGTTGTGCAGTAGCGGCTTCTGAATTGGGTCTGATGGCGGGTGCTGATCGGGTGGAGGGCACGTTGCTCGGCAATGGTGAGCGCACCGGCAACATGGACATTCTTACCATGGCGATGAATTTGTACAGCCAAGGCGTCGACCCCGAGCTTGATTTCACCCATATGGATGAGATCTGTACGGTGGCGCGCGAGTGCACTCAATTACCAGTTCATCCCCGGCATCCATACGCGGGAGAGCTGGTGTTCACGGCTTTTTCAGGCAGTCACCAGGACGCGATCCACAAATGCCTGTCAAAGCGTGACCCTGAAAGTAGTTGGGATGTTGCCTATTTGCCCATCGATCCGGCGGATATCGGCCGGACGTATCAGGAGGTGATTAGAATCAACAGTCAATCGGGTAAGGGCGGCGTCGCCCATGTGTTGCGGCGAGACTATGGTCTTGAGTTACCGCGCTGGTTGCAGGTTGATTTTAGTGCTGCGGTGCAAGGCTTAGCAGAAGACAGTGAAGCAGAAGTGTCCTCAGACGATATTTATGCGCTGTTTCAGCAAACCTACTTAATGACCGCCAACCAATGGCAGCTTGGGAATTACCAGCTATTAAGGCAAGACGGCAGCGACGGTTTAGAGGTTACGCTGAAAGGGCCAAGCGGTGAGGTTGCGCTGAGCGGTCAAGGGAGTGGTGTGGTCGATGCCTTTGTTCAGGCCATGGAGTCCATCACCGGTCGACACATCGTGGTAGTAGAGTATTCTGAGCACACTTTAGGCCAGAGTGCGGATGCGGAGGCAGTGTGTTACGTCCAGCTCAATATCGATGGCGAACGGCCCTGCGGTGTCGGTCGCAGCCACGACATCGTGCACGCGTCATTAGCCGCCATTCTCTCTGCTCTGGACGGCCGCGGATTGCTCTTAGCCAACGCCGCTTGACGGGACTGCACCGCTCAGCCGGTGTGAATCGTCCTGCCGGCCGGTCGCTGAAATTGCTACTGTGCCTGATACTTTGCTTGGTATCGGGCTGCTCGGCGACCCAATTTATTTATAACCGAGTCGATATTGTGATTCGGTGGTATCTCGACGATTACGTCACGCTCAGTCGTGATCAGCAGGCGCAATTTGATGAGCGACTTGACGACTTACTGTCTTGGCACCGTCAAGAAGAGCTGCCCGGTTATGTCAGCCTCTTAGATGACACCTTGGTCATTCTCGACGAGGGTGTTCCCCTTGAGTCTGCGCGGTTGATGGCGGCCAGCATTGAAGCGGCTGCTAACCGAATTCAGGGTCCCTTTTTAGAGTTGTTATTGAGTACCGGACAGACGCTCGATCTCTCGCAGCGACAGGGCTTTGTCGATGCTTTACTCACCAAACAAGACGAACTGGAAGCAGATCGATTAGCGCGGGACGACGAGGATTATCGTAATGACGTTGAGGCGCGTTTTGATGAGCAGCTGTCGGATTATCTCGGGCCGTTGTCAGATCGACAGACAGAGCGTATTCGCAGCGGTGTGATGGAGATGACACGACTCGACACGTTTTGGTTAGCGGATAGACGGGTCTGGATTACGACGTTGTCGGAGATTCTGATTGCGGATAGCCCCGAGTGGCCGCAACAGGTGCGAGCACTGATCGCTGGCCGTGATGAGGCGCAGTTGCCCGCCTACCGAGAAGGTATTGAGCACAATGGTGAGGTGATCCTGCAACTCGTTCGCGGTGTGCTCATCGAGCGCAGCAGCAAGCAAGACAAAAAGCTAAGACGACGACTCAGCGCCTTACGCGACGACCTGGCTCAACTTGCCAGCGTGGAATAGCAATGCTTATCCGTCAATCAGGCTGATATCGCGAATAGCCCCTTTGTCGGCACTGGTGACCATGCTGGCATAGACTTTGAGTGCAGTAGAGACTTTTCTCGGTCTCTCATCCACTGGCTTCCATCCTCCCGGTCGACTATCGAGGGCGTCTCGGCGTGTTGCCAGCGTCGCTTCATCGAGCAGCACGTTGATCTGACGTGCGGGGATATCAATCTCAATGATATCACCGGGTTCAATCAGGCCAATCGCCCCGCCAGCTGCTGCCTCGGGTGAGACGTGACCAATCGATAAGCCGGATGTGCCGCCCGAGAAACGGCCATCCGTAATCAGGGCGCATGCTTTACCGAGGTCTTTTGATTTCAGATAACTGGTGGGGTAAAGCATCTCCTGCATACCGGGTCCGCCACGCGGCCCCTCGTAGCGGATGACCACCACATCCCCAGCCTTTACACGGTCTTCGAGAATATCGCTGACGGCGGCCTCTTGGCTTTCGCAAACATGTGCGGGGCCGCTAAAGCGCAACGAAGCGTCATCGACGCCGGCGGTTTTGACCACGCAGCCCGATTCAGCGATGTTGCCAAACAAGACAGCGAGCCCGCCTTCTTGAGAGTAAGCATGCGCCATATCTCTGACACAGCCCGAGTGTCGATCGGTATCTAGCGTTGGCCAACGGACCGCTTGGCTGAAGGCCTGTTGCGTGGGAATGCCGGCAGGGCCAGCAGCATAAAGGGTGCGCACATCGTCTCGCTCAGTTTGCATAATATCCCAGTCTGATAAGGCACTGGCCAGGCTATCACTGTGCACCGTGGGGCAATCGAGGTGCAGTAAGTTGCCGCGCGCCAATTCGCCCAGAATCGCCATGACGCCGCCAGCTCGGTGGACATCTTCCATGTGGTAAAGCGGAGTACTCGGCGCGACCTTACATAGCTGTGGCACCTTGCGTGACAGCGTATCGATGTCTGCCATATCAAAATCCACCCCCGCCTCTTGTGCTGCTGCAAGCAGGTGCAGGATCGTATTGGTCGACCCCCCCATCGCAACATCTAGGGTCATGGCATTCTCAAAGGCCTTTTTACTGGCAATTTCCCGGGGCAAGGCCGTCTTATCGTCCTGCTCATACCAACGCTTAGCGACCTCTACGATCAAACGTCCAGCGCGCAAGAAAAGCTGTTCACGATCAGCATGTGTGGCGAGTAGAGAACCGTTACCTGGTAAACTCAAACCGAGTGCTTCGGTCAGGCAATTCATTGAGTTGGCGGTGAACATGCCGGAGCATGAGCCACAGGTGGGACAGGCTGAGCGCTCATAGGCGTCTACTGTCGCATCATCGGCACTCGAGTCGGCCGCAATGACCATGGCATCCACTAAATCGAGCTTGTGCTCTGACAGGGCGGTTTTTCCTGCTTCCATGGGGCCACCCGAGACGAATATCACCGGGATATTGAGGCGCATAGCGGCGTTGAGCATCCCCGGCGTGATTTTATCGCAGTTAGAAATACACACCATGGCATCGGCACAGTGCGCATTGACCATATATTCGACCGAATCAGCAATGAGATCCCGAGAGGGCAAGCTGTAGAGCATCCCGTCATGGCCCATGGCGATGCCATCGTCGACGGCAATGGTATTAAATTCTTTTGCGACGCCACCTGCCGCCTCGATTTCTCGTGCGACCAGCTGACCGAGATCTTTGAGGTGCACGTGCCCAGGTACAAACTGAGTGAATGAATTGACCACCGCGATAATGGGTTTTTCAAAGTCACCATCCTGCATGCCGGTGGCGCGCCATAGCGCGCGAGCACCTGCCATGTTACGCCCGGCGGTCGAAGTGCGGGATCGGTATTGGGGCATTGAAATCTCCCAGTGCTAAAAAAAGAGGACTAGCTTATCACTGGCAGGCATTCAGTGTGACACTGGCCGAATCAGGACGGCTGCATTACGTTGCCAGTTATATAATTGCTGTTTCTCTACGGGCAATGCCTCTTGCGTTGTCGCTGCAAAGCCTTGCTCAAGAAACCAGTGTGTCGTTTGCGTGGTAAGCGCAAACACGTGCGTCAGAGCGGACTCTGCGGCCTGGCTCAGCAGCGCCTGAAGCAGTTGCTCAGCCCGGCCGGCGCGCTGGTAATCGGGGTGGGTTGCCACACAGGCGATTTCGCCCACCTTTTCGTCTGGATAAGCATAAAGTGCCGCGCAGGCGACCACACGACCATCACGCTCGAGAAGGGAAAAATGCTCGATCTCTTCTTCGAGCCGCTCGCGTGACCGTCTGACTAAGGCGCCGCTGTCCTCTAGTGGACGAATGAGTTCTACAATACTCGCGATGTCGTCAATCTGCGCGCGTCTGGCTTGCTCATACTGATTTTGCGCGATCAGCGTGCCGGATCCATCGTGAGTGAACAGTTCTTCCATCAGTGCATCTTCGCGTTCGAAGCTGATGATATGGCTGCGCTCCACCCCAGCGGCACAGGCGCGGCAGGCGGCGTCCCGAAGTCGCTTTTGCTCATGATCATCGATGACAAATTGTTCTGCGGCGGCGACGGTGCATTGTCTTATCAGTTGGCCGTCGGCCGTCATCAGCCCGTCGTATCGATCGAGGAATAGCAGTTTATCTGCGCCGATGGCCACTGCGACCGCTTCGGCGACTTCACTGGCACTGACGCTAAACAGCTCGCCTGCGGGTGAGTAGCCTAATGGTGAAATGAGGGCAATCGCGTCATTCTCCAGCACCGACAAAATGCCCTCAGCATCGACTCGTCGCACCGCGCCACTGTGAAGATAGTCAATGCCATCATAGATACCCAATGGACGGGCGGTGACAAAATTGCCGCTCATAACGCGCAACCGTGCACCCAGAAGGGGGGTATTGGGCAGCCCCGTCGACATCATGCGCTCTAAGCGCAGCCGTTGATGTGACGCCGCATCGCTAGCAATTGCCAGCGTGTCGTCATCGCTAATGCGAACGCCGTGATGAAATTGCTCAGGTGTATTATTTGCGGCTAGCTTCTCACCTATGGCTTCGCGGGTGGCGTGGACCAGCACGAGGCGGACCCCGAGTGAGTGCAGTAACGCTAAATCATGAACGAGTGTGACGCATCGCGGCGCATCGAGTGCACCGCTACCGAGGTAAACCACAAACGTTCGCCCGCGGTGTGCCTTAATATAAGGGCCCGTGTAGCGAAACCATGCGATGTTGCTGTCTTCTGAAGTCATGATTGCCTAGTCGTGTGTCGATGCGGTGAGCCATTAATACACTGCTAAATAGGGCCCTCCCTTGGGGGATCGCATCCTACCTGAGTCATGACACCTCAAGAAAGAGTAAAAAAACCGCAGCCTGAAGACAACGGTGGGATCTGACTGGTAGCCGTCCCAAGTTGCGGCTAGTCTAGCCCCATGACGTGCAGCAAAGTCGACTGCGGCGAACCGCGGCTACTACAGGACTGTTGAATGCCCCCTCCGATCGCTCCTGCAACTGAAGCGCTTGCCACAGATTGGTTTGATGACAGTATTAGCGCGTCGGAAATCCGATTGGCCGCCCGAGTCGGCAGTACGGCTTATGAAGCCCTTTGTGAGGTCGTTTTGACGGCTGGTCAAATGGACTCTTTCCGTACCTTAATGGCGAGCAGCGATTTTTTTGTCGAGCAGGTTGGCCGGCAATCCGCTTACCTGTGCCACGCCCTCGCTGAGGGCACTCTGTTGGCAACGCGCGAATGGACCACTGAGCAGTGGGACGCAGCCTTTGCCATCTTGAATGCGCCTGACGCGACTGAGTCTGATTGTCTGGCAGCGTTGCGCACGTTTCGACATCGGCACCTGGTCCGCATGCTGTGGCGTGAAGCCGCGCAGCTGGCGACAGTGGAGGATACTTTCGCTGAGTTGAGTGGCCTTGCCGATTGCTGCGTTCGCGCTGCGGTCGCTTTCTCCGTGGCGGCGCTGCGACCGAAATACGGTTTACCAATGGGACAAGAGTCAGGCGACGAACAGTCTTTGGTCGTGCTGGCAATGGGGAAACTCGGCGGCAACGAATTAAATCTTTCCTCTGATATTGATCTCATTTTTGCTTACCCCGAGGCGGGTGAGACAACCGGCGGAAGGCAGCCGCTCGCCAATCAGTCCTATTTTATTAGGCTGGGGCAGATGGTTATTCGGTTGCTCGACGCGGTGACCGAGGACGGTTTTGTTTTTCGAGTCGATATGAGATTGAGGCCCTATGGTGACAGCGGTGCCTTGGTGGGCTCCTTCAACGCGTTAGAGCTCTATTACCAGGAGCAGGGTCGCGAGTGGGAGCGTTACGCCATGGTAAAAGCGCGGCCTATCACCGGCACTGCAGCAGCGAAAACGAGCCTAATGTCCATGCTGTCTGCCTTTGTCTATCGACGTTATACCGATTTTTCGGTCATTGCCGCCTTGCGGAATATGAAATCGATGATGCGTGCCGAGGTGGCGCGGTTGGGGATCGATGCCGATGTGAAACGCGGCTCGGGCGGTATTCGCGAGATTGAATTTATTGCACAGAGTCTGCAGTTGATTCACGGGGGGCGCATGCCAGCGCTGCGGCTGCCATCACTCCTGCCGACTTTGCAGGCCCTGACGCAGGCTGAGGTATTGCCGACACAAGAAGCCCAGTGTTTAGCCGATCACTATCGCTTGCTCAGACGGGTGGAGCACGGATTACAGGGAATGGCGGATCGACAGACCCAAGCGTTGCCGGCTGAGCCGCTCCACAGAGCTAAATTGGCCGTCTTGGTGGGGTATTCATCGTGGGAAGCATTGGAAAGCGATCTAGCGGGTGCGCGCCATGAGGTCGATGCCCTATTTACTGATCTGATCGCTGACCCAGCTGACCATCCAAGTAACGAGCTTGCGTCATCTCGAACGCGCTTTTCTGCGCTCAATGCAGAGACGCTGACAGCGCTAGGTTATCGGCAACCTGAGTTCACTTGGGAGACGGTGGGATCACTGCTCGATAGCCCTTGGGTGGCGAGTTTACAAGGGGAGGGGCGCCACCGCTTTGAGGCGTTTCTGCCGCTACTGTGCGAGATGGCCGCCCATGAAGCCAATCCAGACGCAGCGTTAACGCGTGCACTGCCCTTTGTGAGAGCCGTTTGCCGGCGCAGTGCCTATCTCGTGTTACTGCAGGAGAACCCCGCCGCCCTAAAACATTTACTGTCCCTTGTCGCGGCCAGCACGTGGGTCGCTGATCGCTTGGCGGCGCGCCCAGAGCTATTGGATGAGCTACTCCATGAGGCACAGCTTTTCAGCGCGCCAAGTCGCGACGAGATAAAATCTCTGGTGCGGCAACAGCTGCTGCGGATACCAGAGGAGGATCTCGAAGCGCAAATGGGCGCATTGAGCCGCATTAAGGAGGGTGTGATATTGCGAGTCGCTGCCAGTGAGCTCTCTGGCACGCTCCCAGTGATGCAGGTGAGTGACAATTTGACCTTTCTCGCCGAAGTAATGATCGAGCAAGCCATCGCAGTCGCTCGCGCTGAATTAGTCCAACGATACGGTGAGCCCCAAGCAGAGCACGCTGGGTTCGCTGTCATGGCCTATGGCAAATTGGGTGGCATCGAGCTGAGTTATGGTTCAGATCTTGATTTGGTCTTCGTATTCAACGGTGCCGATGGCGAAACTGCGGGCCCTAAGGTGATCGACAACAGCCGTTTTTATACGCGACTGGCCCAGCGGGTGACCCACGTGCTGTCGGCGCAAATGTTTTCCGGACGACTCTACGAGGTGGACCTCCGATTGCGCCCGGACGGTGATTCGGGGTTGGTTGCTGCGACGCTCACGGGTTTCAGGCGCTATCAACTCGAATCTGCATGGACCTGGGAGCATCAGGCTTTGGTGCGAAGCCGCACGGTCGCGGGTGATCCCGCGCTCAGGGCGTCGTTAGAGCAATTGCGGCGAGAGGTACTGACCTTGCCGCGGCAGGTGCCCGCACTGTCAGCCGCTGTGCGGGATATGCGTCATAAAATGCGGGCTGAGCAGGCCTCGATGACCCGCGGCAATGAGCGCTTTGATATAAAGCGCGATCAAGGTGGTATTGTCGACATCGAATTTGTGGTGCAATACCTTGTGCTAGCCCATGCGGCTGAGCATCCGGCGCTAGCGCAGTGGTCAGATGTGATCCGTTTATTGGAAACCCTCGAGCAAGTTGGGGTCCTGACTGCGGATCAGGCGTCTGTGCTGTCGAGTCGTTATTTGACCTATCGAAGCGCATTACACGGGCTTGCGCTGCAAGGCGCAGACACACAGGTTGAGGCGGCCCCGCATGTGACGGGTCGTGAGCAGGTAAAGCGGGTGACAGAGGCATTACTGCCCGGTCTTCAAGCAACATAATAGAGTCGGCGCTAGGCGGCGCAACTAAGGAAGTAGCATGGATCTCTCACAACTCACTGGCCATATTTGGCTCGATGGCGAAATGGTGCCCTGGCAGGAAGCGAAGGTGCATGTCTTGACCCATACCTTCCACTACGGGTTGGGTGTTTTTGAGGGTGTACGCGCCTATAAAACGCCCGAGGGCGCGTCTATCTTTCGTTTGCAGGAGCATACCGATCGATTGTTTCGTTCCGCCCACATTCTGCGCATGGAGATGCCCTTCGACAAGGTGACCCTGAGTGAGGCGCAACGCCTGGTGGTGCGTGCCAATGGGTTAGATGAGGCGTATATCCGTCCCATGTGTTTCCTCGGTTCGGAAGGAATGGGATTGCGCGCTGATAATCTGAAAACACATGTGATGGTGGCCGCGTGGGCATGGCCTTCGTATATGGACCCTGAAGCGCGAGATCGCGGTATTCGTGTCGCGACGTCGAGCTATACGCGTCATCACGTCAATATCACGATGTGTAAGGCCAAAGCCAATGGCAACTACATCAACTCTATTCTCGCGTTGAGGGAAGCATTGGATGCCGGCTTCGAAGAAGCGCTGCTGCTCGATAATGAGGGCTACGTTGCTGAAGGCAGTGGCGAGAACGTCTTCTTGGTGCGCAATGGGGTGTTGTACACGCCAGAATTGACCTCTTGTTTAGAGGGCATTACGCGCGACAGCATTATGCGCATAGCGGCAGATCAGGGTCTTACCGTGAAGGAAAAGCGCATTACCCGCGATGAGGTCTATATAGCCGACGAGGCCTTTTTTACTGGCACCGCGGCTGAGGTCGTCCCCATTCGTGAAGTCGATAACCGCACGATTGGTACCGGGGTTCGCGGGCCTATTACCGAAACATTACAGCGTATTTATCTCGAATCCGTGCGCGGCGAGCAAGCGGAGTATGCTGACTGGCTGGCGCCCGTCGCATAGCGGTATTGCCGGGTTGAAAATGCAGTGCATGACGGCAGTCGACGTCGCGTAGCGAACGTCAGGTGCGTTGAACAGCGCAGCAGTGCGCCTTTTCGGTAGCAATGTTCGAGTTAGGTGGAGATCACATTATGGAAACCTTGTCTTCGGGCATTCAGTATCGGCATTGGCCGGTACAAGAGGCAAAAGCCTGCATTTTGTTGATACATGGGCTGGCTGAGCATACGGGTCGGTACGAGCGTCTGGCGGCTTATTTTAATGCGAGAAGCATCGCCGTCGTGGGTCCTGATCATATCGGCCACGGAGCGTCGCCGGGGACTCGCGCTTATGTCGCTCAGTTCAGCGAGTATCTTGCGCCCCTCACCGAGCTGCGTGATGCGATCACGGGTTGGTATCCCGATACGCCCACTTTTATGCTGGGGCACAGCATGGGCGGTTTAATTGCCGCGCACCTCCTGCTTCAGGACGCGCAGTCTTACCGAGGCGCTATGCTCTCTGGCCCGGCGTTTGCCGCAGACGAGGCCGTTTCGCCTGTCACGCTGTGGTTGGGCCGGCTATTTCGCGCCGTATTGCCCAAAATGGGCATGATGAGCTTAGAAGCGAATCAGGTCAGTCGTGATCCCGCGGTGGTGGCCGATTATATTGCCGACCCTTTGGTCTATAACGGCAAAATAACCGCCGCATTGGGGATGGAAATACTGAGCGCGATGGACGAAGCCATCGCGGGCGCGCAGCACATTACTTTGCCGGTTTACATTGCCCACGGGGAAGCAGATGTCATGGCGATGCCTGAGGGATCGCGCGCCTTTTTTCAGGCATTGGCCTCTGAAGATAAAACGCTGGATTGGTGGCCTGAGCTGTACCATGAGATTTTTCATGAACCCGAGTCCGAAGCAGTGATGGCCCGATTCGCAGAATGGTTGGAAGCGCATTTGTGAGTCATCCGCTGGCGCTGGTGCTCGGAGCAGGCGGGCAACTTGGGCAGGCCTGTCTCGCGGTGGTGCCACCACAACTGCGCGTGCAGGGGCTGACTCGAGCGCAATGTGATGTGACGGATCATGAAGCACTGCGTGATTGTTTACAGCGCCTGTCGCCGCAAATGGTCATTAACGCCGCTGCTTACACGGCGGTGGATGCGGCAGAAGAGGATCGTCACCGTGCGCAGGTGCTCAACGCTGAAGCGCCGAAACACTTAGCCACGCTCTGCACCGAGCGGGGGATTCGTCTCGTGCATGTATCGACTGATTTTGTGTTTGATGGCGCCGCAACTACCCCTTACTTAACGACGGAGACGCCAGCGCCCATTGGGGTTTATGGCAAAACGAAGTTACAGGGAGAACAAGCAGTACTCGCCAGTGGGGCAGCTCATGCGGTGGTGCGCACAAGCTGGGTTTATGCCCCTCAAGGCAAGAATTTTATGCTCACTATGCTGCGACTCATGGGAGAGCGCGGCGCGGTGAGCGTCGTCAGCGACCAAGTCGGTGCCCCGACGGCAGCATCTAGCTTAGCCCATATTTGTTGGCTACTAGCTCAGAACGCTGAGGCGCAGGGTCTCTTCCATTGGAGCGACGAGGGGGAAATCAGTTGGTATGAATTTGCCTGTGCCATACGCGACGAGGCGACGGCGATTGGGTTGTTAACGACCCCGGTTACGGTAGAGCCGATTACCACCTCGGCCTTTCCGACTGCCGCCAAGCGGCCCGCTTATAGTGTGCTGAATGCAAAACAAACGTGCAACAGACTAGGGGTGGCGCAGCGCCCTTGGCGTGATGCGCTGCGTGACACTTTACAGGCAGTCGAGGCAAGGGAGTCTTAATATCGTGACAGAGTCTTTAATGGTGACAGGTGGCGCAGGATTCATTGGTGTGAACTTTGTGAATCATTGGACGCAAGCGCATCCAGAACACGCTTTAGTGGTATTTGATGCCCTCACCTATGCGGGAAATCGCGCCAGCTTGGCGCCCCTGGAGGACAGTGGCCGCATTCAATTTGTGGAAGGGGATATTTGTGACGCGGCCCTCGTGGCCCGTGTTATGGCCGATTATCGTGTCGATACCATCGTGCATTTTGCCGCAGAGAGTCATGTAGACCGATCGATTACGGGCCCCGATGAATTTATCCGCACGAATCTTCAGGGCACCCATGTTTTGCTTGCCGCTGCCCGGAACGCCTGGTTGTCGGGCTCGGGTTGCGAGCATCGTTTCCATCATGTTTCCACTGACGAGGTATACGGATCACTCAATGCCAGTGATCCCGCTTTTACCGAGACCACGCGCTATGAGCCCAATTCCCCTTATTCCGCGAGTAAGGCGGGCAGTGATCATATGGTGCGGGCTTATCACCATACTTATGGACTGCAGGTCACCACGAGCAACTGTTCGAACAATTACGGGCCCTACCACTTTCCTGAAAAATTAATCCCGTTGTGCCTGACGCGTATTTTAGATGGTGGCGCGCTGCCCATTTATGGCGATGGCACTAATATTCGCGATTGGCTTTATGTGGGTGATCATGCCCGGGGCATTGCAGCCGTGCTTCAGGGGGGCATTCCCGGGGAAGTCTATAACATTGGTGGTCAGAACGAATGGGCTAACCTCGATATCGTGAAATTGTTGTGCCGAGTATTGGATGAGCGCTTTGCGGCGGACGAGTCCTTAACAGGACGATTTCCCAACGCACCTCAGGCAAGAGGTTTGCCCAGCGAGAGCCTGATTGAATTTGTGACGGATCGCGCCGGCCACGATTGGCGGTATGCGATTGATGCATCAAAAATTGAAGCTGAGCTGGGCTTTGTCCCAGAAGAAACTTTTGAAACTGGACTCAGCAAAACCGTCGATTGGTATCTGGATAATGAACACTGGTGGCGACCGCTGCTGTCACGCTGACGGATCAGTCGGCGACCGTGTTAGCCGCTTGGGTCAGTTGCTGAGGTCAGTCGCTGAGGTCGCTCGCTGAAAGCGTGCCGCGGTCAGGGTGCGTCGGCCGATGGTCTGACTGCCGCTCAAGAAACAGCGATAAATGCCTTAGTGAGCGCATCAGAGAATACTGCCACTGCGGGGGTTTGGCGTGCTCAGACACTGTGCTCAGACACTGTGCCTGGAATAGGTGGTTATGGCTGACTGAGCGCGGCAGTGCTGAACAAGGGCAGGGCATCCCAGTGAAGACCGCGGCAGTCCTTGTCCGATACTTGCGGTGGGGTCCCGCTGGAAATAGGCCAATCGATACCCACGGTCGGGTCATCCCAGGCAAGCGTGATTTCACTGCTGGGATGGTAGTAGTCAGTGCACTTGTACAAAAAGTCGGCGCTGTCGCTTAAAACATAAAAACCATGAGCGCAGCCCGGTGGCACCCAGAGCTGTTCATGGTTTTCCGCTGTCAGGGTCACGCCATACCACTGTCCGCAACTGGGAGAGTCGGCGCGGCAATCGACGATCACATCAAAGACTTCACCTGAGGTCACCCTGACGAGCTTTCCCTGAGGCTGCGTTGTCTGGAAATGCAGTCCGCGCAGAATGCCGCGTGAAGACCGGCTGTGATTATCTTGAACAAACGGCTGTTCAATGCCTGCTTCGGCATAACGATCGGCGCGCCACGTCTCAAGAAAAAATCCACGGGCATCCCCATGGACGGTAGGGCGCAGCAGGGTCGCGCCCGTTATCGGTGTGGGCTCAATCTCCATCGAAGATCAATTCGCCTTCATTCACGAGCCTTTCTAAATAGACGCCGTAACCGCTTTTGGTTAGCGGTGCAGCTAATGCCAACACCTGTTCGGCATCAATGTAGCCAAGCCGAAAAGCAATTTCCTCTAAGCAAGCCACCTTGAGGCCTTGCCGTTCTTCTATCACGCGGATGAAGTTGCCTGCATCGAGTAATGATTGATGCGTGCCGGTATCGAGCCACGCGGTGCCTTGCCCCATGACTTCGACTTGTAAGGTACCCTGCGCAAGATAGTGGCGATTAATATCGGTAATCTCGAGCTCTCCCCGCTCAGAAGGGCGGATACCTTTGGCGACCGAGACGACGTCGTTATTATAAAAATACAAACCGGTGACGGCATAGTGTGAACGAGGCTGGTCCGGCTTTTCTTCAATTCCAACGGCACACCCTTCAGTATCAAATTCAACAACACCGTACCGCTCTGGGTCGTTGACGTAGTAAGCAAACACAGAAGCCGCATCACTGCGTTGTGCCGCGCGCCTCAGTTTAGTCGTGAGACCAGCGCCATAAAAAATGTTATCGCCCAGAATCAAACAAACCGGAGCATCGCCAATAAAGTCCTCTCCCAGTAAAAAGGCTTGTGCTAAGCCGTCTGGGCTGGGTTGGACCGTGTACTGAATACTGATGCCCCACTGGCGGCCATCCCCCAAGAGATCGGCATAGGCCAATTGATCTTGTGGTGTGGTGATGATCAGCACATCGCGGATGCCCGCTTGCATCAGGGTGGCAAGCGGGTAGTAGATCATGGGCTTGTCATAGACGGGCATCAGCTGTTTGCTGACGGTCGTGGTCAGTGGATGCAGCCGAGTGCCGGATCCACCGGCGAGGATGATGCCTTTATACTGAGTAGATATCGACATGTTTGAGTGGTTTGGATTAGGGTCACGCAGTTTACAGTTCGCTGGCAGGCTTGGCGAGTGGGCGATACACTCAGCGCCGCTGTACTTTGACGTTGGCAGTCGATATTGTGGCAGAGAAACTGCCATTAGTTTTCGCGACCCTGGAGTAACCCATTAACGCGCCGATTTATTCGCCCGATCCTGCGCCCACTGCCCTGGATCAGCGCCCTGAGGGGGGTCTCCGCATTGCGCTGTTAGGTTATCGGTCTGCGCCCTTTTCGGGCGGGCAGGGCGTTTATCTGCGCTACCTCAGTCAATCGCTAACGGCACTCGGTCATGAGGTGACGGTGATTTCGGGGCCGCCATACCCTAACCTCGTCGAGCCTGTCAGGCTGGTTAAGTTACCAAGCCTTGATCTCTACGCCCGAGATGTAGGGAGCGTGACACGACGTGAATTGCGCGACCCTTTGAATCGACGAGAGTGGGTGAGCAAGTTGAGCGGTGGTTTTGCAGAGCCTTGGACTTTTGGCGAGCGTGTTCGCGATTGGTTACTGGCTCATGCCCAGCAGTTCGATGTCATACACGATAATCAGACGCTGGCAGATGGCATTCTTGACCTGCAGCAGGCGGGCCTCCCCGTAGTGACCACGATTCATCATCCTATTAGCCGCGATTTGAACGTGGCTTTGGTCGGTGCGTCTGGCTGGCGCACGCGATTATTGGTTCGCCGCTGGCACTCTTTTTTAACGATGCAGGCACGAGTGGCTGCGCAACTGAATCACATTGTGACCGTCTCGAGTGCGTCGGCCGCTGATATTGCCACCGACTTTGGTGTGCTGCCGAGTGCGATAAAGGTCATACCGAATGGGGTCGATACTGAGCTCTTTCGAGCGTTACCGGATGTCATTCGAAAACCCGCGCAGTTGATCGCGACGGCGTCCGCTGATGCGCCCTTAAAGGGCTTGGCTGTCCTGTTACAGGCTTTCAAAATACTCAGCACCGATCGTCCCACGCTGCAGTTGATATTAATTGCCTCACCGAAGCCCGGCGGTGACACCGAGGCGCTCATCCGTCAGCTAGCGCTCGGTGACCGCATTCAGTTTGTGGGGGGAGCGTCCCATGCTGACATCGTTCGTCTTTACGCAGAGAGCACCGTGGCAGTGGTGCCTTCGCTTTACGAGGGATTTGGCTTGCCGGCTGTCGAAGCGATGGCGTCGGGTATTCCACTGGTATCGAGTGACGGTGGTGCCTTAGCAGAAGTGGTGGGAGAGGGGGGGTTATTAGTCCCTGCCGGCGATACCAAAGCGCTTGCTGGGGCTATCGACGCGGTGTTATCCGATGCTGATTTAGCCGCGGAGCTGGTAAAGCGCGGGCAACAACGCGCGCACCGCACTTTCTCCTGGTCGGTCTGCGCACAACAGATGGTCGAGCAGTATCAGCAGTGCATTGATTTATGCTGACGCTGGACCTAGACACTCTAGCGCTGGGGCCAGGTGATCTGTGCTTGGATATCGGTTGTGGCGAGGGTCGGCATTCGTTAGCCGCGTATTGTTTGCCCGGTGTTTATGCGCTCGGTATCGACCTCTCTGAAAAGGATCTCGCGACTGCTAATGAGCGAACGAGCGACATGCTTTGCCATGCCCCTCAGGGTGAGATTGGATTTGGTGTGGGTGATGCGACGGCGTTACCCCTCGCCGATAATACCGTCGATGTCGTGATTGCCAGTGAGATTTTAGAGCATGTTCCGAACTACTTGCGGGTGCTGGAAGAGGCCATGCGGGTCTTAAAACCGGGAGGAAAAATGGGGATTAGCGTGCCTCGCCAATGGCCAGAGTGGGTTTGCTGGCAACTGAGTGAGGGCTATCGCACGACCCCCGGTGGGCATATTCGGATTTTTGACGCGACGCATCTCCGTCGCGAAGTCGAGCGTCTTGGCATGGTGTGCGAGGGTCGCGGCAGCGCCCACGCCTTACACGTGCCGTACTGGTGGCTAAAGTGCCTCTTTTGGCGCCACGAGCGAGCGCCTTGGTTGGTCAGGGCCTATCACCGATTACTGGTGTGGGACTTGATGAAAAGGCCATGGCTGACCCGAGCGATAGACGGGTTACTCAATCCGTTTATGGGTAAAAGCATCATCTTGTATTTTACCAAGCCCGCATGATGACCGAGCGACCCGTGCAGACCACGCGATTGGGCCCCGGCGCGTATCCCGAAGCGTGGTTGCGGCCAACGGTCGACTTCATCCTCAATACCCAAAGGCCATCGGGGGAAATACCCTGGTTCGAGGGGGGCCATACTGACCCCTGGGACCATACCGAGGCAGCTATGGCGCTGAGTATTGCCGGAGAAATCAGTGCGGCCGAGCGCGCGTATCAGTGGTTATCAGAGGCACAGCTTGGCGATGGTAGCTGGTGGGCCTGTTATCGCGCGGGGCAACCCGATCGGACAGTGGAGCGACGAGAGACCAACTACGTGGCCTATATTGCGACGGGTATTTGGCATCACTTTCTGATTGCGCAAGATCCCCTATTCCTCGAGCGGATGTTCCCCGTCGTCGTTCGCGCATTAGACTTTGTGTTGCGCTATCAGGGTCCAGAGGGCGAGATTGATTGGGCAGTTGACGGTGCGGGTGCCCCACTGGGCGACGCGTTAGTCACCGGTTGCAGTTCCATCTATAAATCGCTGGAGTGCGGCATAGTGATCGCGGATCAGCTGGGTCAAAAAAAGGATCATTGGGAGCGCGCGAGATCCCAACTGGGCGACGCATTACGACATAAGCCGGCACGCTTCGATCGCACTTGGGAGAGTAAGTCCCGCTATGCCATGGACTGGTTTTATCCCATTTTAACCGGAGTGGTGGACGGGGCAGCGGCGCGACAGCGGCTGAGTAGTCGTTGGTCAGAATTTGTTGAGCCCGGGATCGGCTGTCGCTGTGAAAATCATCAGCCTTGGGCCACCGTCGCAGAATCTTGTGAGTTGACCTTGGCATTATTGGCCGCGGGGCAGCGAGATCAGGCAGCTGAACTATTCAGCTGGTTGGCGCAGTGGCGAGACGATGATGGCGCATGGTGGACTGGATATCAGTTTGCTGAGCGGACGCTCTGGCCATTAGAAAAGCCCACTTGGACCGCGGGTGCTGTGTTGCTGGCAGCAGATGCATTGACCGAGCACACTGGAGCCTGTCGCTTATTTACGAGCTCAGCCCTGCCTGTTCCGCTCGATACGCCTGCGTTGGAAGTGGGTTCTAGTTAGCGCGTTAGTCAGCCAGCCGCCGCAGCGCACGTAGGCTTCCCTGAGTTCCCTCAGGGGCAAAGAGTCCTGATTGTTGTGCTAATCGCCAAATCGTAAATGGCGCTTGACCGCCGTCAGCGGGGTCTGGAAAAACGTCGTGAATGGCGAGGATGCCGCCCGGTCCGATGCGCGGTGCCCAGTGGCGGTAATCGGCGAGTGCTGCCTCGAGGCTGTGACCACCATCGATAAAAACGACACTCAATGGGCCCGCCCAATGAGTGGCGAAGTGTTGACTGCGGGCTACGATGGGGATGACAACGTGCTCGAGATGAGCCTCGGCAATATTGCGCCGAAACGCGGAAAAGGTATCGAACAAGCCTTCGGCGTTCACCAACGTCGCATCATGATGGCTCTCGCCTATTTGATGTTCCTCGGAGCCACGATGATGGTCTATTGCGAAGACAGCGGTTTGCCGCGCTTGTGCGGCTTGACCTAACCAGATCGTTGAGCGACCGCAGTAGCTGCCAATTTCCAGAAGGGGACCCGAAGCGGTCGAGGCCAGCGCCCATTGGTAAAGTTGCAGGCCTTCGTCGTCTGGCAAAAATCCACGGACAGCGGCGTCGGGTGGTTGTGGCATGGTAGGCTCCCTCTGATCAGTTTGAGAGTATACGATTGTCTTGAGCGTTCGAAACCGGTGGTCTCTTCCTATTAATCGCCCTGTTTATTCGTGGGTGATGCGGCTGTTAGTGCCCTTATTGTTGGCTCGTCTATGGTGGCGTGGGCGCGATCAACCGGGTTATCGAGCGCATTTAGGGCATCGCTTAGGTTGTTATGGCACAGCGGTTGCGTCTCGGCCGCACAATTTGATCTGGATTCATGCCGTCTCTGTCGGTGAGACGTTGGCAATCGCACCCCTCATTGAACGGTTGCTGAGCGATCGAGAAGATCTCCCGCTGCTCATTACATCGACGACGCCAACCGGCGCCGCTCAGGTTCAACAGCGTTTTGGTGAGCGGGTTTTCAGCGACTGGGCTCCCTTTGATACGCCGGGGGCTGTGCGTCGCTTTCTCGATCATTGGAGGCCCACTGTCGGTGTATTCGTTGAGACTGAGATTTGGCCGAACATGGTGACGCAGGCGAACGCCAAGGCCATCCCGATGGTGTTGCTGAATGCACGGCTGTCTCGGCGGTCTGCCAGAGGCTATGCGCGGGTACCGAGATTGACCCGTGAAACAGTGGCTCATTTTTCGGTGATTGCCGCGCAGCAACGCGCTGATGCAAAACGTTTAGTGACGTTGGGTGCGCCTCCTGACAAGGTCGTCGTGACGGGGAATTTAAAATTTGCCCTGGATACGGTTGCGCTGCATACGGCCTGGCAGGCAGAGCGTCAGCGAGTAGGCGACGGACTGCAAGACCGACCGGTTTTCCTCGCTGCCAGCACGCACCCCGGTGAGGAAGCGGTCGTGCTATCCGCATTTTTGGCTCTGAGGGGCGAGCGCCCGAATGCGTTATTGATGCTGGCGCCTCGTCACCCAGACCGAGCCGTCTCGATCCTTGCAATGACCCCCATGCAGGCTTTGCAGGTGGTGCGCCACAGTGAGCAGCGTGCTATTCAACGATCAGATGACGTGATGCTGATTGATACTTTGGGGTCTTTGGGCGCCTTAACAGGTTTCGCTGATCTGGTATTCGTTGGCGGGAGTCTAGTCCAGCACGGCGGCCACAATCCGCTAGAAGCGGCGGCGTGGCAGTTGCCTATTCTGACCGGCCCTCACACAGTTAACTTTGCAACCATTTACCGTGAGTTAGTGCGGTGTGGCGGCGCGCAACAAATCGAGATCAAGACGCTAACCGATGCCGTTGTGTCACTGATTGGTGCTGACTCAGATCAGTCCCACGCCACAGCAATGGGCGCTCGCGCTGGGGCGTTCCAGTCAGCGCAAAGCGGTGTGATAGAGGCGCAATGGGCGGTGTTGAAAGCCCACTTACCCTGAGTTACTCAGAAGCAGACGCGGTCGGTGCGACAGGCGGCAGTAAAAAACCCTCCAGTCGAGCGATATCCTCGGGCGATAGCGTGCCCGCGACCTCTTTGAGCTTCAGTGAATTGATGATGAAGTCATAGCGGCTGTTGGCGTAGTCACGTTGCGCTGCAAACACCTTATTTTGTGCATTGAGTACGTCTACGATGTTACGCGTGCCGACCTCGTAACCTGCTTGTGTGGCGTCGAGCGCACTTTGGCTAGAGACAATGGACTGCTGTCGAGCCCTTACCCTTGAGACATCTGATACGACGGTCATGTGCAGAGATCGCGCTTGGGTAACGGTATTACGGGTCAGATTGATCCGTGATTCACGCGCAACATTGAACTGTTCTGCGGCGCGTCGCCGGTTAGCGCTGACAGCGCCGCCCGAAAATAACGGCATATCAAACCTGACCTGCCACGTCTCATTGGTTTGATCCGAGTTAGGTGGCAGATTGAACAGGCTAGGGGGGTTTTGATCAATGCTGCCAGTGGTTTCGGTGTCTTGATACCGATAACTCGCGGTGACCGTCGGTGCGTGTTCCATCTTAGAAGAGGTGGCATTTTGACGCGCGGCTTCTTCGGCATAACGAGCGGCGGCCAGCTCACTGTTATTGGCTAGCGCAAAATCGACCCATTCCGCTCGGTCGCTGGGCTCGGGCGTCCTAGGGTTAAACTGTTCCCCTAATACATACAGCGCGCCCGGAGCCTGACCGGTTAACACCGATAGATTCTCTTTGGCCACGGCCACGTTATTTTCGTCCACGATACGGGTGACTTGGGCCAAGTCTCTGGCCGCCTCTGCTTCATACACATCGGTGATGGCAATAAGCCCCACCTCAAAGCGTTGGCGAGTCTGCTCTAGCTGGCGCTCAAAGGCGCGCTCTTGGGCTTGCGAAGCCCGCAGATTGTCCTGTGCCCTCAAAACCGCAAAGTACGCTTGCACCACGCGTACAATCAGATCCTGCTGCGCTGCAGCGAGGTTCGCTTCTGCTTGCCGTGATGTTTCTTTACCCGCTCGCCAGCCGAACCAAGCCGATAGATCAAAAAGCGTTTGTGACAGATTGACGTCATATCCCTCGTTATCGACATTTCTTACCGAATTGCCATCAATGACCACAAATCCCAGGTTGGGGTCCTGAATAATGGTCGGAGACGTGTTGTCTGTTTCGGTTTCCGATATCTGATACCCCGCTATTGCTTGCGGTAGCAAGGGCGCGAGCGCAAGATTCTCGAGCTCTAAATCGGCACCATACTGCGCCACCTTGGCTTTTAACAGCGCGTCATTATCCAGTGCCAGCTCATAAATATCGGCCAGCGTATCGGCCTGTGCAGTGAGGCTGACGCAGCTGAGCACAACAGCGGCCAAAGGGGTGAGCAGAGCGCAAAATCGGCTTGGGAGCTTCATCATGTGGGGTGGTACCTAAAGGGTATAAAGGGGGCGAGTCTAACACTGTGAGCGGCGTTTTTAAGCTCCCAAAGCCGTTAACATTTTGGCTGTTCGCGGGGGGGTAGGGCCTTGCTACACTCACTACTATGACTGAAAAGAAAAACCAGACCGCAGTGCGTCGGCGATCGCGTCGCGGATATCAAATAGATCTGGCCGATTTGCACGCGCTTTGTGAGGTGAACTACCATCGCCTTATGCGCTTGTTTCCGGATTACGAGCAGCGCGCTGACTGGGATTTTGCGGCGGGTGATGTCACGGTGGCACTTGAGGTCACGGCCCGTGGCCGCTATACCACTGATATGCGGCTACGTTATCAAAGTGCCACGCCTAGAGTGTGGGCGGGCAGTTATTTTGATCTCAGGCTTTATCACGATGCCAGAATGGCGGAGATAGTGCATTGCAGTACGTCACGCCGTTTCGAGGCCCGGTATCGGTACCCGAACCCTGATATGTTGCAACGGGACGAAAAATATCAACAAAATCGCTTTGCCGCCGAGCTGTTGTCGTTTTGTCTAACCCACGGACGTTCAGCCGACACGGTGTTGCCTGGCGTTGATATTCCAGCGCCGTGACCCCGCTGAGCGGTGAGACCGCGCTCGCCACGTCTGGATCGGCCCGAGTGATCCAGCTGTCAGATACGCATCTCATGGCGGAACCCGGGGGGCGACTGGTGGGCATTGATACCGATCAGTCATTGGCGGCGGTTTGCCGTCTGATTGCCCAGCAAGAGCACGTCGACGCACTGTTATTAACCGGTGACTTGGCCGGCGATGAAAGTGAGAAGGCCTACGAAAGATTGTGTAGCCTGATAGAGCCGCTCGGCATCCCCAGCTTTTGGCTGCCGGGGAACCATGATTCAATTTGGCCGGCGCGCCATCCGTTGGCGCATTACTTTAGACGCGACATTCGACTGTCCCACTGGGATATTGTCATGCTGAATACGCAACAACCAGGAGAGGTCGCGGGTCTGCTGGCTGAGTCAGAGTTGGCAGCGTTGCGCGTTGCGGTTGCGAAAGCGATCAAAACCGATAGACCGCTGCTCGTGGCGACACATCACCCATTGATGCCGGTCGGGTGTGCGTGGCTCGATGAACAAAGCGTTCGTAACGCTACCGAGGCGCTCGCGGTATTGGCCCCATTGGGCAATCGGGGAACGGTGGTGTCAGGACATGTTCATCAGGATTCTGTTCAGACGCATCGCGGCGTACAATGCCTGACCGCGCCCTCCACGTGTGTCCAGTTTGCGCCCCAGTCCGCTCATTTCCAGGTGGACGATGTGGCACCGGGGTGTCGTTTATTAGTGCTACATGATGACGGGCAGTGGGCAGCGGACGTGCTGCGAGTGGTTGATGAGGCCTTTACGGTCGACCTGGCCTCGCGCGGTTACGCCTAAACAGGATGCGTTGAAAGGGGGCTGATCGCTTATTAGAGCGGCTTCGATCCAGGGCAACGACGACAGAGACACCAACAGTGGTAGGCCATGACCGAATATAACGCTGATGCGATCGAGGTACTGACCGGGCTAGATCCAGTCCGTAAGCGGCCTGGGATGTATACGGATACCACGCGTCCGAATCACCTCGCTCAAGAGGTGATCGATAACTCGGTTGATGAAGCACTCGCCGGGCATTGCAGCCAGATCGACGTGATTTTGCATAGCGATGGGGCGCTGAGTGTGACCGATGATGGTCGTGGCATGCCCGTTGATTTGCATGCGGAGCAAAAGTTACCGGGGGTTGAGGTGATTTTGTCGACCTTGCACGCGGGCGGCAAATTCTCTGATAAGAGTTATCAATTTAGTGGGGGCTTGCACGGTGTCGGTGTGTCCGTCGTCAACGCCCTTTCAGAGCTATTGGAAGTGACGATTCGTCGTGACGGTAATATCTATTCGATGACGTTTGCTGGGGGTGATAAGACCCACGACCTCGCCGTGTCAGGCAGTTGCGGCAAGCGTAATACGGGAACGGGCATCCGTTTTAAGCCCGATGCTAGTTACTTTGACTCAGCGACTTTTTCGGTGCCTAAGCTCAGTCATGCGCTGCGTGCTAAGGCGGTGTTGTGTCCAGGCTTGAGAGTGACGCTGACGGACGAAAAGAAAAAAGAAACGTTGGAATGGTATTACGAGGACGGCATTTCAGACTACCTCGCCGACGCCACAATCGACTGCCCGGTGATCCCAGAGCAACCGTTCACGACCCATTTTGAAGGGAGCACGGAGGCAGTTGATTGGGCGATTCAATGGTTGCCTGAGGGTGGAGAGGTCATTGCAGAGTCCTACGTCAATCTAATCCCCACCGCACAAGGTGGGACGCATGTTAATGGATTGCGATCCGGGTTAGCGGATGCTTTGCGGGAGTTTTGCGAGATACGCAACCTACTGCCGAGGGGCGTGAAGCTCACCGCCGAGGATGTTTGGGATCGCTGCTGTTTCGTCTTGTCTTGCAAGCTTCGAGACCCCCAGTTTTCGGGGCAGACAAAAGAGCGACTCTCGTCGCGAGAGGCGGCTGGACTCGTCTCTGGTGCGGCAAAGGACGCGTTTGGTCTGTGGTTGAACCAGCACACCTCAGATGCGGAGCGCTTGGCTGAGCTGTGTATCGAACGAGCACAAGCTCGGCTGCGCTCAGCGAAAAAAGTGGTGCGTAAAAAGGTGACCGCCGGGCCCGCTTTGCCGGGCAAGTTAGCGGATTGCACGACCGAGGATCCGAGCCGGAGTGAATTGTTTTTAGTCGAGGGAGACTCCGCAGGCGGGTCCGCAAAGCAAGCGCGCGATCGAGAGTACCAAGCGATTCTGCCGCTGCGCGGTAAAATCTTGAATACTTGGGAGATCGACTCGATAGAGATTCTCGCCTCTCAGGAAGTCAATAATATTTCGGTGGCACTGGGTATTGATCCAGGCAGTACCGATCTCAGCCAGCTTCGTTACCATAAGGTCTGCATTCTTGCCGACGCCGATTCTGACGGCCTGCATATTGCGACGCTCATTTGCGCCTTATTTTTGCGTCACTTTCGGCCCTTGGTGCGCGCAGGCCATATTTTTGTGGCGATGCCACCGCTTTATCGGATCGATTTGGGTAAAGAGGTGTACTACGCGTTAGATGAAGCGGAAAAGAACAGCATTCTTGATCGGCTTGAGTCGGAGAACAAACGTGCAAAACCCTCTGTACAGCGCTTCAAAGGCCTTGGAGAAATGAACCCGCCCCAGCTCCGCGAGACCACGATGTTTCCGGACACTCGTCGGCTAGTGCAGTTGATTCTGGATGAGCACGCCGATACCGACAGTACGTTTGATTTACTCCTCGCGAAGAAGCGAGCGGGCGATCGAAAAGTCTGGCTGGAGGAAAAAGGTGACTTGGCGGATATCGCCAGCTGACGCTGAATGGCAGATTGCTCATGCGCAAACGGGCGTGCTGGGCGAGGCATCTTGAGGCAGGGCTTATTCGACCCACTTGCAGACTCGCGTGACCATTGGGTCGCAAAAAAAGCCCAACACGCACCATCACGATGTTGCTCATTTCGCGGACGGTCCTATATTCCGTTACCCTTAATCAGCCGCGTGACCAGTGTCGCGGAAAAACACACTGCCTAGCGCCCCACAACAATGAGAGTCTTTACCATGAGATGCGATGTCCGAAAAATAGGCTGGATGATTTTGTTATTGGTTTCCGCTCCCGCCTGGAGCAATTGGGAGGTCGCCGGTGGTTCAGTCGTTCAATTTATATCCATTAAGAACAATGCGGTGGGAGAGCTGAATCGATTCGAGTCGGTTGTTGGCACCGTGACCGATGAGGGACAAGTGGATATCCGCGTTGCACTGGATACGGTGGAGACCAATGTGGGGATCCGCAATGATCGTATGAAGGCACTGTTATTCGAGGTGGGTTTATTTCCAGAGGCGACGATTACCGCTCAGTTGGCACCCAGTGCGGTCAGTGCGACGCAAAGCCACACGGTTGAAACGAGGTTAACCATTGATCTCCATGGGCAAGTTGTTCAGCGGGCTGCGACATTACAAGTCGCACCCAACGAGCAAGGGCTCAGCGTAGTCAGTGTGGAGCCCATTTTATTAACGGCCTCTGAGTTTGGTTTAGAGTCCGGTGTGGCCGCGTTGCAGAGTATTGCCGGCCTGAATGCGATTAGTCGAGTGATCCCCGTGACGGTCAACCTTCAGTTAGTGCGCCAGTAGCGCCGAACGCTGGTTGAGCGATTACTGCAGGCCAGCTGCTTGAAGCGTTGCGCGCAGTTCCTCTCGATAACGCTCAGCAGCAGGTCTATCACCTGCGGTATTGCTGTATTGCATGAGCGCTGACAGGACATTGGGCTGCCCCGGCGCCACCTTATGAATATGTTGAAGGGTTGCTAGCGCCTTGTCGAGGT
>ERZ887830.44-NODE-44-length-87854-cov-17.373638_pt1 | contig 87854 bp, 77 predicted proteins | sample MGYA00521101_ERZ887830 | MGnify/ENA primary metagenome ERZ887830 (study PRJEB32303, sample SAMEA104408592) | aquatic metagenome | biome: Marine water; feature: Pelagic; material: water | place: Baltic Sea | collected 2014-06-05T16:38:00 | depth 1,762 m ... | reverse complement strand
TGACTACTTGCCAGAACCCGCCAATCGCTTGGCTATTTATGCCAGCTGTGCCAGAAACAATACGCCAGAAAGGCGCATCAACCCGCGGGCCCACTGCCTACCTCGCCTCGAGACGCTCGGAACTCACTAAGCGCCGTTGCCAATACCGCTCGGCGGCCATTATCGGACTTCCAAAACATCGACATCCTGCAGTCGCTCACCGTCTGAGCATACAACCCAGAACGAGGCCCGCTTCCGCAACAGTTAACAAGTCACTATCTGGAGCGCGCTGAAGAGGCCTTCTGGATTAGCGGTGAGCAGAGGCTATCAGGCGCGAAGCTGTCGCAGTCCGAATAACCCCATCAAGCTCGCCATCATCAGTAGTAAATGATGGGGCATGACTGGGATCGATGCGGGCCCTCCCGATGGACCTCCGGCTCTTGCCTGAACGATGGCCCCTTTTTCTTGCGGTCGCTGTTGGGCTGGGGACGCATCAGCAGATGACCAGCTCGCACTCAGCGTTTGCTGAGCGCCCTCTGCACCGCGTGTCGCCTGAACGGTTTGCAGTAACGCGTTGAACCTGTTGCTTGCGGTGGGCGGTGTATCATTGGGCGGTATAACAATGGGCGGTGGCTCAGCCGGTTCATCCTCTGCGCTGACCAGCTCCATATACTGCTCAAAAACGTCATAGTCCGATGATCCGGGCGCAATCACACGCCCTCCTCCATGACCCAAAGCGCCAGTGATTTTTGACAGGACGCGGCCCGCTCTCGCGCCCTGACTCGGCGTGTTCACATAGTCGTCAAATGCCGCGTGATTGCCAGCAACCGAGCTGGTGAATAACAGATCCGCGCCACTATTGGCCGCCTGACCGCCGGCGCGATGGCAAACAATACACTTGCCTTGGACCAATGCCTCGACGTTTGTTGCGTAGTAATCCTGCGCCTCATCAGCAAGCGCATTTACTGTGAAGTAAGCCTGCGCCTCATTTGCACACACCGGCGTAACAGCACTCAGCAAGCCCACTTGCATGAACGCCCCCAACAATCTAGTCCACAAACGATGCACTCTTCTTTCCTTCGGCCCGCACGGACCCGGTTTCTCGATAATTCATCTCACAGTGGCATAAGTGTAGCGTGCGATCAGCTACACTTGCCAAATCCACGGGGTGTAATACGGTGAAAAACGGTGACTCGACTCACGCGAGGTGAAAAAATATCAAACGCAGTCATGCTAGGAACCACAAGCCGGGATGAGAAGACACGGATTATGAAGCGCACACTATGCACTGCCGGCATCTTGTCGGCCATCACCGTTCAAACCAGCTGCATGCAAATAGAGACCGTTGAGGCGTGGGATCGGGGCTATTTAGCAGAGGACACGATGCAGTGGGAGACAGACGCTCGGAGTGCCAGACTAAAAGGCCACGTCTACACGAGCAAGGAGGCGTCGACCGGTGGAGCCGGCGCAGCGGGCGGTGGCTGTGGCTGCAATTAACACAGCAGAGCACTGAGACGATGAACCCTTTACACAGTAACAGCGCATTTGTTCGGTCCTTGACCCGGACGCTTGCGACACTGCCCGCCTACCAAACCGGGGCCGCCCTCGCGGATGCACCACCTGCCTTCACTGAGGTCGGCGTTCGGTATAGCCATTACAGCGAGGATGATATCGACGCCAGCAGCGTTATTTTTGGCGCCACGAGTCGCTACGATATCGATATCACGCAGCTCTGGATCGAGGCGCCAGTTGGCGCCAGTTGGTCCGTCGCACTAGATGTGCAAAACGACTATCAAACCGGGGCGTCGCCGTGGTTTGTTGGCACAGACCAAAATGGCCAGCCGGGTGTCATTATGAGCGGCGCCAGCATTCAAGATAATCGAGTCGAAGTGGGTGTCGCCACTCGGTATTTTTGGGCCGATGGCAATGCCGGTCTCAACGTTTCCCACAGCGACGAAGACGATTACGAGGCGTTGTCTATGGCGTTTGACGCCTCGTGGAACACCGCGGGCAACACGCGAACGTGGACCACCTCAGTGAGCAACTCACGCGATAAAGTGAACCCGACTCAGGGCGTGATTCCTGTTTTTGTCACCAACGAAGCGCTCGATACACAGTCAGGCTACTTTGGGGTTTCTCAAATTTTATCGCGCACTGCCATCGTGAGGGTGGGACTTAATTACACCTACAGCGATGGCTATTTATCAGACCCTTACAAGCTCAACGACCAGCGCCCCCAAAGCCATGAGCGAATCGCTCTTTCCACGGGATACCGACACTTCCTGATCGATGCCAATGCATCAGTCCAATTTGACTACCGATATTATGCAGACAGCTGGGGGGTGGATTCTCACACGGTGGAGCTGGGCTGGGCACAACACTTCGAACGCACCACCCTGACCCCGTATTTTCGCTACTACAGCCAGCGCGAGGCTGATTTCTTCCAAGTGGTCGCCGATCTGAACGAGCCCCACTTTGCGGACGACTATCGGCTCTCTTCCTATGGTGCGATGACGGTCGGGGCTCGGTGGGCGATTAATCTGGGGGATTGGACGCTTGAAATAGAGGGCGAGCGTTATTGGAGCGATGCCAATTGGGGTTTGTATGATGGCGATCCAGCACCTGCGCTAGTCGATTTTTGGCGGGGAACGATAGCGATCATGTGGCGTTTTGACTAGGCAACCCGGCCAAATAGAGCAAACTTTTAAGGTAATGGGCGGACCCGCCACGGTGGTCATCACGCCACCGAGCGGCCGGAGCGCTCAGACGGCACCGTTACTGGACAAGCTCCAATCGCTGTTGAGGACACTCGAGCGTCGCTACAGCCGCTATTTGGCCGACAGTTTGATCAGCACGATTAACACTAGGGCCGGCAGTGGTGACTTCACTCGTCTTGATCTTGAGAGTGAAACACTGCTGGAAGTGGCTGATCAGCTATGGCATAGCTCAGGCGGCCTGTTTGACATCACCTCGGGGGTGCTGCGGAAAGCCTGGCGCTTCGACGCCACCCACATTCCTGTCGACGTATCTCAACTTGCCTCACTGCAAGACAAAGTGGGCTGGGAAAAAGTGGAGAGAACTGCCCAAGGCATTCACTTACCAGTCAAAGGAATGGAGATCGACCTCGGCGGGCTGGTCAAAGAGTATGCGGCCGATTGCGCGGTGAGCTTGCTTCGAGATCATGGCGTAACATCGGGCCTGATCGAATTAGCAGGGGACGTTGCCACCATCGGCTGCCAACCCTCGGGAGCGCCTTGGCAAGTCGGTATTCGCGCACCCCAGGGAGGTGACCCTCTAGGAGGCATTGCCTTATCGAGTGCAGCAGCGGCTACCAGCGGCAATTACGCCCGCACACTCCGCTTCAAAGGACGAACTTATGGCCATTTACTCAACCCTCACACGGGATGGCCAGTCGAGGGCCCAACCAGTGTGACGGTCATCGGGGAAAACTGCCTCAGCGCTGGTGCGGTCAGCACCATTGCCTGCTTGCAGTCGCCACAGGCTGCAATGACCTGGCTATCTGACGCAGGGTTACCCTGGCTAATGATTGACCGCGAGGCCGTTTGCAGCGGCCCCCTTGCCGCGGAAATGGGTCTCAGCCTGACTTGACGGCGCAAGTGTCAGCTAAAGATGCATCGCTCCCGCGCCTCAATGATATAATGACGGTGTCGCTACACTACGCAGCGATGCGACGCTTTGCGCACTTCAATAGGTTACTTTCATGACATCAATCTTGCGCTCCGATGCGACCTCGGCGCTGGGCTTCACGCTAGGCTTTGTGATCGGCTTTTCTTTCTTTGGCTCCCCTGCTTCATCAGCTGGAGAGGATCCATCTCCTACCGAGGAAATGCTGCAGGCCGACACAGATCAAGACCCAGCAACGGACTCAGCGGCAGGTCCGACTGGGGAGGCCAAAAAACCGTGGCTCATCACGCCCACACTGTCGGCCGATCCCAAACTCGGCGCTAACGTGGGGGGACTCGTCGCCTACGTCAAGAAACTGGATGCCGAATCCACCTCTTCAATGTTCGGGCTATCTGTATCGTACTCAGACACTGACTCCAGCACGGGCGCCCTATTTGGCCAACTCTATTGGGGGCAAGATACCCGGCGAATGACGCTGTTAGCCGCCACCGCCGAAGTCAACAACGAATACGACGACTTCCTTAATCTGGGGAGTGCCGTTGAAACGCAAGACTCAGTTCATTCATTTGCCGCGCGCTATATGCAGCAGTTTCGTCCGGGCGGCTGGTTCGCTGGCATTCAGGGGGTGAGCACCAATTACACGGTAGGCGCTGACGACAGCCTACAGGGCGTCATTGACCAAATAGGGTTATCCGGTTTTGACGCGACTGGACTCGGCCTGATCCTTCAGCACGACACGATGGATAACCAGCGAGACCCGGGTGCCGGGCACTTATTCACCTTGCACAACATCGCGTATCGCAAGACATTCGGCGGAGAGTCATCCTTCGACGTAGGCCTCCTCGACTTAAGTTGGTATCACTCGCTTGGTAAGGCCTGGAGCAAACGAACCGCTCGAGCCCCCGTGATCGCCGTTCAATTAACAGCGCGGGTAACCGATGATGCGCCGCCGTCGGGCTTCTCGTCTGTGACGCTACCCAGCTATACCCGCGGGAACTATTTGTCTCAGCATTACTCTCACCTTCTAGTAGACGGGCGCTTTCCGATCACTAAAAAGTTTGGGCTAGTGGCGTTTGGCGGCGTGGGCTGTCAGTTTGGCGTCGATATTTTGAATCGAGACGTGTCCTGTGACGACGCCCTGTTTCCAGCTATTGGGGCGGGCGTATCGTATATGCTGAAAGAAGAGGCATCAGTGCTGATCAGATTAGAGTTCGCCAAGGGTAAAAGCGATAACGAGGCAGTCTATTTGCGGTTTGGTCATAGCTTCTAAGTCGATTAAGGTGTCTGCTGACGCGCGTGGTCGAGCGGCATTCCAGGGATGGATCGGGAGAAGTCAATTTTGCGGAGAATCAATTTGAAGGCCCTCATCACTCGGCTTTTTAGTGTCTCGTTGCTCACGATGGGCTCGCAGGGGTATGCTCTAGCGCCTACCTCAGCCCAAAGCGATACCTTAAAAGAGATCGTCGAAGTGATTGAGGATCGGCACTACGCAAGCCGACGCTACGACGATGGCCTTTCGGCTCAGCATTTTACCGCCTATCTCGACGCACTTGACCCGCAGCGTATGTTCTTTGAGGCGGACGACATTGCCACCTTTGCGCAATGGCGACTCGAGCTCGACAACGCGGGACGCTCTGGCGATTTGGCGCCCGCATTTACCATGTTCAATAACTATCACGATGAACTTAAAGCGCGCTTAACCGAGATCCTAGCCACACTGCCGAAAACTCTCGAGGGTTTCGACTACGAGGTAGAGGAATACATCGCCATCGATCATTCGACGATGCCTTGGGCGAAAGATGATGCAGAGCTCGACGAGCGCTGGCGTAAGCGGCTCAAAAATCAAGCCCTCAGTCTGTTACTCGCCGAAAAAGCCATGGAGGAGATCCCTGAAACGCTTGAGCGACGTTATCAAAATCAACTCAAGCGGCTGTCCCAGTACAACGCTCAGGATGTTTTCCAGATTTATGCCAACACCCTGGCAGAGCAATATGATCCGCATACTAATTATTTTTCGCCCAGACGGGCTGAAAATTTCGATATCAATATGAGTCTCTCTTTTGAGGGTATTGGCGCCATTCTGCAGATTGATGATGAATACGCCAAAGTCACTCGTCTGGTGCCGGCGGGCCCTGCGGATAAGCAAGGCGGCCTGCGACCTGCGGATTTGATTATGGGCGTCGGCCAAGGGGAAGAAGGGCCCATCGAGGATGTTATTGGCTGGCGTCTCGATGAAATCGTCGATCTGATCCGTGGACCTCGCGACACGACCGTGCGACTCGAAGTGATTCCCGACAAGGGGAAAACCGACCAACGACGAGTGGTGCCGATCCTTCGTAACGAAGTGAAACTCGAGGAGCAGGCAGCGCAAAAAGAGATTATTGAATTTACCGACGAGAATGATCAGACACACCAGGTAGGGGTGATTGATATCCCTGCTTTCTACATTGATTTTGAAGCTTATCGGCAAGGCGATAAGCTCTACCGATCGACGACACGCGACGTTAAAAAACTCGTCGACGAGCTGGTCGCTGACGGTGTTGAGGGGATTGTGATCGATCTCCGCGATAATGGCGGTGGCTCGCTTCAAGAGGCTAATCAACTGACGGGTCTTTTTATTGAATATGGACCCACTGTGCAAATTCGATCCGCCGAAAGCCGGGTGTGGCGAGACGGCAAACGGCGTCGGTCGCCGTATTACGAAGGACCACTAGCCGTCCTGATTAATCGACTCAGCGCGTCGGCGTCAGAAATTTTCGCCGGTGCGATTCAGGACTATGGACGCGGTATCATCGTTGGCGAACAATCCTTTGGCAAAGGCACCGTGCAATCACTGGTCCCCCTGCAGGAAGGACAGCTCAAAATCACTGAGAGTAAGTTCTACCGTATTTCAGGAGACAGCACACAGCATCGGGGGGTGGTGCCGGATATCGATTATCCATCACTATTTGACCCTGAAAAAATAGGTGAGAGCGCGTTGGACAACGCCCTAGCTTGGGATCAAATCGCGCCGACGCGCTTCAATCGTTATCAAAACTATGACGCCATTCTTCCAAAGCTGACGTCATTGCATGACGCGCGCGCTGCCAATGATCCCGACTACCGTTTTCTTCAAGACCAAGTAGAGATGGCGCAGGAAGCACGCGCTATCACCGCATTACCGCTGCAGCAGTCGGGCAGACTCGCCCTGCGCGACGAGCAGGCAGCGCTGGCGCTGGCAATCGAAAATAAACGCCGGCTGGCGAAAGGATTAGCGCCCTTAGACACCCTTGATACGGATGAAGAGGCTACGGAAGACGCCCCAATTGCCGCCACCGGAGACGATGCCCTGCCCGCTACTTCGCCTGAAGAATCGGCCAATGACGACGAAGCGATCCCCGACGTATTGCTGCTGGAGACCGGCAAAATCCTCGTTGACGCCATCTCCTTAAGACCCAGAGACGTCGTGGCTAGCCGGGTTGCGCCCAAGCCTTAGTCCGTCAGTGGCGGTTCATTAACCGACAGTTAGGGGTTGATCTCGGTCTGGCCCCCCAGATAGCCCCGTAGCGCGATGGGAATATCAATACCCCCGTCTTCACGTTGGCCATTTTCTAGCAGCGCCACCAAGGTTCTGCCCACCGCAAGGCCCGAGCCATTTAACGTGTGCACCAGCTCTGGCTTACCCGTTTCAGGATTACGCCAACGCGCCTGCAGCCTGCGTGCTTGGAAATCTCGAAAGTTAGAGCAACTAGAAATCTCCCGATAGGCTGACTGCCCAGGCAACCACACCTCTAAATCGTAGGTGAGCGCCGCACTAAAGCCGAGATCGCCGCCGCAGAGCATCACTTTACGATAGGGTAATTCCAGCGACTGCAGTATGCCCTCAGCATGGCCAGTCAACGCCTCTAAGGCAGCCTCTGATTGTCCTGCCCGAACGATCTGCACCAGCTCAACTTTCTCAAACTGGTGCTGTCGAATGAGCCCCCGCGTATCGCGCCCGTAACTACCCGCCTCGCTTCTAAAGCAAGGCGTGTGGGCCACATACATCAGGCCCGAGGGACTGAGGGCTTCGGCGTCAAAAATCTTATCCCGTACGATATTCGTAATGGGCACTTCGGCCGTTGGGGCGAGGTAATACCCCTGATCACCCTCAAGCCGAAAAAGATCCTCTGCAAATTTGGGTAATTGGCCCGTCCCGGTTAACGAGGCTTCATTTACAATGTAGGGAACATAAAGCTCGGTATAGCCATTTTGTTGAGTATGACAATCGAGCATGAACTGTATCAATGCACGATGCATTCTTGCCAGGTCGCCCGATAACAGAGAGAAGCGAGACCCTGCAATCCGCCCCGCCGTTTCTAGATCCATTAGCCCAAGGGCTTCGCCGAGATCGACGTGATCTCGTGGTAGAAATGAGAAGACTCTCGGGGTTCCCCACTGGGTTATCTCTTTGTTTTCAGCCTCAGAAACGCCCTCAGGCACACAATGATCGGGCAGGTTAGGTGTTTCCCGCAGTAACGTATCGAGATCTGCTTGTGCTGCATCGGCCTCTGCGGTGGCCGAGGCCAACTCCTCTGCAAGCCGAGACAGTATCTCATTTACCTCACTTTTTGCTTCCTCAACCGACCGCCCCTCTGCAACGAGCACGCCGATTTTCTTAGACGCCGATTTACGCTCAGCTAAAAGGCCTTGCGCACGGACGTCCGCTGCCTTGCGACGCGCGTCAAGTGACTCGAAGCGTGCTAAATCAAACGTCACACCACGCTTGGCTAAGGCGGCAACCACAGCACTCGCGTCATGGCGGATAGCTTTGAGGTCAAGCATGACAACATTTCTCTGGAAAAACGGCGCGAGTATAACGCGAAATACCAATCCGCTGAGAGGAGGTCTTTTTGTCAGATTTGCACGAAGCTTATCGCAGCAGCCAAATACCCAGCCCTGCTCCCAAAACACAGCAGATCATGCTCAACGCCATATAACCTGCCGCCCATCCCCAAGCACCTTGCTGAATCAATTGCACCGTCTCGAGAGAAAAAGTTGAAAAGGTGGTGAAGCCACCGAGCATGCCGGTCATCAAAAAAGCAGGTAACAAAACATGACCCGTTGACCGCGAAAAATAACCCCACGCCATACCGATCACGAGGGAGCCTATTAAGTTGACCACAAAGGTGGCGATCGGAAAGTAACCCATCGGCCCCATCCAGAGGGTGACTGCCGCCCTCCCGAGTGCGCCGACCGCGCCGCCTGCAGCGACCACCACCCAATAACTACCCGTCACGGTTTGCCCTCGGCCTGTGCCGCTTTGTTTAAGTCTCGCAGTTGAGCGAGTTTTTCGGCAATCACTTTCTCCAGCCCTCGCTGGGTAGGCTGATAGAACTGAATAGGCTCCATCCCATCTGGGAAGTAACGCTCGCCCGCGGCAAACCCATTCGTTTCATTGTGCGCATAACGATAGCCCTCGCCGTGCCCCTCCTCACGCATTAACGTGGTCGGCGCATTGCGAAGATGCAAAGGCACCTCGAGCGATCCAGAGGATTCGGCTGCTGCCATGGCCGCGTTGAACGCGGTATAGACAGCATTACTTTTAGCCGCGCAGGCGAGGTAGACAACGGCCTGGGCTAACGCCAGCTCGCCTTCAGGACTACCCAGTCGCTCTTGGACAGACACCGCATCAAGCGCGAGCTGCAATGCCCTGGGATCGGCAATACCAATGTCCTCAGAAGCGATTCGAATACAGCGCCGACCAAGATATAACGGATCACACCCGCCATCTAACATTCTGGCAAACCAATACAGTGACGCATCGGGGTCACTGCCACGAATCGCTTTATGCAAGGCGCTGATTTGGTCGAAAAATACATCTCCCCCCTTGTCAAATCGACGGGTACCCGTACTGGCCAACTCCTTGAGAATCAGCTCATCGAGCCGATTTGGCGTGCTCGCTGCAGCGCATAAATCAGTGGCCAGCTCGAGCAAATTTAAACACTGCCGCACGTCACCATCGGCTAGCCGCGCAAGCTCAACCAGGCACTCGGGCGCCGCGTCAATATCCGGATAGCAGCGCGCCAGAGTGCGCGCCAATAATGTTTCGAGCACCTCAGCCGTCACGGGTTTAAGACGATAAACCCGCAACCGTGACAATAAAGCACTGTTCACTTCAAATGAGGGGTTTTCGGTCGTGGCGCCAATGAAACAGATCGTCCCGTCCTCTATATGAGGCAGAAAGGCATCCTGCTGACTTTTATTAAAACGATGTACTTCGTCTACAAAGAGAATCGCGCGCTTACCCTGCACCGCTGCCTGACGCGCCTGGTCAACCGCAGCGCGGATATCCTTGATACCGGAGAATACTGCGGATAACTGCAGGAATAGTCCCTGATTATAGAGTGACACGAGCCGTGCCAGCGTAGTTTTACCGACGCCCGGAGGACCCCAAAGAATAAACGAATGATGACTGCCCGTCTCAATAGCGTGCCGTAGAGGCTGCCCTGCCGCCAGCAAGTGCTCCTGACCCACCATCTCCTCGAGCGATTGCGGTCGCATGCGCGCGGCAAGTGGTGAGAGGTCCGGCGCTGTTGCAGCAAATAAATCAGACTCGTGGCGGCTTGTACGGCTGCTGTCCACCTCAGAAATTGACCGAGGGCAACGAGAAATCGCTGGGGGCTAACCGTGCCTCTGGCGACCCTGACAGCGTAATGTCGATCGATTGCCCACCCTGATCCAACAACGTGATGCGCCATAGGTCAGGATTCTCTTGGGTCACCTCCACACGCTGGTAGTAAGACGATTCGTCACGGGGCGTCAGCGTCACCGCTGACGTCGTTGCATCAAGGGTAAACGCCGCGAGCAAAGTCTCGCGCGGTGCGAGCAACCAATAAAATGGGCTTCTTTCCGTATCCGATAATTGCCGCTCAACCGTGACCTCTAAATCCCAATCAATCTGCGTCAGGGTCTTGTCGACGGCTACCATCAGTTGATTATCGGGAGTGGTAATGTGCCACCAGAAGAAGTGGGGTTTCAGTAATTTAAAGTCACCGGAGCTCTGATCCAGAACCACTCCCTCAGGGCTTAAAATGTTCTGGTTGAACTGGCCAGATATGCCATCACGCGCGACAAATTGATGCAGGACGTCGGCCGCTGCGGGCAGTGCCAGGGCAGACTCTGCCATGACATAAGCGACCAGTAGCGGCGCGAGCAGCCGTCGTCCGCGCATCGCTAGTGCTCCGGCGGTGCTGGCGCGAGCACCTCTCGCTGACCGTTACTGCCCATTTCTGTGACGACGCCCGCCGTCTCCATTGCCTCAATAAGACGCGCAGCACGGTTGTAACCGATTCGGAGCTTGCGTTGCACCGAGGAGATCGACGCGCGGCGACTGCGGCAGACGTAATCAACTGCTTCGTCATACAGCGCATCCGACTCAGGATCGTCATCACCGGACGCCGCCGATTGCATCTCATGAGGGGTAACCGGCGTTTGGCCCCCTTCATCTAGCAGTCCATCGATATACTGCGGGTCGCCACGACGTTTCCAGTCGGCGACAACGCGGTGAACCTCGTCATCGGAACAGAAAGCACCGTGCACTCGCACCGGCACACTCGAGCCTGCCGGGAGATAGAGCATATCCCCGTAGCCTAATAATTGATCGGCGCCACCCTGGTCCAAAATGGTGCGAGAATCGACTTTTGAGCTGACTGCAAACGCGATTCTAGAAGGAATGTTTGCCTTAATTAAACCGGTAATGACATCCACTGAGGGGCGCTGGGTTGCCAATACCAAGTGAATGCCGGCAGCACGCGCTTTCTGCGCTATCCGAGCGATCAATTGCTCCACTTTCTTGCCGACAATCATCATCATATCGGCGAATTCATCGATCACCACGACGATAGAGGGTAGCTTCTCCAGTGCGGGGTGTTCCTGCTCCTCTCCCGTCAGCTCTAGTACCGGGTCGGGGCTCCACATTGGGTCGGGAATGGGACTGCCCTGCTTCTCGGCATCCGTCACCTTGCGGTTATACCCTTGCAGATTACGAACGCCTAGCAGCGACATGAGCTTGTAACGTCGTTCCATTTCAGCCACACACCAACGCAGTCCATTGGCCGCATCCTTCATGTCGGTAATCACCGGTGTTAACAAATGGGGAATGCCGTCATACACCGACAATTCCAGCATTTTCGGATCCACTAACATCAGCCGGGCATCAGCGGGCGTGGCCTTGTACAGCAGACTGACCAACATGCAATTAACGCCCACTGACTTGCCCGACCCTGTCGTCCCCGCCACCAAGACATGCGGCATTTTGCTCAAGTCAGCGACGATCGGAGCGCCGGCAATATCATGGCCTAACGCCACAGTGAGGGGCGACTTACTCTCTTCAAACGTTTTTGAAGCCAGCACATCTTTAAAGTTGACGGTTTGTCGATCGGCATTGGGGATCTCGATCCCCACCACACTCTTGCCGGGAATCACTTCAACCACTCGGACAGAAATCACGGCTAAAGAACGCGCCAAATCCTTGGCAAGATTGGATATGCGTGACACTTTAACGCCAGCTGCAGGCTGAATTTCAAAGCGTGTCACCACCGGCCCCGGGTAAACCGCTACGACCTCAGCTACGACGCCGAAATCCTTGAGCTTGAGCTCTAGCAGCCGCGACAACGACTCTAATTCATCGGCAGAGTAGCCACGCTGCTCCACGTCATTAGCGGCATCGAGCAAATCCAGCGGGGGTACCTCACCGGATATCGGCAGATCAAATAGGGGCTTTTGCTTTTCCTGCTCAAACTTAACCCCTGCTGCCACGGGCTCTTTGGGTGGCTTGATCTTAGGGGGAGTGCGTTTCTTTTCGTTGGCGACATGCCGCTCAATTTTAACCTTGCGCTCTTCAAGCTGTTTTTCGCGTGCGCGCCGGTCACGAAACTGATCCAACTGAATGCCTACCGTTTGGCGTATCGTACTTGCAGCGGTTAACACGCGCCGCCCGATCCAATCGATGACACTGAGCCAGCTAATATCTGCAAAGAGAGTGAGGCCCAACAAGAACACGGTTACCAGCACTAGTCGGGCGCCCACCGGATTGAACGCTTGATCAAAACCCGATCCAATGGCGGCGCCGACAATGCCGCCCGCACCCTGTGGCAGACCCGAGGCTCCCACATCATTGAGTGCGCGCAGTGCCGTGGCGGCCATCACCAGCAGCAGCAAGCCACACGCACGCAAGCCCAACATCTGCCAGTCCACAGGGTCATATCGACCCTCTGCGATCAGCAATGATATCGCGCGATAGGCGAGCAATAGAGGGATCAGATACGCCGCAGAACCAACCAGTGACAGAAACACATCGGCAATAAAGGCGCCGGTAATACCGCCGAGATTTTGAACGGCATCACCCGTTCCGCTTGCAGACCACCCTGGATCTTGGTCGCTGTAGGTCAGAAGCGACATCAAGACGAAAAGACAGGCTGCCCCTACGCTAATAAACAGCACATCGCGCAAGCGACGACGAGCAAACGTTTGCGTGGTCAATTCTGACTGTGTGCTATCCGACTTCGCTCTGCCTGCCACGACTCTACAACCATCGGTGGAAATGTCTATGCTAGCACACACGACACCTCGGAATGGTGAACAATCAGTCGTGAATTCATGGGTTTATCCAACGTTATAGCGTCGCCCGCCACCTCAACAACACGACAATACTGGCCTCATGACAACGGCTACGATATTCTCTTATCATCAGGGTCGGCCGATGGCTTCACCGCGGTAACAGAACACCTAGTAGAACACCCTAAAAGCACCTTACGGAATCGATAACGGAACCTATTCATGAGTGACCCTTCACACCATCGCCTGATCATCTTAGGTTCAGGGCCTGCGGGCTATACCGCGGCCGTTTACGCGGCGCGCGCCAACCTTAATCCGATTGTCATTACTGGTTTGCAACAAGGCGGTCAGCTGACCACCACAACCGAGGTCGAAAATTGGCCGGGGGGATCCCATGACTTGCAAGGACCCCAGTTGATGGCACAAATGCAGGCGCACGTAGAACGGCTCGAAGCCAGCGTGGTCTTTGATCATATTGAGTCGGTGGATCTCACAGCGAAGCCGTTCAAATTGATGGGAACGTCTTCCTACACTTGCGACGCACTGGTCATCGCAACCGGCGCATCTGCGCAGTATCTTGGCCTGCCCTCTGAGTCGGCCTTCATGGGTAAAGGCGTCAGTGCATGTGCCACCTGCGACGGATTCTTTTATCGCAATCAGGAAGTCGCGGTCGTGGGCGGTGGGAACACCGCGGTAGAAGAGGCGCTTTATCTCAGTAATCTTTGCTCGACAGTCCATCTCATTCACCGACGAGATTCGCTGCGCGCCGAAAAAATATTACAAGACCGATTGATGCAGCGCGCCAGCGAGGGCAAGGTCGTACTTCACTGGCACACGACCCTAGATGAAGTACTAGGTGATGAAACCGGCGTCACCGGCATCCGCATCAAGTCCACCCTCGAAGGGGAAGCCACACGCTCGCTAGACTTGTCTGGTGTCTTCATCGCGATCGGGCATCAACCCAATACGGGCTTATTTGCGGACCAATTAGCGATGCACGGGGGCTATCTCACGGTTCACTCCGGCACCGACGGCGCCGCAACACATACCAGTCGGCCGGGCGTCTTTGCGGCGGGCGATGTGGCGGACCATATTTACCGACAAGCGATCACCTCTGCGGGGTTTGGCTGCATGGCGGCACTGGACGCGGAGAAATACCTGGATGGGCTAGGCAGCTAAGCTTGCCCAACCCCTTCCCGCCGACGTCCCGTGCCCTCAATGAACCGAATGGCCTGCTGGCAGTCGGTGGTGACCTACGTTCTGAAACGCTGATCAGCGCCTATGCCCAAGGTATTTTTCCGTGGTTCGAGCCCGGGCAAGACATTCTATGGTGGTCTCCAGACCCTAGATCAGTGCTCATCCCAGATCGCATTCACATTAGCCGCTCACTGAAAAAGTTCCTGCGCAAAAGTGCCTGGCAGATCAGTTGCGATACCCGCTTTGCGGCGGTGGTGGATCGCTGTGCCAATGTGCTGCGTCAGCAGGAGGGTCACACCGAGCATGGCACATGGATTACGGCTGAAATGCGCCAAGCGTACCTCGCATTACACCAGCTGGGGGTCGCCCATTGCGTTGAAGTCTGTGACGGAGATCAATTGCTCGGCGGTCTCTATGGCGTCATGCTGGACGGCGTCTTCTTTGGAGAATCCATGTTTTCTGACGACACAAATGCCTCTAAGGTGGCATTAATTGCGTTAGCGCGTCTGTGTACAGATAATGGGCTTGTGATGATCGATTGTCAGGTGCACAACGCGCATCTTGAGACACTTGGCGCGGAGCTGGTTTCTCGTCAGGTCTTTGAAAAAAAACTAGAGGGCGCTATAACAACACCCATGAAGACTGTTATCAACAATCCATTGTGTCTGGCTCCCGTCACAGGAGCCTCACTAGAGGATCGCCTCACCCTCCCTATCAAACGATTTGCGGCGGAGCTGGTATGACAGCGTCACTGCGAGAGATCAAGGTTTACACTACCTTTCCTCATCGATGCTCTTATCTGGAGAACGAGGAAGCCACTACCTTGTTTGTGGATCCCCGACAGACGCTAAGTCCTGAACTCTACACGCAGTTATCTCTGCTCGGCTTTCGACGCAGCGGAGATCATGTGTACCGTCCCCATTGTGCCAGCTGTAACGCCTGCATTGCTTCTCGAGTGCGAGTGGACCAATTTCGCCCCAGTCGCACACAGCGGCGCATCAGTCGTCGCAATAGCGATTTGAGGCTGGAGACGGCGGCGGCGATCGATGACGACGAGGCCTACAACCTCTACCGTGATTATATTGAAGCCCGACATGCGGATGGCGATATGTACCCCCCCATGCGAGACCAATACGATTCCTTTTTGAATGACGGTTTGGGTTGCGCAACCTATTACCGACTTTACGAAGGCGATCGGCTCATTGCCGTGACTGTGGCTGACAAAATGTTAGATGGGCTCGCTGCCATCTACACCTTCTTTGATCCCACTCAACCCAAAAGAAGCCTGGGTACAGAGGCCATACTCCTGCAAATCAGAGAGGCGCAGGCGATCGGGTTACCCTATGTCTACCTAGGCTACTGGATAGACGGCTGTCGTAAGATGTCCTATAAAGCGCGCTATGTGCCCCTTGAATTATTCGTCGATGGGCAGTGGCAGCAACGCAAGACCGAACAGCAAAACGGCCCCAGTACGGACGCCATTATTGACCTGTTGGGCCCCAGTAAAACCCGCCATGGATTCGATGACGCATAAGAGGCGCTTTCCACGCCCCTTACTTTTCGATACAGTGCCGCCCACCTCACAAACAAAGGCTACGCCTTGATGGCAAAAGAAGACCAGATCGAAATGGAGGGGGAGATTGTCGACACCCTGCCTAACACCACTTTCCGAGTGAAACTGGAAAATGGACACCTTGTGACGGCGCACATCTCAGGAAAAATGCGGAAGAACTATATTCGCATCCTGACTGGCGATAAAGTCAGAGTTGAACTGACACCTTACGATCTCACTAAGGGTCGTATCACCTACCGAGAACGATGAGCTAGGCACACCGACACTGGCTGCGCGTTGCCGTTAGGCCTCCACCGGCTCTTCTGCATCGACCAGCGCGGCGACCACCAACGCCGAGTGCTCCTCGTTGACGGTTACCGTCGCGGAGCCGCCTTTTGCCAAGGCGCCGAATAACACCATGTCCGCTAGCGGCTTTTTGATGTGCTCTTGTATGACGCGCTCCAAAGGGCGGGCGCCCATTGTCGCATCGTAACCCTGCTCAACCAGCCACAGCCGCGCCGCCTCGTCGACTTCTACCGAAACCTGGCGCTCATCAAGCTGGCTTTGCAGCTCAATCAGGAACTTATCCACGACGGTTAAAATGACCTCTTCGCTCAGCGGACCAAACGGCACGATCGCATCCAGCCTATTTCTAAACTCAGGGGTAAAGGTCCGATTAATTGCCTCGATAGAATCCGTCGAGTTGTCCTGTATTGAAAAACCAATCGATCGCCGGCTCACGTTTTCTGCGCCAGCATTCGTCGTCATCACGACAATGACATTGCGAAAATCGGTTTTACGTCCGTTGTTGTCGGTGAGCGTTCCGTGATCCATCACCTGAAGCAACAGATTGAAGACCTCCGGATGCGCTTTTTCAATCTCATCGAGTAACACCACGCTATGCGGGTGCTTGGTCACTTGGTCGGTCAGCAGTCCCCCTTGGTCATACCCCACATAACCGGGCGGCGCACCAATCAAGCGAGACACCGTGTGCCGCTCCATGTATTCCGACATATCAAATCGCAACAGCTCTAAACCCATTTGCAACGCCAACTGGCGAGTCAGCTCGGTCTTGCCTACACCAGTGGGGCCTGCCAATAAAAAGGAACCTATCGGTTTTTGCCCCCCACGCAGTCCTGCTCGAGCGAGCTTAATGGCACTCACCATCTGAGACACGGCAGCATCCTGGCCAAACACGGTCATCTTGAGGTTACCTTCTAACTTGCTCAGCAACGTTTTATCGTCGCTGCTCACAGTCTTAGGGGGGATGCGCGCTATTTTCGCCACCACCGCCTCGATATCCCCGGGGCCCAGTATCTTTTTGCGCTTACTCGGCGATTGCAGCTGCTGAAACGCACCCGCCTCGTCAATCACATCGATGGCTTTATCGGGCAGAAAACGGTCGGTGATGTAGCGTGCGGCCATCTCAGACGCTACCTTTAACGCCTTGTCGGTATAGCGCAGCTTATGGTGCGCCTCGAAGCGCGACTTAAGCCCTTTGAGAATCTTATAGGCATCCTCGACGGACGGCTCGAGTACATCGACCTTCTGAAAACGACGACTTAATGCCTTGTCCTTATCGAATATACCCCGATACTCGGCATAGGTCGTGGAGCCAACGCAGCGCATTTTGCCTGAGCCCAGCAGCGGTTTCAGCAGGTTGCTCGCATCCATTACCCCGCCTGACGCCGCTCCGGCACCGATAATGGTATGGATTTCATCGATGAAAAGAATGGCATGATCATTCTCGGCTAAATTCGCCAGCAATCCCTTCAACCGCTTCTCAAAGTCACCCCGATACTTAGTACCCGCCAGCAGCGCGCCTAAATCGAGCGAATAAACGACCGCCTCTTGCAGGGTTTCTGGCACCTCGCCATCAACGATCATTTTCGCCAGTCCCTCGGCGATCGCTGTTTTACCGACGCCTGACTCTCCGACCAATAGCGGATTGTTCTTGCGTCTTCGCGCCAATATCTGCGCCACGCGCTCAACTTCGCGCAGTCGGCCGATTAACGGATCAATATTACCCGCCTCGGCTTCGACGTTAAGATTCGTTGCATAGGCATCTAGCGGACGCTTTTCAGCCGGCTCCTGAGCGCCATCTGCTTCACCCGTGACTTCTTCTTGATCGCCCAGCTCCTCACCATCCTTACCGACGCCATGAGTGATGAAGTTCACAATGTCGAGCCGCGAAATATTTTGTGTCTTGAGGAAGTAAACCGCCTGCGATTCTTGTTCAGAAAAAATAGCGACCAATAGATTGGCCCCGGTGACTTCTTGTTTACCCGAGCTTTGCACGTGAAAAACAGCACGTTGCAATACCCGCTGAAAACCTAAGGTGGGCTGTGTGTCGCGACCATCATCGCTATCGGTTAACAGTGGCGTCGTCGAGTCAATAAACTCTACCAACTCACCTCGCAGCTCATCAATATTGACCTGACAGGCGTTCAACACGGCTATCGCTGCAGAGTCATCCAGTAACGCGAGCAAAAGATGCTCGACCGTAATGAACTCATGGCGCCTAGCGCGGGCCATTCTAAAAGTTTCATTGAGCGTGTTTTCGAGTTCTTTGCTGAGCATTTAGCTATCCTCATCATCGGCAGAGGGTTCTACTTCACACAATAAAGGATGGCCATTATCGCGAGCAGACTGGTTTACTTGGGAGGCTTTAGTTTCCGCAATATCTTGTGGGTAGATACCGCAAACACCCTTGCCTTGCGTATGGACCGCCAACATCACCTGTGTGGCCTGCTCGCGGTTCATGGTGAAAAACGTCTCTAACACTTCGACAACAAACTCCATCGGCGTGTAGTCGTCATTCAGTAAAATGACGCGGTAAAGAGGGGGACGCTTAAGCTTAGGTTTCGCAGGCGCAACCGCCAAACCACCGTCGTCATCTAAGTCGCCATCATCGGGCTTAGCAGCGTTTACAATCCGCTTGACTGCCGACATGTCTCTGCACCTGCTGTTACTCATACCCTCAGTATAATCTACCCTCTGGCAAATAAAGCGGTTTAAGGATGGATCCGCGCTATTTTATTTCTCTTCACCCTCCGCTCACCCTCGAGCACAATAACGGGACAAAAAAAAGCCCGCAGTGAGCGGGCTCGGGGTCGACCAAACGTTCACATATGAGCGATCACACTGTCTCCAAAAGCGGAACACGACACTAATGTCGCCCCTTCCATCAGGCGCTCAAAATCATAGGTCACCGTCTTCGCTTGAATCGCACCATTCATCCCATCGATGATTAAATCCGCGGCCTCGTTCCAGCCCAAATGCCGCAGCATCATCTCAGCAGACAATATCAGCGAACCCGGATTCACCTTGTCCTGCCCAGCATACTTAGGTGCTGTGCCGTGAGTTGCTTCGAACAACGCTACGGTATCGGAGAGATTAGCACCCGGTGCAATACCGATTCCGCCTACTTGGGCTGCGAGCGCATCCGACAAATAATCGCCGTTCAGGTTAAGCGTGGCAACCACGCTGTAGTCGCGTGGGCGGGTCAGCACTTGCTGCAGCATCGCATCTGCAATCACATCTTTTATCACGATATCGCTGCCCGTCCGGGGATTCTTGATACTCACCCACGGACCGCCGTCGAGGAGCTCACCACCAAACTCTTTCTGCGCTAATTCGTATCCCCAATCGCGGAAAGCACCCTCGGTGAACTTCATAATATTACCCTTATGCACCAGCGTGACCGAGGGCAGGTCCTGCTCGATAGCATATTGGATGGCCTTACGAACCAGCCGCTGGGTACCCTCCTCTGACACGGGCTTGATACCAATACCGACGTTCTCAGGGAAGCGAATTTTCGTGGCGCCCATCTCGCCAATAATAAAATCGACGACTTTTTGCGCTTCGGGCGTTCCTGCCTGGTACTCGATTCCCGCATAGATATCCTCAGAGTTCTCTCTAAAGATCACCATGTTGCAATCTCCCGGCTTCTTGACCGGCGAAGGCACGCCCTCGAACCAGCGCACAGGACGCAGGCAGGTGTAGAGGTCGAGCTCTTGTCGCAACGCGACATTTAGCGAGCGGAAACCGCCTCCGACAGGCGTCGTCAACGGCCCTTTAATCGCAACGCTGTAAGTTTTAATCGCATTCAGTGTCTCTTCCGGAAACCAATCCCCGTCATAGAGCTCAGCGGCCTTCTCACCGGTATAAATTTCCATCCAGGAAATCTTCTTAGTCCCGTCGTAGGCCTTTGCCACGGCCGCATCAACCACAGATATCATCACAGGAGAAATATCCACACCGATGCCATCCCCCTCGATATAAGGAATGATGGGGTTAGTGGGAACGTGAAGGCTGTTGTCGTCGTTGACAACGATCATCTCGCCAGTGTCAGGTACTTTGATGTGCTGATATGCCATGGTGGAACTCCCCCAAAAATAAAAAAACGACTCCCCTTGCAAGCAAAGGGACCACGCCGAAACGCCCTACAGTAATGCAGACGGGACCTTACGCGGGTTATCGAATCATTTTAACACCAAATGAGGCACACTATGCGTATGGCCTCTCTTATTGTGTTTAATAAGCCGTTTCAAGTCCTCAGCCAATTCACCGATCGTGATCGGCCTCAGGCTCCTCGGAGCACACTGGCTGATTTTCTCGATGCCCCCCAGTTTCGCGCAGCAGGTAGGTTGGATTACGATTCTGAGGGGCTACTGTTGCTCACGACGGATGGTCGCTTGCAACAGCAGATCGCACACCCCCAATACCGCCAGTGGAAAACCTATTGGGTTCAAGTCGAAGGCACCATTGATCAGACTGCCTGCGATACGCTGAACACAGGCGTGCCTTTACGTGATGGCGTCACGCAGCCCGCGCGCGTCAGCTTAATACCAGAGCCTGAAGTGTGGCCGCGTCATCCACCCATCCGCGAACGCAAAACCGTGAGCGACTCTTGGCTGCAAATAGCGATCACCGAGGGTCGCAATCGTCAAGTGCGCCGGATGACCGCTGCTGTGGGCTTTCCCACGCTACGACTGATTCGGGTCGCCATTGGACCCTGGCAGATCGATGGATTAAAACCGGGAGAGCACCGCCTTGCGTCGATTGCTGATCTCAAGCGTTGACCCAGCGAGCGCCTGCCATCATCCTTCGACTCCTTCATTTCAGCTGAGACTCCACAGACATCGTGAAACACTCCCCTCACAGCGCTCAACAAACCGTCATGGTCGGGATGTCGGGTGGCGTCGACTCATCGGTCGCTGCACTGCTGTTGCTCGAGGCAGGGTATCGCGTGGAAGGGCTGTTCATGAAAAATTGGGAGGAAGATGACGGCACCGAATACTGCACCGCCAAAGCCGACCTGGCAGATGCGCAAGCGGTCGCGACAGCACTCGACATTCCGCTGCACAGCGCTAATTTCGCAGCTGAATATTGGGATAACGTTTTTGCGCATTTTTTAAAAGAGTATCAAGCCGGGCGCACGCCAAACCCCGATATCCTCTGTAATCGAGAAATCAAATTTCGCGCGTTTCTCGACTATGCGACGCACTTGGGCGCGGACCTTATCGCGACGGGCCATTACGTACGGTCGCGCAGACATCAAACGAAAACGCAGCTGCTAAAGGGCACTGATGGCAACAAAGACCAGAGCTACTTTCTCCATCAAGTAGATCATCAAGCACTTGAGCGAACCTTATTTCCGGTTGGCGAGGTCACAAAAGACGTCGTGCGCGCCAAGGCCGAGTCCGCAGGTTTCAACAATGCGCGCAAAAAAGACAGCACTGGGATCTGTTTTATCGGCGAGCGGCGCTTTAAAGATTTTCTCGGACAGTATCTGCCGGCGCAACCAGGACCCATCTGCGCGAGTGATGGCGAGCTCCTCGGCGAGCATCAGGGGTTGATGTATCACACAATAGGACAGCGTCAGGGGCTGGGTATTGGCGGACTATCTGCCCATCCAGAGGCACCGTGGTACGTGGTTGAGAAAAACCTGGCGAGTAACACTTTGGTGGTGGCGCAAGGTAATCAGCACCCTACTTTATTCCGTAGCAGATTGTTGGCTTCCGAGGTGATCTGGGTCAGCGGAGCCCCCCCAGCGCTGCCCTTCTCCTGTCATGCCAAAATTCGCTATCGGCAAGCGGATCAGGCCTGCCTCATCAGCGCGCAGGATGAGCACATACTGGTGTCTTTCGAGGTACCTCAGCGCGCTGTCACACCCGGGCAGTCCGTCGTTTTTTATGAAGGCGACGTCTGCCTCGGCGGTGGCGTCATCGAGATCGCACTATGACTGACCGCACCCTGATAGAACAGCGCACCCTCGCCCTGGCGGGTGTTGCCCAAGCAGCACGCATCGTCGACTTAGCGGCTAAAACAGGCAGTTGGCCGACGCCCTTTGTCGAAGCCTCGATTCATTCCTTATTTTGCTTCGAGCCAGACGCCGTTGACGCGGTTTTTGGGACCCCACAAGGCATTCGTCTTGGCCTTGAGCAATTATCGGCCTGCTTGAGCTTGTCTCAGGACGAGTCCGCCGCGCAGACGCTCCGCTACACCCTAGCCATGCTGCAGCTCGAAAAGCGATTTGCTAAGCGAGATGACCTGCAGAGTATCGTTCACGCAAGGCTCAAACATGCCGCTTATGGTGCTGATAACTTTTCGAGCAGTATCAATACTTTAACCTCTGGAATTGCTGCCATTTATCAAGACACACTTAGCACCCTGCCGTACCGAATCAAAATCACCGGTAGCGCCCAGCACCTCAACAGCCCCCAGGTGGCAGACCTGGTTCGCTCGCTGTTACTTTGCGGCGTGCGAGCAGCGTTCCTTTGGCGACAGCTCGGCGGATCACGGTTCAAGCTCATGCTCAGCAGAGGGGACATTAGAGACACCGCCGCCCGCCTCGCACGAGATGTCAGCGCACCCCACTAGCCCAACCCGGCGACGCGCCATGTTAAACTGCTCACTCCCGAGTGCTGAGCAGATGCTATGACCCCCTCCCCGCTGACTGCCCTGTCTCCCCTTGACGGTCGATACTGCAACAAGGTGGACTCCCTTCGCGATATTTTCAGTGAATACGGCTTGATCTATCGGCGCGTTGCCGTAGAAATCGCTTGGCTACGTCAGCTTTCCGCTTGTGCAGCAGTATTGGAAATACCCCCCTTCAGCGACGAGGCCAGCGCGTGTCTCAAGGCGTTATTGGATGATTTTTCTGAAGCTGACGCGCAACGCATCAAGACGATTGAGGCGACCACAAACCACGACGTGAAAGCCGTCGAGTATTTCTTGAAGGAATCGATTGTCGGCAATGAGGAGCTGTCGGCCGCCTCTGAATTCATTCACTTTGCCTGCACCAGCGAGGACATCAACAATCTCGCCCATGCCTTGATGCTCAAAGATGGCCATCGGGTGATGAAGGCAGCCTATGACGACGTCGCGTCGGTATTGGCGCAGCTCGCGAGGCAGTTTGGGGAGCAGCCAATGCTCTCACGCACCCATGGCCAAGCCGCCACGCCGACCACCTTGGGCAAAGAATTTGCCAACGTCGTCGCACGCCTCAACCGGCAACGCGATATCGTCAACACAGTGCAGCCCCTAGGCAAACTCAATGGTGCCGTTGGGAATTACAATGCCCACAGTGTGGCCTATCCGGAAATAGACTGGCCGGCGATATCTCAGCAGTTTGTCACGTCCCTGGGGTTGGAATGGAACCCCTACACCACGCAGATAGAGCCACACGATTACATGGCTGAATATTTTGACGGTTTGGCGCGCAGCAACCAGATTCTGGTCGATTTTTCTCGTGATATCTGGTCCTACATTTCGCTGGGGTACTTCAAACAAAAAATCATTGAAGGCGAAGTGGGCTCTTCAACGATGCCGCACAAGGTCAATCCGATCGACTTTGAGAACGCGGAGGGCAACTTTGGACTCTCAAATGCACTACTGAGCTATTTAGCGCAAAAATTACCTGTCAGCCGATGGCAGCGAGATCTCACTGACAGCACGGTGCTTAGAAACATGGGCGTGGCGGTCGGTCACTCGCTATTGGCGTTGCAATCGTTACAAAAGGGCATCAGCAAACTTGAGGTGGCCAGCGCACCGATGCTTGCCGATCTTGATGGAGCATGGGAGGTACTCGGCGAGGCGGTTCAGACCGTCATGCGTCGTTATGGCGTGCCGGAGCCTTACGAGAAACTCAAGGCCCTTACGCGAGGGCAGCGCCTAGACGCTGAGATGCTGGCAGATTTCATCCAATCGCTCGCGATACCGGACGACGCAAAGCGTCGACTTACTGCGCTAACGCCCCACACCTATACCGGCTATGCGGCTGATCTTGCTGCAAAAATTAGCGAGTAACACAGCCGGTCATTGAGATGAAACTGCCGATTTCAGCGCAACAATTCTTAGCGGAGTACTGGCAACAGAAACCGCTGTATTTGCCGCAGGCGATACCTGATTTTCAGTCGCCCATCACCCCGGATGAATTAGCGGGGTTTGCCCTAGACGCCGACATCGAAAGTCGACTCATTTGGCAAGACAAGGAGGTCTGGGCTCAAGCTGACGGCCCCTTTACCGCGGCCAGCTTCCAGCGCCAAGACCGATGGACATTGTTGGTACAACAAATGGATCGCTGGCATCCGTCGATCCATCAGTTGCGCCTCAGTCTCTCTTTTCTACCTAACTGGCGCATTGATGATGTGATGGTCAGTTACGCAGTGGACGGAGCCGGCGTCGGTCCTCACTTCGACCGATACGACGTCTTCTTACTCCAGGGACTGGGTCAACGGGAGTGGCGTCTGGGACCCACTTGCGACGAGAGCACGCCACAATTGGGTGGGGGTGGCCTCAACTTGATCCCTGAATTCGAGCCAGACGCCACGTTTCTGCTGAACCCAGGCGATGTACTTTATGTGCCGCCGGGTATTGCCCACTGGGGGATCGCACATGGCGCTAGCATGACCTTTTCTATTGGGCTGCGGGCGCCCCCCATCGCCGCGCTGCTGGCGCGTCGCACTGACGCAGTATTAGAGCACCTATCCAGCACGATCCTACTAGAGGATGGCGCCACAGCAACACTCGAAAGCCGACCAGGGGAAATCACCGCAAGTCACCTTTCGAACGCCAGAGACGCTGTGACAAACGCACTAGACGCCCTCGACGATGGCCGGTGGCTGGGCGAAATACTGACCGAACAAGGTGACTTGGCGACAGACGATACGGCTTACTTTTCGGCTCCCTCGTACACCGGTAGCGTGAGACTCTCGGCGGAGGCGCGAATAGCTTGGCAAGAATGCGATACCGATACCGATCTCAACGCCTTTATTAATGGCGAGTGCATTACCGTGTCCGCTAATGCATTACCCTACCTCATGGCGTTATGCAGCGGTGATGCGGTGGTTCATCACGCGCTAAACGACGCCTGCCCGACGCTGAGCAACGCCCTGTCCGAGTGTCAGGCGCTTGTCGATGATCACAGCGAATAGTCCAGGCAGCCGCTCAACCGAGCGAGGTGTTAGTGGCGGCCAAGACCATCAGAGCCAAACGTTCATCACCGGCAGCAAGCTCACGTCAGACTGGCTGACGAGACAGTGCCAAAATACTGTGTGCCGCGGCTAACGGGGTGGTTTTTGCTTGCTTAACCTCATTCTCAATATCGGTCATCGCTGACTGTACTGAGGGATGACCCGAGACTGACGCGCGCAGGAGTTCGTCGATGAGCTGGTGCATCCACGTTAAATTCTGATCGGCTCGCGCTTGCTCAAACGCACCTTGATCCCGGGCGACATCAGCATAATGAGTGATCATCTCCCAAATCCCCTGCAATCCCATCCCGTTGAGCGCAGAGCAGGTCATGACTTGTGGTTCCCAGAATCCGTCGTGGTTGAGCAACGACATCGCGGCACGATAATGCTGCTGCGTAATACGGGCCATCGATTCGCTGGCTCCATCGGCTTTATTCACCACGATGGCATCGGCCAACTCAAGAATGCCCTTCTTGATGCCCTGCAATTCGTCGCCACCGCCTGGCAACATTAGCAGTAGAAAAAAATCGACCATACTGGCGACCTGGTGCTCTGACTGTCCGACACCGACGGTCTCCACCAATATCACATCAAATCCCGCCGCCTCGCATAACAGCAACGACTCCCGGGTTTTGGCGGCCACACCGCCTAGCGCGCGACCTGCTGGAGAGGGCCTGATAAAGGCAGCGTCAGCACGGGACAGTGTCTCCATCCGCGTTTTATCTCCCAGAATGGATCCGCCCGCGACAGGAGAGCTAGGATCGACCGCCAATACGGCGAGTCGATGGCCCTGCTCAATGACTTGGGAGCCAAAAGCTTCAATAAACGTTGATTTCCCCACGCCCGGTACGCCACTTATCCCGACCCGGATACTGCCTCCAGTGTGGGGCAATAAGGCGGCCAACAATTGCTGTGCCGATTGACGGTCTTGTGCGCGCTGGCTCTCCACCAACGTAATGGCCTTCGCTAATGCGCGACGGTCACCCGCGAGAATGGCGTCAGCTGTTGGCGTTGATGGCATCGAGCACTTTTCTAGCAGCATCAGGAATCGGCGTGCCTGGACCAAAGATCAGCGTCACGCCGCTTTTCATCAGGAAATCATAATCTTGCGCGGGAATCACGCCGCCAGCAATCACGATAATATCGTCCGCACCTTGTTCGCGGAGTGCCTCAATTAATTCAGGGACAAGCGTCTTGTGGCCTGCCGCGAGACTCGACGCGCCCACTGCGTGAACGTCATTCTCTATCGCTTGACGTGCCACCTCACTTGGCGTGGAAAACATCGGCGACAAGTCGACGTCAAAACCCACATCGGCAAAAGCGGTCGCCACGACTTTGGCGCCGCGATCGTGTCCATCTTGCCCCATCTTCGCGACCAGCATCCGAGGCCGCCGGCCATGTGCTGCGACAAAGGCATCTATATCCATTGAGATCTTCTCCCAGTCAGCATCGCCCTTATAAGCGGCGCCATAGACGCCCGATACCGTTTGTGAATTAGCGGTAAAGCGTCCGAAAATCTGCTCCAAGGCATCCGAGATCTCACCCACGGTCGCGCGGCATCGCGTCGCTTCAACCGCCAGCGCCAACAGGTTGCCCTGCCCAGACTGTGCCGCCTCCGTTAGCGCACTCAGCGCAGCGGCAACCGCTTTGTCATCGCGTGCCGCTCGGATATCAGACAGACGGGAGAGCTGAGCCTTTCGGACTTGCTCGTTATCGATTTCGAGGATATCCACGACATCCTGCTCGTCGATCTGAAACTTATTCACGCCCACGATGACATCTTCACCGCGGTCAATCCGGGCCTGCTTTTTTGCCGCCGCTTCTTCAATCCGCAGCTTAGGCACACCGCTCTCAATCGCTGCGGCCATTCCGCCGAGCTCATCGATTTCAGCGATCAACTCCCGCGCCTTGCCTGCCATTTCGTTTGTCAGGTGCTCCATCATGTACGAGCCGCCCCACGGATCCACGACCTGACCGATACCCGTCTCTTCCTGTAAAATTAACTGCGTATTGCGGGCGATACGGGCCGCAAAGTCAGATGGCAAGGCAATGGCCTCATCCAGCGCGTTAGTGTGCAAAGACTGGGTGCCGCCAAAAACGGCGGCCATGGCCTCAATCGTCGTTCGCACGATATTGTTATAAGGATCCTGCTCCGTTAGTGACCACCCGGATGTTTGGCAATGCGTTCGCAACATCGAACTTTTCGGATTACTGGGCGCAAAGGTTTCGACAATTTCTGCCCATAACAAACGGGCAGCGCGCATCTTCGCGATTTCCATATAGAAATTCATCCCGATGCCCCAGAAAAAACTGAGCCTCGGCGCAAATTCATCAATCTGTAATCCGGCCGCTATCGCTGTTTGGATATATTCCTTTCCATCCGCCAACGTATAGGCCAGCTCGAGTGAGGCATTCGCACCCGCTTCCTGGATGTGATATCCGGAAATTGAAATGGTATTGAACTTGGGCAAATTAGCTGAGCAATACGCAATGATATCGCCGATGATCTTCATACTGGGTGTAGGCGGGTAAATGTACGTATTGCGAACCATGAACTCTTTCAAAATATCATTTTGAATCGTCCCTGAGAGCGCAGTCTGCTCAACACCCTGCTCTTCTGCGGCAACGATATAACCGGCTAGCACCGGCAACACAGCGCCGTTCATGGTCATAGAGACCGAGACCTTATCAAGCGGAATGCCATCGAAAAGAATCTTCATGTCTTCAACAGAATCGATAGCGACGCCCGCTTTACCCACATCGCCAGACACCCGGGGATGATCCGAGTCGTAACCACGGTGCGTGGCCAGATCAAAGGCCACTGAAATACCCTGCCCGCCTGCGGCCAAAGCCTTACGGTAAAAAGCGTTGGATGCCTCTGCAGTAGAGAACCCCGCATATTGTCGAATCGTCCAACGGCGACCTGCATACATGGTCGCCTGCGGACCCCTAATATAGGGAGACAATCCAGGTAACGTGTTGGTGTAGGGGAGCGTCTCGATATCCTCAGCGGTGTAGAGGGTTTTCAGCGGAATACCCTCAGGGGTATGCCAAGTGAACTCTTCTGGCGTCAGCCCCTTGCTTTGCTTTTCTACCAGCTTCCCCCAGGCGCTAAGCGTCGATTCTTCCGGGTCATAAACACTCATGCGACCCCCTCAGCCGGCTGCGATAACTCTATCAGGACCCCGCCACAACTCTTCGGGTGGATAAAGATAACTCTGGCGCCATGCGCTCCCGGCGACGGATTATCACCGATAAATTGATAGCCTTTGTCGCGGAGTCTCACGACATCCGCATCGATATCGTCGGTGCGAAAGCACAAGTGATGCAAGCCACCGCCGCGCTTTTCAAGGTAGGTCGCGATCGGGCCGCTGCCCTTCAATGGCGCAACGAGCTCGATGTGCGTCGCCGGCACACTAAAAAAGGCCGTCGCGGTTTTTTCAGCTTCGACCACCTCATTACCGTCATAGTGCAGACCAAAGTCCCCCAAGAAACGGGACACGGCTGCCTCTAGATCAGGAACGGCAATGGCGATATGGTCAAGTGCAGTAATCATGCGATGGATATCCTAAAAGCCTTATTAGACGAAGAGTTTAACGAGCTCTGTGGTGTGCTCTCTGCGCGCTAAAGCGACCGCTTCGTCAGAGACCACTTCCACCTTCTCGTCAGGCGTGACTCGAAACAACGGCTGCCCTTTCGCGATGATCACGCCATCCCCCTCGACGAGCACCTCGTCGATGGTGCCCGAGAACGGGGCAAATACCTTGTTGAACATCTTCATTACCTCGACCAGATACAGCGGCTCCCCTGCCTCAAAATGCTGCCCCTGCTCAACGTAAAGCGGCGCTTCTGGTGCCTCGCGACCGTAAAACATACCGCCGCTCTCAGCGACGATCTCGTTAGACTTGGCAACCGGCGGCGGTGCCAGCGCTTTACTCATCGCTTTCTGATGCGCCTCATCTAAGAGACGCTCCGGAAAGGTGATCGTCATATCCGCGTTAACACTCAGATCGTAAAATCCCGTAAAACGCGCCATCGCTGGGAGTAACTCCAGTATCTCCATGCCCGCTTGATAACCTCGATGGGCCGCCTGTATCGCCGCCCAATCGTTGCCCGCCACCTCTTCTGGCGCAGCGCCGGCCATTAGCCGAGAGATGGCAGCCCAGTCATCGCACTCAAAGCGGCGCGATAGCTCAGCGTAAAAATCCTCTGCGTCAGTCAATATTTGGTGATCGTGATCCCAAATGGTGCTAGAAGCAGGCAGGCTCTCGTTCCAATCAAGACGTAAGAAATGATACGTGTCAGCAAGCACTTCGACTGGGTTGTCGGCCCACTCAAAATGTCCCTGCTCAAATCGAAAAGCGTGCTGATTCTGACTGAGCCAACCAGAGAGTAAGTGGGGCGATGCCATTAACTGCATGATCGGCCGGATCAATAAACTCTCTTTCGACGCGAGCACAGATTTCAAGGTGCCCGCCGCGGCTCCCGCGGCGGCGACCCTTGCTGCACACAATTGTTGCCAGGCGATTTTGACATCGACCCTACCCGCCTCCTGCGCCAACTCACCGACTGCAGTAAGGTAGGGCACGATGAAGCGGGTGGTCGGTCGCGCGTTAACCGTTCGCCCTAAAAACCAATGCACCAGCCCATAATGAAAAGCAAGATTCGTCTGCAACTCCCTGCCACGAAGCCGTGTTGAGCGCAGTACCTCTGCCATTTGCTCGTAGGCCGTTTCTCGCGCACCGCCCACTGTCAGTAGCAATGCCACGTTCGAATCGTAAGCGCCCGCCAGCGTATATTCCATGAATACATCTGTGTCGGGGTTGTGCAAACTTATCCCCTGATCGTCACGAATCTCACCGACAATCGGGTCCGACCAATACTCCACCATGCCACCCGCACTGGGCTGGAGCGCATCGTTGGTGGCATTGAGTCGCGCCTCCAAGCTATCTGAGAGCCGAGGAATGCGCTCAGGCTTCGGTAGCTGTTGTCCGTGCGCCGCTAGCAGCACCATCGCTTCAACCAATGATTCGACGACAAAGCCATCCCCGGAGTCATCGGGGTTCGAAAAGCGTAAGGCGTAGCACAGTTCAGAGACTCGGTGCTCAACTTGAATGCGCGTATTCATCTCCATAAAAAAATGCTTGTCTCGGTCAACAATGCACTCAAAGGTAGAAACGGAATCAAGCCCAACGGCCTCGCCAAAACGAGTCGCCTCATCTTCCATCGCATCGAGGGTCAGAATATCCTGAGCAAGGACCGCTGCCTCCTCTTCCGCACCAGCGTGCTGCGCTCGCTGCTGCGCCGCCAGCAATGACTCACGAGTGACCGATACCTCAAGCAGTTTCTGCTCATGCATCTGTAACGAGCAATCTCTGCCACCCAGCGTGATGCACCACTCGCCATTACCGATAACCTGAATTTCTTGGTGTCGAGTTGTCTCGATATTCAGCTCAACTAAAACGTTCTTATTGTCACCCACACCGGTCGTCTTGACCTCATTGAGAATTTCGCGAACCAGCTCAGGCGTTTTTGCAGCGCCGCCCAGCGCAACAATTCGCTGTCCTTTACCGCCCCCACCACCAATGGCTTTTAGGCGGACACGGTTTTGCGGATACTGCTCACTCATCTTAATAACGGCTTCGGTCAGGGTTTCACTCAGCTCATCGACGGTGTAAAGGTCGATGCCCTTCCTATAGCTGGCCATCAAAACACGCTCAGCAAAGCTCTCGAGTTCGTCGTCATGATTGTCACCGGGCGTTAACACCAACCCATGCTCTGCAACCAACGCCTCTAAAGCGCCTTTATCCGGATATTTTTTCAGCAACGTCAGCGTGGTGCCGTTATCAATACCGGGCGTGACCGACACCCCTACTCGGAGCGCAGTGCGTTTGGCCTCGTCTTTTAATCCCGCCTGTCGAACCGTTCGCGAGCAAGGACCAATAAAGGTCAAGCCAGCAGCTTCCATCGCCGCGACCATCTGCTCATCTTCGGCCATAAAACCATAACCGGCGAAAATCGCGTTATAGCCATGCTGGTGAGCGATATGAATGATGTCGGCGATACGTTGCTCACGCTCTTCTTTCGTCGCGCCGCTGTAATCGGGCACGCGATGAATCCGGTCAGGGTCCGTCAGCACTCTCAGCTCAGGCGCTAAGGCGCCGCGGTAAACAATCGAATCCTTTTCAGATAATAAGATGCCGTAATGATCAATGCCCATTTCCTGGAACACGTCCATGGCCTCTTTACGAATCGGGCCACGGCAGATAATCAGCGGTCTTAAGTCGCTACATGAAAAGCGCGCGCACCACGGCGACGCAGACAGTTTGCCGCGCCGATCTGCGTGAATAAGCGGATTATTGAGATAGTGCTGAATACCCAAAACGATGTCTCTCCCAACCCCTAATCAATGAAATTCGCGCTGTACCGACTGCATCGGCCCAGGCTGGTAATGACGCAAACAAAACGCCATCTGGCGCGCCAACACCTGGCGCAGGTCTTCGGGCATCACAATCTCCGAAATAGAGCCCAAGCTCAGCGCCTCTTCAGGATTCATGATTTCTCTTTCGTAGCGCTGAACCAACGACGCCTCTTCTGCCTTGATGAGCGCATCTACCGCTAAAGCGGCCTCCTTGCCGGCCTCAGCCGCTGATAAACCCTGCGCTGTCCGAGCCTCACTTTCCGACTGAATCCGTGCATCACGATTGGCCCGGATTTTTTTGAGCTCATCTTTATACACATACTCCACGCCCGCTGGCCCCATGACGGCCACCCGCGTGGTCGGCAGTGCCACCACAAAGTCTGCGCCTGTCGCGTAATTATTATACGAGGCATACGCGCCGCCAAAGGCATTGCGCACCAGCACCAAAAATCGAGGGGTGCGCAAGTCGACAATGGCATCTAGCATCGCGCGCCCCGCCTGGACGATGCCCCTGTGCTCCTGCTCTCGACCCGGCAAAAACCCCGTTGTATCCTCAAGGAAGATCACGGGAATGTTGTACAAATTGCAAAAGCGAATAAAACGCGCGTTTTTGTAAGCGGCATCGATATCAATTTGCCCCGAAGCAACGGCAGAATTGTTGGCAACGAAACCGACAACATTGCCTCCCATTCGGCCTAACGCCGTGATCGTATTGCGCGCTCTATCCGCTTGCGTTTCTAAAAAATCACCGTGATCGCAGAGCTGCTGGATCATGATGCTAATGTCAAAGGGGGTGTTGAACCCCGTCGGCGAGTTAAACGCCTTTTTTAGGAGGATGTCCACGTCAACGGTGCGACGATCTATCGGATCAGAGGTTTCCCTGTAGGGCGCCAGCGACTCATTCGAGTCGGGCAAATAGCGCAATAGCTCCTTTACTTTCCTGAGCGCCGCCACTTCGTCTTCCACGACAAAGTCCGTCACACCGGTCTGACTATGCACCATCGGTCCACCGAGCTCGTCGGGCGTAATATCCTCGCCCAAAACACTCTTGACGACGCCCGGACCGGTCAGACCAAAAAAAGTGTCTTTGGGCTGAATCAAGAAACTACCTTGCCGAGGCAGGTAACTCCCCCCCCCGGCATTAAATCCGAACATGCACATGATACTCGGCACGATGCCGCTAATTTTACGCAAAGCCGTAAAGGCGTCTGCGTAACCATCGAGTCCGCCTACCCCCGCTGGGATATAAGCACCAGCAGAGTCATTTAAACCCACTAATGGAATCCGCCGCTTAGCTGCCAGCTCAAAAAGACGCGCTAGCTTCTTGCCGTTGGTGGCGTCCATCGACCCCGCACGCACGGTAAAATCATGCCCATAAACGGCGACATCGCGCCCATCGACTGACAGGATCGCCGTGACCAATGAGGCGCCATCTAAATTAGGCCCCCAGTTCTGATAGAGCACGTGGGGGGTATCGTCGGCTAAATAGCGGATGCGCTCCCAGACGGTCATTCGCCCCTTTAAGTGCTGACGGAGACGATTGGGCGATCCTGCCGCCATAAAGGGCTTTTCACGAAGCGCCGCACCGCGACGCAGGGTTGCCTCATACCGGCCAGCAGGCTCGGCTTCATCCGGAGCAGCTGTGAAGGGATTCTCTAGCGACACGGCCACACCATCGGGGACGACCTCTTCGGTACCATTGTTCATTGACGAGCTCTCAGATAGGAAACGATGCAATCACACCACCAGTAGCGATGATCAACCGATAATTGTACACCGCGCTGTGCATAGACGGCGACATTACTTATCCTTGCCACTATCTGTCAATTTTACCCCCTGCCTGGTGAAGGGCCATTTATGTCGCTAGCAGAGCACACCATCTCACTGCCGTTTGAGCGCAGCTTGGTTGAATGGGCAGCCTTATTTGCTCACTTGCCCGGCTTTGCCTATCTGGACAGTGGCAACCAAGCCGGTGGCACCGAACGAGAATTGCTCACCGCCTTGCCCAGCGCTCGCCATACCTTGCGGGATTATTCGGGTGATATGGCTCGATGGATGGCCGCGATCGAGGAAACACTCAATCAGGCCTATGGCTCCGACCCAGCGGCGCCCTCCTTTGAGGGAGTGAACGGCTGCATTGCCATCGGCCACCTTGATTACGATACCCCTGCTCGCTATCTCATTGGTGACGCTGCAGTACCTTGTGCATCAGCAGCTCATATTTATCACTGGATGATGGTGTCAGATTTTGCAGCGCACTCGACTCACGTTATTTTTCACCCTGATTGCCCCAGGGCCACTCGAGAGGCCGTTAGCGACATTTTGCAGCGTGGCGAGGCCGACTACCCCGGCACCTTTTCAATCACCGCCCCCTTTGAGCCCTGTATCAGCAAAACGGATTACCGCGACGCGATACATCGCATACAAGACTATATTTTGGCGGGAGATTGCTATCAGGTTAACTATGCGCAGCGATTTGAAGCGACCCTGCAAGGCGATACGTGGGCCGCTTATCGAGCAGTGAGAGACAAGCTCGCAGGCGGCTTCTCTGGCTTTTTACGTCATGGAGATCAGCACGCAATCCTGTCGCTATCTCCGGAGCGCTTCTTACAAATCCAAGACGGCGTGATCACGACCCAGCCGATTAAAGGCACCGCTGTTCGACATCGCGATGTCGACGCCGATCGGACATCGGCGGCCTCACTACTGGCTTCCGAAAAAGATCGCGCCGAAAATGTCATGATTACGGATCTGTTACGCAATGACTTGGGCCGGTTCTGTGAGGCGGGTTCTGTCAAGGTTACCGAACTCTGCGGCCTCTATAGCTTCGACAATGTCCATCACCTCATCAGCACGATCACCGGACAACTGGCCAGCGGCATCAGCGCTGGCAACGTCATGATTGCCTCCTCACCCGGCGGCTCAATTACCGGCGCACCGAAAAAGCGCGCGGTCGAAATCATTGCCGAACTCGAGCCGCATGCAAGAGGTGCCTATTGCGGGTCTCTGTTTGCGATGACCGGTAACGGCTGGCTACAAAGTAGCATCGCTATCCGCACACTCGAAGCCAAAGGCACGTCGCTGTATTGCTGGGGCGGCGGCGGCATTACTACCAGCTCGCATTGGGAGGCCGAGTATCAGGAGACACTCGATAAAATCGGGCCCATTATGAAGGGGCTGGAGGCACGCCATTAATGCTCAGGAAGTTCGATACCCTCATACAGCGCCACTCTGTCAACGAGCTTCGCTCTGGATAGCGCCTCCTGAACGAGGTCCCGCCCCAAGTGCGGTGCCAGCTCATGGATGAAGTCGTGCATATAGCCGCGGAGAAAGGTCCCCTTGCGAAACCCCAGGCTCGTCACAGAGCTAGCAAACAGGTGCGAGGCATCAATCTTCACCAGATCATGGTCCAGCTTTTCGTCGTATGCCATCCCGGCGATCAGCCCGATCCCTAGACCGAGCCGAACATAGGTCTTGATAACATCAGCATCCACCGCGGTAAACACGACTTTGGGCTGCAGGCCTCTATCATTAAACGCCTCGTCTAATTTAGACCGTCCTGTGAATCCAGTGGTGTAGGTGACGATCGGGTGTTCCGCAATCGCCTCCAAAGAGCAGTGCTGAAGCACGGCAAGCGGGTGCCCTTGAGGCACCACAACACAGCGATTCCAGCGATAACAGGGCAAGGTAATCAGACTCGACAACTGATTCAGCGCCTCGGTTGCGATCACAAAATCCACCTCGCCATCCGCTGCCATCTGCGCGACTTGGGGCGGCGTACCTTGCTTCATGGCGAGTGAGACGTCGGGATATTGGCTCATAAAGCGCTGGATAACCTCGGGCAGCACGTATCGTGCTTGAGTATGGGTCGTGGCAATCGACAACGTGCCCGATCGCTCATTAGAGAATTCTTGCGCTACGCGCTTGATCGCTTCCGCCTTACGGAGCATCTCGCCTGCTAAGTCCAATATGACTTCGCCGGCTGGTGTGATGTGCGTCAAATGTTTACCACTGCGAGCAAATACTTCGACCCCCAACTCATCTTCCAACAGACGAATCTGCTTGCTGATACCGGGTTGAGAGGTAAATAAACTTTGCGCCGTCGCTGACACGTTGAGGTCGTGATGCGCGACCTCCCAGATATAGCGTAATTGCTGCAACTTCATATCACCAACGCTCCTCAAACCCGCTTCTATTGAGAAAGCCTAACCGGCTTTGCGGGAAGGATCCAGCATTCGGTAATAAAAAATGAATTTCTTAGAATAAAACTACTTTTTATTCGCAACGCCGTGGGGAACATGGCCCGTCGGGACGTGACCGCCAGCATGGTCACAGTGCGTCTGCTGGTCATCGAAAAAGACGTCGGCGCGATAGGCTTTTAGAAACGCCGTCTTCGTCAAGCCACCGAGAAAAATAGATTCATCGATGCGAATATCCCAGGCACGCAAGGTTCTGATGACGCGTTCGTGCGCAGGGGCCGAACGGGCCGTGACCAATGCCGTTCGCAAAGGGGGGTCCTCTCCGGGCAGTGCCTGCTGCAGGCGCTGCAAGGAAGACAGGAACTGCTTAAAAGGGCCGCCCATGAGCGGCTGCATGCGGGCGGCCGATTCGCTGGCCGCAAAGGCGTCAAGCCCCTCTTCTTTATAAACCCGCTCTGCTTCATCTGAAAAGACGACGGCATCGCCATCAAATGCAATGCGCAGCTGCTGATCACCCAAATCCCCCGCCGCATTGGAAACCAGCGTCGCGGCCGCCACCCCATTAGCCAGTGCCACCCGCACATCCTCGCTCTCAGCAGACAAGAATAGCTGGCAGCCAAATGCCTCTATGTAACGCCAGGGCGGCTCGCCACCACAAAAGGCAGCCCGGGTAATACCCAGACCGTAGTGCTCAATAGAATTAAAGACACGCAAGCCAGTATCAGCGCTGTTGCGTGAGAGTAAAATCACCTCGATACCCAAGGGTTCGGTGAGTTGCTGATTGAGTGCCAGCAACTTCTTCACCATCGGGAAGGCTTGGCCGGGCTCAAGAATATCGTCTTCTTTTTTGATTTGATAATTCGAGTAGGCCTCGAGCCCCTCCGTTTGGAAGATATGGTGGGCATCATCCAAGTTAAAAAGCGCCCTCGAGGAAATGGCGATCACCAATTTCTGCTCGCCCATGTCGGCCATCAGACTGCGTCGCCCCTCGCGCCATCCGCATGACGCCTAAAATAGGATTTTGACAAGGTAAAGACGACCGGCGACAACAACAGCAAAGCAATTAAATTGGGTATCGCCATAAAAGCATTCAGCGTGTCCGCTATCAGCCAAATCAAGCCCAAGTCGGTTGCTGCCCCCACGGGAATCGCCAACACCCAGAGCACCCGAAACGGCATAATGCCCCGGGTACCAAAAAGATAGACCACACAACGCTCACCATAGAACGACCAACCGATCATGGTAGTGGTTGCAAATAACACCACCCCTACCGTCACCACCAACTCGCCACCGGGAATCGCCGAGCCGAAAGCCAAGGCTGTCAAACTCGCGCCCGAGATGCCCGACTCCAATACGCCCGTCAACATAATCACCAAGCCCGTCATCGTGCAGACCACCAAGGTATCAATAAACGTGCCCAACATGGCAATGAGACCTTGCTCAACGGGCTCGTTAGTCCGTGCGGCCGCGTGTGCAATCGGCGCACTCCCCAGACCTGCTTCATTGGAAAAAATGCCCCGCGCTACGCCGAAGCGAATCGCAGCCCAGACGCTAGCGCCAGCAAATCCACCCGCCGCTGAGGCGCCATTAAACGCACTATCGATGATGGTACCCAATGCTTCGGGCACTTGTTCAATATGGAGTGCAATAACCAACGCACTCATCACGACATACGCAATCGCCATGGCCGGCACGACGGCACTCGCGGTGGCCGCAATCCGTTGGATACCCCCCAAAATAACCGCGCCCACAATCACCATGAGCGCAACACCCGTGATCAGCCAATGCACTTGAAACTGATCCCCCAGCACCTGAGCAACCGAATTCGACTGCACCGTATTGGCCAGCCCAAACCCGGCCATGGCACCAAATAGCGCAAAAGCCCCACTCAAAATGGCAAATCGCGGGCCCAAGCCATTACGAATGTAATACATGGGGCCGCCGCTGAAGCCACCGAGGTCGTCCTGCTCGCGATAACGGACCGCTAGCACTGCCTCAGCATATTTCATGGCCATACCAAATAATGCCGTCAGCCACATCCAGAACAAGGCCCCGGGACCCCCCAATGTCATGGCAGTCGCGACGCCCGCAATGTTGCCCGTGCCAATGGTGGCACTCAGCGATGTCATCAGGGCTCTAAAGGGCGGAATATCTCCCTCTCCCTGACCTTTGAAGCCGCCGAGTAACAATCGAAAAGCAAATCTCAGCTTGCGCCATGGCAAAAGCCCTAAGCCAAGCGTTAGGAAAATACCGGTACCCAATAGGAGCACCTGCATCGGCACCCCCCACGCCAACGCGTTGATCTCAGTAATAAACGCTTCCACTTACCTACTCTCCTTCAATCCCTAGGCGCAGCCAACATCGCATTAGCTTCCGGTTATTTACTACCACTTATCATCGCCCCTTCACAGACAGCCTGAAACGATGTCAGCCTTTATACGCGCGCACTAGACCTATATGCTTGCGCGCCCTCACTCCACAACCGGAGTGCTTGCGGCTGCTTTGAGCAACGACGCCTCGTGAGAAAATAGCCCAAAAACACCGCCCGTGTGCACAAAGATAATATCGTCGACATCATCGTAATGCCCTGCTTCAATATCGGTGATCAGGCCATGAAACGCTTTGCCCGTGTAAACGGGATCTAACGGAATCCCTTCGAGACGCGTCAACTCGATGATCAGCTCATAGATCGCCGGCTCCGCTTTACCGTAACCGGGCCCTACCGAATGGTCCCGGGTGATCGGCGCTAATGCAATATCAGGCAATTGCGGCCATCGCGTGACCGATGCACGCCAGTCAGCGCAAATCCGGGCGTTGAACCATTCAGCATCATCGCAGACTGCGTAGCCCACAACGGTGACCGGGAGCTCATGCAATACTGCCCCGGCGGTCAACCCTGTTTGCGTGCCCGCTGAGCCGGTGGCGAGGACCACTGTCGCGCGATCAATGCCCGCCTGTATCAGGTCTCCGCGCAGCTCTTCGGCGGCGGCAATATATCCCCACACCCCGAGGCTGTCGCTGCCGCCCGTTGGAATCAAAAGCGCGGGTCGCCCTGCCTTCAGGCACGATGCGGCGACTCGACTAAAGGCCTCTTTGACACCCCGACCCCACCCAAGCGATGGCAAAATCTCATAGCTCGCGCCAGCCATTTGATCCATCAAGAAATTACCGGTGGTCGAGACCGAGTCGCCATCCGCTCTCAACACCAGGTGACAGTCCAACCCCAATTGCGCGGCGACCAACGCAGTAGCGCGACAATGATTACTCTGCACTCCGCCACAGGTGACTAGCGTCGATAAACCCTCCGCCTGTGCATGAGCAGCGATAAACTCCAGCTTACGCACTTTATTGCCAGTCAACGCAGAACCCGTCAGATCATCCCGCTTAATCCAGATGCGCTTACCCCCTCCCCAGCGCGCCGACGCCCTAGGTAGCAGGTGCAAAGGAGTGGGTAGCCTCGCCAAATCCAGGCGAGGTGGATAGTTAATCAGACTGAACGCCAACAGACTTCAGCGTGCCCTTGGGCAACACCGAGGTCACATGAACCTTCTGAAACTTCAGCTCTACCTCTTTACCCACCGAGAGCACTAAATAATTGTCATCGACCGCGCTGATCTTTCCCATCATGCCTGAAGACAACGCCACTTCATCACCCTTTTGCAGTGCAGTCACCATCGCACCATGCTCTTTTTGTCGCTTGCGCTGAGGACGGATAGTCGTGAAGTACATGAACAGCAAAATACCAACCATCATCAATGGTAAAAATAATCCACCACCCTGAGGTTGCTCTGCAGCGGCTTGCGCGTAGGCATTAGAAATAAACATAAGCACTTCTCCTTGAGGAAGGCGACACTCTAAGGCCTGAGCCGGTATTCAACAATATGTCGCGTTCAATCCGATCGCCCATACACGCCTTGCTATGCCACTCTAACCCGCCACGCGGCCTACTGTTCGAGCGAGAGATTAAAATCAATCGTCAACGGCGCATGATCGGAAAAACGCTCATCACGATAAATTGACTGACGCAGGCCTTTACCCGACAAGCCTGGTGTCGCGAGCATGTAGTCGAGCCGCCAGCCCACATTGTTGGCCCACGCTTGTCCACGATTTGACCACCAAGTATACAAATCGGGCTCGTCGGTTATCTCTCTAAAAATATCGACCCACTTAAGATCATCATAAATGCGATCCAGCCACTCCCGTTCATGAGGCATGAATCCCGAGTTCTTCCGATTGCTACGCCAATTCTTGAGATCGATATTTTGATGGCAGGTATTCCAATCAGCACAAATGATGAATTCTCGTCGCTTGCGACGCAAAGCAGCCATGTGGTCGTAAAATGGCTCCATGAATCCATCTTTGCGGCCCTGAGCCACCGGAGACGCCGATCCCGACGGGACATACAAAGACACCACGCTCAGACCGGGCAAATCGACCTGTAAGTAGCGCCCTTCAGAATCAACAATGTCCCAATCCAAACGAGTAATCACCTTCTGCGGCTTATGCCGTGTAAAAACCGCTGTTCCGGCGTATCCGGGTCGCTCCGCCTCGTTGTAAAAGCAGTGATACCCCTTTGGGTAAAAGGCTTGATCGGTGAGCTGCACCTCCTTGGCCTTTATTTCCTGAATGCAGACAACATCGGCCCGCTGCTTCGCAAGCCAGCGAAAGAAACCTTTTCGTTCCGCCGCTCTGATGCCATTGGTATTGCACGTGATCACTCGAAACATCGCGCCGGCGCTCCTGTTGATTCGTTTTCTGTTAGCGGCGCAGTCAACCAAACATCGCCCCCTATGACAACTCACCGCGCCAGAGCTGGAGGCCTACTGATTACTCAGGGCATATTTACCAGCGCTCGCTACTGGCGGCCCGATCGCCCGTTGCGTGGGCCAGATCGACCGCAGACACCACCGTAAGGGTAGTCATCAACGTATTACCAAACCCCACTTAGGCAGGAGGCTACTACCCGGCTTACTACTGCCATGCGGTAAGCTGCCTGCCTCGTCATTGGACTGCGCAGGCGCACCCGTTAGACTACCGCATCGGTGCCCGAGAGAGTGAATCATTGTGCGCATTACCCTGCTCGCCAATCGAGACTTGCCCAGTAACTATGCCCTTAATCTGCTGCTACCACGGCTGGCCAAAGATCATTCATGCGCGCTATTTCTATCCGATAAAGTGGGCGGCAAAGCGGCCCAGCATCCCGATTTACAGCGACTACAGTTTCTCGAGCAGACGCTTTGTAACGACCTCCTTTTTCCGCCATTGGATCGCTTGGACGCAACGGGAGAGCTACTCACCTTTTCGGGGCTCGGCACATGGTTACAGCAGCCCTGGAGGCGCCTCAACGACCCCAATAGCGAGGCGGGACTCAGCGCCTTAAGCGCAACCCGACCAGATGTGGTGATGAGTTTACGCTACGGCCGCATTTTGCAACCTGAAGCGATTAACATCCCCCTACAAGGGGTATTGAATTTGCACTCCGGTCGACTGCCTAAGTACCGAGGAGTCATGGCAACCTTTCGCGCCATGGTGGCCGCCGACACCCAACTGGGCACAACCTTGCACTGGATAGAGGACGCGTCCATCGACACCGGGCGCATCGTTAACACGCAATCAGCACCCCTTGACCAGCGCCGCTGTTATCTCAGTAACGTCTTATCACTCTATGACCTGAGTTGCGCGTCAGTAATCGACGCGATCGACGCCATCTCAATTCATCAGGATCTCGAGAGCTCTCAAGCCGAAGGCCCGAGTGATTACTTCAGCTTTCCTTCCGCACCTGATCTAGCGGCCTTTCAGGCCAACGGGTGCATCTGGGCTGACCTAGACTTTTTGGCCGCCACATTACAGCGTTATCAGCCGCCGGCCTGGGATGGGACTCAGCTCGACGTATCGAAAGCTGGGTTGGCAGCGCTGTATCGCACCGCACTCAATCCTGAAGCCGCTCACTGTCGCAGCTAGCCGTTTGCAACAGGATTGCTGCGACTGACAGGATGGCGCCGAGGACGCTCCCCGTTCCCCGATTGCTCAATGCTTCACTCTCCTAGATTGGTTCTATAACGCAATTGTGACCCCTCATCTGCGATCTAAGTCGTATTTTAAAGGTCTTATTCGGATTAATAATCTTGTTTAAATAACTGTTTTTAATGTGCTTAATGTAAAGCGTTGCGCGCGCCTGGTTAATTTTCGCATTTTGCTTGACAAGCATTGCATAATGCGAGATATTGGTCCTAGTCAGGATGACAAGCACCACTTCAGGCGGCCAAGGACGGCCCTAACCCCAGGCCTGATTCCCTCTAGGGGCATGCACTGCCCCCTTTTTTAAGCCACTAGACGGCGCTGATTCACACCTCGCCCCCACCACAGCTCCCCACCACCGCTCCACACCACCCCCCAAGACATCAAAAGTAGCTTATCCAGCACGACACAGTCCGTCCCCCGACGGTCCCGGCCCATCCTCTAGCCGAGCACAATAGAGCCCCCCTTTTTTGCACGGTGCTTTTTTGCACGGTGCTTTAGCCAGGCTCTGTGGCAAGGCCGAGCGTAAGGCACTGACCGCTCCACTGAATAATGGCAATGCGATGGAGCAAGTTCGTGGCGCTCCCCTACCGGCAAGCGCATAGGCGGCACTCTGGCTTTGCCATCACTGTCGGGATGGCATGCCGTTGCCCCGACTGACACCACAGGCGGTATGCCCCGCCAACCTCAGTCTGGCCCCGCTGCGCACAAGGGACTACCTTTCAAATAGTTTGCAGCTTGCCTGCAAACTGCGAATGGGGAGGGTTACGCGGCTCGATTAAGCCAACGCCCTGACCTGCTTACTATTTACTTACAGAGATTTTCGGCTTTTCCCAGGAATGGGGAGAATCGCTTAGATATTGGGGTGGCTGACGGGTCTTGAACCCGCTACCTCCGGAGTCACAATCCGGTGCTCTACCTGGTGAGCTACAGCCACCAACAAGAATCGGCCAGCCTTTGCGCTGACACGGTTACCCGAAGGCTTCCTCCTCCAGCGGCAGCCAGAAGAAAAAGTGGTCGGGGAGGAGGGATTCGAACCCCCGACATCCTGCTCCCAAAGCAGGCGCGCTACCAGACTGCGCTACACCCCGAAACGGAGGGAATGCCCTCCGCGCGGCCGGGAGTTTACCGGCATTGACAATATTGGGCAATGCGAAAGGAAATGCTTTTGTCTGATCACGAATTCTGGAAGAATCCCCGCCCACATGACTAGGAGAAGGAAGATGTCAGCAACCGTACTCGATGGCAAACACGTTGCACAGCTCACAGAGGCCGCTTTGGCCGAGCGCGTAACCCGCATGAAAAGCAGGTCCGATGGCCGCACCCCCGTTTTGGCCACGATTTTGGTGGGCGATGACCCCGCCTCTGCCACCTACGTGAAGATGAAAGGCAATGCCTGTCGGCGTGTTGGCATGGAGTCCTTGGCCATTGAGCTACCCGCCTCTATCAGCACCAACGACTTGCTCAGGGAAATAGAGCAGCTCAACCTGAACCCTGACGTGCATGGCATCTTGCTGCAGCACCCCGTACCTTCTCAAATTGACGAGCGCGCGTGCTTTGACATGATTGCGCTTGAAAAAGACGTCGATGGCGTGACGTGCTTAGGCTTCGGACGAATGGCAATGGGCGAATCTGCCTATGGCTGTGCGACGCCACAAGGTATCATGCGCCTTTTGCAGCACTATGAGATCGCACTCTCAGGGCTCCATGCCGTTGTGGTCGGCAGAAGCCCTATTCTGGGTAAGCCCATGGCGATGATGCTGCTGGAAGCCAATGCCACTGTCACTATCTGCCACTCACGGACTCGCGACCTAGAAAGCCATGTGCGCCAAGCCGATCTTATCGTCGGCGCAGTGGGCAGGCCGGAATTCATTCGGGCAGATTGGGTTAAAGACGGCGCGGTTGTCGTGGATGCAGGCTACCACCCCGGTGGAGTAGGCGACATTGAGCTCCAGCCGCTGCTAGAACGAGTCAGCGCCATTACACCGGTTCCCGGCGGGGTCGGCCCGATGACCATTAATACGCTCATTCAACAAACGGTGCATTCAGGAGAGAAATCGCTCGCCTGACCTATCGACTAACCCCGGCGTCGCCATTGCGTGCCGTCGGGGCCATCCTCTAGCAATACGCCCTGCGCTTCCAGCGTCTGACGAATCTCATCCGCCCGATCAAAATCGCGATTGCTGCGCGCCATTAAGCGCTCTTCAATCAGGGCGTCAATCGCCTCGGCAGACGGGCCTTCCTGACCCACCCCACGCTGAAACCACGCCTCGGGATCTTCGCTGAGCAGTCCCAGCAAGGCTCCGCCCACGAGCAACTCGGCTTTGGCGTCGGCTATCGCCGTGGGATCAACCGCCTTGTTGAGCGTCTTAGCAGCCGCATGCAGTGCAGCAATCGCCTCAGGGGTATTGATGTCATCGAGCAACGCGCCATAGACCTGAGTGCTGACCGGCTTGAGGTCGGTAGGACTGATCGCAGCATGTGGTCTGAGGGCACCATAAAACGCATCTAAGGCATCTTGCGCGCTCTCGAGCACTGCCAACGAAAAGTTAAGAGGAGAGCGATAATGAGCCGTCAACAGCGCAAAACGCAAAACCTCACCGGGATAGCGCTCCCCCAACTCTCGCACGGTTCGCACATTGCCCAGCGACTTGGACATCTTCTCACCATCCATATCGACGTAAGCGTTGTGCATCCAATATCGAACAAAGTCGTCATCGTGCGCACAACAGCTTTGCGCGCGTTCATTTTCGTGGTGAGGAAAAATCAGATCACGCCCGCCACCGTGAATATCAATACTGCCTCCCAAGTGCGCCCTAATCATCGCAGAGCATTCTAAGTGCCAACCCGGTCGACCTCGGCCCCAGGGGCTCTCCCACCCAGGCTCCGCCGCGCTCGAGGGTTTCCACAGCACAAAATCACCCGGATGGCGCTTATAGCTTGCGACCTTGACCCGGGCGCCGGCCAACATGTCGTCTAGGTTTCGGTGGCTCAGCGCACCATAACTGGGCATTGATTCGACAGAAAACAGCACATGTCCCGCCTCCACATAAGCATGGCCGCGCTCGATCAGGCGCTCAGTCAAAGCAATCATCTCGGGAATATGCTCAGTGGCCATTGGCTCGATCGAGGGAGGCAGCGCGTGCAGCAGCGCCATGTCCTCTCGATAAGCGCTGGTGAACTCTCGAGACACCTCGCCGATATCACAATTTCTTTCCACCGCGGCCTGAATAATCTTGTCGTCGATATCGGTGATGTTGCGGGCATAAACCACGTTACCGTAGCGCGCAGACAACAGCCGATAAAGGCAATCAAACACCACCACCGGTCGCGCATTCCCAATATGAGCGTAGTTATAGACCGTCGGTCCACAGACATACATGGTGATGCGACTGTCATCGATTGGCGTAAAGACCTCCTTTACGCCCGACGCAGTGTTGTAGACCCTCAAATCAGTCATTGGGTGACGACCAGTTATCACGTAGTCCAATGGTCATATTAAAAACGGGAGTCTCACTGTGATACTCGTATCGATCGGCCACAAAATAGCCCTCACGCTCAAACTGGTACACCTGCTCAGGCACTAGCGTTGCGAGCATGGGCTCCACCACCGCATTCTCTACCACCACGAGACTCTCTGGGTTAATTGCCTCCAAGACATCGTCGCAGCGCCCCGGCGCCTCCTGAGAAAATAATCGGTCATAACATCTCACCACGGCAGGCACACAATGATCAGCCGACACCCAATGAATAACGCCCTTAGGCTTGACACCATCCTCAGGGTCCGTGCCCGGCGCTAACGTGATGCAGCGCGCAAAGACGTGTGTCACATTGCCTTCTGCGTCTGTCTCGCAGCGCTCCGCTTCGATGACTAGCGCACCTCGCAGACGAACGCGCTTTCCTAATACCAGCCGCTTGAACTGCTTGTTGGCGGACTCACGAAAATCCTGACGGTCGATAAAGAGCACCTGACTCAACGTCACTTCGCGCTGCCCAAAAGCCTCATCGGCAGGATGGTTGGGTAGTGACAACACGGACTCATTCGGCAAATTAGTGAGGGTTAAGCGCAGCGGCCGCAACACACACATGGCGCGGGGAGCCGTCTTATTGAGATGGTCACGGACCGCACTCTCCAGCATTGCCACGTCAACCATACTATCGGAACGGGAGGTACCAACTTCTTCACAGAAATGGCGAATCGCCGCCGCTGGGTAGCCTCTCCTGCGCAGCCCCGCAATCGTCGGCATTCGGGGGTCATCCCAGCCGGTCACCACGGCAGCATCGACCAACTGCTTCAACTGCCGCTTACTCGTTATGGTGTAACTCGTATTCAGCCGAGCAAACTCAATCTGCCGCGGGGTGTGAGGCACCGGCAAGTGCTCGATAAACCACTCGTATAACGGCCGATGGTCTTCAAATTCGAGGGTGCAAATCGAGTGGGTAATCCCCTCGATCGCATCCTCTTGTCCGTGCGCGAAATCGTAAGTCGGATAAATGGTCCAAGCCGTACCGGTCTGGTGGTGTGCCACATCACGAATACGGTAGAGAATGGGGTCTCGCAGATTCATATTGGGGGCGGCCATATCAATTTTTGCCCGCAATACCTTTTCGCCCTCGGCAAACGCTCCCGCACGCATCTGCTCGAACAGCGCCCGGCTTTCGGAAGCGCTACGGTCCCGAAAGGGGCTGTTCTGACCGGCCTCCACCAGAGAGCCGCGATAGCGCCTCGCCTCCTCCGCAGAGAGGTCGCATACATAGGCATGCCCGCTATCAATCAAATGCAGCGCCCATTCATAAAACTGCTCAAAATAGGAGGAAGCAAAACGGACTTCGCCGCTCCACTCGTACCCCAACCAACGGACATCTTCCTGAATAGAGTCAATAAACTCTTGACTCTCTTTCTCGGGATTGGTGTCGTCAAAACGCAGATGACAGCGCCCACCAAAGTGTTCAGCGAGGCCAAAGTTGACGGTGATCGACTTCGCATGCCCAATGTGCAAAAAGCCATTGGGCTCAGGAGGAAACCTTGTCACCACCTCCCGAGTCCGACCCGCGTCGAGATCAGACTGAATTTGTGTCCGCAAAAAGTTACTGCGCAATTCTGCTGACATACCTACCCCCCAAATAGAGGGCCGTACTATACCAATGGGAAGCTGGCCATGGCAGGGGATCCCAGTGTGTTTAATACAAATTTGGGATCGCAACCCCCTCGCAACTCAGGTAGGATTCGCGCTTTCCTAATGACCCCTTGAGGACGACATGCCAACAGCGCACGTAACCATAGCCACGACCGTCGGTCAGATGACACTGGAACTAGATGCCGACAAGGCTCCTAAAACAGTCGAGAATTTTCTTTCGTACGTCGCCAGCGGCTTTTATGACGGGACGATTTTTCATCGCGTCATTGAAAACTTTATGATCCAAGGTGGCGGCTTCACAACTGACATGGAGCAAAAGCCCACTCAGGCGCCCGTCGATAATGAAGCGAATAACGGCTTGCAAAATCAGCGCGGCACCATTGCGATGGCGCGAACCCAAGATCCTCACTCGGCAACCGCACAGTTTTTTATCAACGCGCAAGACAACGACTTCCTGAATCATACCGGCGAAAACATGCAGGGCTGGGGATACACCGTCTTTGGTAAGATCACAGAAGGCGAAGCAGTCCTCGATAAAATTCGCAGCGTGCAAACGGGTAGCCAGGGGGGTCACCAGGACGTCCCGACAGACCCCATCATCATTGAGAGCATCTCAGTCACAGAGTAAGACGGAGGAACGGTGCACCGACTTTTCATTAGCGATCTGCACCTCAGCAATCAAACCCCGTCTATCGAGACGGGGCTCAATGACCTAATGACTCGGGAGCGTGGTGTCGAGTCACTGGTTATTTTGGGTGATTTTTTTGAAGCATGGGTTGGCGATGACGATGACGACCCGCTAGCCGAGAGAATCAAAGACCTACTGCGACAGCTTAGCGTGGCTGGCTGCGAAATTCTTTTGTGTAGGGGTAACCGAGATTTTATGCTCGGCCAGCAGTTTGCCGCCGATGTCGGCGGCACGTTACTCGCTGACGTGACCCTCCTCGAGGTCGCGGGCGCGCCTGCCATCGTGCTACACGGCGACACGCTGTGTACCGATGATGCCGACTACCAACAGTTTCGCGCCCTAGTGCACTCCCCGGATTGGCAGGCCGAGATGATGGAAAAATCCCTCGGCGAGCGCCGAGAGCTCGCGCTGCAGCTCAGAGCACTGAGTATCGATGCGGCCAGCAACAAAGCGGAAGACATCATGGACGTCAATGCGAGCGCAGTTGCCCAACTCATGAGTGATCATGACATCAGCAGAATGATACACGGACATACTCACCGACCCGCTAGGCATAGCACTGCGGCTGGGGAGCGTATTGTGCTAGGTGACTGGAGTGCTCAACAGGGGTGGTTACTGAGAGAAAACGGCGCAGACCTGACGCTAGAGCACTTTAGTCTCAATCCTTGACCGCCTCTGGTGGGCCACTGTGAAAGCGAAATTCCGTGTCAGGTGACTGTATCAAATCCGCTTCTAGGCCTCGGAAGTAAGTCAGGCGTTGATCGAAGGTTTGTGCGTCACATAGCGGTCTGGCGAGCGTTAGGTAGTCGTTGAAGTGTCGAGCTTCGCTTTTCAGCAACGACTGGTAAAAATCTTGGAGCTCCGGCGCCAAGGACGGCGCCAAGCGCGCAAACCGCTCACAAGAGCGCGCCTCGATGAGTGCGCCCACAATCAACGTATCGACCAAACGTCCGGGTTCTTGCTTCCTGACCCCTTTATGCAGCCCCTGCGCATACCTCGACGCACTGAGTGGGGCATAAACGATGTCGCGAGATCGCATCAGCCGCAACACCTGCTCAAAATGCCGCAGCTCCTCCCGCGCTAATCGAGACATTTTATCCAGTAACCCTGCCTGCTCAACATAGCGATGCATCAGACTTAACGCTGTTGCCGCCGCTTTTTTTTCACAATTGGCGTGATCGATCAGCAATGTGGCCTCGTGCTGAGGCTGAAGCGCCTCGTTCACCCAGGCCTCTGGCGTCACACAGGGTAAAAAAGCCTCAACGGGTGCCAGTAAACGCGCATCAACGCTCATGGTGCCGCCTGTTCAATGCCGTTGTCGCCAAACATATCGGCGGTCGCGATATAGCGGTCGTAATGCGCTGAGGACAGCACCCAGAACTCTTCATCAATCTGATCTCTTAAGTCCACCAACGGCACGCGTCGAAACGGGGCAAGCACCTCGAAACCAAATTGCTCTGGCGCAGCAATCTGGGCAGCACCTGCCTTCAGCAAAACAAACACATGACAGTAGGGATCATGATCGGCCTGATAACGAATTTTCTGCACCTCCAGCTGCCAATGAAGCAGCTTTAGATCCATTATGCGGAATTTATTGGCGACACAAAGCGCCAGAAACTGCGCCAAACGCTGGTCAATGGCGCGCTTTTGCTCCTGTGAGTAACCGTTCCAATTAATCACCTCATGGGTAAACCGCTTGCAACCACGACAGACAACATCGCCGATGCCGGTCGAACAGACACCAATACAAGGGGTTTTGATAGCGATTAAGCTCGACACGGACTCTCCTCTACTGTCCCAAAGTTTAGCAGTTTCTCACTACCGCTCGGGCACTGGCGGCTCATGGATCGAATGAATGCCTAATATTTGAAGAAACTGCCTTACTGATGGCACACCAGCCAAGCTATACTCCGCGCGCTGAATCACTGCCCTAACGAGGACCCCTCATGCTGGACGCTTATAGACAACACGTGGCCGAGCGCGCCGCTATGAACATTCCCCCCGCCCCATTGTCGCCTGAGCAGGTCGCGGGATTAGTCGAGCTCATTCAAGAGCCCCCGGCGGGAGAAGAGGCTTTTCTCATCGAGTTACTGTCGGAACGGGTCCCACCCGGCGTCGACGAAGCGGCCTACGTCAAGGCGGGGTTTTTGTCGTCGATTGCGAAGGCAGAGACACAGTGCGCGCTCATTAATCGTGAGCAGGCAGTGGCCTTACTCGGCAATATGCTCGGCGGCTACAACATTGGAACACTCATTGGCTTACTGGAGGACGGTGAGGTCGGCGCCAGTGCTGCGAGAGAGTTAAAGCGCACTATTTTGGTCTTTGACGCCTTCCACGACGTGCAGCAACTCGCAGAGAATGGGTCAGCACATGCGCAATCGGTTCTCGACAGCTGGGCAGCAGGAGAATGGTTCACCAGCCGGCAGGAGGTACCAGAGTCCCTCAAAATGGTGGTTTTCAAGGTCACTGGAGAAACCAATACAGATGATCTTTCACCCGCTCCTGATGCTTGGTCGCGACCTGATATTCCGCTTCATGCGCTGGCGATGTTTAAAATGGCCAGAGACGGAATCGAGCCTGATGAACCTGGCACCACAGGGCCACTCCAATTGATCAAAGAGATTCAATCGAGCGGGCTACCCGTTGCCTTTGTCGGTGATGTCGTTGGAACCGGCTCTTCGAGAAAGTCTGCTACGAACTCAGTGCTTTGGTATTTTGGTCAGGACACACCGGGCATCCCTAACAAGCGTGCCGGCGGTGTTTGCATCGGCGCAAAAGTCGCGCCCATTTTTTACAATACGATGGAAGACGCAGGCGCGCTGGTATTTGAAGCCCCGGTAGATCAGCTACAAATGGGTGACGTCATCGAAATACGGCCCTATGAGGGCGTCATACTGTCTGAATCGGGCGACGTATTGTCAGAGTTTGCCCTTCGCTCTGATGTCCTGCTTGACGAAGTGCGGGCGGGAGGACGCATCAATCTCATTATTGGCCGCGGCTTAACCACCAAAGCAAGGCAAGCACTCGGGCTCGATGAAAGCGCGCTTTTTCGCAAGCCAACGCCGCCTGAAGAATCGGATAAAGGCTTCACGCTGGCTCAAAAAATGGTGGGACGAGCCTGTGGCGTAGAGGGCATTCGCCCGGGCACCTATTGTGAGCCACAGATGACAACCGTCGGCTCTCAAGACACGACCGGGCCAATGACGCGTGACGAGCTTCAAGATTTGGCCTGCCTAGGCTTTTCAGCCGACCTCACCATGCAGTCTTTTTGCCACACCGCCGCTTACCCCAAGCCCGTTGATATCAATACGCAGCACACGCTCCCAGACTTCATCACCACTCGCGGCGGTGTCTCGCTGCGTCCCGGCGATGGCATTATTCATAGCTGGCTAAACCGCATGCTGCTGCCCGATACCGTCGGCACCGGTGGCGACTCACATACCCGGTTCCCCATGGGGATCTCGTTTCCGGCCGGATCCGGATTGGTGGCCTTTGCTGCTGCAACAGGCGTGATGCCATTAGACATGCCAGAGTCGGTGTTGGTGCGCTTTCGGGGCGACATGAGACCCGGCGTGACATTGCGCGACTTGGTGCATGCCATTCCCTACTATGCGATACAGCAAAACCTGCTCACGGTGGAGAAAAAAGGTAAGAAAAATATCTTTTCTGGCCGTATTTTAGAAATCGAAGGGTTGGATTCACTCACGGTTGAACAAGCCTTTGAATTGTCCGACGCCTCAGCAGAGCGCTCCGCAGCCGGCTGCACGATCAATCTGGGCAAGGACACGATTGCAGAGTACTTGCGCTCTAATATTGTCTTACTGAGATCTATGATCGCTGAAGGATACGGTGACGCACGAACCCTGGAGCGGCGCGCACGGAATATGGAAGCCTGGCTAGCGGATCCCAAACTACTCGCTGCAGACCACGATGCCGAGTATGCCGCGGTGATCGAAATAGATCTTGCAGACATCGATCAACCCATCGTTTGCGCACCCAACGATCCTGACGATGCGCGACTGCTTTCAGAGGTTCAGGGCGACACCGTCGATGAGGTCTTTATTGGCAGCTGCATGACCAATATCGGTCACTTCAGAGCGGCTGGAGAACTCCTCAAGGCTCATGGGGCTCCGGTTTCCACGCGGATGTGGATTTGCCCGCCCACGCGCATGGATGAAAACCAACTCATGGAGGAAGGCTATTACGCCATCTTTGGACGCGCAGGAGCGCGTACCGAAATGCCGGGGTGCTCGCTGTGCATGGGCAACCAAGCCCGCGTTGCGCCGAAATCGACGGTGCTGTCGACCTCTACGCGCAACTTCCCCAATCGACTCGGCGAAGGGGCTAATGTCTATCTAACCTCGGCCGAACTGGCTGCGGTAGGCGCCCTACTTGGCAAGCTCCCGACGCCGGCTGAATATCTCGAATACGCCGGAAAAATCGATTCTATGGCCGATGAAATTTATCGCTATATGAACTTTGATCGGGTGCTGGCATTTCAGAAACTGGCGGAGGATGGCCAGCGCATTGCTGCCACGATTATTGACGAGGTCGCCTAGCAGAATCGCTCAGCGGCGATGCTGTGCGGCTGAGAAACCTTTCAAGCAATCGGCTTGAAGGTCTTCGACATCCTCTAGGCCAACGGCAATACGAATCAAGCCTTCATGAATGCCAGCGGCAGACCGCTGGCGCTCTGTCAGACGGCCATGCGTTGTCGTGGCGGGGTGAATAATGGTCGTTTTCGCGTCGCCGAGATTCGCCGTGAGAGACATGAGTTGCGTATGGTTAATAAAGCGCCAAGCCGCCTCGCGCCCACCGGTTATTTCAAAGGCAATGACACCCCCAAATCCGCGCTGCTGTGAGGCCGCTAGGGCGTGACCGGGGTGATTCGGCAGCCCACAGTAGTGCACTTGCTCAACCCCCGGCTGCTCCACTAACCATTCCGCCAAACGTTGCGCATTTAGGCAGTGGGCGCGCATGCGAAGATCGAGTGTTTCTAAGCCCTTGAGCATAATCCAGGCATTAAACGCACTCATCGTCGGTCCACAGGAGCGATTAAACGCCACCACGGGAGCAATGAGCGCCTCGCTACCCACTAGCGCGCCCCCTAGGACCCTGCCCTGCCCATCTAAATACTTGGTCGCAGAATGAGTCACGATGTCGGCACCCAATGCCAGTGGGTTTTGCAGGGCCGGGGTACAAAAACAATTATCGACGGCGAGGATTGCATCGAGATCACGACTTAGCTGCGCAAATGCAGGCAGGTCAGCGATCGCATTAAGGGGATTTGACGGCGTCTCGAGAAATAAGAGACGCGTCTGTGGCGTGGCTGCCTCACGCCAATCATCGACCCGCGTTAAGGACACAAAAGTGACCTCGACGCCAAACTTTTTCAGGACCTTATCAAACAGGCCCACTGTTGCTCCAAACACATCCTGCGAGCACAGGACATGATCGCCGGCACGCAAATGTGTCATGCATAACGCCAAAATAGCGGACATCCCAGATGCCGTGGCAGCAGCGACCTCCCCCTGCTCTAAAGCGGACAACCGCTCCTCAAATCCTCGAACGGTGGGGTTGGTGTAACGCGAATAGACATTGCCCGCGAGCTCTCCAGAAAACTTGGCCTCAGCCTCTTCAGCTGATGCGAACAGAAAACTCGATGAGGCAAATATGGGCTCTCCATGTTCGGCCTCATGGGTGCGCCGAATGCCTGCGCGCACTGCTTGTGTGCGTGAGCCTGCTGAGCTCAGCCAGTCACCCGAATCATCTGTCATCGTTCAATTGTCATTGTGTAGGCCCACCACCGCGCCATCACTGACACCGCGTGCGTCGCCATGGCGCTTCGCACTGTCTGCACGCGCAGCCTGAATCGACTGCAGGTAATGCTCGTCAATGTTACCCGTCAAATAACGGCCGTCAAAAACCGACGACTCAAAGCCGTCGACGGCCGGATTACCTTCCCGTGAACAGGCCAACAGATCTTCAAGATCCTGATATACCAGCCAGTCTGCGCCAATTTCCTCACGGACTTCCTCCACCGTGCGTCCATGGGCAATGAGCTCATCCGCGGCGGGCATGTCGATGCCATAGACATTGGGATAGCGAACAGGCGGTGCCGCCGAGGCAAAATAGACCTGCTTAGCGCCCGCTTCTCGGGCCATTTGGATGATCTGCCCACAGGTCGTACCCCGGACAATCGAATCATCGACCAAGAGCACTGTCTTATCTTGAAACTCAAGCGGCACCGGGTTGAGTTTCTGCCGCACTGACTTCTTGCGCTCACTCTGCCCCGGCATAATGAAGGTTCGGCCAATGTAACGGTTTTTCATGAACCCCTCGCGGAACTTGACGCCCAGCTCATAGGCCAATGACTGTCCCGCCACTCGGCTCGTATCGGGAATGGGGATCACCACATCAATGCCATGTTGCGGACGCTCTCGCAACACCTTCTTGGCCAGTGCCGCGCCCTGCCGCATTCGGGTTTTATACACCGAGATGCTATCCATCAACGAATCCGGACGGGCGAAATAGACGTGCTCAAAAATACACGGCGTGAGCTTGGGGTTCTCAGCACATTGCTGACGATGCAACGTGCCGGCCTCGGTAACACAAATAGCCTCACCAGGATGCACATCACCAATCAGCTCATAACCCGACACGTCTAATGCCACACTCTCCGAGGCAACCATATATTCGACGACACCCGACGCGGCGACCCGCTGCCCAACTACCAAAGGTCGAATACCGTGCGGATCGCGAAACGCCACCAACCCGAACCCAGCAATCAAGGCAACGGCGGCATACCCACCTTCACATCGTTTATGAACCGTACTGATCGCCGTAAAAATATCCTCGGGCATAGGCATCAACTTACCTAGCCGGTGCAACTCGTGAGCAAACACGTTGAGCAGCACTTCTGAGTCGGAGTCCGTATTAAGGTGGCGCAAATCAGACTGAAACAACTCATCACTCAGGAATGCCGAGTTGGTCAAATTGCCGTTATGAGCGAGCGCGATGCCATAGGGCGAATTCACATAAAAGGGCTGAGCCAGTGCCGCACCAGAGCTGCCTTGAGTCGGATACCGAGCATGCCCTATCCCAAATCGACCCAATAACCGCGCCATGTCAGTGGACCTAAAGACGTCGCGCACCAGCCCCTCGCCCTTGCGCTGCATCAACTTGCCATCTGAGCAGGTCATGATGCCCGCTGCATCTTGTCCACGATGCTGCAGCATGGTCAGCGCATCATAGATGTCCGCAGCAACATCACGCTCTCCCACCATGCCCACCAATCCACACATATTACAATCCTAGCCCTAGAGCATTTCGGTTGATTCAATTGTCTCTTTTACTGTCTCAGCAGGCTGCGCTTGCATGACCTCATCAAAGTTTGCGCCAACCCATTCGGCCACCCAGTCAACCGGCGGCATCAGCACCGCGGAATCGAGCAGATCCTCATCTGAATCCGGGAGCGCACCGCGCAACAAGACGCTGATCGCCGCAACAATAATCACGCCACGTAACCAGCCAAACAGACCCCCGAGTAATCGGTTACCTAGGTGAAAACCGGGTTGTCTCATCTGCCTAGACAGAAAGGCCGCAAGGACACCGAACATCAGTAAGACGGCGATAAATATTAAAATCCAACCCAACAAGAAGCGCGTCGTTGGATCATCAATAAGCCCTCTCATCAGATTGGCGACCGCCTCCACCAAAACATTGGCGGCCAAGAAGGCGCTGATCCAGCCGAGAATGGATAAGGCCTCCCGCGCAAATCCCCGGACTAGACCATACCCCAGCGAAATGACCCAGACGAGGACGATAAACCAATCGTACAAATTGAAATCACCCATCGCCGACACTGCGCTCTCAATCTCGTCAAGCATATTACTGCGTATACCTTAAAATCTCAGACTCAACACCAAGCGCCTTATCGATTTGCGGCCTCAATCGCTGCAGCCGCTCGCGTTCCGCATTAGGCCCGATCTGCACTCGAAACAACGACTCGTCACCTCGCATAAAACGCCGATAAAATGCCTTGTAACCTTGCCTTGTTAAACTCGAGACCACCTCAATAGCGCGCGCCTCGCTAGCGAGCGTTGCCACTTGCAAGACCCAAAATTGCGCCAATCCCGCTTCATCAATTAAGACACTATCGGGCTGCTTAGCCGCCTCCGATGCCTCTACCGCCGCCTCATTAGCGGCTGGCACATCGAACTGCAGGGTCGCGCCTTGATCAATAAAGGTATTGTCATCGGCGGCGCTCTGCAACGCCTCAGGTACGCTAGGCGTGGTCGGCAATTGGGCTTCTACGTCAGCTTGGTAACTTTTGGGGCGGCTAATCGGCGTACGATCGATTCGCGGCGCCTCAGGTATTGGCGCAAGTACAAGCGGATCGCGCACGTCTGGCGCAGTCACAATCAGCGGCCAAAAGACAATGCCTAGCGCAACGAGCACCAGCGTTCCGACGAGACGTTGTCTCAGTAACGAATCCAACTAACCCTGCTCCTCCGGTTCGCTTGCACTATCGATGATCGAAAAGGCGTCGCCTACCAACCAAAAAGACCCAAAGATTACGATGCGATCACCCGCTGTGCAGCGACTTTTTAATGCATCCCAAACACGCTCAAAAGTGCCTGAGTCGACTACACGATCCCGTCCAATAACACCGACCAGCTCTGCCGCTGACTGAGCCCTAGGCACCTGCGGCAAGTCGATGACGTTCCACTCATCGAACGCCCCATCGCAAGCAGAAATCATATCATGGATAGGCTTATCGCCCATGACAGCGAACACCGCGCGCGTGGTGCCCTCGCTGGGTGTTTCGCTTAAGTGGCGCATCAGAGCCTTCACTGACTCGGTGTTGTGGGCCACGTCAAAAACATACTCCACTCCGTCGATGACCCGTTGGCTGAGCCTGCCAAGCAGTTGAACCTGACCCATCTGCGCCAACACCCCCTCATGAAGGTCCCCACAGTCAGCGACTTCTAAGGCCTGTATGGCTGCGCCGATATTGCTCGCTAACAATCCACTGGCAGCAGGCAAATCAGTTTTCAGTCCCCCGGCAGTGGTCAGCCCTGTGTCATCGATGCGCCAGTCTCTGTTGATCAGCAATGCGTGCGCCTCTCTCTGATCTAGCGCCGCTATTAGCGTGTCGGGAGGGTCGGTCTCGGCGACCACACAAGGACGGTGTTGCCGAGCAATCCCGGCTTTCTCAATGCCAATAGACCCGCGATCTGGGCCCAGCCAGTCGGTATGATCAAGCCCGATACTGGTGATGACACTGACGTCAGCATCTAGGATATTGACCGCATCCAGACGGCCCCCTAACCCCACCTCGAGTACCTGTACGTCCACCTTGCGCTCACGAAATAACCATAACGCCGCCAACGTAGCCGATTCGAAATAAGTCAGACTGACATCACCGCGCGCTACTTCTATTTGTTCGAAAGCTGCCACGATCTCGGCATCCGCCGCTTCACGCTCGTCAATGCTAATCCGCTCATTAAAACGCAACAAATGGGGCGAAGAGTAAGTACCCACAACCTGCCCCATGGCTTTCAGCCCTGCGGTCAGTAGTGCCGCCACGCTGCCCTTACCGTTTGTCCCGGCCACCGTCACCGTTTTGGGCGCTCCTCGCAGCACACCCAGTGCTTCAGCCACCGCAGCAACCCGGTCCAGCCCAAGATCGATTTCTGTAGGATGTTGTGATTCTAAGCGGCTGAGCCATTCGCTCAGTGTGAGGCGCGGCGCCGGTGTGTTAGGCACTTCCCCCGCGCTCGATTAACTCGCCCTCCAATACTGGCGCTACCCCTCCAGGCGACACGTAGTTAGTCAGTTTTGCCAAGACTCGCGACAACGTATCCCTCATATCATTGCGATGCACAATCATATCGATAGCGCCGTGCTCCAGCAGGAACTCGCTGCGCTGGAATCCCTTGGGTAACTTTTGTCGGATCGTTTGCTCGATGATATTAGGACCCGCAAAACCTGCCCGAGCATCGGGCTCCGCAATATTGATATCACCGAGCAGTGCTAATGAAGCCGAAACGCCGCCATAAATAGGGTCGGTTAACACGGAGATATAGGGCGTACCCTGCGTCTTTAGCCGTTCGATAACCGCGGATGTTTTTGCCATCTGCATGAGCGAAATGAGCGCCTCCTGCATGCGCGCGCCACCGGATGCAGAAAAACAGATCAGCGGGATATTTTGCTCCAGTGCCACGGTCGCGGCCCGGGTGAATTTTTCTCCCACCGCATACCCCATTGAGCCACCATGAAAGTCGAACTCGAAGGCCACCGCGACCAAGTCAAGACCGTGAATGCTGCCGCGCATTGCAATCAACGCATCCCTTTCTCCCGTACTTCGTTGCGCAGCGGATAATCGGTCACGATACTTTCGTTTGTCTTTAAATTTAAGATGATCGACGGGCTCAAGGTCAGCAAACAGCTCAGTGGGATCTCGGTCTAAACACAGCTCAAGACGCCTGCGCGCACCAATCCGCATATGATGGTCGCATTTTGGACAAACCTCAGCGTTGCGCTCCAGATCAGCTTTATACAGCACGGCTTCGCACTTAACGCACTTCTTCCATAGCCCCTCGGGAACACTGGCCCGATGCGGACTCTCGTCTTTCTTGACGCCAGAGGGCAGGATCTTGTCAATCCAACTCATGGGATTCTCCACCACATTGTCGCGCTCAGTATACGAGTGGGAGACGTTTCTAGGAAGGTGAAGAATCCATACCCAGTCGAATACTTTCTAACAGTGCTACGGCGGCGGCATGCACCTGACTTTCTGTTGCCGCCGGCTCATGCTCAGTAACCCTCACCATCGCATCAATCAGGGCGCTACCAACCACTACCGCGTCGGCCACGGCGGCCACGGCGCGCGCACTAGCCGCGTCTTTAATGCCGAATCCGACGGCTACAGGCAGCGCTGTTTTGCTCCGAATAACTGCCACATTACGTGCCACCTCATTCGCATCAAGGTTCCCAGAGCCAGTGACGCCCTTTACCGCGACGCAATAAATGAACCCTCGCGCCCGCTCTACGATCGTTTCAATGCGCGCCGTTGGCGTCGTCGGTGAGATCAAGAATATATTGTCCAAGGCAACGGCCTTTAACGCCGTGTCTATCGCGTCAACTTCCTCTGGCGGCAGATCGACGGTAATGAGGCCGTCTACACCTGCTTTTGCGCCGGCGGCGGCAAACGCCTCATAACCAAAACGCTCTATCGGATTCGCATATCCCATCATGATGATCGGCGTCTGTTGATCCTCTTGTCGAAACACGGTGACGATGTCTAAAACACCCTGCAATGACATGCCATTCGCCAGCGCGCGCTCGTGCCCCTTTTGAATCACCGAGCCCTCAGCCATCGGATCAGAAAATGGGACGCCGACCTCAAGAATGTCAGCGCCCGCCGCCACCAGCTGATGAAGCAGCCCGACAGTGCCACTCGGACTGGGATCGCCGGCGACGACATAAGACACCAAGCCCTGACGACCCTCATTCTGAAGACGCGCAAAAGTTGCGCTTAACCGGCTCATCAGGCGCTACACCTCAATACCTTCAATCGCCGCCACGGTCAGGATATCTTTATCGCCGCGGCCCGATAGATTCACAATAATGTGCTCATCTGGCGACATTTCAGCCGCCAGTCGCTCTGCATAAGCCATCGCATGTGCTGTCTCCAACGCGGGCATAATGCCCTCCACACGAGTCAGTCGATGAAAGGCTGCCAACGCTTCGTCGTCATTAGCCACCACGTAATTGACGCGCCCAATATCCTTCAACCAAGCATGCTCAGGCCCCACCCCGGGATAATCTAGCCCCGCAGAAACGGAGTGTGTATCAAGAATTTGTCCGTCGTCGTCTTGCATGAGATAGGTACGATTGCCATGCAGCACTCCCGGAGATCCGACCGACAACGGCGCGGCGTGAGCGCCCGTCTCGAGACCTTTACCGCCCGCCTCGACACCGTACATTGCCACTTCAGTGTCTTGCAGAAAGGGGTGGAACAAGCCGATGGCGTTAGAGCCCCCCCCCACACAGGCGACTAGCGCGTCGGGTAACTTGCCCGCTTGCGCCAATGACTGCACTCGCGCCTCTCGGCCAATCACACTTTGAAAATCTCTAACCAGCATCGGATAGGGGTGGGGTCCCGCGACAGTGCCGATGATGTAGAACGTATCGTCAACGCGGGTCACCCAATCTCTCAACGCCTCGTTCATGGCATCTTTGAGCGTCCGTGAGCCGGAGGTAACGGGCACCACCTCGGCACCCAGTAGCTTCATACGGTACACATTGAGCGACTGACGGCGAATATCCTCTTCACCCATAAAAACGTGACACTCCAAACCAAGCCGCGCCGCTACCGTTGCTGTCGCCACACCGTGCTGACCCGCACCCGTTTCGGCAATGACCCGACGCTTACCCATATGCTTAGCGAGCAAAGCCTGCCCAATGGTGTTATTCACCTTGTGCGCGCCCGTATGGTTGAGGTCTTCACGCTTCAGATAAATGCGGCCACCCCCGATCGCATCAGACAATCTCGATGCCTCGTATAAAGGAGAGGGCCGACCGACATAATGCGCTAGATCCGTATCAAACTCTCGCCGAAACGCCGCATCATCTTTTAGACGCGCGTAGAGCGCCTCTAAATCCGACAGTGCGGACATCAATGTCTCCGCAACAAACTTGCCACCGAAATGCCCGAAGCGACCGTGTGCATCGGGAACCGACGCAAAAAGCTCTGGCGTAATCTCTATTGTCATGACTGGATACCCTCTGCAGCCGAATGCACTGCGTCAATAAATGCTTTCATTTTCGTCAGGTCCTTTATGCCCACTTCTTTCTCAACACCACTACTCACATCGACCGCAGCAGGTCGCACCTGCGCTATGGCAGCCGCCACGTTCTCGGCCGAGAGTCCACCCGCTAATATCAGGCGGCGGTTCATACCCGGTTCCACCCAATTCCAGTCGAAAGACTGGCCACTGCCGCCAAATTGACCCGCATGCACGCTGTCCAGCAGCAACGCCGCAGCACTGTCGTAAGCAAGATGCTCTGCGGCTAAATTGACGTCCCCCGACATCGGTATCGCCTTAATATACGGCCGATTAAATTGTCGGCAAAACGCCTCGCTCTCGGCACCATGAAATTGCACAGCATGTAACGGCACACGATCCAATACCGCCTGAACCTCTTCGGCCGACTGATTAACAAATAATCCCACCATCATACCCAAGCCGGATATACCCCGACTGATGTCAGCGGCGACCTCGATAGACACTGCCCGCGCACTCTTGGGGTAGAAGACACAGCCAATCGCATCGGCCCCCATCGCCAAAGCACTCTCCGCATCATCACGGCGGGTAATACCGCATATTTTAATGCGCACAGGTCGAGCCTCTTTGAAAAGGGTCACAGTTTAACAGAGTCCAACGCGCTCTAGCGCGCAGCGTCTCTTACAGATAACCCTCCAGCAGACTCGGTCCCTCGGGGGTAATGGGTAACGCAAACGCGTCGGCATAACCCACCTGCACCAGATACAGCCCCTCAGCGGGAGCAGTATCTCCCGCCGCCGACCGATCTCGGCCCATGAGTACAGATCGAAAGTCATCGACCGACTGGGCACCCAGACCCACCGCAATGAGCGAACCGGCGATATTTCTCACCATGTGATAGAGAAAAGCGTTAGCTGTGACGTCGATGACAACGCGTTGTTGACGAGACTCAACGGAGCACGCCGAAACACATCTCATCGGTGTGCTCGCCTGACAGTGAGCCGCTCGAAAGGCGCTAAAATCTTGCTCTCCTAGCAGGCACTGTGCCGCCTCATTCATCACCGCTACGTCAAGCGGCCTTCGCTCCCAAGCCACTAGTCCATCGAGTAATGCGGGGCGCTGTTCTGTATTGCAGATGATGTAGCGATAGCGCCGCGATGTGGCGCTAAATCGAGCATGAAATTCAGTGGCGACGGGCACTGCCCAGTGAATCCTGATATCAGCAGGTAGATGACGATTGGTGCCCATGACCCAAGCCTTGGGACTGCGCCCGACGGGATCGTCAAAATGAATCACCTGACTAAAGGCATGCACGCCTGTATCGGTGCGACCAGCACAAACTGTCCTCAGTGGCACGCCGGCGATTTTTTGTAGGGCCTCTTCTAGCGCCTCCTGCACCGTCGGCACAACAAGGTGCGGCTGGGCTTGCCAACCGTGATAGTGACCACCGTGATACTCCACGCGAGCAGCAACGCGCTGCCCAGCGGTCAAAGGCTGATTAGAGAGTCGCGCCATGTCACGACACATCAAGACGATTGAGCAACGCTCTCGCCTCGGCTTGTTGAGACAGGCTACCCTCTGCAATCACTTGCGTCAGAACAGGATACGCGCCCTCCTCATCCCCCATATCAATATAGGCTCTGGCCAAGTCAAGCTGGCTATCAACCGGGTCAGTCTCTAATCCATAAATCGAATCACCCGCTTGAGATTCGAGCGTCAAGGTGCCTTTGGGGGCTAACGAGAGCCGATCGCGCGCCATGGACTCTGACGCCTCCGCCTCAGCCGCGGGCTCGCCCTCTAACGGCGAAACGGTATCAGGCGTAGTCCGCTCACTCGTCGTTAACGCACTGTCATTGTCTGCCGAAGGTGACACCTCAGCTGGCGAGCCAACATCGCTAATGGGGTCGCCGCTACCCTCGCCCCCAGCAGGCAACTCCGCTGCTGCATTGGACACACCCTCATGCGGCTTCACGGTACTATCGATCTCAGAATTGCTGTCGTCCACTGCTGTCGCTTTCGCCTGATCACTCTGATACCTCGCCGGCTGAGCGGGGGCGTCTGCCGGCACTGCGCGCTGCCGCCGATAAAACCACCCAAGGCTCAGCACGAGGCAGAGGATGGCTCCCAACAGGGCGGCTGGTGAGGTCGCTGCGTCAACGAGTCGACCCTGCGGTGAGGTTTCATTTCTCATTGCTAAGGCAGTCACTGCTGCTTGCAAGCGCTCGTCACGCAGCGCCAACACCGCCTTAAGAGACACCAGCTCGGCATCCCGCTGGGCAATCTGCTCCTGTAACTCCGCTAAGGTCGACTGAAGCCTTCCGACGGTCATCGTCAGCGCCTCGAGATCACCACGCGACGCACCGATGGCACCCGATCGGCGCTGCCCTAGATCCTCAACGTCCCCGCCTAAAGCGATCACTGCGGGCTCCAGCTGTTCTGGCGCCGTCAAGACGGAATCCAACGATTGTCTGTCATCTGTGTCGGGTAATAAGACACGCTGCTCGTCCGCCACAGGTAGCGATGCGACCACCGGCTCAACGACTGATAAGGCGGCCTCATCCGCTGCAGCGGCCGCATTGGCAAGGTCACTGTCTGACCCGCCGGCAGCAGTAACTTCATCGGCGATGAGCGTCAAACCTCCTCGTTCCGCGCTATCTTTAGTACGCCATGCGTTGTTTTGCAGTGCCACTTCGTCAATCGCCGTCACGTTATCCATAGCAATATCAGCGGCAAGCGGCAGCTGCAGTCGATATCCAGCCTTCAGGCCATTCACGTTCTGCTCCTGAAACGCCTCCGGATTCATCCGGATGATCTCCAGCATCACCTGCTCTACCGAGACGCCATCTGACGCCACACTGGAGGCGATACGCCACAGCGTATCTTTTGGAACCACAAAATAGAGCGCACCGGCGATCGGGGTTGTTGCGCCATCAGTGACAGCGGGCTGGGATCCCGACTCCGGTGTCTCCGCAATGAGGCCGCCCATGATCGGATCGCGCTGCGGCGCCTCCTCAGCGGGCCGGCCGACTCCCTCCGGCCCAGATGGGTTCGTTGAGGGCAGACCGGCCGTCGCACTGGGCGGTAAATCAATGAGTGCCGTATAGTCTCGTAATAGACGCCCTTGCGGCCAATGCAGTGCCATCACAAAGTCTAAATAAGGCTCCCTAAGCGGCGCCTCCGTTGTCAGCAGAACGTGCTTTTCCGCACCGTCAGTCTGCACCTCGAAGCGGAGCTGTGTGAGAAAGAAAACGCGCTCAACACCCAATCGAGCAAACGCCTCCTCTGAAGCAAGCGCCACTCGTAACTCGTTAACTTCCAGTGTCTCAGCATCAAGCAGTGCCACTTCGCCATGGAAAGGCTCGTTGAGGTGGCTATGAACGGTCAAGTCGCCCAGACCCACGGCCCAAGCAGGGGCATGGAACAACGCCGCCAAACAGCACCATGGCACCCACTGCAGAAATAGTCTTCTCATGACTTACTCGCCTTCCCCTTCCGTTGGTCTGGCTTGACTGTGTTCCCGATCACCATTCCCTGGCGTCTTTATCGATGATGCGCTGAGGCATCATGAGGCCTGCAGGTACTCAGACACTAGCAGCTCCGCAATTTGAACACTGTTTAGGGCAGCCCCCTTTCGCACGTTGTCAGCCACCACCCAAAGATTCAAGCCTTTTGGATGTGAAATGTCCTGACGAATCCTGCCAACAAAGACAGGGTCAGTGCCCGCAGCGTCTGTCACAGGTGTGGGATAGCCTCCGTCCTCGTGCGAGTCGATTACGACCACCCCATCGGCTGCACTGAGTAACGCGGTCGCTTCTTCCGCGCTCAGTGCGTCTCGGGTTTCAATGTGGAGGGCTTCAGCATGACCGAAGAACACCGGCACGCGGACGCAAGTCGGGTTCACCGCAATGGCCTCGTCTGACAGGATTTTCTGCGTCTCCCACACCATCTTCATTTCTTCGCGGGTGTAACCATTGTCTTGAAACGTATCAATATGCGGAATGACATTGAAGGCGATCTGCTTCGGATAAACTGAAGCCGTTGCCGCTTTGCCATTTAGCAAACGCGCGGTTTGCCCTGCCAACTCCTCAATCGCCTCTTTGCCCGTGCCACTCACCGCCTGGTAGGTGGCAACGTTAATCCGCTCAATACCGACTGCGTCATATATCGGCTTGAGCGCCACCAACATCTGGATGGTAGAGCAGTTTGGGTTGGCGATAATGCCTCGTTGACGATACTCCGCAATCGCTTCTGGATTGACCTCCGGAATTACTAACGGAATGTCCGGCTCCCTTCTAAAGTGAGAGGTATTGTCAATCACGATACAACCGGCTTCAGCCGCCACAGGGGCGAAGGTTGCGCTGACGTCGCCCCCCGCCGAAAACAAGGCGATGTCCGCCTTGGAAAAATCAAACGCACTCAAATCCTGCACGGTATGGTGCTTCCCTCTGAACTGGAGCGATTTTCCCGCAGACCGAGGCGAAGCCAGTGGATACAGCGTATCAACCGGAAATTGCCGTGATTCGAGGATGTCGATCATGGCCTCGCCGACGGCACCCGTCGCGCCGACAACTGCAATATTAATGGGCTTCATTTCATCGTCCTTACGCATCAATCTGTGAGAGCAGCGATTACCGCATCACCCATCGCCTGCGTTCCAATCAGGCTGGCAGGCGAATGACGCTCCGCTATATCTGCTGTGCGGAACCCGGCTTCCAGCACCACCGCAACGGCACTCTCAATCTCATTGGCCGCTTCCGGGGCGTCGAGTGAAAATCGCAGCAGCATGGCAGCGGATAAAATCGTCGCCAGCGGGTTGGCGCTGTCATCACCCGCGATATCGGGAGCAGAGCCATGAACTGGCTCATATAATCCTGTCCCCTGCGCATTCAGTGACGCCGACGGCAACATACCAATCGAACCCGTCAACATCGCGGCGATATCCGAGAGAATATCGCCGAACAGGTTACCCGTTACCAGCACGTCAAATTGGTTCGGATCTCGCACCAGTTGCATCGCTGCATTATCGACATACATATGGGACAGCGTGACATCGGGATACTCGCTGCTGAGCGCTTCCATGACCTCACGCCACAGCATGGTCACCTCGAGCACATTGGCTTTGTCCACGGAGCACAGCCGACCACTGCGCTTCTGCGCGGCCTCAAAGGCCAAGCGCCCAATACGTCGGATTTCCACTTCGTCATAGCGGTCTGTATTAAACCCCTCTCGAATGCCGTCCTCACGCGTCACAACACCTCTGGGCTCGCCAAAATAAATGCCACCGGTCAGTTCTCGCACTATTAAGACATCTAGGCCCGATACCAGCTCAGCACGCAGACTTGAAGCGCCGATCAGGTCAGGGAACAGCAGCGCTGGTCGCAAATTACAAAACAGGTCCAGATCGGCCCGGATCGCCAGCAAGCCACGTTCTGGCCGTTCTTGCGCCGGCAAATCATCCCACTGTGGCCCACCCACCGCACCGAGGAGAATCGCATCCGCTTCGTTCGCGAGGGCACGCGTGGCCGCAGGATACGCCTGACCGCTCCGCTCAACCGCAATGCCGCCGATATCCCCTTCGGTAAACTGCAGATCAAGGTCATGCCGTGCGTCTACCGCCTCTAGCACTCTGCGTGCTTGCCAGACGACCTCAGGACCAATGCCGTCACCGGGCAATAGCAAAACCGTCTGGGTCACAGCGCGATATCCCTAAACAACCAGGGGAAACGTGCCTCGTGCTGCTGCTCAAACTGCTTAATCGCTTCTGCGCTTTGCAGTGTGAGACCAATATCATCGAGCCCCTGCAGCAGGCAGTCCCGGCGAAAGGCATCGACCGTAAACGACCACATCGCACCATCTGGTAACTGTATTGAGCAAGCCTCCAAATCAATTGTTAAGTGCAAGTCCTCCTCGGCATACAGCAGCGCAAACAGCGTCTCCACTTGATCAGACGCTAACGCGATGGGCAAAATGCCGTTCTTGAGTGCGTTAGAGCTGAAAATATCAGCAAAGCTGGGTGCGATGACGCAGCGAAAGCCAAAATCTTCCATCGCCCAAGCGGCATGTTCTCGACTCGAGCCACACCCAAAATTTTCTCGCGTGAGCAATATGGAGGCGCCTTGATAGCGCGGAAAATTCAGAGGGAAGTCTGGATTCAAAGGCCGCGCAGCATTATCCATACCGGGCTCTCCCTCATCGAGATAGCGCAGGTCATCAAATAAATTGGGGCCAAAACCAGATCGTTGTATCGATTTTAAAAACTGCTTGGGCACCATCAAGTCGGTGTCAACATTGGCCCTATCCATCGGCGCCACCAATCCGTCGAGACGGGTAAATGCCCTCATGACAACGACTCCTTGACGGGAGCGGCAGCCGACGTGGTAACCGGTACAAAATGCCCGGCTATCGCCGCGGCAGCTGCCATCGCAGGACTCACAAGATGCGTGCGCCCCCCGCTTCCTTGACGACCCTCAAAGTTACGATTAGAGGTACTCGCGCACCGCTCACCTGGCAATAATCGATCGGCATTCATTGCCAAACACATAGAACACCCTGGCTCTCGCCACTCCATCCCCGCGTCCAGAAAAATCTTGTCTAGCCCCTCAGACTCAGCTTGCGCCTTCACCAAGCCCGAGCCCGGCACGACCAATGCCTTACGCACACTTGGCGCGATTCGCTTACCTGTTAACACTGCCGCCGCCTCACGAAGATCCTCAATTCGTGAATTGGTGCAGGAACCAATGAACACCGCATCCGGTCTAATATCCTGAATGAGCATACCTTCCGTCAGCCCCATATACTCGAGGGCACGGGTGAGGCCTTGTTTTGCGGTGTCGTCAGGCATATCGGCCAAACGCGGCACCGCTCCATGCACCGATGTCACCATCTCCGGAGAGGTTCCCCAAGTGACGTGCGGCGCAATATCGCTGCCGTTTAACACCATAGTGTTATCAAATACGGCGTCCTCATCACTCCGCAAAGTTCGCCACCACTGCTCGGCCGCGTCCCATTGCTCGCCTTCAGGCGCCAATGGCTTGCCCCGAAAATAATCTAAGGTTACGTCGTCGACCGCCACCAAGCCGCATCGCGCGCCTGCTTCGATCGCCATGTTACAGAGCGTCATACGGCCTTCCATCGTCAGCGAACGGATCGCAGAGCCCATAAATTCCAATGCGTAGCCAGTACCCCCAGCGGTGCCGATGCGACCAATCACCGCCAAAGCAATATCTTTCCCCGTCACGCCCGGTGATAGCTCCCCGGTGACCTCAATCCGAAAATTCTTCATTTTGCGCTGTATGAGACATTGCGTTGCCAAAACGTGCTCAACCTCCGATGTCCCGATACCGTGTGCTAAGGCGCCAGCCGCGCCATGGGTTGAGGTATGGGAGTCGCCACACACCACCGTCATCCCGGGCAACACGGCGCCTTGCTCTGGACCCATCACGTGCACGATGCCCTGACGAATATCATCCAATGGAATTTCGACGACGTTAAAGGCCGCGCAATTATCATCCAACGTCTGCAACTGGACTCTCGATATGGCGTCCGGCAATGCGGCGAGCCCTTCTGCTCGCTCAGAGGCTAGTGTCGACACATTATGGTCAGGCACTGCTAGGTTAGCGCTTCGCCGCCACAAATCGCGCTGCGCCAGCGTCAAACCCTCAAAAGCCTGCGGTGAAGTCACTTCGTGCAGCAAGTGACGGTCAATATAGATCAGGGCGGTGCCATCCTCTCGCTGCTCGACAAGATGAGCGTGCCATAATTTGTCGTAAAGGGTTTGCGCCATGCTGTTTAGTCTCCCGTGGCTCGGCTCAAGCACCGGCTCACCCCCACCACGAGGAAGGCCTGCCGTCTCGAAAAGGGGCGGAGTATATCACTGAAGCCCGACTACTTGCCGCAGAACTCGGCGACGCGGTACTCGCGCGCACGCGTTACGAGGCAGGTATCGTTCAGTGTCTTACCGAGCCCCGGCGCTTGACCGTTAGATCACCGTCACTCACTCAGGTATGGGTCAGTCGAAAGCAGGCGTGAATGCGCCGATTGCGCGCAAAATCTTGCGGAATAGAGGCCGAGGTCACATCGCTGACTTCCCAGCGCGTGGCGATTGCCTCGTCCAACTTAAAACGTCGGTGATTGGTCGAAAAGTACAGCGTGCCGTTCGCCGACAACCGTTCCATGGCCAGCGCCAACAACTCAGCATGGTCGGCCTGTACATCGAAATCAGGCAGGCCACTTGAATTCGAAAAGGAAGGCGGATCAACCATGATCAAATCATAGTGTCGCCGATCTTCAGACAACCACTGCCTCACATCGGCGCGCACGCCTCGATGCTGCCTCTCAGACAATCCGTTCAGCGCTAGGTTCTCGTTGAACCATTGTAAATAGGTGCTCGACGCGTCAACACTCGTGCTGGTGGTCGCACCTCCGAGCGCAGCATGAAGCGTCGCCACACCGGTATAGCTGAATAAATTGAGGAAATGCGACCCCTTAGCCTCACTCCGCAGCCAACCGCGCAGTGGTCGATGATCGAGGAACAAACCGGTATCGAGGTAGTCCTTAAGATTGACCAGCGCTTTGACTGGCGATTCGTGAACGATCATCTTAGTGTGCTCTTGTTTCGATCGCTGGTATTGCTCAGCGCCCCGCTGTCGGCGACGCTGCTTCAGGGCGATGTCATGACGATCCGCAATGTTAAAGACCACCTGCACCGCATCCAATACCTCCTCAAGACGCCGCGCGGCTTTCTCCTCGGGAATATCCTGTGGGGCGGCGTACTCCGCTATATGAATCTTCTCTTCGTAAATATCAATCGCCACTGCGTACTCGGGAATGTCCGCGTCATAGACTCGATAGCAGGTCACCTCTTCTCGCTGTCGCCAAGACTTTAAATGGCGGAGATTTTTACGAATCCGATTCGCAACGCCTTGCGCTCCCTCCGACAGCGCCGCCGGCGCCGCCTTTCCCCCTTTTGCCAGTTCGGCTGGCGGTTCTCGCAGCGCTCTCAACTCGTTATCGGTCGTCAGTGAAAACTGCAAACAATGCAGCTCAAGTCGCCCATTTTGAAAGCGATGACGCTTGTGGGCGCGCAAGCCAATGGCTTTACCCAGCGTGACGTCCGAGGTGAGCACCGCAGCGGACCAACCCGCAAATTCTCTGCTGATCACCTCCCCAATAGAATGATAGAGATGACGAAGGCTTGAGGCATCGCCCATTCGTTCGCCCCAGGGCGGATTCATGACCAACAACCCGTTGACCGTATCGCGGTGAGTCGGCCGAGTTAGCCCCGATAGGCTCTTGCAGCGAATGCGCACCGAGCGCTCTAATCCCAAGCGTACGATGTTGTCTTGAGCGCGCCTGACGGCTGAGATATCGGCATCGTAACCCCGTATCTCGACATCGGTGGTTGCCACCTGCGTACTTTGCTCCACCGCCTCCGCGCGCACTGCCCGCCATTGCACCTCGTCATGACCCAGCCAGCCTTCAAATCCGAACCGTTGCCGCAGTAATCCGGGTGCCCGGTTGAGCGCCATGAGTGCACCCTCTAATAATAACGTCGCAGAACCACACATGGGGTCAATCAATGCCTCACCACGACGACTCCGCGCCGGCCAATCGGCGGCCCATAATGCCGCGGCGGCAATATTCTCTTTCAGTGGCGCGAGTCCACCATCGAGTCTGTAACCGCGCTGATGCAAACTGTCGCCAGAGAGATCGATTCCTATCGTCAGCTGGCCTTTTGCCAACTTTGCGGTAACCCGGACATCCGGCTCACGGAGATCAACAGAAGGTCGACTCCGCCCCGCTTGACGATAGCGATCTACTATCGCGTCCTTGACTTTTTGAGCGCCAAACTGGGCGTTACGAATGGCCTCTGAGCGGCCAGAGAAATCCACCATTAGCGAGCCACTCTCCCGGATGTGAGCGCCCCAATCAAGCCCGTTGACAGCCTCATAAATATCATCGGTGGAGTGCACGGCAAAAGTACCGAGCTGGAGAATGACCCGGTTCGCCAATCGACTCCACAGGCACACTCGATAGGCCAATGCCAGCGATCCAGTAAAAGAAACACCCACTGGGCGCTCAACAACATCCTCTGCGCCAAAGCTCAATAGCTCTTGTGCTAAATACACACCAACACCCGCTGGAGAGGTCGCAAGATACTGCTGTTTCATCATGTTTATAAGCCTTGCTCTGCAGCAAATATATCCCGCAATAAACGGCGCCACGTCTCGTATTGGACATCGAGTGTCCCCTCGAGCGTCACAACCCGATCAGCTGTCTCGATCACACTGGGCTGTGTCTCTCCATCGAGCGCCTTTGCCAGCTCGAACCAAGCCTGCTCTTGCAGCCGGTAAGAGCGATACGCCGCATATTCCGCCTGCATACGGGCGTAACGGCTATCGTCTGACCGATCACCCCGAGCGCTAACGCGTGCCTCATAAGCGTCCAACCAATAGGCCTGTTCACGCCCGGCATCGCGCCATAACGCGTAGGTTCCTCCTACTCGCTCCCACAGCTGAACATATTGCTCGTCCACCGTGTCGCAAAACAAGTACTCCTGGTTTCGGATGCGATCCACCCTTCGCATCATCGGATCGTTGTCTGCCGGCAGTCTCTGCAAGACCCACCGTCCGTCTATCTGCTCTGCCAGTCCGCCAAAAGCCTCGGGCGCCAGCTGCTGGGCGTATCGCACCTCTGCTAAGGAAAGCAGCAGCGCTCGCTCGCGCTGCGCTTGCTGCTCCCACCATTGCAGCAACCGATTACTGATGGCATTAAATACGGGCGAGAAACCCTCGCCGGCTTCGGTTTCTCGATGACCGATCAAATGATCAAACAGAACCGTGCCCGCTGCGTCGATCGCGCTCACCTGTACTATCAGATCCCGACCGTCGGACTGCACGATTTGGCTACGGATATTGACCGGAGCCAGGGCTGACGCCGCCGGTACCATGCGCACAACCCCCCACTGATTGCTTGCTACCAACGCATCTCGTAACTGACCCGCTAGTAGCTGAGACTCAAGGCGTCGTACCGCAGCCGAGGGGCTGTCATCTTGCGCTTCCACACCGGGATCAAAGAGCACCACCCCCACATCTAAGGCGGGAGAGTTTGGCTGATCAGCGATCACCAACGGCTCCCCTGCCCAGGGAGTCTCCATTGCCTTGTTAACCTGCGTTTGGGTAGTGACGGCCTCAGCGTCCGGTTGTGTCGCACATCCCGCACACCACAAGAGCACACAAACGACGGTACAAAAACGCCTCATAACGGCGCGTCCGAAGAAGCGGCCTTAGTACTACAGACACGGCCCCGGGAGAGCGTATTAATACACTGATACCCCCGATTAGAGGGTTCGAAACGAGCAAAAATGCGACTCACCTCAAAATCCCGCTTAGTACCCCGGGTACTCAGCCTCGTCCGCTGAGCGAGCAGCGCGCCATCGGCCGAACGAATAAATCGATGCCGGATCGACAACCCTTCTGGCAGGTCGATGGCAAAATGTAACTGCTGACCATCCCACCAACAGGTTTCTCGCCCTAATTGCGTCGCAGATGTCTGACCCTCTTCAATATCGCACACCAAAGCAAAACTATTTTCACGATCAATCCGGATAGCAGCGACATCCTGATGGACCTCTAGTAGATCTGACGCCGTGACCAACTCCGCCATTTTGGCTAGCGCGAGAATCGTATCCACATCACCAACTGGTGGCCCCTGATAGGTCACGCCTCTTTCGGCAGCATCACGCTGACGCTGCGCTTGGCGCTGAATATCACGAAAGGTGCTGTTGAGCTGGGTTTGAACGCTATCGCTGCGGGCATAGTCAACTTCCCAGTGTCCTGAAAAGTCCGCGACCGGCGTATCCGCTACCCGTTGCTGTGGTGCCGAGCTTGCCGCGCAACCACACAGCCCAAGCAGGACGCAGATTGTCATCAAGGTCTGTGTCATCGATCGCTGCCACCGGCCCCCACTACTCAGCATGATGAACAGCACTGACAGCCAGCCCATTGGGGCCCCACTCCAATCGATTCATAAAATAACCACTGCCACAACGCAATACCTCCGGGTAAGCATGGGTCCCCGCGCGAAAAAAAATGACGCTTTAAGGATTGGCACTAAGCCTGTCGAGCAGTGCCCCACATGTTGAAGGCAGCTATCCGAGGCGTGCCAGGAAGGTACATCTGATCTAACTGCTGTATGGCAAAGCCGGCACTTTCGATCCATTCAACGATAGGGCGATTAACATTACAGCCACCGAGAAGACGTCGCCACAGCGGATTGACGCGCTGCTGCCAGCGCGCGACAGCGGGATCCGGTGCCTTGCCATGCTCACAAAACACCAGGCTGCCACCGGGCTTCAAGACACGTCCTATTTCGGCCAGTGCAGAATGAGCATCGGGAATGGTGCACAAACTGTAGGTCATCAGCACGGTATCGAATTGCCCATCAGGTAGCGGCATCTTTTCGGCGGACCCCTCAACAAACTCCAGCGGCACACCAACCTGGGCCGCCCTAGACGCAGCGAGTCGCCAACTCGTCTGGCAGGGATCTATCCCCACGATAGACTGGACACGCTGCGAATCATAGTAAGGCAGATTGTGGCCAGCCCCGACGCCAATTTCGAGCACATTACCCTGCGCCTGGGGCACCACCTTTTCTCGCTGCTTAAGAATCGGCTTTGTGCCGCAAGCACAGGTTACCAATCTGGGGACAATTTTGTCGTTATAGAAACCCATCTATCACCCGCTCTCTTGTCATGTAGTGTTAGTGTAAACAGACTCTGCCTCATCAGCGACGGTTTTCACCCCCTCCTACGAAGACCTTATTCTCCCGACTCCTCCGCAGCACCGTGGGAACCGCGAGCGGCATCGGCACGCCTGTCTAATGAGGCTTGGATCGCTGCCTCCTGCTTTGCCGGGTCAACAGGTCGCTCGATCTCTGGATAAGCCTCGGGGTCAATCCGTCGCATTTCTTGCTCAATCCATCGCTCCACCTTCGCCATCAACTCCCCAGGACTCTCTGCAGGATCAGGCGCGACTGGCGCGCCCAGTGACACTTTTATTGTTCCTGGGAAAAATGTGAAGCTTTTACGCGGCCAGCAGCGGGCTGACGCCACGGCAATCGGGACGATACTCGCGCCAGTCGCTACTGCCAGCCGTGCAGCACCCGTTTTATAGGTCCCTTGCTCACCTCGCTCTGAGCGCGTGCCTTCAGGAAACATGATGACCCACTTGCCACGATCCATCAGTTGCTCACCCATTAGTGCGACTTTATTCCAGGCACCGCCGCGTGCAGAGCGATCAATATGAATCATGTTCAAACATGCCATCGCCCATCCGAAAAAGGGAATGAGCAGAAGTTCCCGTTTGAAGACATAAGCGAGCGGATGCGGCATTCGACTCGCGAAGAAAAAGGTTTCCCAGGTTGACTGATGCTTGGGACACAGAATAATCCGGGTGTTATCCGCCTTCTTAGGAAGATGATGCTCACCCTCCACTTCGTACTGAACACCACCTACTAAGCGCGCCGCTGCCACCGCACCGCGTAGCCAGGGGCGCGCCAGGTACCACCATCGCGTATCGGGATTAATGAAGGGAGTCGCCAGGATGATCAACGACGCCATCGGAATAACGGTCACCGCCATCCATAAAAAAACAATGACTGAACGCAAAGGCCGCATCATCCAACCTCGGGTGACGACCTATTGACGATACTCGCAGCGCTTTGCATCAATCCGAGAGACTCCAGTACCTCCCACATGAGGGGGGCATTAAACCAGAAACCGCGCCATCTGGCGCAGACTATTCGCTTTCGCCCGCAGAGCACCCAGCCTATAATACGCGCTGTGGAGAAACCTAATTGAAGAAGCCGCCTTCTAAACAAGACCTGCGACGTCGTCTCTCTCAGCAGACGGCTGCGTTCCTGTCCTCGGGGGGAAGCATCCAAGAACTAGCGCGAGGCGAGAGTGCCTATGAGCGCAATGAAATACCGCCACCAGCGCCGCTCTTTACCGACGCTAGAGTCTCCAGAACGCCGCTGAATGATGTGGTCGCCGCACTCGATGCTCGCCGAGCAACGAAGCGTCCGCAAACTAAGACCCTGCGCCCGAGCCGCCCGCGCCAGCGCAAGCAAGTCGTGTATGACGATTTTGGGGAACCTTTGCGAGTCGTCTGGGTAGAAGAGCCCTAGCTAGCCAGATGATCCTATTCGCACCGGTACATGAACTAAGGTGACAGCGCAGCCGTAAGGACCCTTGATCCCGTCACGGTTGCCATCATGATTTCCTTGAAAGAAGTAATTGAAGTTGAACGACCAATTGAAGCCTGCTTTCGCTATGTGGCCGATTTCCGCACCACTGTCGAGTGGGACGCAACGGCAGTCAGCGCCAAAAAGCGCACCGATGAGCCCATTGGGTTGGGGAGTGAGTTTTCGCTGCTCTGTCGAGCTGGCCCGACAACGATATCAATCCAGTACACCATTGTGGAGTACACCCCCTGGCAGTCGATCGTGCTGGAGGGTAAAAGTCGCTGGTTCACGGTGCGAGATGTCATCACCTTCGAAACACGAGAAGCCAACACGACTAGAATCAGTTACTGCGCTGATTTCACCTATCACTACGGCTTGCGCACGCTCGCCCAAAGTACCGAAGCCAGCATGCAAAAATTAGGTCGCAAAAGTCTGCAGGGGCTCGCTCGAGCACTTCAGGACAACAACGCACCACCCGCTGCAAGCCCAAAGACAGCGCAGCGAGATCAACACCTACTGACCGCATTGGCGTGCTTTACGCGGGCAGGATACCGGAGAGGTCGCCGCGCTTGGGCGCCTATGAGCACTGACATGAGCGGCAAGCACGTGGTACTCACGGGCGCTAGTGCGGGCTTAGGATTCGAAGCCGCCGTGGACTTGCTCGATGCCGGGGCCTCGCTCACCCTCGTCATCCGCGATCCCACTAAAGTCGCAACGATGCAGGCAGCCTTGCTAGAGAGAACCGGACGGCAGGCCGATCAGGTGGAACTTGCAGATCTTAGCTTACTGAATCAGGTCAATGCGCTGAGTCAGCGCCTGCTGAGCGCCAATAAACCCATTGATGTATTGATCAATAACGCTGGCGCCTTGTTCAATGATTATTGCCAGACGTCTGAGGGCATCGAGATGAGCGTCGCGTTACTGCTTTTGTCGCCGTGGCGTCTGACAGAAGCATTGCACCCCCTTTTAGCTGGCCACGACACGCCCGCTCGCGTGATCAATGTCGTGTCAGGGGGGATGTACACACAGAAACTCCAGTGCGCATCACTGGTGATGTCAGCAGATGACTATCGCGGCTCGGTCGCCTACGCTCGCGCGAAACGCGCTCTGACCGTGCTCACCGAATTGTGGTCGGCACAATGGCAAGACGACCATATCGTGGTCAATGCCATGCATCCCGGCTGGGCAGATACGCCCGGTGTGCAAGGCGCGTTGCCGGGCTTCCGACGCCTAACGCAGCGGGTTCTGCGTTCCTCTCAGGAGGGTGCTGACACCATCGTCTGGCTAGCGCGCGCGAGAGAGGCGGACAAAACGAGCGGGCAACTGTTTCTTGACCGAGAGCCGCGCACCACCCACCTCCGCCAGCGCACGGTCGAATCAGCTGACGAGAGAGCCGCTTTGCAACCTTGGCTGAGCCAGACCTACGCGACACTCAATCTCGCAGAGAGCACTTGAGGGAAGGCGTCGGTGAGGTTACTTTGGCTATTCGATCATTGACCGGCAGGCCGCTATGAATGACGCACTCGAACCCTATACGCCCCACTTTGATGACGACGCCATTGATGACGCGCGACAACGGTTAGCGCAAACACGATTTCCAGAAGCGGAGACCGTCGAAGACTGGCAGCAAGGCGTACCGCTGAGCTATTGCCAAGAACTCGTGCGCTATTGGCGGGACGAATACGATTGGCAAAGAGTGCCTCAACAGCTGTCGCAGTATCAGAACTGGGTCACTGAGTTGGATGGGATCAATGTCCACGTGGTCCATGTGCGCAGCCCGCATACCAATGCCAAGCCGCTGCTAATGACTCACGGCTGGCCGGGATCAGTGCTGGAGTTTCTAGAGATCATTGGGCCCCTTACCGACCCGACAAAGTGGGGCGGCCAGGCGGAGGACGCCTTTCACCTCGTGATGCCCAGTCTGCCTGGATTTGGCTTCTCAGCTAAGCCCACCGAACCCGGTGTCGGCATCGATCGCATTGCTATCATGTGGGACACACTGATGCTGCGTCTTGGCTACGGCCAGTATGTGGCGCAAGGTGGCGACTGGGGATCCTTGGTGACACATGCGCTCCTGCTAAATGACGCATTACAGTGCCAAGCCGGTCATGTGAACCTACCCCTCGTGCTACCCGATGAGGAGACGCTGTCCTCAAGCGATCCCGGAGAGCAAGCCACAATGGCAGCAGCGCTTCATTATCAAGCACATGAAGCCGGGTACTCCAATCAGCAAAGTACGCGGCCGCAAACACTGGCCTACGCATTAGCAGACTCCCCTGCCGGCCAAATGGCATGGATTATCGAAAAGTATGCACAGTGGACTGACTCAATACGGCATCACATCAGGCACCCTGAGAACGTCATCGCTCGAGATACCCTGCTCGATATCGTCACACACTACTGGATGACCAATTCGAGTGGCAGCAGCGCTCGCTTGTATTGGGAAAGCTTTAAGACACCAGACTACCGCGCTATTGAATCCCCGATGGGCATTTCGTTATTTCCGAAAGAACTCTTTATCTGCACAGAACGGCTCGCTAAGACGCGCTACCAAAAGCTCATCACTTTTAACAATCAGCATACGCAAGGAGGCCATTTTGCGGCGTTAGAGCAGCCGCAAGCATTCATCACTGACCTCCGCGAATGGCACTCAGCCCTGCGCGCGACCGGATACCGCTAACAGATGGCAACACCACTGGCTGATAACACCGATTCAACCGATGATCCTTATTGGCGCGCGCGACATCAATTGGCGTTGGCCGCACGCCAGTTGAACGAAAAGCTGATCAGTACGGATATCCCACCAGAGAGGGCACTTGAATTAAGCAATGAGCTCTCCTGCCTCGCAGCGTCGCTAAACCGCTTTCCTCAGGTTGAGGGCCTCGTGGGCATGGCACGACAGCGACCTGACGACGGTATCGACACCATTATGGGCGAGTTTGTTGCCATGGCGGGCCGAAGTCATCCCTGCTCTCCTGATCTGACCTGGGATGCTGAGCCTCACTGTTTACGAGGCACTGTGACGTTTAGCCAGGCGTTTGAAGGGCCTCCTGGTCATGTTCACGGCGGGTGGGTCGCAGGCATATTGGACCACTTAATGGGGATGACGCATGTCCATATGGGACAACCCGGCATGACCAGTGGATTAACCGTGCGTTATCTCAAACCGACCCCCCTGAGACAGCTCATCAAGATTAGCGCCGTCGCCGAAGAACTCGATCAACGACGGACCGAGGTGAAGGCTGAAATGCGCTGCGGCGATAGCCTCACAGCAACCGCAAGCGCTATTTTTGTTCAGGTCGACCGTGCCAGGTTCGGCATCGAGCCCGCCTAAGGGGCCATAGCCACTAAAGGCGCCTGTAAACGGTCGCTCCCGCTATGATCGTTCTGTCGACTTTGAGTGAACGGAGATCTGGCGCGGTCAATGGATTATCAGAGAGCACAACCAAATCGGCATCCTTCCCCGGCTCGATCGAGCCGATGACATCATCCATAAAGACTTGCCAGGCTGCATCAATGGTCACCGCACGGAGCGCCGAAAGCCGATCGATGCGCTGACCGGGCCCGATGATTGTCCCACTGGTGCTCTTGCGCTCCACCTGACTCCAAACGGCCTGCAGCGGCAACATGGGCGTGACAGGGGTATCGAGGTGAGAACTGAAACGAACGCCCGCCTCTTGGGCCCATCGAGCCGGACTCATATTGGCGGCGCGCTCGGGCCCCATAAAAATCGCAGCATGACGATCACCCCAGTAATAAGTATGCGCTGAGAAAAAACTCGGCGTTACGCCTAATTCAGCCATTCTCGCAATTTGGTCCTCACGGGTCATTTGCGCATGAATCATCAGTGGTCTCGCCTCTGGCCACGGATGCTGCTGCATTGCATATTCAATGGCATCCAGCCCATCCTCTATCGAGGCATCACCATTACAATGAATTGCCACTTGAATGCGCCGCTCATAGAGCCCAGCCACTTGCTCAAACAGTATCTCTCTGGGGACCGACGCATAGCCTCGATAATCAGCATCGCCCTTATAGGGCACGTGATAAGGCGCTGATAGATAACCGGTGTAACCTTGAATACTCCCGTCCGCAATGATTTTGACCCTCGGCACAGAGACCCTGGCCCTTGCAAAACTGTCTAAGGTCGCACTGCTGTTGAGTAGCTGCTCTCCCACCTCCTCAAACAGTGGAAACAGCGCCACTCGCTGGGGAAACTGATTTAACTGACTTAAAAACCCGAGTAATGTCGCAACGGTGGTGGGCATCCCCCCCGCCGAGGCGGTCGTCACGCCTGCAGCCAGATATTCCTCCGCTGCCTGCGTAGTCATGCGCAAGGCATCCATCGCACTCAGATCTAGGGTGTACTCCCAGACTGCTCGCGCAGCCGTTTCCTCCAACACACCATTAGGACGTCGACCGCCATCTGAATCAGGCTCTCTGACGATCACACCGCCCTCAGGATCGAGTGATTCGGCGTCGATCCCAAGAATAGCGAGCGCAGCGCTATTCACGACGGCTAAGTGACCGGAGACATGAATGATCGCTACCGGGCGGTCAGCCGAGACCTTGTCCAGATCATCGCGATTAGGGTGGCGCCGCTCAGCGAGCAGCGTATCGTCATAACCATGCCCTATGATCCAGCCATCCGTGCGGGTTTGCCCGAGGCGAGTTAACCGCTCCAGTAGCTGCGACAGGTGAGTCACCTCGCCGATCGGTGGGCTATTGAGGTCTGCAGAAAACACCGTCTGACCCGACCCAGGAAAGTGACCGTGGGCATCGATAAACCCGGGCAAAACAGTGCGCCCCCTTAGGTCGACGACCACCGTATTATCACCTGCCAACGCCAACATCTCTTCAGACGAGCCGACCGATTCGATCAGGCCCTCGCGCAGACTCACGGCTTCGGATACCGTGCCAGCGGCATCCATTGTGAGCACGTTACCGTTGACATAAATTTCGTGCTCGGGCGCAGAGGGAGGCCGGGTGGCAATTGCCGCAAGCACTACTAAACCGCCCAAAAAAGCCAATAATATCAATAAGGTTACACGCCAATTCATAAGTACTCTCGAATGATTAAGTTATCGGACTCGGCTCGCTCAGCGGCGCCGCTGTAGGATTAGTAATGGGGCGGGGGCGGCTCAGGCGACCCGTCTGCTACCGCCTCTAAGCGAGCACCCTGCTCACCTAATCGCTCGCGCAAGACATCCACTGTCTGTTCCAGCTTCAAGATTGCTCGTTGCTGCTGCGACAATGCCTGATCCAACGTCTGAACCGCATCCTCTAAAAAGGCGAGTTGCGCTTCTAACTGAGCGGTATCACTCATAATCCACTTCCATCGCTACTTTGTCTCAATGCTACTATAACCCCGTCACTGACTGCCGGAGCAACCTCTTGGCTTCATCTCGCAGCACCACAGCGGTATACCGTACAGACGGCGGCAAGCTGTGCCCACAATGCCAACGGCCCGTCACCGGCTGCGTGTGCAAAGCGCATCGTCCTGCATCCGTGGGCGATGGCATCGTTCGCATACGGCTCGAAAAAAAGGGACGAGGCGGTAAATGGGTCACCGTCATCGAAGGTATTCCAGAGCACCCCGATCGCTTGAAAACATTGTCCAAACAACTCAAACAGCAGTGCGGCGTTGGGGGCGGCGTAAAAGATCTCAACCTTGAAATACAAGGAGACCAGCGCGTCCCCTGCCAACAAAAGCTGCAAGCATTAGGCTATGTCGTGAAGCTATCTGGCGGCTGAGCCGGTCATTTGCAACAACGTTTTTTGCCCCGTCTTTCTGGCCCCGTAGTCGGCCACTGCGCTCGTTGATAAGGATTCCTGCAAGCTTAATCGGGAGGAGTAATGACTTATAAACGTGCTATCAATCTCCTCCACCACACGCTGCCGCATCCGAGCGACCCGATCAGGTCCCGCGCGATTCATAAAAGGCGTTAACAACCAGCCACTGACCGACCATACCCAGCCATAACCCCGGGTTAATTCAGTCGCACCAATGTCTAACTGTCCGTAGATGTAGGCCTGCTTGACCTCTTCAGATCCATAGCGCGACCACGGCCCGGTCTGCGCTGCCGCGATCTCCATCGCCGTTAAAATACGGTTTACCAACCGACCTCCACCTATCGCGTCGAAAGCGACGGTGGCCCCGGTTGCTTTTAGCGCCTCGATCAACTCCTGCATGAACTGCTCCGACTGAGTGTTCAATACCCACTCAGCCCCCATATCTCGCAACAAGGCAACTTGCGCTTCAGAGCGAACAATATTGACGAGGGGGATCTGATCCGCCTGACAAAGCCGCACCAGCATTTGACCTAAATTGGAGGCTGCAGCGGTGTGCACCAACGCATTATGACCCTCCCTATCACGTGTTTCGAGAAAACCCAGCGCCGTCATGGGATTCACAAAGCATGATGCAGCCTGCTCAGCGCTGATCGTATCGGGAAACGCAATGCATTGGCTGGCCGGCAAACAGCGATAAGCCGCGTACATTTCGCCACCAAACATGCCCACTCGCTGACCGAGCAATGCTTGCGCTGCCTCACCGTCGCCCGCGGCAACGACCCGCCCACTCCCTTCATTGCCGACTGCCATCCAATGACCCACACGCGGCGCCATTGCCCTCATTGCGGCTGCGGGTACATCGAGCAATACCGCTGGCTGCCCATTTCGCTCCACCTCACGCGCACTCGATAGATCTGCCGCACCAAACATCAAGCCCAGATCAGAGGGGTTAATGGGCGCTGCTTCAACCGCCACCAACACCTCTTCCGGACCAGGATCCGGAAGAGTGATCTCGACTAATGCACATTCCACGGTGGCATTTTCGTGCACACAGGATTGCATCTGTAACGCTTTCATTTTTTCTCCTCGATAGCAAAATCTGACTCAATAGTGCGCCGCACGCTCAGACTGGGATAACAACGACGCCGCCATCCCATTTTGTGTGCGATAAATAACAGTGTAAGCGAGCACCGCTTGCACGTATTCGCGTGTCTCACCAAAGGGCAGCGAATCCACCCATTGATCAATTGGCAACTCACCAGAGGACCAACGTGTGACCCTGCTCGGCCCGGCGTTATAGGCCGCTAGCGATTTCACGCGGTTACGCTCGTACCGCTGCATCAGTTCTCGATAGTAAGTCGCGCCTAACAGGATGTTTATATCGGCTTCATATAACGACGCATCGCCGCGATACCGATGATTGTGCTTTGCCGCCATACTCCGCGCTGTCGATGGCATTAACTGCATCAGCCCCCTGGCGCCGACTTTGGATCGCGCGAGCGGATACAATCCACTTTCCCGGCGGGCGATGGCAATCAGCTCGTTCGCATCCAGCTGTTGAAGCGCTCCTATGTGTTGAAACTCGTCCCAGTGAACAGTGGGAAAACGCAGGTCCAATCGATCCCAAATCGCACCTGAATTAGCGGCATCTATGGCAAGATCAAACCAGTTTTGCTCAATCGCGATATCCCCTAAGCGCTCACGATCAACGGCTGATACCTGATTCAGCGTGTGGCGCCATTGTTCTTTCGCCAGTCTTTGCTCATTGAGTACCAATAGCTCCTGCACTCTTCCCACACCCAGCCAAATGGCTTGGCTCTGGGGTCTTTCGAGACCCGGGGGCGTTCGCGCGTTGAGCTGATAAGAAGAACCCAAATAATCGGCCGCTAAAAAGCCATGAAAGCTTCTGCTTTGCGAAAGCGCCTGCCACAGTCCTGCAGTTGACCCTAAGCCCAGCTGATCACGACTGCGTGCGTCCCAATAACGCCATCGATCTTGTTCTCGCGCAGATCCAGACAGCCAGCTCAAGCCGCGCTGGATAGCGGCCCATTCACTCTGTGCAATCTGCTTGCGCAGCCAAATCAGCGTTAACTCGTCATCACGCAGTCGCTCAATCTGGGTGTCGACCCAGCGCTCAGGTGCGGGCGTTCGCTCAGCGAACAGGCTATGGCGCACAATCGACGCTCTCATCAGGTCGGACTGATCAGTGGATAGGCGATGCATCTGAGTCAATGCCGTCATCGCCTGATAGCCTCTATTGGGATTCAACTGCGCTAAGCGAACCACGCCATAGGCAACAATATCGCCATGCCGCTTAGTATCGGGGTAGCGCCTTCCCTCGACGCGGGAAGGCCGACGATATACCGCCCCCAATTCATCGAGATCTCGCTGCAATGCGTCGCCAGCAAAACGTTTTAGATAGCGAATAAGGCGTCCATTCTTCGCCTGAAAGGCCTTGAGCGCGCGCGACCAAATCAGCGCGTCGTCAGGCCCGCTATTGGCCATCCACCGAGCGAATAACGGATCGCAGGCATCGTCTTGTGAAAAGCCCACATTCCATAGCGACGCTGCTCCCTCAAAAGCCATTGCCTGATCGCCAGTAGCCAACAGGGCCCGATAGTAGTGGCATTGCAGCTCCACCATCGCAGGGGGTGCGTCAAGCACACCCAAAAAAGCGCGCCAGCGACGATCTTGGGCCTTGTGCCGCAGATACGCGACCATCAGTCTGCTCGCGAGCGGTGTGCCCTGTGCACGAGCCATAAAAGCCCTCGCCTCCGCAGGTGTCATATCGTGGAGGAGTCCCAAGTTGGTCGAAAAATCGAGATCAATCCTGAGCGGATAGCTCGCTAAGGCCGCGCGTATGTCGCGATAACGATTGCCTGCACCAGAATCAAGCTCTGCCAATGCATCCTGGTAAAGCGCCCGCTCTTCAGACCATTGATCAATAGAGGGTAACGGGAACGCTTCATTGCCTACCGCTGCTGAGCAACACAGCCACCCAAGAAAGACAGCCCCGCTCAGGAAGCGAAGCGCCTCCATAAGCCTCCTAATAATCGTGTGATACAACCTAAACACCCTATAAAAATGCAATACAAGTCTCCGCTTTTCAATCACAAAGCGGTAGGATTTCGATCCTCTGAGCGCTGGACGCCTATCCATGGAATCGACAACCGTTAAATTAACAGAATATAGCCACGGTGCGGGCTGTGGTTGCAAAATTGCGCCCGACGTACTGTCACGGATCCTCGCAGGAGAACCCGCGGAAAAGATGCGCGATGCCTTTCCAGAGTTACTGGTGGGGCACCATTCACGGGATGATGCGGCCGCTGTGGAACTGCCTGATGGTCAAGTCATCCTATCAACCACCGATTTCTTTATGCCCGTGGTTGACGACCCCTATGACTTCGGCCGCATCGCGGCAACCAATGCGATCTCTGATATTTACGCCATGGGCGGCAGGCCATTGGTAGCTGTCGCTATTCTTGGCTGGCCAGTCAATGTTTTGGACCCCGCTATCGCCAACCTTGTCATTCGTGGCGGTCGTGATGCCTGTAGCGCACTGGGCTTCGCGCTGGCTGGTGGACACAGCATTGATGCGCCTGAGCCCATTTTTGGATTAGCCGTAACAGGAATCGTTTCCCCGCTGAATCTCAAACGCAACAGCGGTGCCGAGGCGGGTGACTGTCTGTTGTTAACCAAACCTATCGGAATTGGCATTCATACTACCGCTGAGAAAAAACGCCAATTGGACAGCGCTCATCAAGGGCTCGCCACGGAGGTCATGTGCCGAGCCAATACAATCGGCGCTCAACTCTCCACGTTAAGCGCCGTCCACGCACTGACGGACGTCACGGGTTTCGGTTTGGCAGGTCACCTACTCGAGATGTGCCAGGGCGCCGGCTTAGACGCCATGCTGAGCCCTAGTCGCATTCCTGAATTACCGGCGCTCGACGACTATATCGCCAGGGGATGCGTGCCGGGCGGCACCGAGCGAAATTATGCCGCCTATGGCGCTGCACTGCCCACGCTGACCGACAGAGACAAAGCCATACTCTGCGATCCTCAAACCAGCGGTGGATTACTGATTGCTGTCGCCGAAGCGTCTCTACATGAAGTGCAAACGCTGCTGAGCGAGCACGGCCTTCCTCAGGAGGTCATTGGCGTACTGGGCAGCCAATCTGGCCCAACCGCCAAGATCGCACTGTCCTCGGCCTGATGGACGAGATCGACGACCTCGAGTCACTCTTTCTCCGAGATACGCCCCTGATTGATACGCGAGCACCGGTCGAGTTCAGTAAGGGCAGCCTACCGCTGGCAATCAATCTACCCCTCATGGTCGATGCTGAGAGAGAGGCGGTGGGTATCTGTTACCAACAACAGGGACAAGAAGCTGCCCTCCGGCTAGGACATGAACTCGTCAGCGGTGCAGTTAAAGAAGAACGCCTCAGCCAGTGGATGCGTTTCTCACAGCAACATGCTGACGGCGCGCTATTTTGTTTTCGTGGCGGCTTACGATCAGAGATCACCCAAAGCTGGCTGAAAGAACAGGGGATCCACTATCCGCGCATTCGCGGCGGCTATAAGGCGATGCGCCGCTGGCTCATCGATGCGGTCGAAAAAACCTGCACCGACACTCCCCTATTACTCTTGGGCGGAAAAACCGGCTCGGCGAAAACACGGGTGCTCAACGAAGGTCTCTCGGGCAATCCCATCAAAGGGAGCATCGATCTGGAGGGCCTCGCTAACCATCGTGGATCGGCATTTGGGAAACGCGTGACCGCGCAGCCGACTCAAATTAGCTTCGAACTTGCCGTCGGGATCGAAATGGCAAAGCGTTACGCCGAGGATCCATCCCGCCTCATTCTAGAGGACGAAGGCCGGCTCATTGGTCGCTGCGCCCTGCCCCTGCCGCTACAGGAGGCGCGCCATCATGCTAACTGGATTCAACTCGAGGTGCCTCTGGAGGATCGAGTTCAGCATTCTTACGATAATTATATCCTCAGTAATCTTGAAGAAATGGGGTCGCTATCGGCTGACTGGGAAACCGCTTTCGATGCATTTGAGCTGGGGCTATTCGACGCCCTCAGCCGTATTCAAAAGCGTCTTGGCGACACACGATACAGTGCACTGTATGCGGACCTGGCCGCCGCACTGGACAGCCATCGGCTGGGAGATCCTGAACCACATAAAAAGTGGATCGAAACGCTACTGACGCAGTACTACGACCCCATGTACAACTATCAGATGGCAAAAAGAGCGCAGGCACCCCTCTTTCGTGGCAATGAGACTGAGGTGATCAGTTATCTAACCGCCTAGTGACTCCCGCAGCGTGTTCGGGGGTATCGAGGACCAGAATGTGATCGACAGCATCGCAGCTAATCTGCACGATAAGAAACAGGGTGCCCCCGATCTCCCCCGCTGGCGCCACCATCCTGGGCACCGCCCGAGGCATCACCTCTTTTCGCCAGGAATGAGTCTTCGAGTCCACAGTTTAACCAGCAGCGACGCCACTGAACGATGGTCGGCATCGGTTCCTATGTGTTTCTCTCCGAGAATGGACTGAAAAGATCTGTGTGGAGGCCTAGACGAGGCCGATTTCGAGCAGCTCAAGCGTCATCTTCGGGTCAAGTATCGGAGGGGCGTCAGTAGTTTAGGTTGATCGACCTCGAACAAAGGCCGCAATGGAGGCAACGGTGTCTGCGGTAATTTCTGGGGCCGCATAAAAGAACCCCATGTCGCCTGCATGGGGCGTGCCATGCACAGTGCGAGCACCGGCAGCGACGCCGGCGGCGAGCAGCTTTCGATAATAAACCAGCCCCTCATCCCGAAGCGGGTCGAGTTCGTTCACTGAGATAAAATGTGCCGGCAAACCCGCCAATACCGAGACGTCTGCATGGTAAGGCCACGCCAAGGGATTGTTGGCATTGCTGCCCTCTGGGTCATAAACCTTGACCATGGAGCGCATGATGGCGCAACTCAGCAAATAATCATCATTCTCGAAAAGTGATGGCAGGGATTCGCTCGGGTTGGCGTAGCCGCCATAAATATAGGGACACATGGCATAGACACCGTCGATCGCATCAATCCACTGTTCGGCATTCGCTTTTAAAGCAGTAGCGAGCGCGAGATTGCCGCCACCAGATTCTCCGCTGACAGTAATCGATTCAAGCCCCAATACGCTGCGCCGCTGGTGCGCCCAACGGGTTGCGTCGGCGCAGTCATTCAGCCCCGCCGGAAAAGGATGATTGCCCAGCTTGCCAGCGGCATTTCGATACTCGACACCGATGACCCTTAAGCCTTGAGCCGCTAGCAGGTTTCTCCAGAACGTCGGTCCAGGATCATCGGCAGTTGTGATGGCCATACCGCCCCCGTGCAAATGAATGACCCCGGGTAGTGATGCACTGATGTTTTTTGGCTGATGAATGTGGAGAGTGATTTCGTGACCGTCAGTCGCAACGATGTTTTCTCGAGTGATATCAACGTCACCAAAAGGCGGCACCATCTCGAGCAATGCGGGATGACCTTGAGCTTCAACTCGCTCAAAGGCCATGCCATATTCAAGGCACTCTTCATAGGAGGCATCGGCAGCCAACGGTTCAAGCCCCGCGCCAAAACCACCGGCAGATTTGACGATGTCAGCAATCCTAGGATCGGCGCGAACGTCTGTTTCGAAACGAGTATTATCATCACCTAGTCGGCCGAGGCGCTGCATGAAAGAATTCCTAGTAACCCATTTTATTGAAAACTAATGTCGTAACGTATCATCAAAATAAATGCTGTGCTCATTCACGGCGTGACCCGCAAAAGCAGCCCGACAGGCAAAGCGCAAGCGAGGTGCATCAAGGCCAGGTGAGGCTCAGCGCGATTGCCGAGCAAACCTTGCGGACTCCCGAGCGTGAGGGTCGATGGGGACATCATGCAGAGCGATACCACCGACAAACCCTAAGGCGCGTTCCTCTACCGAGATTATCGTTTCTTGTGGCGTGTTTTAGTGGGCAGCTCTCTCTTTGACGCAATGATCCAGGTGCTCGACCGATAACATAGACCCGCGTCCTATTTGAGGTAAACTCGCCCCGCTACTCCCTGTAGTTAAACAGGATATAACTACCGCCTCCTAAGCGGTGATTCCAGGTT